>Ga0123328_1004629_pt1 | contig 11126 bp, 10 predicted proteins | sample BioC12SIPDNA_2_FD_89702 | JGI IMG/M metagenome (GOLD analysis project Ga0123328, IMG submission 89702) | Anaerobic biogas reactor microbial communites from Washington, USA - Biogas_R1_A C12 SIP DNA | ecosystem: Engineered > Bioreactor > Anaerobic > Unclassified | place: Washington, USA...
CCTGGTCATCCGCAAGCACGAAGTGCTTACCCAGACGCCCACCGTCCGTGCGCAGCTCCAGATCGACCCCGGCAAAGACCTGCGCGTAACGCACCACGCCGTCCTCAAGCACCGGCTCGGAAACCGTCGCGCCCTCAAGCCCGAACACCAACGGGCCCCCCACCGTCTCGACCGTCACCAGGCTCTCAGCACTACGACCAAACCCCACCGGATTCACCAACCCCGGCGCCTCGAACGCAAACTCACCCCGACCCGCGACGACGGCCGTGTCGATCGGCACCCACCCATCCGCTTCCAACTTGAAGGACGGCTCGGGATACAAGCTCAGCGTCGTACGATCGCCCTCAGTACGCGAGTACGACGTCGGAGTCCACGACTCGATCACCACCGGGTCAGCCACCCGAGGATCTCGCTCCTCGACCTCAACCACGCCACCCGCCGCAGCACCCGAAGGCGCACCAAGGGACAAGACCTCAGCTCCCGGAGCATCCTCCCCCGCCACGGCCGGAGACAACCCGGCAAGTCCCACTCCCAGGGCCAAGGCAACCACCGCGCCCCGCCCCGCACTCGAGCACTCGAGCACTCGAGCGAGAACTCCACAACCCGATCAGTACCACAACCGCCCCCTGCCCCCAGCTCCATCGCCGGCTAGACCATGCCCGACATGCTGGCTCCACCCTGCAAAGAGTGCAAGCACCTCACCTGAAAGAGCGAATAGCTGTGCGCGATTTGTTGTAAATCTTCTCTTTTGCGGGTGAACTGACCAGAGTCCGCAACTCGCTCTTGCTCGGCGGCTCGGTCGTGACTGAGTTGACTCCGAAGGATCGAAACCTTGACCGGCCCCATAGTGGCCATGGTCAACCGCGACCTGCCTAAGCCCGTATGCGAGCTTCCCACGTCGCGAGAGCCGGCAGGCCCCAGGCCCACCGTCTCGACCGCTCGACCCGCGCGGTGGGCGCTGCGGCGGCGAGCGCCGCGACGAGCGGCTCGTGGACCACGGAGCCGAAGTCGACGACGAGGAGCGTCCCGCCCGGACGCAGCACCCGCACGAGCTCATGGACGGCCGCGCGCACGTCCGGCCAGTGGTGAGCGGTCAGGGTCGCGACGACGACGTCGACGCCGGCCGCCGCGAGCGGCAGGTCCGTGACGTCGGCGGCGTGGACCGCGACCCGGTCGGCGAGCGACTCCTCGCGCGCCGCCTGCGCGGCGGTCCGCACCATGGCCGGCTCGACGTCGACGCCGGTGGCCCGCAGGTCCGGGCGGGACCGCGCGATCTCAAGGAGCAGCGTTCCCGGTCCCGTCCCGACGTCCAGGACGTGGCCGTCCGGGGGTGCGAGGCGCGCGACGTCGCGGGCGATGCGCCGGTAGAAGCGCGTCCGGCTCCGGGTCCGGGAACGCTGCGCGTAGCGGTCGGCGTGCTCGCCGGAGAACCGGCCGGGCTCGGTCAGGTCATCGGTCCGACCCGGACCCGGGGTGTGCCGAACACCCGGCCCGTGCGTCGCGTCGGCGGACTGACGGTCTCCGTGCCCGTGGTGCGCGCCGCCGACCTCGTCGTGCACACGATCACCGTCACCGTGCCGGGTGCGGTGGATGAAGCGGTAGACGATGCGGTCGACGAACGACATGGGGAACCTCCTCCGGGCGACGGTCCCCCACCGTGGCACCTCAGGTCAACCTGAGGTCAAATGCTCCCGGTCGCCGCCGCTAGAGCTTGGTGACGGGCGAGTAGCGCAGCAGGAGCCGCTTGGTGCCCTCGGAACCGAAGTCGATCTTCGCGACGGCGTTCTGGCCGGCGCCCTCGACCGCGACGACCGTGCCGAGGCCGTAGGAGTCGTGGGTCACCCGGTCCCCGACGTCGAGGTTCGGCACGGCACCCGCGGGCCGCGGTGTCGCAGAGCCGAAGGTCGCCCCCGTCGACGGGAGCTTTCGGGCCGAGACCTCGGAGTCGCGCACGTGGGAACGGTCGCGAGACCAGCCCGCACCCGATCGCGACCCGCCGGACCGGCCCGCACCCCACCTGGAGCCCGGGGACCGCAACGTCTGCATGCTCGACTCGCTGCGCCGCCAGTCCATGACCTCCTCGGGGACGTCGTCCAGGAAGCGGCTGGGCGGGAACTCGTTCGGCACCCCCCATGCGGTGCGGACCGCGGCGCGCGTGAGGTAGAGCCGCTCGCGCGCCCGCGTCATCGACACGTAGGCGAGGCGGCGCTCCTCGGCGAGCTCCTCGGGGTCCGCGAGCGAGCGCTGGTGGGGGAAGGTGCCGTCCTCGAGGCCCGTGACGAACACGACGGGGAACTCGAGGCCCTTGGCGGTGTGGATCGTCATGAGCGTGATGACGCCCGCCTCCGCGGCCGCCTGCGCGGCGCCGTCGTCGTCGGCTCCCTCGTCCGGGGTGGGGATCTGGTCGGCGTCCGCGACGAGGGAGACCCGTTCGAGGAAGTCGGCGAGGTCACCCTCGGGCTCGGCCTCCGCGAACTCGCTCGCCACGGCGTGCAGCTCCGCGAGGTTCTCGACACGCTGGGCGTCCTGCGGGTCCTCGCTCGCGCGCAGCTCGGCCAGGTAGCCGGTGCGGTCGAGCACCTCGCCGAGCACCTCGGCCGGCCCGGCGCCCGACGCGGCGAGCTCGCGCAGCCCGCGCATCAGTCCCGCGAACGCCGTCACGGCGTTGAGCGAGCGTGTCGCGAGCCCGGGGACGTCGTCGGCCCGATCGACAGCGGCGCCGAACGAGATGCGCTCGCGCTCCGCGAAGACCGCGAGCTGGGCCTCGGCGCGGTCCCCGATGCCGCGCTTGGGCACGTTGAGGATGCGGCGCACGTTGACGTCGTCGTCGGGGTTCGCGATCGCGCGCAGGTAGGCGACCGCGTCCTTGATCTCGCGCCGCTCGTAGAAGCGCGTGCCACCCACGACGCGGTACGGCAGCCCGACGCGGATGAGCACCTCCTCGAGCGCGCGCGACTGGGCGTTCGTGCGGTAGAAGATCGCGACGTCGCGCGGCCGCACGCCCTCGGCAGCGAGCCGGTCGATCTCGTCCGCGACGAACTGCGCCTCGCCGTGCTCGGAGTCCGCGACCCAGCCGACGACCTTCTCCCCCTCGCCCGAGTCGGTCCACAGCCGCTTGGGGCGGCGCCCTTCGTTGCGCGAGATGACGGCGTTCGCGGCCGTGAGGATGTTCTGCGTCGAGCGGTAGTTCTGCTCGAGCAGGATCGTGCGCGCCCGGGGATAGTCGGCCTCGAACTCGAGGATGTTGCGGATCGAGGCGCCGCGGAAGGCGTAGATCGACTGGTCGGAGTCACCCACGACCGTGAGCTCGCCCGAGACCCGGTCCCCCTCGGCGCCCGCGAGCTCGCGCACGAGCACGTACTGCGCGTGGTTCGTGTCCTGGTACTCGTCGACCAGGACGTGCCGGAAGCGGCGCCGGTAGTGCTCGGCGACGGCCGGGAAGGCCTGCAGGAGGTTGACCGTCGTCATGATGATGTCGTCGAAGTCGAGCGCGTGCGCCTGGCGCAGCCGCTCCTGGTAGCGCGTGTAGACCTGCGCGACGACCTGGTCGAAGTCCGAGGGCCCCTGCCCCGGGCGCGCGTCCGGGTCGGGGCTGCCGACCTGCGCCGCGAAGGTGTCCGGGTCGACCAGCTCGTCCTTGAGCGATCCGATGCGGTGCGCGATCGCCTTGGGCGCGTACCGCTTGGGGTCGAGGTCGAGCTCGCGCGCGACGAGCGTCACGAGGCGCAGCGAGTCCGCCGCGTCGTAGATCGAGAAGCTCGAGCGCAGCCCGAGCGTCTTGGCCTCGCGGCGCAAGATACGCACGCACGCGGAGTGGAAGGTCGAGACCCACATGAACCGCGCCGCGGGGCCCACGAGCTGCTCGACCCGCTCGCGCATCTCGGCCGCGGCCTTGTTGGTGAACGTGATCGCGAGGATCTCCCCGGGACGGGCGCGCCCCGTCGCGATGAGGTGCGCGATGCGGTGCGTCAGCACACGCGTCTTGCCCGAGCCCGCGCCCGCGACGATGAGCAGCGGGCTGCCCTCGTGCAGCACGGCCTCGCGCTGCTGGGGGTTGAGCCCTTCGACCAGTGCCGCGGCGTCGGCCCCCGCAGGCGCAGCGCGCTCGGGCTCGTCCGGCGCCTCGCCGGGGACCCACGCGTCGTCGGCGGCGGCCGAGACCGCGATGCGCGGGAGCGCCGCCGTGGGGTCGTGGCGCGTGCCGGGCAGGGGGAGGTCGTCGAAGAGCGTCGTCATCGCGAGCAAGCCTAGGCCGCCCCGCCCACACCCCTCGTCACGTCACGACGAGACCGACGACCCACGCACCGGTCGCGACGAGCGCACCCGCGAGCTCGACGAGGATCGTCAGCCCCGTGGCCCGGACCGCGACCACGGTCGCGTGCCACGCGGCCCGGGTCTCCCGACGGCGCGCGAGCTCAGCGAGGAGCACCGCGAGCAGGAAACCGACCACGAGGCCGACCACGGGGATCACGAAGAACCCGACCACGCCGCCGAGCCCGCCCCACCACAGGGTCGAGCTCGGCACGTCGGCCTTCGCAAGGTGGCGCGCCGCGAAGACGTACTTGACGACGTTCGCGGCGACGACGGCGACCACGGTCACCGCGAGCACGACCCACGCCGCGGTCCCGCCCGTGACGAAGCACCACACCGCGATCGCACCGAGCACGAGCAGCGAGCCGGGCAGGACCTGGACGACGACGCCCACGAGCCCGAGCGCGACGACGAGCCCGACGACGACCTCTGCGCCCACGCTCATGGCGCGTCAGTATCGCAGGTCACGATCGCAATCACGCAGGGACGACGAGGCGTGCGCGAAGGCTGAGGCGCGCGGGGGACGCCGTCGCCGGCGATGAGGTGGCGTCTGCTACCAGAGGACCGCGATCGCGATGTTCGCGACCACGAGCCCCGCGAGGCCCCCGAGGTAACCCGCCGAGACGGACTCCTTGCGCCGCCCGAGGATCACGAGCACCGTGATGACGAGCGTGATCGCGAGCTTGACGCCGATCTTGACGTGATTGACGTCCCCGTCGGCCATCTCGGCGACCCCGACCGTGAGGATCCCCGCGACGAGCGCCGTGAGCGCCCCGTGGAGCATGCCGGGCGTGACCTTGGGCGTCTTCATCGTCCCGAGCGCTCCGCCGAGCACCATCGCCCAGCCGATCATGTGCACCACGACGAGGATTCCCTTGACGATCTCCATGCTGGTCACGGTAGGGGCCCTCGAGCGCGCAGAGCAACGCCCCGCGGGGTTTTGTGACGCAGTCGTCAGTTAGAGCAGGCGGCGCGCCGCGGCCCAGCGCGTGAGCTCGTGCCGGTTCGACAGCTGCAGCTTGCGCAGCACCGCAGAGACGTGCGTCTCGACCGTCTTGACCGAGATGAACAGGTCCGAGGCGACCTCACGGTAGGTGTGCCCGCGCGCGATGAGCCGCATGACCTCGCGCTCACGCGCCGAGAGCCGGTCGAGCTCGTCGTCGCCCGTCGCGACGTCGGCCGTGCCGAAGGCGTCGAGCACGAAACCCGCGAGGCGCGGGGAGAAGACGGCGTCCCCGCCCGCGACGCGCACGACGGCGTCCCCGAGCTCGGGCCCCGAGATCGCCTTCGTGACGTAGCCGCGCGCCCCGGCGCGGATGACCGCGACGACGTCCTCGGCGGCGTCCGAGACGGACAGCGCGAGGAACCGCACCTCAGGCAGCAGCGCGGCGCAGCGCACGAGCACCTCGGCCCCGCCCCCGCCGTCACCGCCCGGGAGGTGCACGTCGAGCAGCACGACCGTGGGCCGCAGCTCGTGCACGACCGCGACCGCGGAGTCCACCGAGTCGGCCTCGCCCACGACGCGCACCCGCTCGTCGAGGCTCGCGCGCACCCCCGCGCGGAACATGTCGTGGTCGTCGACGAGCACGACGTCGACCGGAAGCTCTGCCTCACCCATCTCGCAACCTCTCCTCGCCCCGCAGGGGCGTCGTCAGGTGGACCTCGGTCCCGCGCCCGGGCGAGGACGTCACCTCGGCGGTGCCGCCGCGCCGGCGCACCCGGCCCAGGATCGACTCTCGCACCCCGAAGCGGTCGTGCGGGATCCCGTCGAGGTCGAAGCCCTCGCCGCGGTCGCGCACGAACACTTCGACCCGGTCCTCGCTCGCCTCGAGGTAGACCGTCACGGGCGGACTACCGTGCCGCGCCGCGTTCAGCAGCGCCTCGCGGGTCGCGAGCAGCAGGGCCGCGGTGTCCTCGTCGGGGACGCGGTCCCCGACCACGACCGTCTCGACCGCGACCGCCTCGATGTCCTCGACCTCCGCGACGACCGCGGCGAGCTCGGCCGCGAGCGACGTCCCCGGCTCGGGGCGGTCGTCGTAGAGCCACGCGCGCAGCTCGCGCTCCTGCGCCCGGGCGACCCGGGCGACGGCCTCGGGGTCGCCCGCCTGCTTGCGGATGAGCGCGAGCGACTGCAGGACCGAGTCGTGCAGGTGCGCGGCGATGTCGGCCCGCTCGGCCTCGCGCGCACGCGCTGCCCGCTCCTCGGTCAGCTCTCGCGCGAGACGCAGCCACCACGGCGCGAGCACGAGCGCGACCCCGAGCAGCACCGCGACCGCGGCGAGGGCGGCGTTGATCGTCGCGGACATCGACGCACCCTGCGAGACGAGCAGCAGGACGCCGACGACGGCGAGCACGACCCCGCCCGCGAGGCGCAGGACGCTCACCGGGGTGCGCCCGCCCGCGACCCAGCGGGCCCGCTCGGTGCGGTCGAGCTGGCTCCACGCGAGCGCGAGCCCCGCGACCGCGACGAGCACGGGCACGACCCACTGCGCCTGGACCTGGACACCGAGCCGGTCCGCGACGAGCAGTGCGGCGCCCGCGAGCGCGACGAGGCCGAGCGCGATGTCCGTGACGGGCAGCCGCGCGGGGTCGAGGGTCGGACGGCGCGCGAGGCGCGACAGCTCGGGGGCGCGCTGCTCGGCGGCAGCGCGCACGGGGTCGCCCGGCGGGACGGTCACCCACAGGAACACGTACGCGACGACGCCTGCGCCCATCGCCGCGAGTACGAGCAGGAGCGCGCGCAGCAGCGCGACCGGCACCCCGAGGTGCGCCGCGAGGCCCGCCGCGACACCACCGACCCAGCGGCCGCGCTCGGGGCGGCGCAGCGGGAGTCGCTCGGTGCTCGTCATGGCACGATCATCCCTGCTCGCAGGCGCGCGGGACACCCCGCCCCGGGGAAACCAGGGTGCTCCCCCGCCCCGTCCGGGGGTGATTCAGGGTTCGTTCAGGGTGGTACCCGATGGTCCGGGCCGCCCCCTCGGCGGCACGATCGAGTCATGAGCCAGACACCTGACCCCACGGCGGGCCCGAGCCCCGCGCCGCCCGCCGAGAACTCCTTCTTCTCCTCCGTGCGCCGGGCCGGCATCGTCCGTACCTCGGACCGTTGGGTCGGCGGCGTGTGCGGGGGCGTCGCGCGCAAGCTCGGCGTCGACCCGCTCGTCGTGCGGGCCGTGCTGGTCGCGAGCGTGTTCCTCGTCGGGATCGGTCTCGTGCTGTACGGCCTCGCGTGGGCCCTGCTGCCCGAGGAGTCCGACGGGCGCATCCACGTCCAGGAGCTCGGTCGCGGCAACTCCGACGTCGCGCTGCTCGGCGCCGCGGGGTTCGTCGTCGCCGGGCTCGCCGCGGGCGACGGCCGCTGGACCCTCGCGGGCTGGTGGAACGCCGCCGGCTTCGGCTGGGTCAACGGGATCCTGTGGCTCGCCGTCGTCGGCGTCGTGATCGCGATCGTCGTCAACGGCGCGCGCCAGTCCGGCCCCACACCCCCCGCCGCGCCCTACGGCGCGCCCCCTCCCCCACCCGCGTACGCGGCCCCTGCCGCCCCTGCCCCGGAGAGCACGACCATGACCGTGACCACCCCGCCCCCGACCCAGACCCCGCCCCCCGGGAGCGGCGGAGGTGCGCAGTGGGCCGCCCCCGCGCCCGCCCCGCGCCCCGCGCCCCAGGCCCCGCTCGTGCTCGGTGCCGGCTCCCGCTTCTTCGCGGTGTGCATGGGCCTGTCCCTCATCACCTTCGCGGGCCTGCTGCTTGCCGACCGCGCCGGGGTGTTCACCGGTCCCGTGCTCCTGACGGCTCTCGGGGCGGCCGCGGTGATCTTCGGCGTCGGGATCGTCGTCGCGGGCCTCATGGGCCGCTCCTCGGGCGTGCTCGGCGGCTTCGCGGTCCTCGCCCTCGTCCTGTCGGTGCCTGTCTCGATCGCCTCGGACGTCGACCTGCGCCCGTGGTCGAACGTCAACCGCTGGCACGGGGTCGGCGACTCGTACCACACGCCGACCTCGGTCGCCGAGGCCGAGGGCGGCTACGCGATCGGCATGGGCTCGCTCAAGGTCGACCTCACCGAGATCGAGGTCCCCGCGGGCGAGACGGTCGACGTCGCGCTGCGCAGCGGCATGGGTGACGTCGAGGTGATCCTCCCGCCCGAGGACGCGGCCCGCTTCTCGGTCCAGATCGGTGCGGGCGACGCGGACTGGCGCGTCGACGGCGCCACGGGCGCGAGCAAGGGCCTCGGCGTCAACCGCACCGTGTCGAACGAGGCGGCCGTCGCGGGCGAGGACCTCGTCTTCGACCTGTCGATCGCCGTCGGCCTCGGCAACATCACGATCGTCCAGGAGGACTGACATGAGCCACGACCTCACCCCCGAGTCCGCGCCCTCGCCCACCGAGCCGGGCACGAGCCTCGAGACCGGCCGCTCGACCCGCGTGCGCCCCGGCACGATCGTGTGGGGCCTCGTCGTGGCCCTGCTCGGCACGGCCGTCGTCGCGTGGGGCCAGGGCCTGCGGTTCGACCTGCAGCTCGCCTCGATCGGCGTGCTCGCCGCGGCGGGCGCCGTGCTCGTCGTGACCTCGCTCGCCCGCTCGCGGGACCGCACGGGCTGAGCTTTACGGTGCGAAGGCGACCCGCGTCGCCCGCACCGACCGGCGTCGGCGGGAGGAGGGACCCGTCGCCGCACACGGCAAGAGGCCGGTGGCGCATCGTGCGCCACCGGCCTCTTGGCTCAGCGTGGTGCTGGCCCTACGCCCTCTGCCTCACTCCTGGGCGACGTCGGGGGTGGCCGTGCCGGTCACCGGGGCTGCCAGGCGACGCAGCGCCCAACCGACGAGGACGAAGAGCACGCCGAGCCCGACCACAAGAGCCGCGACGCCGTAGGCGACGACCGACGTGAACAGCGAGGCCCGCAGGAAGGAACCGTTCATGACGCTCGTGCGCTGCGCCTGGACCTCGGCGACCTCCTCCTCGGAGGCACCGGCCTCCTGGAGCTCGCGGGCCTTCGCCCCGAGCTCGGCGTAGGTCAGACCATCCGAACCGGCGAGCGCGTGCTTGTTGATGATGTCCGCCTGGGCGAAGGCCGAGATCGGGTTGTCGACCTTCGTGCCGGCCGCGAAGGCGGCGTCGTCCGGGACGGTGATGTTCTCCGAGGCGAGCTGAGAGGACACGGCCCCCCAGGTGACGCCACCGGCGACGATCATGATGACACCAGCGATGATCGCGAGCAGCCCGATCACGCGGACGCCGTTCGAGCGCTGAGTCGCAACAGCAGTGGACATGGCGGTTCCTTCCAGATTCTCCGACTTATCCGGACCGTCTCGGTCACCGCTGGTCCGGCGGGTTCTTCCGTTCCCTGGTGAACATCCTGCCGAGGTTGACCCGTTATTGCTCGGGACCTAGGTCACCGCGCGTCGCGCGCCGATCGTGACGCCGATCACATGCCTGACCTGCGGCGCTGCTCCTGGGAGCGCCGCTGGGAAGTCTCGTGGGACGTCGTCGTCCCCTGGTCCCGGGCGCGGCGCCGCGTGGCAGGATCGCGACGTGGCCCGCATCGTTCACGTCTCCGACTCCTACCTCCCGGGGCTCGGCGGCATCGAGACGCAGATCGCGTACCTCGCGCAGCACCAGGTCGCGGCAGGTCACGAGGTGCAGGTGATCACCTCCACGCCCGGCGCGCGCGGTGCGCACGGCATCTCGCGCGCGGTCGAGGACGGGATCGTCGTGCACCGCGTCGCAGCCCGGGTCCCCGGGGGGTTCCCGATCCACCCGCGCGCGGGGAGGCACGTCGCCGCGATCCTGCGCGCCGAGCAGCCCGACGTCGTGCACCTGCACATGGGCATCCTCGCGCCGACCGCACAGGCGACGTTCCGCGTCGTGCGTCGCCTCGGGCTGCCCGCCGTGGTCACCGTGCACAGCGTGTGGGGCCCGATGGAGCGTCAGCTGCGCTGGCTCGACCGGCTCGTGGGCTGGTCCCGGTTCCCGGTCGAGATCGCGACCGTCTCCGACATGGCCGCCGCGCCCCTGCGCCGCGTCGCGGGCGGAGACGTGCCGATCCACGTGCTGCGCAACGGCGTCGACGTCGGCGAGTGGCTCGGCGACCCGCTCCCGCGCGAGCGCACCGGGGTGCACGCGGTGTACGCCGCGCGCTTCGCCCCGCGCAAGCGCGTCCTGCCGCTCCTCGAGGCCCTGCGCCGCACGCGCGAGCTGCTCGGGCCCGAGGCCGAGGCGCTCTACGTCACGATCGCGGGCGAGGGCGAGGAGCTCGGCAAGGCGCGCGCCTTCCTCGCCACGCACGGCATGACGGACTGGGTCGCGCTGCCCGGGCGGCTCAGCAGGGACGAGCTCAAGACGCTCTACCGCCGCGCGGACGTCTACCTCGCCCCGGGCGTGCTCGACGCGTTCTCGGTCGCGAGCCAGGAGGCGCAGGCCGCAGGGCTCGCGATCCTCACGCGCTCGCAGTCCGGTGCGGCCGAGCTCGTGACCGAGGGCGTCGAGGGCCTGCTCGCCGACGACGACGCCGCGTTCGCCGCGCAGCTCGCGCGCCTCGTGCGCGAGCCGGCGCTCCTCGAGCGGATCGTCACGCAGAACCGGACCGTGCCGCCCCAGACCGCGTGGGACGCCGTCGTCGGCGCGCACGACGCGGTGTACGACCTCGCGCAGGAGCGCTACGCGCGGTAGCTCACTCCCACTCGATCGTGCCCGGGGGCTTGCTCGTGACGTCGAGGACGACGCGGTTGACGTCCCGCACCTCGTTCGTGATGCGGTTCGAGACCTTCGCAAGCAGCTCGTAGGGCAGTCGCGACCAGTCGGCCGTCATGGCGTCCTCGCTCGA
>Ga0123328_1004630_pt1 | contig 11124 bp, 7 predicted proteins | sample BioC12SIPDNA_2_FD_89702 | JGI IMG/M metagenome (GOLD analysis project Ga0123328, IMG submission 89702) | Anaerobic biogas reactor microbial communites from Washington, USA - Biogas_R1_A C12 SIP DNA | ecosystem: Engineered > Bioreactor > Anaerobic > Unclassified | place: Washington, USA...
AAGGGCGCGAATCAAGGGGGAGAATGGTATGACTCTGCACTCCATTATGGGTCGTCAGACCCGTTCGTGAAAGGGCGTTCTGGAAAATTCGTCGACCGGCTGGCAAGCGGCAACGAATGCCAGAGCTGTAGCACTTGCGCGGCGAGCTGCGCGTGGGTCCCGGAGTTATCCAGCACGAACTGGGCCCGCGCACGCTGCCAGTCGAGTGGTGGCTGCGCCGCTTCGCGCGCCCGCAGCTGTTCCAGGCTCCACCCCCGCGTTTGCACCCGTGCCGCGCGGAGGTCAGAATCCGCGTCGACAAAGACCAAGATGTCGCACAGCGCATCCCAGCCCGCTTTGTACAGCACGGCGGCTTCCAGGACGACGACCGGCACGTCACCCTGCCGGGCCAGCGTCTCCAGGCGGTCCCGCAGACGCGCGGCAATCCGCGGATGCGTCCACCGCTCCAGAAACGCGAGCGCCCGCGGGCCGGCAGGCGGCGGCGCAAACACCTTCTCAGCCAGCACACTCCGCTGAATCTCCCCCTCCGCGTCGAGAATCTCCCGACCCCAGTGTGCGGTCAGCGCCCTGCGGACGGAGGGGTCCCGCAACACCTCGTGGCCGATCCGGTCGGCCTCCAGCACCACGGCGCCGAGCTGCCCGAGCAGCTGGGCAACCAGCGATTTGCCACTGGCAATTCCGCCCGTGAGCCCGATCACGATCATAATCCTGGCCTCCGCCTGTGCCGCACTACCCAAGAGGCTCGCAATCGGCCCAGTTCGCCCCGGCCTTGATGTCGACCCGCAGCGGCACGCTCAGCCGGCCCACACCAGTCATCTCCTGCACCACCAGCTGCGACAACTGGTCCAATTCGTCTGCCGGCACTTCGAACACCAACTCGTCGTGAATCTGCAGCAGCATCCGCGCACGCAGCTGATCGCGGCGCAGCCGGTGATAGACCTGCGTCATCGCCTGTTTGATCAGGTCGGCGGCCGTGCCCTGGATGACCGTGTTGATGGCGATCCGCTCCGGCATGGTCCGTTGGCGGGTACCGGCGCGTTTCGCCGGATCGCGCACCCCCTGGATCGCGCGCCGCCGGCCGAGCGCCGTCGTGACGTACCCGTTCTTCCAGCAGTCCGCGAGGACCTGGTTCAGGAAGACTTCCACTCCGGGATACTCGTTGAAGTATCGGTCGATGAACACAGCCGCCTCGTCTTTCTCGATCGCGAGGGCCGCGGCCAATCCGAACGCGCTCTGGCCGTAGATGATGCCGAAGTTGATGGCCTTGGCCGCCCGCCGCTGGTCCGGTGTGACCTGGGACAGGGGCACATTGTTCACCTGGCTGGCGACCTGGGCGTGGATGTCACGATCTTCGGCGAAAGCGCGCAGCAGCGCGGCGTCCTGGGAGAAGTGGGCCAGGACGCGCAGTTCAATCTGCGAGTAGTCGGCGCAGAGCAGCTTCCAGCCCGGTTCCCCAGGCACGAACGCCGCGCGAATCTCGCGTCCTTCGCGCGTCCGCACGGGGATGTTCTGCAGGTTGGGGTCCGTGGAACTCAGACGCCCGGTGGCCGCCACATCCTGCTTGAACGACGTGTGCACGCGCCCCGTCTCCGGATGCACCAGCTGGGGCAGCGCGTCGATGTAGGTGCTCTTGAGCTTCGCCTGCTGCCGGTACTCAATGATCTTGGCCGGCAACGGGTGCTCGGACGCCAGCTGACTCAGCACATCCGCGTCCGTGCTCGGACCGGTCCGGGTGCGTTTGACCACCCGCAGTCCCAGATCGTCGAACAGGATCCGTGCCAGCTGCCTGGGGGAATCGATGTTGAAACGCGTGCCGGCCGCCGCATGGATCTCTTCCTCCAGCATCGCCAGCCGCTGGGCCGCCTGCTGGCTCAAGCGCGCGAGCAGTGGCACGTCGATCCGGATGCCGTGGTACTCCATTTCCGCCAGCACCTCGACCAGGGGCATCTCCAACGTGTAAAACAGCTGGTCGAGCCCTTCCTGACTCAGACGCTCCTCCAGAATCTGTGCCAGCCGCCAGGGCACATCCGCGTCCTGCGCGGCATAGTCGGTCACCAGCGCCACCGGCACTTCGTCCATCTGCCGCTGACTCTTCCCCGTCCCGATCAGGTCCCGGATCTTGATCGTGTCGTGATTCAAGTAGCGTTTCGCCAGGTCGTCCATGGTGTGGCTGCGCTCGCCCGGCGCCAGCAGGTAGTCGGCGACCATTGTATCGAACGCCACGCCCCGCAGCTGGAGGCCCGCGTTGCGCAGCACGATCAGGTCGTATTTCAGGTTCTGGCCGACCTTGGCAATCTGCGGATCCTCCAGGATCGGGCGCAGCGCCGTGAGCGCCTGCGCCGCGTCCAACCGGGGCTCGCCCGCCGGCGCGCGCATCGGCACGTACACCGCACGACCCGGCTGCCACGCAAAAGAACAACCCACCAGCCGCGCCGCGCGCGCATGGGTCGACGTCGTCTCCGTGTCGATGGCGATCCGCGTCTGCTGGCTGAGCGTCGACACCAGCGCGGCCAACTGCTCCGGCGTGGCAACCGTCTCGTACTGCGTGGTCCAACGCGCCGGTGCCCCGGACACCGTCAGCCCCGTCAACCGCTGGGGCAACGTCTGGAACCCGAATTCCGCGCAAAGGTCCCACACCGCCTGCACGTCCATCCCCCCCACATGCGCCGCCGACCAGTCGATGTCCAGCGGCACATCGTCGTCCAGACGCACCAGCTGCCGGCTGACCAACACCAGCTCCCGCGCCCCCTCGATGCTCTCGCGCTGCTTCGGGCGCGGAAGCTCCCGCACGTGGGCCAGGATCCCTTCGAGCGTGTCATACTGGGCCAGCAACTGAGCGGCGGTCTTCTGGCCAATCCCAGGTATGCCCGGCACGTTGTCGGTGGCGTCCCCCCACATCGCCTGGAAATCGACGACCTGGTCCGGGCGAATCCCCCACTGCGTCTCAACCGCCGCCGCGTCGATCACCTGCCCCTTGCGGATGTTGTAGAGCTTGATGCGGTCGTTGATCAGCTGCCGGCAGTCCTTGTCGTTCGTGACCAGGTAACAGTCGCCCCCCAACCGCTCGGTCCGCCGGGCCACCGTCGCCAACACGTCATCCGCTTCGTACCCGGCGACCGACAGCACCGGAATGGCCATGGCCGCCAGAAACCGCATGATGTTGGGAATCTGCAACTGCAGGTCCTGCGGCATCTCCGACCGCTGCGCCTTGTACGGCTCATACAACGCGTGCCGAAACGTGGGCCCCGGGGCGTCGAAAGCACACAGCAGGTAGTCAGGCTTCCTCCGTTCGAGAATCTCCAGCACGTCGCGCAGGAAGCCGTAAATCGCTCCCACCGGCTGCCCCGCCGGGCCACTCATCTCCGGCAACGCATGGAACACTTGGTAGATCAACGAGTGGGCATCGAGCGCGTAGACACTCTTGCCCTCGAGCGCCCCTTCAAGTGCCCCCTCGAGCGACGTGGCAGACCGCAACGGCGACCCGGCGTTTGGCCCGCCGGCCGCCGCTTGCCCCCCTTCCGTGGACGGAACCTGCGTGTCGTCTTCGAAACCGGCCAGCCGCTGTTGCCTCCGTTTTCCCTGCATGGTTCGCCTCGCCCGCTTCCCTTACCGCCCGCTCAAACGTCGCCGCCGGAAACCCCGACACAAAAACAACCGGAAAAACACGTGCCGCCGTCCGGTCCGCGCCGCAAGCCCGGACCTCCTGATTTGATAACCGCCCGGCGTGTCGGCGGCCATGACGGACCCCGCCACTGGTGGTCGATTCCGTCTTGACCGACACGATCGCACCTGGCGCACGGTTTTCCCAGCTTTTCCAGTTCCCGCGGATTGCGGAATTTATTGACAGTCCTGGGGGTCGTGTTTACACTCGACCTAGGTTCTTGCCCCATATCAGTTTAGCCCCGTAGCAGTTTAGCAGAGTCTGGTTGCATGCCCCTACGGGGTCCCGTATGTGGGTTGGATGGACGCGTACGAGGCCGGGGCGTCCGGCACGTCGAGCATTCGGGGCAGTTGATCGTGATTTGGGCCGCCGAGAACCACTGAAGCTGTCGACCGCAGCACGCGGACTTATGCGCTACCAGGAGTGATCACAATGGCGTCGCGAGAGAACCAGGGTCTCCACATCGCACTCATACTGCTCATCATGCTCACCGTGGTGTTGTGCGTGATATCGTACGTCTTCTACAGCGCGTCGGAGCGTCGGCGGGGCGAGGCTGAGGACGCGCGGAATCAGTTGACGCAGGCGCAGAAGGACCTGGCGACCGCCAACTTCAAGGTGCAGACGTTGACGTACATGGTCAACGGCGGCAGCAAGACGATGGCGCAGATTGAAGCGGACCTGGCGAACATCACCAGTGCCGGCGGCAGTGCGGACGATCCGGTGACGCTGCAGATCGTCAAGAACTTCAAGGACAACATGCTGCTCTATGGCGCACCGGACCAGGAGAGCGAAGTGGCGCGGAACTACGAGTCACTCCCCTCGTTCCTGCTCGCGCGGGTACGGGATCTGAACCAGCAGCTGGCCGACCTGCGGCGTAACGAGAACGCGCTCAACACTCAGAAGGCGCAGCTCGAGCAGACGGCGGCCGAACGGTCGCAGAAGTTCGAGGACGCGGCCAACCAGGCGCGGGCCGACCTGGACGCCGAACGGCAGAAGTTCCAGTCGGACCTGGGGGAGGTGCGGAAGCAGATGGAGGGCATCGCTGCGCAGGTGGCCGAGAAGGACAACCGGATTGTGGAGCTGACCGAGCAGATGACGCAGCAGCAGGAGGCCGCGAGCAAGAAAATCGCCGACATGGAGAAAGTGATTCTGGACATCAAGGTTCAGCGTCAGCAGGAGGAGAAGCCTTCGTTCGAGATGCCGGACGCGATCGTGACGAGTGTCAATCAGAAGGCGGGCGTGGTCTATCTGAACGTCGGGTCGGCCGACAATCTGAAGCCACAGCAGACGTTCAGCATCTTCAACAAGGGGACGACGGCCGTGATGCAGGCGACCCCCAAGGCGCGCATTGAAGTGGCGCAGGTGGTCAGCGACCACGTATCGGTCTGCCGGATCCTGGAGGATCAGGTGGCCAACATTATTGTGCCGGGCGATCTGGCGTTCACGCCGGCCTGGTCGCCGGGCCAGCAGATCCATTTCGCCATTGCCGGGTTCATCGATCTGACCAACGACGGCAAGAACGATCTCGAGCTGCTCAAGAACCTGATCAAGGTCAATGGCGGGGTGGTGGACGATGAGGTGACGGTGCAGACGCGGTACCTGATCCAGGGCACCGACAAGGGCTCCGGGCCGGACGGCACCTTCTCGGACGCTGAGCGGAGCGCCTTCAACGCCATGATCACGGCGGCCACCGAGATCGGCGTCGATCGGATGAGCACCGACAAGCTGTTGTCATTGATGGGCTGGAAGGCGGACGTCAAGTCGGTGGTGCTCGGCAGCGGCACGGTGGCGGACGCGACGGCCGAACAACCGGGGCAGGCGCCGACCACCGACGCCGCGAGTGCGGGGGCGGAGTTCCGCAAGCGGACGCCGCCGGCGCGGGGTGAAGACGGGGCGTTCTGAGCCGCCGGCGGGCGGTCAGAAGAGCCGCGTTTTGAGCCGCCGCAGCTCGGCCTGAAACGGCTGCAGCGGCGGCGGGATGTTCGCCGGCTCGAACGCAGCGGGGTCCAGGAAGATCCGCGCCGGATGATCGTGGTGCTGCAGCCGCGCAAGCTGCCGCAGGAGCTTGCGGGTGGGCCAGTCCAGATCGTGCAGCGCGCACAGGTCGTTGAACAGCCCCCGGGGACTGTTGTAGTTGACCCGCTCGCGATGCCTTCGAATGCGTGTCACGATCCAGGCTACGACGGCGGCGATCAGTAGGGCAGCGGCGATCTTGGTCAGCAGCCCCAGCGGAATATCGGACCACTGCGTCAGCGGCTTCCAGGGGGTGTCATCGACTGCGGCGGCCTGCGCCAGCAGCAGCTGGCTGGCGACCGGCACCAACAGGGCGGCACTCACCACACACCTTCCTTTCCCGGGCCAGCGTCGGTCGCCAGCGGATCGATCAGCGGGCTGTCCTCCAGTTCCTGCAGCGCCGTGATCCACGAGCCGGCGGTGGTCATGGTCCCGTCGGCCGAAAGCTTGCGCAACGATTGCTCGGCCGCGTCGCGGACCGCCGCGCTGCGGTCGTGCCGCGCCTCCTGCAGCGACTGCAGGGCCAGCGGGGTATTGCAGTACGCCAGCGCGCGGGCGGCCTCGGACCGCACGAAGTGATCGGGGTCGCCCAGGAGCGCAATGATCAGCGGCTCGACGAGCGGCACGGCGTCCATCGCCACCGCCGCCTCCAGGCCACGCAGGCGGCGGGTCCGCGTGCGGGACTTCAGTTCGTCCGCCAGCGCACCGGTCGCGTGCGGGTCGATCCGCATCACCAGCATGCCCGTGCTGGACCGGATCTTCTCGTCCATCAGGTCGAAGGCTGTGATGTACCGGCCGAAGTTGAATTCCGTCAGACAGCTCTGCGCCGCCTCCCGCACGACCGCGTGGCGGCTGTCGAGCAGGTGGATCAGCTGCGAAATCGCCCCCGGGATCCCGCGGTCGCGCAGCTGCACCACCATGCTGGCCTGCACCTGCGGGTCAGGGTCCTGGACCCCCTGGACGGCCAACTGGTTCGCCTCGGCACCGCCGAAGTCCGCCAGCGCAGCGGCGGCCACGCGCCGCGCGGCGGTCCGGCCGCTGGTCAGCACATGCTTCAACACCTCGAAGGCGCACAGCCGGTTCATGTTGCTGGAGACGGCCAGCGCGACGGCCGCCGCCTGCTCCTTCTCAGTCAGCGTATCGAGCAGGTGCAGCGAATCCTGCAGCCAGTCGACCGCGTCCACGCGCCGCAGATTCGCCCGGAGCGCATCCGGCATGGCGTCCCCGATGCGGCTCAACAGTTTGCGTACAAACGGCATATCGGTGCGGTGCGCCACGACGTGCATGGCCACCGGCGGCGCCAAGCGGCTTTCCAGCAGATTGAGGACCAGGCGTATGATCGCCATCCGCGGGCTCGTGCGCAGGATGTCCACCAGCACCAGATACGCCGGATGCCGCGGCTCGGCCAGCACCTGTTTCAGGACCGGATTCTCGCTGCCGGCCAGCACCAGAAACGCTTCCACCGCTTCGCGGCAGCGGTGGCGCGCGTACCGCTCCACCGCCCGCTCGATGCTCGGCAGCACCTGGTCACAGATCCGCACCGGGTCCTGCAGCCGCGGCTTGTCGCGCGGCCCGGCAATCTCCTCCTGCAGCAACTCGCTCAGACTCAGCAAGGTCTGGGCCAGCAGCGGCGCGTGCGGATTGTTCACTTCCTCAATCCCGGCGACCAGCGTCGGAATCAGCTCGAACTCGCGGATATACAGCAACGCATCGCAGCCGTTGGCACAGACGGCCGGATCTGGATGGAAGATGGCCGACCGCACCGCACGTGCCACCCAGCCCGGATGCTGGGCCACCTGCAGCCGCCACCGCTCGGTCAGCCGGTGCCAACGCTCGATCAGCACCTGCTGGCTCGCACCCTGGTGCCGCTCCAGCATCGTCTGGAACGCCTCCTCCTGGATGGCCGGATCGGGCGCGTCCAGCGCAGGGAGCAGCACCGGCACGGCCGCCTCGTTGGCCGTCTCCAACAGCAATCGGAAGGTGCGTTCCAGACCGTTCGTCACCACGTGCTAGTCTCCTCCGTCGTAAGTCTAGATCCCGCCGATTGCCGCTGCGTGCGCCCGGCGAGTGAAAAGCAAGCGTCTCCCCCCTGTTTTCTGCCTCCGACAGCGTGTCCCGTCGGCATATCCCTCCCAACAGGCCCTTTCGTACGCAGCCGGCAGACGGGCAGCGCGCATCCGGTGCGTCCGATCCGGCCGCGTCGGCGGACGACGACGACGCGGCCCGGACGCGGGAAGCCAGACGATTGCGGCCCGCCATGCTCCGGGTCTACAATCTTTAATTGGTCAGCTGTTCTATTTTGAAAGGATCTAATGTCATGAGCGAGCCGATGCCCAATCGTCGTAAATTCCTGGCCACCGTAGGCGCCCTGGGCGGGGCGTCGATTCTGATGTCCTCCCCGGGTGCCTCTGCCGCGTCGGCCTCTGCAGCCAAAGAGAAGCTGGCCATCGACGGCGGCACCCCAGTGCGACAGGACACACTCTACTCCCAACCGTACGGGCCGCAGTTTTACGACGACGTCGAGAGACAGGGTGTGCTCGACGTGCTCGAGTCGCGCAATCCGTTCCGCTGGTGGAAAGATGACTCCAAGGTGCTCCAGTTCGAACAGCTTTACGCCCAGCAGTTGGGGGTCAAACATGCCCTCGGCGTGACTTCCGGCACGACGGCCCTGTACACGGCCATGGCCGCGTTGGAAATCGGGCCGGGCGACGAAGTCATCCTGCCCGCCTGGACCTGGTACGCCGACTACGACGCGGTCGTCCTGTGTGGCGGCTTGCCGGTGTTCGCGGAGATCGACGGGTCGCTCTCGATCGATCCGGAAGACATCGAGCACCGTATTACCCCGCGCACCAAGGCGATTGTCCCCTGCAGCCTGCAGGGGGGCGTGGCCGACATGGACCCGATCATGGAGATCGCCCGCAAGCACAAGGTGCGCGTCCTGGAAGACCTCTCCCAGTGCGTCGGAGGGCGTTACCACGGCCAGTTCCTCGGCTCGATCGGCCACATCGCCATCAACAGCTTCCAGCTCGGCAAGACCATCACCGCAGGTGAAGGGGGTGCCGTGGTCACGAACGATCCGGAGCTCTTTGAGCGGGCGCTGCGTTTCCACGATGTCGGCGCCATCCGGTCGCCGTACACCGAGCAGTTCAACGGGGGCGTGCTGGCGTCGTTCGCCGCCTGCAACTTCCGCATGAACGAATTCACCGGGGCCGTGCTCAAGGGGCAGGTCCAGAAGCTGGACATGATCTGCCAGCGGCTGCGCGCCAACGCGAAACGGGTCCGCGACGGTATCGCCGACCTCCCGGGGCTCAAGATGCGCAAGATGTCAGACCCCGAAGGGGACCTGGGCGTGACCGTGTTCCTGGACCACGGCGATCGGGAGCACCGCGACAAGTTCCTGCGGGCCTTGCGGGCCGAAGGCATCGCAGCATCCGGCCCCGGCGGCTCGGTGATCCTGCCGGTCGACGAGCGGATCGAGAAGAAGATGACCGTGCACCCCGACTGGCCGACCTTCAATACGCCGCAGGGCAAGGCGATCCAGTACGGGGCCGAGTGCTGCCCCCGCACCATCGATATCATCGACCGGACGGGCGGCGTCATCATGGACCCCAACTTCTCGGAGGACGACTGCAACGACATCGTCAAGGCCATCCGCAAGGTCTACCTGGCGATGCACGCCTAGTCGTCGCGCGCCGCCAGGCGCGAAGGCTCCAGGGCGGGGCTACGACAGCCCGAATTGCCGCAGTACGAGGGGCCCGATATCGACATCACGCACGGCCGGCGCGGGAACCGCGTCGGCCTGGGAACTCAGCAGCACGCCGCGCTGCGAGGTGTCGGTAACGGGCGCCCCGTGCGAGCCGCGTACGAGGGTGGCATCCAGCGGAATCGTCCGCGTCTGCGGGTCCCAGTGCAACTCCACGGGATCGTAGCCCGGCTTGCGGTGAATATCGACAGTCCGCGCGAAGTCGGGCGCCCGCGCGTCGTCGAACCACCAGTAGTAAGCCTGCCAGCTCGACGGCGTGGAGATCAGCACAATGTCCCCGCTACGCGGATGATTCACCGCGTACTTGCCCCGTTGGTCACCCACCAGCACTTCGCTGATCCCGCTTTCGCCGGCAAACCGCTGGGCGATCGCGTCGATCACTTGCGGATCCTGGCGCTGCACAAACACATGAGAGAACTGGTGGTCGACCAGCGCCCAGGCGGTGCTGCGTTCCAGATCCAGCATCTCGCCCCCTCCCTCCGGGCGCACCTGCAGATGCCCCTGCTCGCGCAGCACCCGATTGGGATAGCTGACGTGATTCACCGGCGTGATGACGTATTCGCTGGCCGCCAGCCACACCAGCTGCCGCCCGGCGTACGCCGCGGTCAGCCCGTCGATCAGCCGCCCGAGCACCTCGTCCAGTTCGGCCAGCGCGGCGATCGCAGCCGGGCTGTCCGGACCCAGTTTCTGCGCCGCGTACTCAAGGTGCGGCACATACAGGTAGAAGAACCGCGGCTGGAACCGGTGCGCCGTGAAGACGGCGGAGTCCACGATCCAGGCGGTCGATTGGATGTTCGCCAGCGGACCCCAGAAATGCTGCAGTGGAAAATGCCCGAGCGCATCGCGCAATTCGCCGTAGAACGCGGCGGGCTGGGTGTAACACCACAGCGACTCGGACCCGTCCGGATTGTGAACCGGTGCCGGCATGCAGACGTAGTCTGCGCCGCAGCCCTTGCTGAGCATCGGGAACCAGGCGGCGGACGTACAGCGCGGATCGTGCGCGTGCAGACGGTCCCAGATCTGACGCGCGGCAATCCGCTGGTTGCCTCCCGTCCACATTTCCACCTGCCGGCTGGCGCGCCAATAGAACCCGTTGGCGATCACTCCGTGTTCCCGCGGCAGCCGGCCGGTCAGCATGTTGGCCTGGACCGGCCAGGTGACACACGGAAAGCTGGGGGTCAGCGGCACGGTGTGCGGCAGGGTCCGGGTCAGCTGTGGCAGCCGCGGCAGATCCTGCGGCCGCAGGCCGGGGATGGACAACAGCACGACGCTGGGATCCATTTGCATGTCCTGTCTCCTCGAAAGTGCTTCCGCAGCAGGTCAGGGGGCAGCTGTCACGTCGACGCGATCCATTGTCCGAGCACAACCGTCGGCACCAGGCAGGCGAGGATGACGAGCGACCAGGCCAGCGGTCCCACCAGCAGGGCCACCGCCGCATCCAACACAATCAGCGACCAGAGGCAGTTCCTGACCGCGGCCTGCACGCGCCGCGGCGTGGGGTCCACGATCGCCACCGCCGAGCGGCGCACGATCACGAAGGCCAGCAATCCCAGCAGCGCCAGCCACAGGTTCTCGCTGGCCAACGACGCGGGCAACTCCGGCGGCAGCTGCCGGTAGATGGCGGCCAGCAGTCCGATGCCGCCGACCATGACCAGGCTCGCCGCGCTTAACGACCCGCGTCCACTGC
>Ga0123328_1004632_pt1 | contig 11121 bp, 4 predicted proteins | sample BioC12SIPDNA_2_FD_89702 | JGI IMG/M metagenome (GOLD analysis project Ga0123328, IMG submission 89702) | Anaerobic biogas reactor microbial communites from Washington, USA - Biogas_R1_A C12 SIP DNA | ecosystem: Engineered > Bioreactor > Anaerobic > Unclassified | place: Washington, USA...
AAAGTGAAAGTATTGGTGGCCTCCACCAGGGCCTCGCGCTCCGACGAGCGGCTTAACTTCTTGCCGCCGCATCCGGTTATCGGCGACAACACACCGATACAAACCAGCAAAATCCCCAATCTCTTCATGACCTTGTCTCCCAGAATCAACCCTCAATGACTCCCAAGTGGACGGATCATCGCGACCTGTACCTGCCACGGCCTGTCCGTGTCAATACTAGCGGCGTCCCCCTTTCGATTCACGCCGCAGCCGGTCCAAGCATGCCTATGCCGGCTATCTCTGTCCCTCCTGACCGGCCGGCCCGGAGGTGGGAAATATCCGGCTCGGTCGGGTGAAGAAGGGATTGGGTGGGGCCGTCCCAGTTCCTGGGTGAGGGCCCCACTGCCAATTCCTCATGATCTCGCAGACCTCCTCGCTCCGCCAGCTGTCGCCCCATACCTGGTTCTTTTCGGCATCTACGAAGAATCGAATGCTCACGCCGCTCTTGTCGTCTCGAAGGAACAAGAGATAGCCGCCGACGCAGTCCTGGTCGGCTTCCGCAGCCTCCTGAAGCACGCGGATCAACCCGTCGATGTACGAGCGATCCTTGAACCGAAAGATGCCTCCCAAAGGCCCGTGGTCCTTCCCATCGTCGCCCACAACCTCCATCGTAGCATATTCGCCCAGCCGAAGGTCCTGCGGCCGGCCCGACCGGACGCGGTCGTAAGGACCCCGGCTCCCCTTCGCCAGCATCCACGCCAGAAGGATCAACGCCGCCAACCCAATCACCAACCCGACATGCTTGGCCGCCGCCACGCGAAGTCTCCTAATGTAGTTTGAGTAGTCCAGGGATGCCACAGCCATACCACCAGAGATTCTCCCGTGGGTGAACCAGACCGGCATGTTCGATGTTGATTTGCGTCAAGGCGTCCCCTACAGTATAATCCCAACCGAGGTATTGCCAGAAGGCCCCCACATAGGTGTAATACGCTGTTAGGTAATTGTCCTGATGGGCTTCATGGTGCCAGCCGAGGTAGACTTGGTCTTGCCCTTGTACTCCGCTTAGCGAACCGCAAGCTTGAGCAAAATCGTAGTTGCGTGCACTGTAACAAGAGTCGATTTGAACGATCTTAAGCCTGCTCTTGTACCACAAACGGCACTCCATCATCGAAGCTCCATTCTCTTCCCACCCATCGGGCAATTCCCTGTAGTCCGGCGGAGGAGTCTCGTAATCGCGTTTGAGATAGGAGAACACCCTCTTGTCGTAGAGCACAATGTTTGTTCGGTCCTCCGGTGTTTTCTTGCCAATCTGATAGTGTCCGTGCCCCAGGTGATACCAGTGAGAGAGATTGTTGGGAACGATCAGCATCCACTTGACGTTGAACCAGGTGCAGTTCTTATGGTAGAGCACACAATATGGCAATCCTTGATCCTTGCATGCAGTAATCACCTTTTTGATGCCGGGCCATCTGTTCTTGGTAACCGCCTTGTCGGGCAGTGTTATCAGAACCCTTACATCGCTGGGACCATCGTAATCATAGGGTTCAAACTTCTTCGAGACTTCCTTGATGAATTCGTCATACTCATCATCTCTGCCTTCTCCTGACAGACGTTCGCCAAACGCCTGTTCACTCAGAACGATTCGGAGGAGCGATTCGTCTCCAAACGCTACGGCCGGAACGGAGATGTTTACCGAACTACCTGTGCCTCCGGTCGACCAACGGATCGCGTCATCCACTCCAACCAGTGCAATGACAAGATCATACACCCCTTCATAGAGAGCGGCAAGACGATAGTCGCTTCCCTCCTTGAAGCTATCACTCGCGGTCAAGCAGTGGAGGCCGTTCGAAAAGTTGACCTCGAGTCTCTCAGACAGAGCGATGGGCGATCCGGATGTGACGGCTATCACCTTCAACTCATGAGGACCGTTTAGGTAGGCGTAACTCTCCAGGGCAATCGTATATCCGTAGTCGAAGTTGATGACTTCTCCCACGAGGTTGCCATCAAGGAACACGAACATCTGCTCCGTCTCGCTATCAAAGCCGCCAGCAGTGATGGAGAAGAATCCGCTGAGTTCGTTAGGATCTCCGTCGACGGTGACGGCGATGTTGGGTCGGGCGGGTCCGGATTGGCCGTACTGGGTGGCGAGGATGCCCAGGTCGCCCACGCCGACTTCGCGGTCGCGGTTGATGTCGGCCTCCAGGTAGTTGTAGCCGGGCGCGGTGGTTTGGCCGTACTGGGTGGCGAGGATGCCCAGGTCGCCCACGCCGACCTCGCCGTCGCGGTTGATGTCGGCTTGGAGGTAGGTGGCGGCGCCGACGTTGGCGAAGTCGAAGTTGGAGTAGTGGAAGCCGATATCGAGGGGGCCGGCGTCGGGTTCGCGGTCGGCTGAGGTGGCTGAGCCGGTCAGTTGCGGATCGGTCAGGCCGATCGCGCCCCAGCCGGTATCGACCAGCGGCGAGTAGCGATCCAGAAAGTAACCCTCCAGCGGTCCGGCGCCCGGGTCGTAAGGGTCTTCGAGGACGATTTGCGGGTAGTATTCCTGGAAGCCGGTGATCTGGTCGAAGTTGTTGTTGGCGGCGTTGGCGTAGTAGCCGGTGCAGAGGGCGACCGCAGCCATGGAGCCGTCGACCAGGGCGACGCCGTATCCGGCGTAGGACCGCGAGACGAGGTTGTTGACGAGCTCGACGGCGCCGGCGTTCTCCGGGTAGGCGGCGCCGTGGACGACGATCCCGTCGTACCGCGGATTGTCGATGGTGTTGTTGCGGATGGCGATGGTGGTATCGGGCGATTCGGCGCTGGTGGTTGACTTCAGGTCGATGTCCATACCGCAATAGTACGCGGTGACGATCTGGTTGTTCAGGACGTCGGTCAGGTCGGTGCCGGTCTGGCCGATGCCGAAGCAGGGATAGTAGATGAAGTTATCGTGCAGCGGCTCATCGAGGCGGATGTCCTGGGTGATCAGGCCGACGTAGGCGAACTCGATCACGCAGAAGCTGACCGTGCTGGAGACCGAAGCGGTCGGTTCGATCACGACCGGGCAGTAGTAGTCGCCCCAGGACGGCGAGGCGGCGTCGGAGGTAAAGACGATGGGGTTGGCGGGCGTGCCGCGGGCGAGGATCACCCCGCCGCTGTTGACGAGCAGGCAGCCGTTGACGCTGTAGGTTACGGTCGTTCCCGGTTCGATCACCAGGAGGGCCTGGACGTTGACGTCGGCGGTGACGTGGTAGACGTTGTCAGCGGTCCAGATCACGTTGGCGGTGATATCGGAGTTGACCTCGACGAGGCTGCGCGTGCCGCCGTCAAGGGCGGCCGAGAAAGTTCGGGAGGGCGGATTGACCGGCCAGGAGGGCTGGTCGGCTGTGGTTTGCGACTTAGCGGTCAGGGCGTCGCGTTGGGCGCGGAACGCGAGGTAGTCTTGGGGTGTGGCGGGGAAGGTCGGCTGGTCTGTGGCGATCGGGCAACAGGTCAGGCGATCTTCGCGCGAGGCCAGCGTCGGATCGGTCCTTGGGACGAAGGGGGCGGGCGCGGGTTCCTGATAGACGAAGTCCTCGCCGACGATCTCGGCCAGAATCTCCTTGAGTTCCTCGACACCCACCTGATTGGGGTCGATCGCCGTCTCAGCGGCAATGGCCGGCCCGGCGCAGAAGACGCCCGTTAGCAGTAGTGCAATTATCCACACACACACACTGATGATTCGTTTCGACGTTCCCATCGCTGACCTCCATCCATGAACTGATGCCGTGATTCTGGATGCATATTGGCCGAGTACAGCCTGCGAGTGACGTGATCCCGAGGCGGGCGAAGCGCGGAGGCAAGCTCTACGCGCGGATAGCTTGGTTTCAATCGGGCCGCTGGAGGTTGTCTTGCCGCCGTTGGCGTTGACGTTTGGGCCTCCTGATGCCGGTTGGCCCGAGGGTTGATCCGCGAAAACAACTTACCAAACGGTGGATGGGTTGTCAAGGGTGTTTTCTCTCTTCCGGCTCTTCGCCTCAGGGCGCACCGTCCCATCTTGCTTGGGGCTTTGCCCCTCAAGCTCCAGAATTCAGCGATTCACGGTTGTCGGCGGCGATTCGGCGTTTCACGCTTCTCAGAATGCCGTGGACCGCAACGCCGCCAAGCCGGTGACGGGTGGTTATTCTGCCAGCATCGGCCGAAGCTGGGTCCACAGCGCGTCGGCGATTGCTTTCATGCCGCGGTCGCCGGGGTGCCAGTTGACCCCGCCGTTTTCGAAGTGGCCTTCCGAGACCGCGCGGTACTGCTCGTCGCCGATCAGGTGGCTGATGTAAAGCCACGGCGCGCCCTGGGCGTCGCACGCCGCCTTCATCAGGGCGTTCCGCTGCGGGCACGCGCCCCACATGCTCACCCCGCAGACCAGGGCGTCGGGATTGGCCTCCTTGAGCATGGCCAGGAGTTTGGCGTACGGCTTGGTCAGCGTCTCCTCGTTGGCGATGTCCAGCGACGTGTTGTCGCCCACCTGGATGAGCACCAGGTCCGCTTGGTATGATGCGAAAGCGGCAAAGAGGTTCTCCTTGCCGGCCAAGCCGTCGCCCTCGAAGAGGTTCTCGATGATCAGCTCCGGCTTGGGATCGCTTTGGGCCTCGCACAGGTAAGCGTGCAGCCGATGGGCGAAATCCTTTTCCGGCGCGGTCGCGGCCATGCCCCAGTTGCCCTGCCAGCCGAGATGATCAGCCGGCGGATGGCGCGTGATGCTGTTGCCCGCGATCAAAAGCTTCTTCACCGCTCGCGTGGCCGGCCGCGTCAGCCGGGCGTAGAACGTCGGCTCGTAGCCGCGCAGCACGAGCTTGCCCGAACCCAGCTTGCCGCTCTCGAACGTCTCGCGGATGAAGCTCCGCTTTTCGTAGTTCATCCCGGCGAGCCACGGGGCGCGGATTTCGCAGTCGATCCGATCCACCACCGCCGGCGCGTCGCCGGGCCGACCGCACATCTGAGCCAGGCCCTGCTGCCAGAGGTCCTTGGTGCTCAAAGCTTCCGGCGTGATCTCCATGCCGGTGTTGCGGCTCCGCGAGATCGCGGCCACCAATATGCTCCGCGACCGCTCCAGCGGCAGGCCGTCCTGGGCCACCAGGGCGATCATCCCAAACTGCCGGTCGATCCCACGCACCTCGACGCCGCCGTCGAAAACCAGGCTCGGCTTGAGGAACCCCGTGTACATCTTGGCCGACGGCGAGTCGACGCGGATGAACCCGCGCCGATCGCTCCAGTCGAACTGCGCGACCGGACCCATCGCGATCCGCGGCTCGTCGCCGTAGCTCGCCTCCGGCAGCACCGTATCGGCCTCCGGATCGAACACCGTCCGCAGCCCGCGACGCCAGACATGTTGGCGAAGCGCCAGGTCCATGCCGCCGGTGTCCTCGAGCGGACCGAGACCCCGGTGGGCCAGGTTCAGCAGGATGTCGCGGCCGAACGTGGCGGTCACCGGCTCGCAAGCGGCGGGCAGGGCCCCGCTCCTGAACAGCGCGCCAGCCGCCTTGGACGCGGCCAGCACGGCTTCGTCGTTGGCCATGATCAGACCCGCGTTCGGATAGCTCGTATCCGGAATCGGCATTCGCACGTTCAGATAGTCCTGGTCGCTGGTCAACGTCGGCTGGTAGCCGCGATCGTCCCAGTAGAACCAGAACACTCCGTCATAGTCCTGCCATGAGGCGAAGGCCGCCATGCGGGCGTAGAACTCGGTGGCGTACGGGTTCGGCCGGCTGTCGTTGCACTCGTAGATCAGGTGCGGTTTGTTCGGCACCCGCACCAGGTCGATCGGCTGCTCCATCAGCGGATGGCCGTTGACGCGGACCACGTACGGGTAGTACGGGTCGTCGGGTTTGACCTCCCACGGCCGCATGCCGAAGCCGTAGATTCCGTATGAAGCGAAATCGCCGCACGTCGCCGCCCAGTAGTTCTGGAGGCTGTTGCCGAACCGCCCGGTCGGCGTCACCGGCACGACGTTGATTCCCACGCCTTCCGGCGCGAGCGATCGCAGGAACGCAATAAACCGCGCCGTATGGCCCGTGTACAGCTCCACCGCGAATCGCACCACGTCCTCGCCCCGCGCGTAGGGGTACGATCCCAGATCGCCTTCCTTGACCACGAACTCCTTCTGGTAGCCCGCCTTCTCGACCTGCACGCCCGCCAGCGTCGGGGCGAACTCGACCGTGCCGTCGGCCAGCGACTCGCCCTCGTTGAGATTTCCCCACGCCGCGACCAGCGCCTCCTGCGTCGCGTACCGCTCCTTGAGCCACTCATTCCACCGCTGAGTCAGCCGCTTCTTTTTGATCCCGGTCGGCGTCGTGCGAAGCACCTGCTCCACAAAGCCGTTCTCATTGAAGACCTCGTAGAGCCCGATCGCCTCTTCATCGGCCCAGCGCTTGCCCGTGTACGGGTTGACGTGCTCGATCAGGCTCCGCGCGTACTCCTCGAACACCCGCTCAGCCCGGCGGTCGTAGTAGACAATGTGGCCAAACACGTCCTCCTTGATCAGTTGGTTCCACTCCTCGCGCGTCCCGTCGTCCGGCATCGCGTCGTAGTCCGCTTCGGTCGGATGGCGATAGGTGCTCAGCGAGATCCAGAAGAACATCCCGTGCTGCTTGGCCAGGGCGATCGCGTGGTCAAGCCGGTCCATCGCGCTGCCGCTGTCCTTGACCACCGGGACGATCGGGTACGTCCGCCCCTCGACGCCCTCCAGGAACGTTCCATCAAAGAGGTTCAGCCGCACCCCGTTGATCCCCGCATCCGCCATCCGCTCGAACGTCAGCTCCAGGTCCTTGCCCTGCCGTTTGACGTCGCAGACGAAATTCGTCCCCCACAACCGCAGCCGCTGGCCGTCGTACCACAGATGCCCATCCTTGACCGTGACGAACTTGCCCTCCGCCAACGGCCCCGCCGCCACCGCGCTCGCCCCGACCAACAACCAGACCGCCACAGCCGAAAAAGACCTTCGCATTACGCACTCCTGAATACCAACCTGGGATGGATCTGCCAAACGGACACCTTTCCTGCATCGCCACACGGCCGGTCGCGGTGTTTCCGTGTTTCCTCGGCATAGTACCAAACCCGCTCCATTCCGTCAAGACCCGATATTTTGCTGTAAATATTTATGTTGCAGTGATTTGCAAGCTATCGATGGCGGCTAAGGCATATTCTGGCATGTCGTACGGTCCGGCCTCTTCTTTCCAGTCTGGGGTCCGGAGGGCATCGCGCTCGGCAGGTCGATATCACACCGCATGCCGCGAATGCCGGTCTGCGCCGCGATCGTCACCCGATCCTGGCAGGTCCGTTGCTTCTCGGTTGGCCGTCACTATAATCGGCTCCGACGTGACGGTTGCCAACCAGGACAAGACTGAAGGAACAGCCAATGGCCGAGAACGCCTCCAAGCCGATGACCAACCGCCAGCGCACCTCCGCGGTGCTCCACTATCAGCCGTACGACCGCCTGCCGGTGGTTCACTTCGGTTTCTGGAGCGAGACGCTGGCCAAGTGGGCCCGCCAGGGCCACATCCGCCGCCAGATCGCGGAGACCTGGTCCGACGGCAACGTCTGCGACGCCCAGCTCAGCGGGCAGTTAGGGTTCGATTTTGACTATTACAGCACGTTTTCGCCCGCCACGTATTTGAGCCCGACCTTCGAGGTCCGCGTGGTCGAGGAATTTTCCGACGGCTCGAAGCACGTTCTGGACTCGGAGGGCGTGGTGGTGCTTCAGCGGCCGGACGCCGGTTCGATCCCGGCTGAGATCAAGCACACGCTGGTGGATCGTCCGTCGTGGGAAGAGCACTACAAGTGGCGGCTGGAGTTTAGTCCGGAGCGGGTCGAGCACGCGTACGTGCGGGCCAACGACCAGATGCTCCGCTTCGATCAGGGCGGGCTCGAGTTTCTCCAGGCCGACAGCCGCGATTACCCGTACGGCTTGCACTGCGGCAGCCTCTACGGCGTGGTGCGCAACATGCTCGGCGTCGAAGGGTCCTGCTATCTGATGATGGACGACGAAAACCTATTCGCTGAGATCATCGACACGGTGGCCGACCTGTGCTATCGGACGACGAAGTACACGCTCGAGAAGGGCGCGAAGTTCGACTTTGCCCATTTCTGGGAAGACATCTGCTTCAAGAACGGTCCGCTGATCGCGCCGTCGGTTTTTACGGAGAGAGTCGGTCCGCACTACAAGCGGATCACCGATTTGCTGGGCCGCTACGGCATCGACATCGTCTCGCTCGATTGCGACGGCAAGATCGACGCGCTGGTGCCGGTGTGGTTCGAAAACGGCGTGAACACGATGTTTCCCATCGAGGTCGGCACGTGGGATGCTTCGATCCAGCCGTGGCGCGAGCAGTTCGGCCGCAGGCTGCGCGGGGTCGGCGGGATGAACAAAACCGTCTTCGCCAAAGACCGCGCCGCGATCGACGCGGAGATCGAGCGGCTCAAGCCGCTGGTCGAGCTCGGCGGCTTTATTCCGTGCCCGGACCACCGGATCGCCCCGGACGCTGAGTACGACCTGGTTCGCTACTACACCGACCGGATGCGGAAGACGTTTGCCTGACCGTTGGCCGTCTTCGGCGGTGTCGGCGCGCATTCATCATCGCGAGTACAGGTGGCTGGACCGGCCGAGTTGCGGGGCGAAGAACGCGCCGAGTCCGGAGCGGAAGCCGCAGACCGGGGCGATCTGGGCCTGATGTCGCGGCAACGTGCCGCCGAGGGTCAGGAACGGGTCGACCATGCCGCGGACCGGGTTCCACCACTGCGAGGTCCACCACGAGATGCCCGCCTCGAGGGGGTTGTCGGATCGCCAGACGCCGATCACGTCGCGCCACTGGTAGTATTGCCCGATGGCGGTACTGACGGCTGAGCCGGCGCCGGGCATGTCGGGCAGGCTTTCGTGGAGCATCGGCGGGGCCTCGGTGACCACGGTCTCGGCGAGCATGCCATGAAGCTGCTGTCCAGCGGGCTTGACGGCGGTCTCCCACGAGACCGTCCAGAGGCCTCCGGCCTGGGCTTCGATGGTGGGGTCGAGGCCGTACGGGTCGCGGAAGCGGGTGGGGCTGCTGAAGGCGTAGGCGTAGGGCGAGGTGGCGCCGAGCACCGGGACCGGGTCGCGCTGCAGGAAGCTTCCGGTGGTCGGATCGTAGAACCGCTGGCGAAGCTGATAGAGGCCCGTGGCCTCGTCGTAGTCGCGGCCGGCGAAGAGTCGCGGGTTGTCGATGGCGCCGCCGGCGGCAACCGGCTGGCCGAATGCCTGGTAGCGATACGACTGGACCACCGCGCCGTTCATGTCGGCCAGGGCCAGTACGGTGCCCATACGGTCGGAGTGGCACAGGTAGTTGTCCGGCGAGAGGAAACCGCCTTCCTTGATCCCCTCCAGGTGGTCGACGCCCAGGCCGTTGACGTACTGGCGCACGAGGCGGCCGTCGCCGTCGAATTCGCCCAGGACGTTGTCGCGGTCGTAGACGTAGCGGGTGATCTGGCCGTCGAGATCGCGCGTGGCCAGCCGGCCGGCTGGGTCGTAGGTGTACGCGATGTCGCGGCCGTCGGGCAGTTCCACGCCGATCAGCCGGTTCTCGGCGTCGTAGGTGTAGCGGGTTATCGCGCCGGAGACGCGATGCGTCGCCGTGATCCGATTGCCCGCGTTGTCGTAGCCGTAGTCGCAGGTCGGATCCGCGGTCAGCCGATTGGCTGCGTCGTAGGTGAATTCGCTCTCCTGTCCGGCGATCCGCCGGTTGCCGGCGTCATCGTAGCTGTAGGCCTCAGCGGGGTTGTCCGCCGTTGGGTGCGCAGCCGCGGTCAGCCGTCCCGCGGCGTCGTAGGTAAATTCGTGCGTCCCGTCCGGGTCGGTCATCTCGAGCAGATAGCCCGCGCCGCTGTAGGTCCACGCATACGCCGCGGTGTCCGTGCCGGAGTAGGTGGACCCGGTCAGCCGGTCGGCTCCGTCGTGCGTGAACGTCGCCGTCGCCTCGACCGTCGAGAGTTCATCCCATCCGGCGAGCCGTCCGCCCGCGTCGTAATCGTAGCGCAACTGGAACCACGATCCGCCGTAGAGGTTGGCCGGCAGGTAGCCGCGATCCGAACCGTAGTCGATCGCGAATTCGGTGTAGTCGTCGCCGGCCGACAGCGTCACGATCGACTCCTGCTGGTTGGCCTGGCGATACTCGTAGCCGACCGACGCGGCGAAGCCGGACGGCAGGAACGTGGTGGTCGCCTCGGTCAGCAGTTCGTACCAGTCGTAGGCCAGGTCGATCCGGCACGCAACATTGGCCATCTGCGTGAGCAGGCCCGTCTCGGCGTCGTACGTGTAGGTCGTCGCGTCCGCCTCGTCGAACGTGCGGCTGACCAGTTCGCCGGCGTCGCTGTACTCGTAGTCCACGCGGCGGCCGTTGGGCCGGATCGCCGCGGTCAGCCGGCCTTCGCCGTCGTACTCGAACCGCGTCGTGTGGTCCAGCGGGTCGGTTGCCTCGGTCAGGCGGTACATCTGGTCGTAGCCGAATTCGGTGACGTTGTTTCGTCCGTCGGTGATCGAGGCGATCACCGCGACCGGTCCCAAGCCGTCGAGGTCCACGCTGCCCTTGGCTGGGTCGTAGGCGAACCGCACCGTGTTGCCTTCGCCGTCGGTGACCGTCTCTCGCAGGTTCATCGCGTTGTATGTCGCCGTCCACTGCCGGCCGTCCGGATCGGTGGCGCGGCTGACGTTGCCGTAGGTATCGTAGGCGAAGCTCCAGATCCCGCCGTTCGGGTCGGTGACGCTTTCGAGGTTGCCGTCGTCGTTGTAGGCGAAGCGGGCGGTTCGGCCGTCGATCATCGCGGTCTCGCGCTGGCCGCGCTCATTGTAGGTGAAGGTGAAGGTCCGCCCGTCCATGGTCGTCGTTTCGATCAGGTTGCCGTTGGCGTCGTAATCGTACTCGGCGGAGGCGCCGACCGCGTCGTCGGTGATCGTTTCGGGAAGTCCGGTTTCGCTGTCGTAGTCGATCCGCAGCGAGTCGGAGACGCCGACCGCCTCGACGGGGCCGGACACCTCCGTGAGCTTGCCCTGCGAGTCGTAGACGTAGGTGGTCGTCTTGCTCTCGCCGCTCGCCAGTTGCGTGACCTGGTCGTCGGCGCTTCGCGCCATCTCCACTGTCCGTCCCAGCGGATCGGTGATCGCGGTGC
>Ga0123328_1004633_pt1 | contig 11121 bp, 9 predicted proteins | sample BioC12SIPDNA_2_FD_89702 | JGI IMG/M metagenome (GOLD analysis project Ga0123328, IMG submission 89702) | Anaerobic biogas reactor microbial communites from Washington, USA - Biogas_R1_A C12 SIP DNA | ecosystem: Engineered > Bioreactor > Anaerobic > Unclassified | place: Washington, USA...
AGGTGGGTGTGCTTGGAATCGCGGCCAAATACAAAGGGCATTCGGCACCGCGGCGACGACAGAATACTCGGCTCCGTAACCCCCATGGCGCTTGCCACGGCAGCTACTTCGACCGAATGTTCTTCGATTCGGACGGACGTGAGACCTAGCCGGCGCATGATCCTTACAGGTGTTTTGATGTAGTTCCAGACAGCGCTAACGGGCAGGATCAGGAGCAATATCCCCAAGGTCAAATCCGCCACATTGAATCCATCATGTGTTAACGCTGTGCGGAGGGCTGCGGCGCTGAGCAGCAGGAGCATCAGAGCCACAATTACTGTATTGGTGATGGCAGCAAGAATGAGAATTCGGCCGCTGTAGTGCTCGACACCGGTTTTACGGATACTGCGCGCCACGTGCAGGCCGATCCAGGCTGCGACGGCGGTCGAGACCAGAAGCGGTAATGCGTCAAATAAACGGGTGGGCATCAGAGCGGCCGTAGAACTTCCGCAGGATCGGCGGGATGGTTTCTATGAGTCTCTTCTGCAGCTCCTTGCCGGCGGCGAACGCCTGACTGGCCTCGCGAACAGCCGCCGCGATTTCGTCCATCGACGTTCCGATCTCACCGCTGGAGATGCGTTCCCCGACAAAAAGGGTGCTCAGGAGGATGATCGCGGTGGCAGTTCTTTCCGGGTCGGCCGGACCGGCAAAACCAAGAGCTCCCGTCACTTGCCCGGAGGTTCCGAATTGCGGCCATTGCCCGACCGGCCGGGTCCGAAGATCCTGAACGAGCGCGCGGGCGGAGCCCCATAAGCGATCCAGAAATTCCAGTCCGACAGGCAGCAACCCGGCCAGCGCCTCTCTCGCTGCCTCACGACCGGTGAGCATGTCCCCATATTGCCTGTGGTCACGTTCCTCCTGGGCCTGCCATGTCGCCAACTCGGACTCGGACGCAGTGAGGAGCCAGATATACGACCGGCACTCACTGCAGAACTCCAGATGCTTCTTGACGGTCGCCATCATCTCGCCGGACAGCACCTCCTGGGTATAGGCCAGGAGCGTCGTCCGTGACGGGCATGTATCCTCGGCCATAACCTGCCCCAGTCCTTCGTAGAGGGTCAGGAGCTCGGTCAATTCCTGCCTGCATCGATCGCAAGACCGGATATGCCTGATTGCCTGAGCGGCCGTACTGTCGCTCAACTCCCCATCAATCAGGTCCTGTAGTACTTCTTCAGAGAGGCAATCCATATTCAATCCTCGTCAACGGGCTGACTGTTCTACATAGCCTGCGATGCGTCTTGATTCTTCGTCTTGCCAATGCGCAGATTCTTGCGTATCTGCTTGAGATTGTCCCAGAACAGCGCTCGGGACCGATGGGCGTCCTTGCCAAGAATCATGGCGATTTCCTGGTACGATGAACCCCGCATCCGTTCATAGATGGCGGTCTTGGAGGCCTTCTCGTGATTCTCCAGCTCGTGCCGGATAAGCTCGATCGACTCGTTCTGTTCGGCCCCCAGATTCGCAGGGGGCCGCGATCCGGTAATCCCTGGCAGGTACGAGGGATCACACTTCGCTGCGAGTTCTTTTGCCGTGGGCCTGCGCCTGTGCCGGCGCCGCTGCCGGCAAAGCTCGCGGAAGGCATTCTGGAGACGTATTCCAAAGGCCGACTTCCTGTGCTCCACAATGAGAATCGCGTCGTTGATGGCGTCGGCGGCCAGTTCTTCGTCGACATCTCGATACGAGATATCGTAGAAGCCAAACCGGGATCGCACACCCCAGAAGTACGGTATGCACAGATCAATCAACTGCTGACGAAGGTCGCCATTCTCCCCTCTGCCAATCCGCTCCGCAAGTTCAGCAGCATAGTCAAAATCCACAGGCAGCCTCCATCTGAATGCACTCAAACCGATGTTACCCGGTACGATGATATCGGCAATTTTGATCTGGAGGAAGCGCGTTCTCAGCTTTCCCAGCAAGTTGCATCCAGGATGCAACACAAGGTCCCCAACGGTGAAATGTGTTCTCTCCTCTCAGGGCTGTATGACACGATCAGTGGTGCCTGGAATCTCCACTGTTGCTGGTGAATTCGACGGTCACGTGCGAGCCAAACGTGCTGCGAACCAGCCACGAACGCCGGGTGCACGGCATCTGGATCTGCCGGATCCCCGGTAGTGGCTACACAGGAATTGGCGATTGTCTTCCACCGAGAATGCAAGGGACGGTATGGCGTGACAAACTGCCTTGGCAGCATCGAACTGCCTGGCCGGCAAGGAGGATGGAGGCAGGCTGAGGGGACGCGGCTTTGGCGTCGGACGGGCGGAGTTTCTGTGGAATCATCCTTGTCCGAAGTCCGGCGCAGTGTAGAATGAGGGGATTGCGGCGAGTGTTCTGGTCCTGGTGGGAGACAATCATGGCCGAAAGACGGTGCGGATGTTCGTTCAAGCCGGGGGACAGCGCAGAGTCCCTGTCCATGCCAGCCCTTGCCCATACAGCCGTGAACCGCGATCTCCACGTGTCCAGGGCCTGCCTCCGGGAGCGGCCGAGCGATGTCAGATCGAAACAGAGAGGATTCCGCGATGACGTTTGATGATGCGTTCGAAGCATTGACCGGCCACGCCCCGTTTCCCTGGCAGCAGAGATTGTACCATGACTGGTTTGCCAAAGGCGAGATTCCCCCATCGTGCAATCTGCCGACGGGATTAGGCAAGACGAGTGTTGTTCCCATTTGGCTGGTTGCCCTGGCGAATGGGGCCAAGGTGCCGCGTAGAATGGCGTATGTTGTCAACCGGCGAACAGTCGTCGATCAGACGACAGCCGAAGCGGAAAGGCTGCGTGAGAGTCTTCGCAAGCCGGAACTGGCTGAACTGATGGAACGGTTGCAGACGCTCTGCGGCGCCACCTACGATAGCCCGTTGGCCATCAGCACACTTCGCGGCCAGTTCGCCGACAACCGTCAATGGTCCGCTGACCCATCCCGCCCGGCGGTCATCTGTGGCACGGTAGACATGATCGGCAGCCGCCTGCTGTTCAGCGGCTACCGCCTTGGCTTCAAGAGCCGCCCCCTCCACGGCGGCTTCCTCGGCCAGGATGTCCTGCTCGTCCATGACGAGGCCCACCTCGAACCGGCATTTCAAAACCTGATTACCGGCATCGAGAAGGAACAGGATCGTGAACGCCAGCGCAGCGGAGAACTGCCTTGGCCGAAGTTGCGCGTGATGCAATTGACCGCTACGACAAGAAACGATAACGGCCAGGGCACCCAGGCTTTCGCGCTCACAGCGCACGATCAAGAGCATCCGGTCGTCAAACAACGGCTCGAAGCCCGTAAGCAACTGGACCTAATACCGGTTAACGATGACAAGCAAGTCGCCAACAAGATCGCGAAGATCGCAGCAGGTTATAACGATGCCAATGCCGCTGTGCTGGTGTATGTCAGAACCCTTGAAGCGGTCGGAACCATTGAGAGAGAACTGAAGAAGACCGGTCGGTCGCTCGTGCTGCTTACCGGTACGATTCGCGGCAAGGAACGTGATGACCTGGTGGAGAAGCCCGAGTTCAAGCGATTCCTCAAGGGAGCCGAAACGGGCGAGACGGTCTATCTCGTCTGCACCTCTGCGGGGGAGGTGGGCATCGACATTTCCGCCGATCACATGGTCTGCGACCTGTCCACCTTCGAGAGCATGGCTCAGCGCTTCGGCCGAGTCAACCGCTTCGGCGACCGCGACGACACGCGTATAGACGTGGTGTATCCGGAGACGTTTGACGACAAGAACAAGCTGACGCCGGCACGACAAGCCACTTTGAGATTGCTTGATGAGCAATTGAACGGAGACGCCAGCCCGTTGGCGCTTTCCAGGCTTGACATCGGACAACGTCAAGCTGCATTTGCGCCCGAGCCAGCCATGCTCGACGCCACCGACATCCTCTTTGACGCCTGGGCGCTGACGACCATCCGCGACAAGATGCCGGGACGCCCGCCGGTCGAGCCATATCTACACGGTCTGGCGGAGTGGGAGCCGCCTCGCACGAGTATTGCCTGGCGGCGGGAAGTCGAGTATGTCACTGACGAACAGATCAAACTGCACGGCGATGATTTTCCGCAGGCACTTCTTGATGATTACCCTCTCAAGCCCCACGAACTGCTCAGCGACACCAGTGAGCGCGTGTTCAAGGCGCTGGAAGCGATCGCCAAACGCACCAACGATTCCTGCCCACTCTGGAGCGTCGATGAACGTGGCCAAGTGGAAGTCACATCCCTTAGAAGATTGCTTGAACGGGAAAAGAAGCAGGTCATCAGACTCATCAGTGATTGTACGATTCTATTGCCGCCAGCCGTGGGTGGACTGCGTGACGGGATGCTTGACGGCATTTCCGAACACGCCGATGACGTAGCCGACCAGCCTGAACATCCATTCGAGGGTCGCATCCGCAGATTGCGCCCCGGGTCGGATGGGTTAGAGGGTGTGAGCGCGACGGGAGGAATGCGCCTGGTACGGAGTATCGAACTGAATCCAGACGAAGAAGATGAAGCCGCACGGTGTGTTTGGGAGTGGTACAAGCTCAAGCCACTGGAGGACACGCGCATGGCTCCGAAACCGGTCGAGCTCGGTACCCATGTCGACGATGTGGAATGCAAGGTCGAGCATATCATTGCAGGCTTATCGCTTCCTGATGAAATCGCCCAGGCCATCCTTCTTGCCGCAAGACTGCATGACCACGGCAAGCAACGGAAACGATTCCAGATCGCCCTCGGCAATCGACGCTACCCCGATCTGCTGCTGGCCAAGTCTGGTCGCAGAGGCGCCCGTCTGCCCGAGCCGTTCCGCCATGAGTTTGCCTCGCTCGTGGATGCGGCGAATGATGCGCAGGTGCAAAGGCTTCCACCGCTTATGCAGGATTTGGCGTTGCACCTGATTGCTGCCCATCATGGTCGGGCCCGGCCTCACTTCCCGGCTCCGGAAGCCTTCGATCCATGTCAATCGGCAGCGGACGCCGAAGCGCTGGTCATGGAGATACCCCGTCGCTTTGCCCGACTCCAACGCCACTATGGTCGATGGGGCCTGGCCTACCTCGAATCCCTGCTCCGTGCCGCTGATTGGGCCGCCAGCGCCGAGCCATCGCAGTTTGTGACCGAAACACAGGAGGGGTTGCCATGACCATATACCCGCAGCCATCGATTAGCATTAACGTAGATGTATCAAATCCTGGCCAGTTCTTCGCCTGCTGCGGTCTGCTGGAACTGGCCGATCGGCTGTGGCCGGCGGCGGAAGGCTGGTTTGAAGAAGAGAAACAGAATTTCTACATCGCATGCGAAAGACCCCTCTCCGACCTGCTGGCACAATTCTCATCGGCACAATTGGAGAGTTCATTGACGGATGAAGAGTTGACACGCCTTGGTTCGCTTCTCAGTGCCAACAAGAAGTTGCTAACGAACCAGGATCAGGAAGATAAGGGGCGGCTTCGCGCGATGTGGCAACAGGAGAGAATCCACTTGTATGCGTCGCCGTCTTCAGCATCCAACTCATCAGGATTTGATCTTTGGCTTGATTGGTGGCGGGACTCGAAAGGTGATCGTACTGCATTAAAGACATGGGCTGCCAAGCAAATGGTATCTGAAATGGCGCGCAAAATGTTTATTATCGTCCATAAGCAGATTGAGAGCGAGGATGATCTCCCATTGTTCTTTGAATCGAACGACGATTCACTGCCATTCAATTTTGATTCAGATCTTTGCAGGACGGGGGCTGCCCGTGATGCCGGCTTCAGCGCCGACGCCCTTGGAATCAAGTCTATCTATCGCCCACTATTGGAACTCTTGGCATTCATAGCGTTTCAACGATTCCAACCTGCGGAGACCGAGGGAGGTTTCATTTACTGCGCCTGGAGCGCTCCGCTTTCGCCTCTTGCTGCGGCCGTAGCAGCATCGGGGTTGATCGCGCCACCAAGGGACCCGCGTTACTCATTCACACTATTCAATAGAACCAAGTACATGAAAGCGTTTCTTCCTGCCAACTCAAATCAAGGAGCTTGATCCATGTCTCAACAAACCCAGTTATTCGATCGTTACCTCGACGACGACGGACCAGCAGCGCTAGTGATCCGTGAACACCTCATGCCTGTCGAAGGGCCGGATGGTGTGCTGTTCCCGGCCACATTCGCTGCTGGCGATGGCTTCCCCGGGGGGTACAACATTGACCCACCACCCACGCGAGACGAGCCATGGAAGACGCCAAACGTTTGCCTAATCGACAGTGTTGGTTCACAGGCGAACCGTATAGAGCCGTTGTTCATGCAGCAGAAGTATCAGCACCTGGTTCCCCAGATTGTGATCAAGGCCGGCGAGCGCGAAGTCAACATCCTTGAGGCAGGTCACCGCGCAGGAGACGCCTTGGTTCGTTGTTCGGAGCTGCAAAAGGAACTGCAGGACGCATTCAGGATGGTCTTGGCCGGTGACGCTGAACCACTCGCGAGGATTGCTCCGACCTCTTTGGTGTTCGGCGTGTGGGATTCCCGGGACACACAAGCGAAGTTGCCGCGTCTGATCTCATCCACCGTTCGGGCGTTCGATGTTCAGAGGCTGACTCGTGGTGCCGTGTATATCCCACCTGTCGACTACGCCAACATGGATGTGTTCACCGAAGAGGAGAAGGCCAAGGCCGAGGGAAACAGCAAGAGCCCGCTTGCCCAACGAGGATTTGTGCACAACCCGGCCTCAGGATCGCATGGGGGCGTGATTGCACAAGGCGGCATTCATCGTGATGCAATACTTGGTCTGGCTGCGCTACGTCTATTGCATGGCGGCAACGACGAAAAGAAGACGCTTGCTCTCCGTCGGTACATCCTCGGGCTTTCACTCGTGGCGTACACATCCAACGTTTCCAGCTACCTTCGGCAGGGATGTATGCTGGTCTTAGACCCGGAGAAACCCCGCGCGTGTGTGGAAGTGCATCCCGACGGCAGGCGTCCCTCCTGCGCGATCACTCATGATGAGGCACTTGCGTTCGCCACCGTGGTGGCAGAGGCGTTCGGGGTGGGGGAAAGCAGGACCGTTGCGTTCGAAAAAGCCAAAGCCAAGGCGGATGTGAAGAAGAAAGACTGATTTCGGGAGTATGCCATGCCGGGTTATCTTGTTATCACAGTGACATTTCTTGACCCACGTTTTCACGGGCGGGCAGATGGCGATGAACCGGAGTGGCCACCATCACCGCTACGGTTGTTTCAGGCACTCGTTGCTGCTTCCGCCGGACGCTGGAATCAGCGGGTTGAGTTGACACACGCCTTGCCCGCTCTGCAATGGCTGGAAGCACAGCCGTTGCCTGAAATAGCAGCACCAGTCGGAACCGCCTCCAACGTGAATTGTCAGTTCTATGTCCCAGACAATACAGCGGACCTCCTCGTCGCCGCCTGGAAGAAAGGAGAGATCACCAAACAGGTGAAACGCGCTGAGAAAGTGGTTCGTCCGACACACCTTGCCGGCGACGTTGTCCACTACCTCTACCCGCTGCCAAATGGCCGATGCCCGCACATCGACATGTTGGCCGCCACTGCGCGCAGCATCACTCATCTGGGCTGGGGCATTGATATGGTCGTGGGCAATGCGGACATCATTTCGGTTGAACGGGCAGCGGGCCTTTCCGGGCATCGGTGGCAGCCTGCTCCAACAGGCGGCACGTTGTTGCGAGTGCCAATCGAAGGAACGCTGGATGATCTGATGCACAAACACGAGGCATTCCTTGGTCGATTGTTGCGTGACCGATTCAGGCCGGTGCCACCACTGCGGGCATTTCGCGTACAGCGCTACCAACGTGACGATGAACCGCCGCAACGTCCTTTTCGCATCTTCGAGCTGCGCAATATGGATGACAGACGGTTCCGTTACCCGCATCGCCAACTCATTCACTTGGCGGGCATGATCCGTCATCTGGCCATTGAGGCGATGAAGGCGTCACCACCTCCTGACGTTAGGAGTGATTGGGTCGAAACATACGTGGCGGGGCACGCGAAGGAAGGTGAACAGAATCATCGCCAATTGTCTTATCTGCCACTCCCCTCGGTGGGACATCGGCACACCGACCCAGGCGTACGCCGAGTCGTGATCATGGCTCCGATAGGTGATGACGCATTGCTCGACCGCGTGGCACGGCACTTGTCAGGTCAACAGTTGGAGCCTTTGCGTGGTGATGAGTTTGGCGACACCGAGCCGCCGTTCCTCGTGCCGATCACGGCTGACAATGTCTCGCGATGTTACACCGAGCCGGCCCACACCTGGCACAGTTTCACGCCGGTCATTTTGCCGGGTCACGACGACCACAAGCCGGGGAAAACACGAAAGCTCATCGAGAAAGCGCTCGCACAGTCCGGTATCGAGCAACCTTGCGAATTTGAGTGGAGCGCGTTCTCAAGGTTCTCGAAGTCGTTGTCAGCGCACAGATATGACCGGAATGGGCAATTGGCTGGCTATATCCGGCCGGATCATCTGTTGACCCAGACGGCGGTGCATCTGACTCTGCGATTCAAGAACAACCTGAGAGTTCCAGGACCATTGGCCATCGGTGCGGGGCGGCATTGCGGCCTGGGGTTGTTTGCGGCGGGGGAATTCTCCTAAAGTTGGTGGGGGTTCTGGTCGATCTTTGACAAGTCAATAGCGCCTTTGTGGAGGGCGGAATCATGATTCAACCGCTGAATGCTCACGGTTCTATGGATGCGGACGGCGACGGGGTGGACCTGCTGCCGGTGCGGATGCTCAACGAGTACGCGTATTGTCCACGGCTGTTTCATCTGATGCACGTCGAGGGACGCTGGGCGGACAACGTCTACACGGTCGAAGGCCGCAACGTCCACCGCCGGGCCGATCGGATCGACCACGTCTTGCCCGATCCGGGCAACGGCGAAGAATCCGAAGGAGGCAATGGGAAGAAGGCCAAAGTCCAGGGCGAGGAACCGCCCACCGTAACGCGGTCCGTCATGCTGGGTAGCACGATTCTGGGGCTTACCGGCAAGCTCGATCTCGTTTCAACCGCCGACGATGAAGCCGTGCCGGTGGAGACCAAGCGAGGGCGGGTGCCCAACAATGAACAGCGGTCCTACGAGCCCGAGCGCGTGCAGCTCATGGCCCAAGGGCTGCTCCTGCGCGAGCAGGGATACCACTGCGATCACGGCGTGCTCTATTTTGCCGCCTCGCGCACGCGCGTGGATGTGCCTTTCACGCCGGAATTGGAGCAGCGGACGATCGACCTGATCGGCCAGGCACACGCGGCGTCCACCGCCACCGTTCCGCCTGTGCCGCTGGAAGACAGCCCCAAGTGCAACGGGTGCAGTCTGGCGGGGATCTGCCTGCCGGACGAGACGTGCCTGTTGCACAAGCGCGATGGTGGCGACGATGAATCCGAGACTGAGGTCCGCCAGTTCTTCCCGGCACGCGATGATGGGCTTCCGTTCTATGTCCAGGAGCAAGGCGCCACCGTCTGCAAAACCGCCAAGACCCTGGTCGTCTGGAAGCAGAAGGAGAAGCTCGCGACCGTCCGCGTGGCCGACACCAGTCAGCTCGTGCTCTGTGGCAACATTTCCGTAACGCCGCAGACGATCCATCTGCTCTGCGAGGAGCAAGTGCCGATTGTCCATCTGTCGATGGGGCACTGGTTTTATGGGCTCACACAGGGCTTCGGCCTCAAGAACGGATACCTGCGATCCAGCCAATTCCGCGTAGCGGCCGATGCCGTCCGATGTTTGGAGTTGGCCCGGCAGATCGTCTCGGCCAAGATTGCCGCCCAGCGAACCTTCCTTCGTCGCAATGCCGGTGGCTTGCCTCAACGCGCGCTGGATGATCTTGCCGAACAGGACAAGAACGCCCAGGCTGCTGGGAGGATCGAGTCGTTGCTCGGCATCGAAGGGCTCGCCGCGAAAGTCTACTTCGCCAATTTCGCCCTGATGTTCAAGAGCAACGGATTGCCTTCCGAGTGGGATTTCCAGCATCGCAATCGACGCCCACCCAAAGACCCGATCAATGCCTTGCTTTCGTTCGGCTATGCGATGCTGGCCAAGGAGTGTACCGTTGCTGTGGCGACGGAAGGGTTCGATCCATATTGGGGCTTCTACCACCAGCCTCGCCACGGCCGGCCGGCACTTGCTCTCGACCTGATGGAAGAGTTCCGCACATCGGTAGTGGATTCGGCGGTGATTACCGCGATCAATACCGGCATGGTCCGTGAGAGTGATTTCGAGACGACCAAAGCCGGCTGCGCGATGAAGCCTGCCGCACGCATGGCGTTCATTCGGGCCTACGAAGGCAGGCTCGATCAACTCGTCACCCATCCGATCTTCGACTATCGTTGCAGTTGGCGAACCGTCATCCGGCTCCAGGCCAAACTGCTGTCGCGCTGGGTGCGTGGAGAGATCGAAACCTACACCGGCATGGTGACGAGGTGAACCATGCGAAGACGCTATCTCGTCACCTACGATATCTCCGATGACAAACGCCGGGACCGCGTGTTCAAGAGCCTGCGCGATCGCGGAGATCATGTCCAGTTCAGCGTCTTTGTGTGCGAGCTGAACTCGAGGGAATACGCGCTGCTGAAAGGGCTGCTCCAGGAATTTGTGCACCATCGGGAGGATCAGGTCTTGATTCTCGACCTCGGTTTGGCTGATAATACCTTCGAGATCGGCCAAGGGCTCGACTGCGTCGGATTCGCCTACAACCCGCCTCAGCGGGTCATGGTGGTCTGACACCGGGCCGATTTGAGAATGCCGAAATCAGTTGGCTTGGCCTGCAATCTGCCGTTCGAGCGGTCAAGTGATTCACGAATGGCCGGCGTCGCTCGAAGTCATTGCAGAATATAGAGATATCTCAGTAATCACAGGAGGTTTTGCCTCATGCGAACGCCCGGTATCTGGACCGCTCGATTTCGCAACCATAACTCTCGGCAGAGCCAGAACATGCAGCAGGCGACATTTCCGCGTCCTAACCGACGCGGCCCCATTGAAGCATCCAGGTACACAAACCCCGTCTCGGTCACTTCGGCGATTTCCGCGTCCTAACCGACGCGGCCCCATTGAAGCCACCAGCGAAGTGGGCGACCTGATCCAGATCGAGGATTTCCGCGTCCTAACCGACGCGGCCCCATTGAAGCACATGGGACTCCCCCG
>Ga0123328_1004635_pt1 | contig 11117 bp, 7 predicted proteins | sample BioC12SIPDNA_2_FD_89702 | JGI IMG/M metagenome (GOLD analysis project Ga0123328, IMG submission 89702) | Anaerobic biogas reactor microbial communites from Washington, USA - Biogas_R1_A C12 SIP DNA | ecosystem: Engineered > Bioreactor > Anaerobic > Unclassified | place: Washington, USA...
ACCTGGGACCAGATGATGGCGTCCCGCTTCCAGTTCTGCAACTACCTGGATGACCTGTCGTTCGACAGCCCGGTCCCGGTGGAGGCGAACGAGCAGGGGCAGTTCCCCGTGCCGGTAGCGGGCGTCTGGAACGAGATCTGATCGCAGGGCCCGCGATGGCGGACAGCGGGGCAAGCACGGCGCTTGCCCCGCGGCGGCATGCCACTCCCCTGCCCCGCCGCAGCGCTCACGCGCCGACGCCTTCGAGCAGGGCGAGATCAAGCCCGGCCACGCTGACCACGCGCCGGGTATCGCCCCTGGCGCAGCGTCAGCTCCTGACGCTCGTCGCTCAGATTCCACAGCAGGATAGCGCGGGCCGTCGGATACCACGCGCACACGGCAGGCAGGTCTCCGTAATCCGCCGCGGACTGCCTACTTTTGCCAGGGCGCAAACACAAACAAGGCACCTGCACTGACCAGTCCGAAGCCGATCAGATAATTCCACTTGAGCGGCTCTTTCATGTAGGTCACGGAAAAGAGGCAGAAGACGCCCAGCGTAATGACTTCCTGGATTGTCTTCAGCTGGGCCGTACTGATTCCCGCATTGTGACCGATCCGATTGGCCGGCACCTGAAAACAGTATTCGACCAGCGCGATGAGCCAGCTGATGAAGATGGCTGCCCACAGCGCGGTTCCCTTGTACTTCAGGTGCCCGTACCAGGCAAAGGTCACGAAGACATTTGAGACGGTCAAGAGAAGCAATGTGGCGAGCCACATATAGTTGAGTCCGAAGAGCGGTAGGATCGACCGATGATGAGATTACTCGTGTGGAGTCTGCGTGGCCGGCATGAACAGGATACCTTAAACCAAATCTGCTGCTGCGCGCCAAGACCAGTTTGCGCGTTTGCGCGGCGAACCGGCGAACACCCTGCAAGGCCAGTTGCGCGCACGCCCACGCACGATGCCACGCGCGGTCCATTGCGGCCTCGGCGGCCGCCGGTCAGTTCCCTACCCAGGGTGCGCCACGAAGCGCGACGACCCTGTGCTGTGGAATGTAACGCCTTCGACGTACTCAGAGGCTCGGCATGACATTTGGCGTGTTCCCACAGCAAGGCCGTACCCGACTCACCTGCCGGTGGCGTTCACCGGCCGGTTATCTTCTTGTCCACTGTTCTTTACCGCGAAGCGGTCACACTCCGCAGCCCAGGGTCGCTGCGCAGCAGCGCACCCTGGGTACCGTTTTGGGGGGCAGCATCGACTTTGTCGGTGCTGGAGGGCTACCAGAGTGGGCCACCAGACCATACCATCGGCAGGTGCAGTGCCGTGCTGGGGCAGGTGCCATACCTGTCATCGGTCCAGGCTAGGAGTTGAGGTCGCGGGGGAGTACCATAGTTCGGACTGAAGAGTACTTGAACCCGCACCGCGCCGGGCTTGTACGGGTGTCGAGAGAATCCTGTGGCAGATGATTATGACGGCAGAGCTCATTCCTGATGATCCGGATCGACGTGGCGCGAATCGGCCGGAAGAGGTTCCACACGAGCCGCCTCGTGCCACGCCTGCGGCGCCTGGGCGTCCCACCCTCCCGCTGCTTGATCGAGCCCGCGAACGATTCAAGGAGCTGGCGTCTGTGAGCGTTGCGCAGTGCATTCTGACGCCCGACATGTCGCGTACGGTTCTGCGGTCGCTGGAACTGGGTTTTGCCCAGATAGTCAAGGAAGAGGGGCCCGTCTTGCAGCGGCAGTTCGCCCGGGACGTGGAAGCCGCGGTTACGTGGGCTGCCCAACGGCTGCTGCAAGCCAAGCGGTACCTGGCGGCGGACATTCCGGGTCAGAAGCAGACGCAGCTGCAGAGCCTGGCCATCCTGGAGGTGCAGGCGCTCGAAATGATGTTGCCGGAGTCATCTGCCATGCCAGAACGCTCTCCTGCGAATGCCGGTGAGCCACGGGACGTCACGGTGCCAAAGGGTCAGCTCCGGTCGTTCTGCGCGCTGCTGAACGACGGGCTGGATTTCGCCCAGAAGGCCGAGATGGCTGCCGACCGGCGCGACGTGCGTGCGTACGAGGAAAACTATGTGCTGAGCCGCAGGAAGTGGCGCAGAGCGGCTCGTACGCTCCGCCGCCTGCTGCGCGACGCGGGGCCGGAAACGAGCGATGTGAGTATCGGGCTGCGCGGCTTTCAGATCGAGTTGGCGTCCCACGCCGGCAGCGTTCGCATGTTCCTCAAGGCGCTGTCCGCACGGAAACTGGCAGCTCAGGCCCGGCACCGCCAAATCCAGGTCCTCGAACCCCATTGTCTGGTCGGCGATCTGCTGGCCACCCTCTTCGACAGGCATTTTGCCTTCACCATCGATACACCCCGCGGGATGCCCGCACAGCAATCGCAGGAACTGGTCACCGCAGCCCACGAACTGATGTGGCAGAAGATCGAAGAGCCGGTTTCGGAACTGCTGGCGCAGCCGAGCGAATTGAGTCCGGCACGCTTTAAGGCCGCAGTGGAAGTGGAGTTGCGAAAGGCGATCGCGGACGTGAACCAGCACTTTGCGGACCAACGCGTGACGATCAGTATCATGTCGAACAACATCCGCGCGATCCGGCGGCGAGACTGGTAGCCGCGCACCAAGCCGCAGGCTGCGGCATCGCGACCGATTCATTTATTGTATATTGTTTATTGTTTGTTGCAGGACGATTGATGGCCGGGGCAAACTATCCACCGTGCCCTGATGTCGCGCAGAGGCCGGTCACTCGTCAGCCGCCCATTGCGTGCGCAGCCAATTCTCGATGATCTGACCCGGCGGTGAGTGATCGTCAGCCGGACGGGTGACGAGGTGCAGATCCTGGGCGCGGATCAGGTGGCACGCGAATGCGTCGGCGGCCTGATCCGACGAGCTGGGATCGGCAGTGAGCACTGAGGGGGCGACGGCGACGACGTCCCATTCCTGCCGGCCGAAGCTGAGCGACCAGTTGAGGATCCAACTGTACGTGCTGATGGATGCGTCGGAGGCCGAATCGAGCGCTGGTGTGACCGCAGCGGGTACTGCGATCAGCACGAAGTCCGGCGGGTCGCTGCGCACCGCTTTCGCGGCCTCTTCAAGCTGGGCGAGTGACTGGTCGGCCGTCGGCCAACGCTGCACATCCACCGTCACGCCGGGCAGCACCGCGTGGAATACCGGAGCGGTCAACTGATCGAGCGGTTCCATCGCCAGTACCCGGACGGGCTGGCCGGCCGCGACCAGTGAGCGCGTCTTGGGCAGGGCCGGACGTGGCGGACCGATCTCGCGGAGCGACACGCACTGACCGGTGATCGCCTGGCTCAGCGTCTCGGCGGTGAGCTTGTGGCCGTCCATGTTGGGGTGGATCTCGTCGCTCAGCAGCAGCCGCCAGGCGCGCGGATCGCGCTCGTGGACCGCTTCATACGTCGCGTACACGTCGCACAGTGGAACCTGCTCCATGTCGGCAACCTGCCGGATCGCCGCACAGTACTCGGCCAGTTTGCGGACGGGCCGGGCCGGCGTTGGCAGGACCGAGTTGGGAGTGCAGAGCAGCACTTCCGCCCCCGCGGCGCGGCAGCGCTGAATCAGTTCGACTAGGTTCGCGCGAAAATCGGCCAGCGTCAGTACGGTCAAGTCGTTCAAGCCGAACATCACCGTGACGAGATCGGGCTGGTGCTCCAGCACGTCCTGGGCGAGACGTTGCAAACCGTCTCCAGTCCGGTTACCACTGATACCGGCGTTCCGCACGGTCACGTGGGCCTGCGGATAAGTGGTCTGCAGCGCGAGCTGGAGCATCTCGGGATAGGCGCGGAGTCCTCCGGTGTGGTAGTAGATCCCCGTGACGCTGTCGCCCAGGCAGACGACCGTCACGGGCTGGCCGGCGGCCAGCTTCTCACGCGTAGCCGTGACGGCCACGGGCTGGGGTTCATCCCAGCCGGTCCCACGGCACTCCGCGCCCACCATGCGGTGGCTGCCTGCCGGCACCGCCGCGGCCAGGGACACCAGCAGTAGGCAGACTGCCCACCAGAAACTGTACCGTTGCATCGCTGCGCTCCTTGTTTGCCCTCAATCGTCTGCCCTCAATCGTATCACATTCCCGCGGCCGGAGCGTCCTGGCTGTCTTTCGAGCGATTGTCTTTCGAGCGACTGACGGTGACACCAAGGCCATCCGCATGCGCGAAACTCACAACCGGCCCGGCGTGGAACTTGAGCCCGGCGCGGGGCCGCGGCTGGACGTTATACACGCCGGCACCCTGGTCGACGGGCGCGCGGCGAGCGGATAGGCTGGGCTAGAAGTGCGTCCGGTGTTGCGCGATACGCGCCAGCGGACGCGGCATACGAGGTTCGTCGCAAGCGCAAGCCGAAAGGGAGTATTCCGCCATGACACGTTTTTCCCGCCGATCGTTTCTGGCCGCATCTGCAGCTTCTGCAAGCGGGCACGCCCTGCTCCACGCCGCCGAAGATGACAAGGACATTCCGGGTTTTGACCAGACTTCCACGGATGTCGACCGCACACAGGTGTGGCAGCCGTTCAGCGACCGCAAGGTTCGCGTCGGGATTGTTGGTCATGGGGTGTGCCAGTTCGGCCTGGCTTTCGAGCTCCAGCACCATCCAAACGTGGAGTTGGTGGCGGTGAGCGATCTGTTTCCTGACCGCTGTGCCGATATGGCTCGGAAGGCCAAGTGCGAGAAGACCTACCCGTCGCTTGAGGAAATGGTCAAGGACGATTCGATCGAGGCCATTTTCTGTGCCACGGACGCGCCCGCCCACGCGAAGCATGCGGTTCTGTGCATGGAGCACGGCAAGCATGTGGCAACCGCGGTCCCGGCGTTCTTCGGCGACATCGAGGACGCCGAGCGGTTGCTGGAGTGCTGCCGCCAGAACAGCGGACTCGTGTACGCGATGTTCGAGACATCCTGTTACCATGACGACCTGTACGCGATGGAGAAACTCTACGGTGCTGGCGTGTTCGGCCGGCTGATTTATTCGGAAGGGGAGTACTGCCATCCGCACGTGCTCGGCACGCCGCACCTCGGTTCCTACAAGGACTGGCGGAAGAACGGCTGCCGGATGTGGTACCCCACACACGCCACAGCCTACTATGTGGGTGTCACGCATCTGCCGCTGGTGGAGGTCTCGTGCCTGGGCACGCCCGACTTCGAGGAGTCGCGGCGGATCCCCAACGCGATCGGCAATATCTTCAGGTCGGAAGTCGGCATGTTTCGCACGGCGGAAGGCGGCCTCTCCCGCATGATCGTCTGCCAATCCCAGGGAGAATACCTGGAGGCCGGTCGCATCCGCGGCGAGTACGCCGGGTTCAATCGCACGTTTGTCGGCGACGAGACGGGCAAGCAGCGTTACGAGGCGGCGATCAAGAATGGACTGCAGCTCAAGAAATACGCTCTGCCGCCCGGCGTCGACGCGGGCGGGCACGGCGGCTCGCACGGCTACCTGGGGGACGACTTCATCGATGCCATCCTGCGCGGCCGCAAACCACGGGTGGATGTGATCGATGCGCTCAATATGACTGTGCCCGGCTACTACGCCCACCTGTCGGCCATGAAGGATGGCGAAACGATGAAGATTCCGCAGTACTCGCTGTAGCCCACCAGACCGGTCCCGCACGTTCGGGTCCCCGCGATAGTCCGGCAGCGCCTCCCGCCTGAACACGTGGAGGCGCTCAGCCGGACCGCGGCTTCGAGCGCCAGGGGACCGCCTGCGCGGAAGCCATGAGTTTCACGGACCGGTTCCGGCCGCCACGACTACTCCAGATTGCGGATGCGGATGTCTTTGTACTCGGCCCACATGGGCGCACCGGCATGCAACTGCAGCGCCAGCACCCCCTCCCGCCGCGCCCGCTGGGGATCGTTGTCTGTGCAGTCCAGGACCAGCTGGCCATTGAGATAGTGTTGCAACCGCGGTCCCCGGGCGACGATGACGACATCATTCCAAGCGTCCAGCTTGAACAACTGCGTGAAGGCCTGCTGGTCGAGGAACGTCTCGACCACCTGCTTCGTTCCATCCGCGTTCCAGATCACCTTCTCGCCCACGAGACACATGCGTCCGCGTTGCCCCCCTTCGTCATACAGGAAGCCGGTCACGCTGGGCAGCGTGAGTTCGTTGCGGATTTCGTGCTGGTAGCCGCGGACGACCCAGGCGTTCGGTAGCTGTCCCTCCGTGATTCGCTGTGAACGGTACTGAATGCCCGAGTTGTTGGTGGCGTTGCAGCGGAACGAAAGACGCAGTTCGAAATCCCCGGTTACACCGCCGTTCCAGATCAGAAACGTATTGCCGTGCGCTGGATTCTCAGCCGTCGTCTCACCCCGCAGGGCACCGTCACGGACCGACCATAACCGCGGATCGCCCTCCCAGCCCGACAGATCCCTGCCGTTGAAGATGTGCTGCCAGTCGTACAGCCAGTCGAGGTCGAAGCAGGTGATACTGGTGCGGCTCAGCGGGGGCAGGCTGGCGTCTGTCGCACAGTAGGCGAGCAGCACGCGGTCGCCCACGAACTCCAACGCGGTGTAGCAGTACCAGCCAGCCGGGTCATCTTCGATGTTCTTGACGCATTCCCAGGTCTGCCCCTCGTCGCGCGACACCGCAACGGTCAACGGTGTGCGTTTCTCGCCGAGCGCCGGATCGGCTGAGTGGTCGTTCCAGACCATCAGAATATCGCCTGTCTGCGGGATGCGCTCGAAAGTTGCCGGCGAACATGGCGACTGGATGTCGGTGGGTTCCGCAGCGGTCCAGGTCAGGCCGCCGTCGGAGGAGTAGCAGCGGTACTGGCAGCCACGATCTGTCCGGCACAGCATCATGAGCCGACCATCCTTGAGTTCGATCGCGCCGGGTTCCTGCAGTCCCGAACGCGAGTCGGGTGGCGGCGCGATCTCCGCCCCCCGCGTCCACGTCTTGCCCTCGTCGTCCGACACGAAGCACATCGGCACGCCGGGCCGGAACTGCGTCTCGCCGGCCCGCACGTGCTGCGCGGCCGGAATCACCAGCCGCCCATTGGCCAGCTGAATGACCCGGTCATTGTTCACCACGTAATAGCCTCGCGGCGGCATGCACAAGGTCGCGGAACTCCAGGTTTGCCCCTCGTCCGTCGACGTCCGGAGGAACGTCCGGCAGTCGTCGTCGGCTTGCTTACAAAGGTAGAAGAGCGCGATTGCGCCGCTCTGGAGCCGCAATAGCGACACCGACATCACATTCCAGGCACCCTCGTTCGGTACGATCGTCACGTCGTCGGGCGTCCAGGTCAGGCCACCGTCATCGGAAAAACGCCCGGCCAGGTACGCCGCGTCGTTGTCGTCACCCCCGCCGGTGAAGTGCGTGTAGACAAACAGGATGCGGCCGTCCTGAAGTTGAACGAAGTCCCCCTCTGAGTTGCGCGGGTTCCCGGCCGCAGGCGGGAGCAGGCGCAGCTTGCGCACGCCCCCCTGCCCTGTCGCGTCGGCCGTCGCGTTGGCCGGCCCGCACACGTTCCGCACCGCCTCGAGGTATTTCATCCCATGGACCTCATCGGGTTCCAGGTAGCTCCCCTCGGTCCACTCGTTCCAGCAGTTGATGTTCAGGATCCGCGGCCCGTCCGGCTGGGCTAGCAGGCGTTCTTTAGTGAGTGCCAGCGCTTCCTGGAATCGAGCGGGCGTGTTGCCGCTGATGGTGTTGGTGAAGGGGTAGCCGAAGTTGCCGAACTCGTCCCGCTGATCGGCTCGCGGGCTGGAATCCCAGCCCATCGTCACATTCGGGAAATAGGGGACGTCGAACTTCTCGACGGCCTCGCTCCAGTACTGGAAATAGGCGTCGCGAACGACGTTGTAGTCGGTCTGGAGGTCGGGCAGCGGCACATGATGGATCCAGACGTACGACGTGACAGAATCGAACCCCAGATCCCGCACCAGTTGGGGTGCATCGGCCGGCTGTCGCTCGCCAGGCAGGATCGGCTGTCCCCACACGACGGCATTCAGGTGCAGGCCCGGCAGACCCGCGGCCACCGCCTGGGCGCGGAACTGATCGAGCGCCGCGCGCGTGGCAGCCACGCTGCCGAAGCTGTCCAGCAGGGCCGTCAAGTCATAGAAGGAGAAGTAAGGGCGTCCGTCAATCCGCCAGTAGGACGGATGCGAGAAGTAGCGGCTGATGACGTGGGTACAGATCTTGTCGAATGTCTCGGGGGTGACAGTGCCCGGATACAGCACCTTCCGTGGCGCGCCGCGCCGGTACGGGTGGATATCCAGCCAGTCGTGATTGGCCCACATGAAGGCGAACTCGAGCTGTGCGTTGTTCTCGGCCTGCAGGAATCCCCGATCGATCGGACGGTCGAGAAAGGGACCGTCATTGTAGTAATACCAGTCGAAGATGAACGCATCGATGCCGTGGGCCGCCGCGGCGGCGATCTTCTGTGCCATCGCCTGCGGATCCGACTCGTCCGCATATCCCCACAGCGGCACGTTGGGCTGGTGGTGGCCGGGGAAACGCGGCCGCGCCGCCTTGACCAGTTCCCATTCAGACCATGCGGGGCCTTTGGCCTTCACGTTCCGCGGGTCACCTGGGTGGTAGTTGCCAAAGTAATAGCAGGCGACTGTGACCTCGTCTTCGGACGCCGCAGGCGAGGCGGCCTGCACCGGGGCGGAGCCGGCTGTGGCCGGCTGCGCAAAGACTACGGCTGATGGCGAGACATCTGACAGCAACAGGGCCGTCAGCAACAGGGGCGTCCAGCGCAGGATGGCGGCGTGAATTGTCCTCAACATGACGGGAGTGCTCCTCCTGGTGTGATCAGTCAACGTGCAAGCAGGCAGGACGGCTGACGCTGCCACATGCCTATTGTCCCATTGCGAAGTATCCATTTCTACCACGGGGAATGTGACGCGGACAGTCGCCCCTTCCCCCCGCCCGGCCGATGATCCGCAGCCAGCCGACCATTTTGGCACGTACTTTCGACAGGTAATGGCCGTTGATGGCATACGACCGGGCGATCCGATTGATTTCGTCCACGGGGCAAACGGATCGCCGCCGCGCGCGATATCCGGCATAATGGATGCCCGAGTCCAGGCGATTCTACGCGACCATGCGGCAGAGGAGGCACCACGATGAGTAACGTGCGTGATTTCGGAGCGGTGGGGGACGGCCAGGTTGATGACACGCGGGCGATCGAACACGCGATCGAGGCAGGAGACGGCGTGCTGGAGTTCCCGCGCGGAAACTACCGGATCACCCGCACTCTGCGGATCGAGCTGGCAGGCCACGGCCGACTGGCGGTGCACGGCAGCGGCGGAGTCGCCACGTTGCAGATGCACGCGCCGGGACCGGCCCTGTCGATCGTCGGAACCCACCAGCAGAGCGCCGACCCGCAGAGCTTCCGCCCCGAAGTCTGGCAGTCGGAACGGATGACGACGCTCGACGCACTGGAAATCGAGGGGCAGCACGCCGAGGCGGACGGAGTGCGGCTGGAAGGGATCATGCAGCCGGTACTGACCCGGCTGCTGATCCGCCGCGTGCGGACCGCTCTGCACCTTACGGGCCGGGCCCGCAATGTGCTCATCAGCAACTGCCAGATCTACCATAACACAGGGGTCGGCGTCCACCTGGACCAGCTGAATCTCCACCAGGTCATCGTCACCGGATCGCATATCAGCTACTGCCGCTTGGGCGGCATCCGGATCGAAAACAGCGAGATCCGCAACCTGCAGATCACCGGCAACGACATCGAGTACAACAACAACCGGACGCACGAGGTGCCCGAGGCGGACGACGTGCCGGCCGCCGAGATCTATGTGGACGTGGGCGCTCAGGGAACGGTCCGCGAAGGCACGATCGTCGGCAATACGATCCAGGCGACCTGCAGTCCGGGGGGCGCCAATATCCGCTTCATCGGAGACGCCGCCGGAGGTGCCGCGGCCGGTGACCACCGTACGGGGATGTGGACGATCAGCGGGAACCTGATCGGCAGTCAGCACGTGGGCATTCATCTGACGGCGGCCCGCGGTTTCGCGATTTCCGGCAACTACATCTACAGCGGCCATCATCGGAACGTGCTGATCGAACGTTCCAGCAACATCGTGCTGGGCCCCAACTGCATCGGCCACAACCCGGACTACGGCGCGCAGGAGCTGGCCACCGGCATCCGATTCGTGGACAGCGAGAACTGCAGCGTGACAGGACTGCTGGTCGAGGATGCCAATGCGGGGCAGCACACGGTCGACGCAGCCGTGCCGATTGTGCGCGACGCGCTGATCGAGCTGGTGCGCTGCCGGCGCGTGAATATCTCGGGTACCCAGGTGCTCAATCCGACCCCCCGGGGCCTGTGGCTCGAGGACTGCAGTGACACGCTCATCAGCGGCTGCACGATCCTGGATCACCGCCAGCCTTCCCAGATGCAGTTGGCGATTGACTGGCGTGGAGACGGCAGCGGCAACCTGATCGCCAATTCGCGGATCGGGAAGGGGAGCGCGGGGGACATCCAGTGCCCGGCACATGTGCAGGTGACCGGCAACTGTCTGTCCTGAGCAGGTCGGCGTCCGGACCAGTGCCAATCCGGCCGGTCTGCCGGCGCGCGCATGTGCCACCGCAAACCACCGGTGCCGGGCTGGGCGGGCGCTCGCTCACTGCTCCACTGGCTGGCCGGCCGCCAGCTGGGCCGCCTGCTGGTCGGTCAGCATGCCACTGTAGATTCGGACATCGCGCAGCGCACCGTGGAAGTTGTTGCCGGGCGCTGCTTCCCACTGATTCCATCCGCCGATCCGGAACGCGTCCATGTTGAGCTGGATTCCGAGGTTCATCCGGTCCTCGTTGATCCGCTGACCGTCGACGTAGAATCGGACCAGCCCGCCCATCCGCGCATCGCAGACGAGGACCAGGTGGTGCCACTGGCCGACTGCCACCGATGCCCGGGCGGTGCGGTGCGTCCAGTTCTGATCCGCCGTGTGGACAGCGACGTTGGGCCGCCCGTCGGCGAGCAGGCTGAAGTGGACGACACCACCGGGCATATCGTTACCGAACAGCAGCGGGTTCCAGGTGTGGCCGAGTGTATCGGCTTTGGCACGCAACGCGATGGACACAGCTGCATGTGTCCCGAGTCCATCGCACGCGAGGTACTGCGTGCCGTCGAACTGCCGTGCGCTGTCGGGCGTGGCGCCGTCAAGCGGCCAACAGGCCA
>Ga0123328_1004637_pt1 | contig 11113 bp, 10 predicted proteins | sample BioC12SIPDNA_2_FD_89702 | JGI IMG/M metagenome (GOLD analysis project Ga0123328, IMG submission 89702) | Anaerobic biogas reactor microbial communites from Washington, USA - Biogas_R1_A C12 SIP DNA | ecosystem: Engineered > Bioreactor > Anaerobic > Unclassified | place: Washington, USA...
CCGTAGGCGGCTTGCCGAGCCGCGTCTTAACCTCGATCTGCATGATCGCTTGAACTTCGCGCGTCCCAAGTCCGTCAACCGCCGTCATGTATCTGTGAATCGTCACGTCATTGTCGGAAACGGAAAGCCCGAAATCCTTTCCAAACGACGGAAGTTCCTTGCATCGGCGAAGCCACGCGCAAAACTCCGTATCGCTTCCGTAGTATCGGTCTCGCGTCACGTCATACCTTCCAAACGACGATCTCTCTTGTCAGCACGAGGCACCGCTTATTGTCCTTTGCCCACTCGACCATCTGAGCCGTGCATTGCTGGGATTCGTAGGGGACCGAGAACCGCATGTCTACCGGCAATTTAACGGCGCGTAACATATCCCCAACGTGATCGGTAAACTCTCGATCTGGTGCCTTCCATTGCGTCGGCTGGATGATGAGAGCGACGTAGGCGTTAGTCAGTTTCCTGGCGAATCCGTTGATGACGCCGGCCAGTGTCTTCGTGAACTCATCCAGCGCCATGTTGGCAAGGTCGGTCTTGTCCTTGCTGTACTGACCTTCGGATTGCTTCCAGTACGGCGGGTCCAAATAGACAAGACGAACGTCGCCCCAGCGGCCTTTCAGTTCCGGCAGCCCTTCCGTGATGTCGAGTTTTCGGATTTCTTTCTCGCGTTCGACGATCGGCAGGCGGTCGCTGACGTAGTATCTCCGCAGCCGCTTCCGGCAGAGGTCGATCGTAGAACCGCCGCCCGCAAATGGGTCTACAACGATGTCGAAGGGCGACGTGTAAAGGTAGATCAGGTTGTCGAGTAGGCGGATTTCCGAATTGCCGAAGTGAGTTGAGCCGGCCGTCTTGGTCTGTTGCTTCCAGATGTTGTAGAGCGGCGGCTCGAAGTCGGTCGCGTGCTCGGCGGCGGCCTGATGGGTTTTGGGGAATTTGGCAATGTCGCCGAAATCCCCAAAACCGCGAACCTCGTCGCGTGTGCAACCGCACTCTGCCGCTATCTCGTCTTGCGTGCAGCACGCCAACCACAGATCGAAGATGCGCCGGTCGCAGGCCTCCTTGGCGTCTTTGTCCATGCGGCTCAGCCAGTCGCGGACCGTGCGCTCGCTAACGCTCAAAATCTTCGCCAAGTGTTTTTTCTTCCCGTCCCGTTCCTTGTTCGGCGTGGCCGCGTAAATCTTTCGCGCCATGTCCCGCTTGTCGTCCTGTGACAGTTGCAGTCCGTGCGTTGCGTTACGCTCGATCGCAAGCTCAAGCAATTCGGCGTCGCTAGCCGTCTTTGTGACCGTCACCGCGATGTCTGGTGTCTTGGCTTTCTTGTGAGCCGTCCACCGATGCCAGCCGTCAATCAGTTCGTTTTTCTGGTTGACCTCGATCGGCGGCAGCACGTCGAGGTCTTCCGCGTACTTCTGGACCGTCGTTGCAGACGTTTCGATTCGCGGGTAAAGGTCATTTCGGAAAACGACTTTGTCGAGAGCTATTCGCACGGACACCTCCTGCCGGCGCGTAACGCCAGCGCAAACGAATCAGGGAACCATCCTTGCTCGCGCGTGTCGATGATGATCCGGAAGGCCATGTCTTTGCCTCCATCCGTGAGGAAAACAAGAAGCCGGGGTGGGCACGGGGAGAGCACGCCTCACGTCAGTTCTCCTCTCTCACTAGCGCTTGCTTGGTTGCCAATGCATGCAGTTCGTTTTGCAGCGCAGGATTGTTCATCCCGATTTCCAACATGATCGCTTCGACAATACGAGCCAGCGATGCAATCCTGTCACGACGATCTTTATTTGACCGTGAGGACCGTGAGTTTTCTTTCCATGTGAATCCACAGTCTCGAAGATACCCACGCGTCGTCATGTCACTGACGGTGCGACCAAGCGGTTCCATCAGCCTTGAGGAGATTTCTCCAACCGTTAGTGGGATATCGACTCCTCCATTTCCAAGTTCCCAAAGCGTCTTTATCAGCACCGCTTTTTGTTTTCTCGTCAGGTTCATTTTGTTCTACTTTCTCATAAGGCCCTGATAACTAAGAGGTAAAAGCCGGGGTGGGCACGGGGAGTCTCGCCCCAGGGGCACTGTGCGGAACCCGGCGAAAACCGCACCTTGGTTGTGCCCAGGGACACGCCATCCCACCCCGGCCGCACCCCTGCTCCACGTTGGTGCTCCGGTGCCGGTGTAAGTCACTAGAACGGGATCTCGCCGTGCGACTGCTCCGGAGACGGCGGTGTCTGGCTACCGCCCCCCGCGATCTGGAACCGCCGATTGAAATACACGTTCGTGAATTCGTCCCGCGTCCGCTTCGTGACCTCCAGCGTCACGTCAAGCAGGGACTCCAGATGGTTGGGCAGGTCGCTGAACTTGGCCAGCTCCAACCCCAGGGTTTTCAGGTCGCCCTTGACGAACGGCATCGCCGCGGGCGTGATCACCGAGTTCTTGAAGATGTGCCGACTCGTGTGCGGGCCGGCGATGACGATCAAGTCCCACTTGATCATCGGGTCACCTTTCTTGCTGCGGTCCAGCCGGACGCTGTCGATCCGGGCCTGGTACTTGCCGTCCGGCACCTCGTCGAAGCTGGGCGCCTCGGCCGACGAGAACTCGTCGTCGAAAGCGCTGAGGTCGACACCGCTCGATTCGGGAGCAAAGGCGTTGTCGTACTCGCTCATTTGTAAGCCGTTGTCGCTCATTTGTTCACCTTTCCGTTCTGGGTGCTTCCCGGCTTGGAACGTTCTGCCGCGGGGCCGGTGCCGGGAACAGGGCCGGGGGCGGCAGAAGTAAACGCCCTGACGAACGCGTCGTAATCCAGGGGCAAGACATCGGGCAGACGGCCCGTGCGGTCGCCCGCCTCGTAGGTCGGATGCGGCTTGGTTCGCAGCACGCGTTCCACCGTGACGTTGCCCGCAGCGTCCTTACGCGGGACCGCATCGCCGTACAGGATCATGTCGACCAGGCCGAGGACCACGCCGCGGGCACGGTCCGGGAGGCTGGGCTGCGTCTTCGTGTACTCGCCCGTGCGCGTTTCGATCGTCTTGTCCACGGCATGGGAAATGAGAATCAAGCCGTACGGCAGGCTGGCGGCAGAGCTGGACTGGGGGAAGCAGCGGAAGCTGTGGGCGGGGATCGTCAGTCTGGCGGAATGACTCACGAAGTGATCCGCGCCATCCCCGCTTGATCCCCACACGTCGCCCACGTTGCGCCGCGTCGCGTTCGGCGGCGAATTGGGACCCACGGGGCAAACGGGCGCAAAGAACGCGACGGACGCCAGGACTGGCGGGGTTGCGCCGCCCGTCACTCGGAAGAACGGGCGGATTCTGGTATCGCCTGGGCCTTTGGGGCTTCAACTCTGGACGCGTCGAGCCACACGCGTCCCGGTCTCCCAAGTGCGCCAGCCAAAGGAGCAACGCAATGCGCACACTCCAACCCGGCGACCGAATCAAGCTGGTCGCGATACCAGACAATCCCGATCCCATTCCGCTCAGCAGCACAGGCACCGTCAGTTCCGTTAGGAAGTGCGGATCCGGCCGCGACGCGTGGCTCCAGGTGGACCTGAACGGGGCCAACGGCCGAAAGCTGATGCTGAGCGCGCCGCCCGACCAGTTCGAGGTCATCGCCATCGAGGCCAAGGAATAGGGCGGTCGCCGGAGTTTCCGACCCCGAGGGCGGCTTACGCTGCGAGACAGATTTGGAGTTGTCACCTTCGGCGCCGGAGGCCAAAGGCGGATCTGCGGGAAAGCAAACGGGCGTAGCAAAATGCGGCGAGTACGATGAGCCACGGTGCCCGCACATGATTCCCGGACGGACCCCAGGAGACAAAAAGAGATCCGTCGAGGTCAATCGCGCAATCGAAGCATCTTCCTAGTGAACGGCATCTGCGACGCGCATCTCTGTCGCCGGTCCTGCAGGCTTGGGCATGAGCCTCGCCTGAAGCAACGCCGCCTCGAGTTCCAGCCGTAGTTCACCCTGAACGCGCTCAATGCTCTTGGATACAGTCCGGGCGTCTTGCGCCGGCATTGCCGCGTGAAGTCGTACCGCCCGTGCCAGCGCCGCTTCGGCCGCTCCGCCCCGACCCAGCGCACGTTCACAAAAGCCCAGGTAGTACCAGCAGCGAGCCTCTCCCTCATCGGATTCCAACGCCTCGCGGAGCAAGCGAGCCGCGGCTTCGTAGTTGCTCTGCCAGTACGCGTGAAAGGCCAGGCCGAATTTCTGTCGGGCCACCAGGATATCGAGATCGCTGGCAGGCTTGCGGAGCGGGAGCGAAGTCGCCGAAACGGTTAGCCACCGGGCGATGCCCTGGCTGCTCACCTGACTCACCGGAGGCAGCGGCCTTGCGAGGTTGACCGTGTTGATGGTACCGCGGGCAGCCTCGCCCGTCGCAGCAGCAACCGCTGCGTTGAGCCCCGTGGGAGTCGTCGCAGGCGTCGAATTGGCCCGCGCGAGGGCCGCTGGCCCACACACAGGATCGGCGGGGGAGCAAGGCGGCGCGACGGTAGGGCAGCAGAGCCAGCAAGGAGTGCACCTAGCGTGCCGACGGCAAAGCCCACGCCCCACCCAGCCGTGATAACAACTGGGCACGAACTCGCAGCCGACGTATTCGGGGCCGGAGGCCAATGGGGCCAACGGAGTCGTCGGGGCGCTAGGACTGGCCCCGCTCACCACCACCTGGATCTGCGGCAAGTTTTTGTCGAACACTATCGGCAGCAACGTCATCAGCACGTACCCGTTGATTGCAGTCGAGAGTGTATTCTGCAGCGCGGTCGAATCCGCCTGCGATAGCTCAGCTCCCTCGCGGGCAGGAAAAACCCACTTCCATCCACCGCCCGGAATCGTCGTGATATCCGTCGAATCGACATCGACCTTGCTGCTCACGGCGTTATCGATCGTGGGCTTGTTCGCTCGCCACTGGCTCTTAAGTAGGCTAGCGGTCACTCGTTCAAATCGCGCGGCAACGTCCGCCTTCTGCACGTCCGTCCCAATATCCTTGGTGAATTGCGCGAAGACCGTCTGCAGTTGCTGGTTAAGTTCCTTCAGACGGCCCGAGTCGAGCGTCTCGGCTTGGGCCTCCGGGATGACGCACACCCAGGCGACGGAACCGTCGTTTCCTTGAGTAAAGTGGTCGGTGTTGACCTGCAGTCGCGTCTCCAGCGGTTTGATCTGATCCGGATGCTCCCTGAGCCACTTGTCGAGCGATGCCTTGAGATCAAAAGGAACCACGATCGCGACAAGTTCGAGATCCTTGGGCACCGGCAATTGGGCGAGGTCGTTTTCCTTCCACTTCACGAGCAAATCCATGGCCTGCTGTTGGGCCTTCACCGGATCGATAGGGGCCGTCAGTTCAATTCCACGCCATTCCAGACGCTTCGGCGGCACGAACTGGATGACGCCACCCTTGAGATTTCCGAGGTCTCTATCTTTGGTCCATGTGTCAAACCTCTGCGGGTAGTCGATTTCGTCAGCCGCCCAAGCGTCAGTGGCCCACGCCGTCACTACGGCCAGTAAGGCGAGTGTTTTCAGCCATCGAGACATCGAAGATCCCCCTGGAGGAAGTGCGGAAAAATATGCGGCCTAGGAAGTCTAGGGTACTTCAGTTGTCGCAAGTTGTCAAGCTGGGAGCTGGCAAGACCCATTGCTCTATCGATGCACGGTTTCCGACGGTGGGGTATTTCTCGCCTCAGCCGTGCCCCAAAGACTTGCCGCCACCGACAATACACCAGCTGCAAGGGGGATGCAAATGAATACAATCCAGGGAGGACGAAAGCCGTCGGCTAGTCCCTCGGCCCCGAACTTCGCCCATGCTATCAGCCAGCCCGCTGCGCACCCTCCAACGAGCCCCAGCACGGTGCCGCCGAGCCAGAGCATCCCGCCCTCGACCACGGCTAGCCATCCCAGCCTCGCGCGGCTCATCCCCATTGCCTTGAGCATCCCAATCTCGGCCATTCGTTGGCGATGCCGCAAGTACTGGATAATACCCAGGTTCAGTCCTGCCACGGCCCCAATAAGCAACTCGATCACCCATAGGGAACGGAGGATCTCGCGAGAGCGGGCACCGATCTCGTCCAGCTTCCGCACGACCTCATCGTCAAACAAGAGATTGGCTCCGCGGCAGAAAGTCGCCGCTTTGGTCAGGCTTTTCAGGTCTGTGGTATAGATTCCCATGTGACTGTAGTAGAGAGGCGACGGCGGGACATCATTTCCTGGCAGGATGAGCATGGGCGGAGATTCGGTCGGAGCGGGCAACTTGTCAGCGGCCATCGCCTTCGCGAATCGGTCGACGAATTCCTCCCAGTTCGCGTGCCACCACCCCCCAGTCCCCGATTGCGTCAGGCTCCAGACATCAGGATTCGGATCGCGACTGATTTCCACATTCTTTTCTTTGAGTAACTTCTTGGCGCCGGGAGGCAGGTTCGTCCGTCGCGACTGCCAGTCCGCTGGGATGGGCTTAAGCCGTACGACGTCATACTGCGGGTTCCCCTGTAGCAGCAGCAGGAAAAGACGTTCCGTGATCAGGTAATCAAGACGTTGCGGCAGGACAGGGCGGTCTCGGAGTTCATCGCTTGCTGATTCATCGTGTTGGGCAATTGCCAACACGCGGCAGTCACTGCCGTTAACTCGCAGCAGTTTCGGCCGCTCCTCGGCCGTGAAGCCCAGTTCCGTCAGAGCGCTTCGCGAGATGACGATCCCCTCCGTGGCTGCCTCCAACTGGGAACGCAGCCCCTCGGTGCCGGGAGTGTCTGTTAGGATCGGGTCGTCCCACACGGCGGTCTGGCCGGCCGGCCACCACGACGTGCCATCCTTCTTCTTGAAGTTCAGCCGCCCCGTCCGTTCAAAGCCGTGGACCCCCAGGAGATGCGCTGCCCCGAGCGTCTTCTGCAATGCCTGATGCACCTCGGCGATCTTCTCCCGTGTCAGCACGACGTTGGTTCCTCCGCGCACCCAGAGGCAGAGGTTCAAGCGATTTCGGCTCAGTTCCTCGTGGCTTCGCTTCTCGAGCCCGCCGACAAGTCCCGCGACCGCCAATGGTAGCGCGATGACGAGCAGGAGACTGATGGTGCTGGCAGCCGTCACCCGCCGGTATCGCTTTTCCCAAAGATTGCGTCCTGCGAACCAGGCTAGGAATCCCACTGATCCCCAGCGGTCAAGCCAGACGCCGGGTTGTAGCCGTGCGCATTTCATACTCGTGCTCCTTCAACAGCCCATGCGCCGCCTGATCTCACTCTCGCCACCGCCAGGTATCAAATCGGAATGCAAGGCAACTTCGCCGCCCACAAGTCGCCCGTCGCGGAGAATCGCGAAGCGATCGGCGTACCGCCAGGCGAGAGACACATCGTGGGTGACCAGCACTAGGCAACGGCCGTTATTGTATCGAGCGCCCAATCTGCCCGTCTTCCAGCGAAGCAACAGATCGAGGGTCCGCTGCGCATTGAGTGGGTCGAGGTTGCTCAACGGTTCATCGGCAAAGACGATCCGCGGGTTGTGCACCAAAGCCCGGAGTACCGCCATCCGCTGCCGCTGCCCCCCCGAGACTTGGTTGGCGAGCCGGTCGCGGAGCCGGTGGAGTTCGCCGCTGGGATCGGCGGCGTACAAAAGGCGGGCCACTCGGCGCCGGCGCTCCGGGTACGGTACTCCCTGCAGGGCGAGCGGCATGGCGATGTTTTCCCTGCAGGTGAAGTGTGGCAGCATGTGGGCCGACTGCATCACGAAACCGAACTCGCGGAGCCGCACCTCATCCCAACGGTGGGCGGAGCGATTGAGGTAGTCGAAAACCTTGTCACTCGCGTCCGTGTATACCATGTGCTCTGCCTCCACGGCACCGTCCCAGAGGAGCCCGAGCAGGTTCAGGAGCGTGGTTTTTCCCGCGCCCGACAAGCCTACCACGGCCGTGATCGTGTCGGCGGGCAAATCGAGCGTCACGGCTTCCAGCGATTTGCGGGTGTTGCCTGAGTACTGAAACGAGAGGTTACGCACGCTGAGCATGATGGCGGCAGTCCCCAAGAAAGATGGGCCGGCTCCGCTGAGGATCGGCGAATCAACAACTATCCAGTTCTTGTTCGCCATCATCACGCGGAGCGTGACGGCTACTTTCGAATCGCGACCGTCATTGGTTCACCGATCGTTACGGAGCCTCGTCTTGATCGATCCAGTACCACCGACCCTCGCCTCCAGGCAAGGAAAAGGAGCGGTCGAAATCTGCCTCCGTGCCTTCAATCTCTCGCCAGGCCGGGATATTATCGAACCCGGCCTGGCTCGTCTTGAACTCTCGCCACCGGCGTTGCTTCTTGCCCAAGATATCCGCCAGCAGACGTTTTCGGTACTCGATCATCGCCAAGCCTTCCAGGAATTCCCGGGGACTCAACTTCGCCTCCATCGCCTGACGCAAGATCGGGGTTTGCGTGTTGAGCCCCGTGGCCTTCTTGATGTAGCTTTCCACTGTCGCTTTCTCGTCTATCGCTTGAAAGGTCTCGCGGGCGTAGGCAGCGACCGCCTCCTGGAATGCTCGCTGCAGGGTGATTTCCTCGCCCGAGGGCGTCACCTTGCCCAAGCTGTCGAGCAAAGTGTACAACGACAAAACCGTCTTGCCGTCGAGCAGGTACTGGATCCGCACCTGGGGAATCGCCTCCTTCGGCTTCATGTCGGGCGCAAGATGCCACACGTATCCCCGCTGGAAAAGCTGCGTCTCCTTTGGCAACAAGTCAGGATCGATACCGCGCCGCTTCAGTTCCGCGACCATTTCCGGCCCCAGGTCCCACCGGCCGGAACGTGCCTTTTCCATATCGGCGCTGACCTGCGCCCGCCGGGCTCTCAGCTCGTTTAGCCTGATCTCGAGCGGCCGAGCGATCGCGCCGTTGGTGGCGACGTCGTATCGAGCGATCGGACGTTTGATCCATTTGGTGGAGCGTTCATTGATCAGCTCGCACAGTTTCTGCATCTGCACGGAAAATGCGTTCAGGGCACCCCGTTCTTCCTCATTCGCTCCCGCCGCGTTCGGGTCGCAAACCTGCAGGGCGTAGAACTCAATTGGGGCGCGGTCGAGGTCCTCGCCCTCCTTGGAGGGAGGGCAAAACAGGTCGGCCAGTTCCTCCGCCGTCGGCGGCTTGGGGAAACCGGGACGCTGCCCCGCGTCGCCGCAATCGCCCACCAGCACGACCAGTTTGCGGGCCGAGGGGCTGAAGACGGCTGTTTCGATTCCCCGCTTCAGTCCCCAGGAGACCGCTTCTGGATAGTCATGCCCGTCCCGTTGCGGATATTGCCGGATGTAGTGGGCCAGATCGCCGCCGTAGCGGTTCGCATCGATCCCGCTTTCATGGAGTTGGGCGAGTTCCTGGGCCGTCACTGCGTCGCCCAACAACGTTTGCTCGTCCTGCCCCGGCTCGCGGTCTTGGGGACGGGCGAGGTCGCTGTAGAACGTCACACCCAGCTTGTACACGGGTGCTGCGACACGGTCCTCCTCCTTCACCTGCTTCATCTCGTCCTGCGTCGCCCGGCAAATGGCGTCCGCGACCTTGGCCAGCGCATCGCGATACTGCGACATGCTCCCGGTCGAGTCGATGACGAACAGCAGTTCCGACTGCTGCAACTGCTGTCCGATCCGTTCGAGCCGCTGCCTGAGATTATCGACCTCGATGCTGCTCATGCCGCCCCAACCGCCGATGCCGCCGACCTCGAGCAGGTAGTTGCGTCCTTCGGGCATCAGGCGGTCGAACAGCGGAAACCGCGAATGATGCGGCTCGTAGGGAACTCCCTCGCCCGTCTGCGGATCGCGCGGTTCGGGAAACCAGGAACCCACGGCCAATTTCTGCGGGTCGGCGACCGCGGATGACGTCCTTGGGCCGGCAGCCTGGAGCGCCTGCTCGGCCGCTTCTCGGGTCTTGTAGATATACCCCGGCACCTGTCTCCTCGGGGACGCACTGCGGAGCGTCGAGTTGACATCCCAGGCGACGGCCTCGGTGGTCGTCCAGTACTCGACCCGCGACTTGGGCACCCAGCCCTGGATCGTCTTGGCGACACTAGCCTCGTAAAAGCTTTGGGCGGAACCGATCAACACAAATTCCTCTTCGCGGTCGTAGAGGTTCTGGGGGTTGCTCTCCGCAAAAACAAAGAACACGTTGTACAGCTTGTAGGGCTTGCCGAGCGTCGCCGCGTCGCCCCGCGGCGCATCGCGGGGTGGCGCATCAGGCTGCTGCACTTGCTCGGGCTTGACGACCAGCATCGCCTTGCGGTAGAGATGTGTCTGCGGATCCTGCAAGGCGTTCTTGTGGGCCAGACAGTCGGATCGTACCCAGCCGATAGGCGTTACGTCGTTTCCCTCTCCCTCTCCCAACAGTGTGTATCGGACGTCCTTCTCGGAATGTTCCAGCAGGAGAAAGAACTTCTGCAGAAACTTGGTCGGGCCATGATCGGCCGGCGGGGACTGTTCGCTCCAACGGCGCCGCGGTTGATAGCCTTCCCAGGCGACCCACACCATTTTCAACGTTGCCACGCTGGCTTGAGCCTTCGCAAGCGTCTCGCGCTTGTCCGGGGGAATTTCCACGCTCGCGCCGTGCGCCGGCGAGGGGCCTGACAGGATGTTCGCCAGGGTCGCGGTCAGAAGCAAAACAGGAAGGGACTTTATCATTGGGTTCGTCGCTTAGCTGGGATCAGTCTTGCCAGGTTCAGCCACCCGCAACGGGCGGATGGCCCAACGGAGATGGTATTCGAGCTCTTCGCGGAGCTGCTGCCAATCCTTGCTGCTGGCGGCGTCCGCGTTTTCGCCGCTAGTTGGCCAGTCAAAACGCCATGCCTCGCCGCGACGGTCGACGGCCGGCGTTGCGTTGGCAGGCGACGCAGGCAGCGGGCGATTACAGAACCTCTGCCACAATGCACGGTTCTCATCCGCTCGTTGCTGCGTCGTGCGGCCCTCGTTAATCAAGAAAGCGTAGACCTGGATGTTTTCCCAATTGCGGTCGGTCACCTGGGGCGGCGCTGCATCCGCGCTGGCAAAGATCACGAAGCGAAAGAGCGGCTGGGTTACGGAGCCGGTGCGTTGGACAAGCTGGAGAATCTGTCCCGGTTTCAATTGAGCGACATCTTCCAACGCGCTGCGGTCGGGATCGCCGAAGATGAAGTCCTTGATATCGAGCCGGCCGTTTTC
>Ga0123328_1004642_pt1 | contig 11105 bp, 11 predicted proteins | sample BioC12SIPDNA_2_FD_89702 | JGI IMG/M metagenome (GOLD analysis project Ga0123328, IMG submission 89702) | Anaerobic biogas reactor microbial communites from Washington, USA - Biogas_R1_A C12 SIP DNA | ecosystem: Engineered > Bioreactor > Anaerobic > Unclassified | place: Washington, USA...
AGCGCCCCGCCGAGCGCCAGCAGCGCCACAGCGCGGATGATCGGCTGCCCCGTCAGCGATTCCCCCCGGCGCATGATTGCACGCGGCGCGACGATCAGCGCGCCAAGCAGCAAGAAGGTCGCCAGCGGAAACACCACGAAGGTGATCTGCGTCACGTGGCCGAGTGCGGTCAGCGCGGTCCACATGCCACCCATGATCAGCTCGCGCCAGCCCGCCCGCTCGAACAGCACGCGCCACAGGCTGCGCGCAGCCATCGCCGCTGGAAACAGGATCAGGTTCCCCAAATGGCCGACGCTCAGATGCCCTTGCAGCGCAGGAGACGCCATCAGCGCCAGACCGCCGACCAGCGCCGCGCCGCGCTTGTCAGTCAGCGTCATGCCGAGCGCGTAGCCGCCCAGGCCGTTCAACGCCAGGGTGATCAGCACCATCAGGTTGAACGCGACCAGCGGGCTGACTGCGAACGCCAGCAGCGCGGCAGGCAAATATTGCAGCGGCTGTGTCCATTGCAGCCAGCTTGTGAAGCCGTCCGGGTAGACGAGCAGCGGCTGGTCGAACGGGTTGCGCCCGGCGGCGATCTGCTCGCGCGCCCACCAGACCTGCCGGACCACCTCGTAGCTGTCGCCAAAGCCATGCCCGGCGACGTGCGTGGAAAGCTGCGTCGCCAGCGGCCAGGTCATCCCCACCGCGACGACGAGATATATGCCCAGCGCCAGGAGCACCGGCAGCGCGCGCGACCATTGATCGGGTTGAGTCGTTCGCATCACAATGTCCAGTTGGCGAGGCGGCGCGGTTCATCCCTTCGCCCGCGTGAAAGTGTACCACACAGCACGCTTTGCGCACGGATCGGCGCGCCCGTATAATACGAGCAGTCAGGCCGCCCAGAGAGGGACGATACGATGAGCTTTAGCGACATCGCCGACCGTATGCGCCGGCACTCCGACGAGCGAGCCGATTTCGGCTCGGCACGCAACTTCGAAGAGCTATATCTGCTGCGCGCGCGTATCCTCGGCGTGCTGATCCGTGACGCGCGCCAGGCGGCAGGGCTGTCCCTCGACGAGTGTGCGGAGCGTGTGGACGTCGACGCTGGGACGCTCGAAGTGTGGGAGCTGGGCGAGGCGATGCCCTCGCTGCCCGACGTCGAACTGCTGGCGCAGGCGCTCCAGGTGCCGCTCAGCCACTTCATGGGCGCGCAGACGCTCGACCAGCGCGCCGAACGCCCCGAGGTCGACGTGCGCGAGTACATCACGCTGCGGCAGCACATGATCGGCGGGCTGCTGCATCAGGCGCGGATCAACGCGGGCCTGACGCCTGAGCAGGTCGCCACCGAAGCGGGCATCCCCACCGCGCACATCCGCGCCTATGAGCTGGGCCGCCGCGCGATCCCGCTGCCGGTGCTGGTCACGCTCGCCAGCGCGTGCCGGATCAGCTTCTCGACGCTGTTGGAAGACGCCAGTCGCATCGGCGATTTCCTGTCGCTGCAAGAGGACCTCAAGCGATTCGCCGAGATGCCGCTGGAGATGCGGCGCTTCGTCACCAAGCCGGTCAATCAGGCGTATCTGGAGCTGGCGATGCGTCTGTCAAAGATGTCATCGCAGGAAATGCGCGACATCGCCGAAGCCATTCTCAACATTACTCTGTGAATGCCGCTCTAAACACGCGCTATAAACTGGGTATTTACATCCGCACGCGGATCGAATACAATTAATTTCAGTAGAGCAGGTTGTTCGCAAGTACCGGAAGTCAACTTCCCTGGCGCCCAAACCCGCGTGCAGGGAGTTTTTTGTCCCTGTTGCAAACTCCTGCAGTCTACGGCAATCGTTTTGTATCAGGGAAGGAGAACTCCCAACATGTCGACGAATCGCATCCAGGGAACCGTGAAGTGGTTCAACTCCCAGAAGGGCTTCGGCTTCATCCAGCGCGAAGGCGGCTCGGATGTGTTCGTGCACTTCAGCGCCATCCAGGGTTCAGGCTACCGCGAGCTGAACGAAGGTGACCGCGTTGAATTCACGATCGCCGATGGTCCGAAGGGCCCGCAGGCTGCAGACGTTGTCCGTCTCGGCTAATCTCGCCTAATCCTAGGCATCGTAACGCCCGGTCTTGTCCGCGTGACAGGCCGGGCGTTTTTGATTCTCAGCGATTAAAGGGGTGAGGTTTGCTTGTGCGGCTTTTTCCCCCACTCCGCGCCGAACGCGCTACAATCGCGCGGTATGGCTGAAAGATCCCTTTCCCCCGCCCCACGCGCTGGCACGCGCGCGCCACTGCTGGCGATGCTCGCCGTGCTGCTGTTTGCCGCCGCGCTGCGCATCCACAACCTGAACGCGCAGGGTATGTGGGGCGACGAAGGCTGGTCGATCTGGCTGGCGCGCGGCGACAGCCCCCGCGACGTGATGGCGATGGTGATCACCGACCAGCACGGGCCGGTTTTCTCCTTCATCCTGCGCGGCTGGTACGAGATCGCCGGGCCGAGCGTGCTGGGGCTGCGCTGGATCACGGTTCTGTTCTCCATCGCGAGTGTCGCGCTGCTCTACCGGCTCGGCGCGCGGCTGTTCATGCCGCTGGCAGGCGCAGGCGCGGCGCTCGCCTTCGCGCTGATGGACAAGCACGTCGTCCTGACGCAAGAGGTGCGCGGCTATCCGATCTTGTTCTTCACGATCATGGCGATCGCGCTGTTTTACGCGCGCTGGCGCGAGGGGCGGCGCGGCGCGGCGTTTGGCTTCGTCGCGACGAGCGTGATCGGCCTGCACCTGCACTATTACGCCGGGACGATCGTGCTGGCGTGCGTGCTCCACGCGCTGGTCACGCTGCGCGGGCGAGATCGCTGGCGGCACTTCCTCGCGCTCAACGGGCTGATCGCGCTGGCGTTCGTGCCGTGGCTGTTCGTCGCCGCGCACCAGTTCCTGCACACGCCAGTCGATGACGCCGTGCTGACCATTCGCGGGATGCCGTTCAACCGCGCCACGCTCGAATACCTCGCGACCGAATCGCTCGGCAGCCCGATCGCGCTCTACGGGCTATTGGCGCTGGCCGGGTGGCTGCTACCGCTGGCGCGCGCGCCGGGGCCGATGCGCCACGTGCCGCGCGAGAAGCGACTCTCCGGCACGCTGCTCGTCGCGCTCTGGTTCGGCACGCCGATCCTATTCACCATCGCGCTGCACACACGTTATCCGCTGCTGACCGACCGCAACCTCTCGGTCATCCTGCCCGCGATCGCGCTGCTGGTCGGCTTCGGGCTGACGGCGTTCGAGCGATTCGGGCGCGGCTTCCTGGTGGCGCTGATTGTGGTGAACGGGCTGCTCGTCACCAGCTCGTATTACCTCAAGCCACCCTGGCGCCAGATGGCAGACGATATCGCGTTCCAGCGCCCGGCGGGCGAGCCGGTGCTGCTCGATGTCGAAGGCGCGCACGCGGCGCTGTGGTATCACCTGGGGCTCGCGCTGCCCGACGCGGACGTGAAGCGCGCGGTCCGCCAACTACCCGGCGAACCGACCGACGAGCCCGCGATTTCGCTGTTCGACTACCGCAGCCGCTACGGAACGCTCTTTCTGCCGCACCTGAAAGCCGTGATCGACGCAACGGATGGGCTGTGGTACGCGTACTGGGGAGATGAAGCGAAGAAGCACGATGCGCTCGATTTACTGGCGCAGGAAGGCTTCGTGCGGACTGCCGCGCTCGAGTATGCGCACCAGGGCAGCCCGATCTACGCCTATCGCTACGACCGCGCCGCGTCTGGCGAGCCAGTGGCGCGCTATGGCGAGGCGATCGCGCTGCGGCGCGTGGACATTCCACCTGAGGCCGCGCCCGGCGCGACGATCCCGGTGCTCCTGTGGTGGCAGGCGGACGCGCCGCTGCCGGTCGATTACAGCGTCTCGGTCTTTCTGCTGGACGCCAGCGGAACGCTCCGCACGCAGCACGATAGCTTTCCGGCGCAGGGCCGCGCGCCAACCAGCGCATGGGCGCCCGGCGAGCCAGTCTTTGACGCGCACCCGCTCGCCCTGCCCGCGGACCTGCCACCCGGCGCGTACACGGTGGGCGTCAAGCTGTACACCTATTGGGACCAGGCGATTCTGCCCGCCAGCGATGGCGCGGACTACGCGCTGATTGGGACGCTGACCGTACGCTGATCGCCGCCGAAAGGACGCCATCTGTGGGCAACAAGCTCTGCCCCAAAGTCATCCTCGAAGGCACGCGTTTGACGTTCAAGACCGATATCGCGTTTGCGCTCAACGAGCACCCGCGCATCGTCGGCCCGCGCAAATATCGCTATCACTCGCCGCTGATCTCGGCGGAGTGGTGCGCGTTTACCAACTTCCCCTGGGGTCGCGGGCTGATCAACTTCGCACCGGAGGAAGAAGCGCTCGCAATGGAGACGTACCATACCTGGGTGCGGCTGTTCGAGCTGCAGCGGTACTATTCGTGGATCGTGGACCGCTTCCACCTCTCCACGCGCATGACTCAACTACGCGAGCATGGCAAGGATTACGACTTTACGTGGCTGGAGCAGCGGCTGATCCCGCTCGGCTTCCGGCTGGTGTACGTCACGCGCTCGGCGGAGTCGTTCGAGGCGGCGCGCGCCGAGCGGCTGAAGGTGTCGGGCAACCCGCGCCAGTACGACGACCTGGGCGTGTTCGTGGAAGAGCAGGCGCTGCTCAACCGGCTGGTGGGCGAGTCCCGCCTGCCCGTGCTGCACCTCGACATTTCCGACAACGACGTGCCGCGCGCCGTCGAGCAGATCGCAGACTGGTTGGAGCAAACCGGCGGGCTGTACGCGCCGTAATCGGGACGCGTGTCACTTGCGCAGGCGGCGGACTTGCCCTCACAATAGCGGTTAATGGATGCGCGCAACGACAAGGGGAGCAACACATGCCAACCGCCGACGAACTAAAAGACCAGGGAATCCAGCAGTTTCAGCAGCGCGACTACGAGCAGGCGGCAGAGACCTTCCGCGCTGCGCACAGCGCCTATCTGGACGCCGGGCACGACGTGATGGCCGCCGAGATGCAGGTCAACCGAGGTCTGGCGCTTCACAGTCTGGACCAATCCGACGCGGCGCTGGTCGAGATGGGCGCCGCGCGCGAGGTCTTCCAGGCGCAGGGCGACAACATCCGGCTCGCGCAGGCGCTGGGCAACATGGGCCGCGTCTATGCCAAGCTTGGCAACACTGAGCAAGCGCTCACGAATTACCGCGAAGCCTCGGCGCTGTTTATCGAAACGGGCGACGAGGAGAATTACGGCCAAACCGTGCTCGCCATCGCAGACCTCCAACTGCGCAGCGGGCATCCCACCCAGGCCGCTGCGACATTCGAGGTCGGGCTGGACTACATCAAGAATCCAACCGCCCGCCAGAAGATGATGCGCAACCTGCTGGGGCTGCGTAACCGGCTCACTGGGCAGGGCCAGCCACCTGCGGACGAAGGGTAAAGGACCATGCCAACCACCGAACAAATCGCGTTTGACGGGCCGCTGGGCACGCTGCGCGGACTGCTTCACCGCCCAGACGGCGCCGAACCTGCGCCGGTCGTTCTGCTGCTGCACGGCTTCACCGGCCAGCATATCGAGCAGGACAGGCTGTTCGTGCAGGCGGCGCGCGCGCTGGCCGCGGCGGGGTTTGCAGCGCTGCGCTTCGACTTCTACGGTTCTGGCGACAGCGATGGCGATTTTGAGGAGTTCACTGTCGAGAGCGAGGTGGCAGATGCCTGCGCCGCGCTCGACTGGCTTGGCACGCAACCAGGGATCGACCTCGACCGGATCGGCGTCGTTGGCCTGAGCCTGGGCGGCGCAGTCGCCTCCCTGCTGTCCGGACAGGACGATCGCGTGAAGTCCGTCGTGTTGTGGAACGCTGTAGCCGATACGAAGGCGTTAAGCGAGGCGATCTCCGTGGGGCCGCGCGGCGGGATAACGGTCGGCGAGCCACTCATGGAGTCGCTGCGCCGGGCAGACCCGGTCGCCGCAATCCGGCAGGTGGCCTGCCCGGTCATGATCGTCCAGGCGACCGCCGATGCGACCGTGCTTCCCCCTTCCGCCGAGGCGTACGCTGCCGCGCTCGGCAACCGGGGCACGCTGCGCTGGTTCGAGGGCGGCAGCCACACCTTCACACACCCGCACTGGCGGCGGACGCTCTTCGCCTGGAGCGTCAACTGGTTCCGGCAGACGCTCGCGCCGCCGGGCTAGCTACCCAGGAGATAGCCATGCCTCCACTACCCACCGGACCGCTACCTCGCCCCATCGGGCCATATCTCATCACCGGGAAGATCGGTGCGGGCGGCATGGCGAATGTCTACCGCGCGCGTCATTCGGAGACGGGCAAAGACGTCGCGCTGAAGCTGCTTGCGCTGCACCTGGAGCAGCAGCCCGAGGCGCTCGCCCGCTTTCGCCACGAAGCCGCGCTGGCCCAATCGCTGCGCCATCCGAACATCCTGCCGGTTTACGACTATGGCGAGGACGGCGATATCCCGTATCTGGCGATGCAGCTGCTTGGTGGGGACACGCTGGCCGACCGGCTGACCGGCGCGCCATTCTCCGTGCACGACGCCACGCAGATCGTGCGGCATCTTGCTTTGGCGCTTTTCTACGCCCATCGACACGGGGTCATCCACCGGGATATCAAACCCGCCAACATTCTGCTCGACGACGAAGGCACACCCTATCTGGCGGATTTCGGCATCGCGGCGGTGATCGGTGAGACGACGCCGGGCGAGTTCGTCGGAACCGCCGCCTACGCTTCGCCGGAGCAAGTCCTCGGCGAGCCGGTGACCGAAGCCAGCGACCAGTATTCGCTCGGCGTGCTCGCATTCGAGTTGCTCACCGGGCAGCGCCCGTTCACAGGCCCTACCGCGCTGGCCGTCCTCTCCCAGCGCCTCACCGACCCCGCGCTCGATCCGCGCACAATCAACCCGGCGCTGCCAGAACCTGTGAGCCGCGTGTTTTGGCAGGCGCTCTCGAAATATCCCACCAGTCGCTTTCCAAGCGTGTTTCACTTTAGCAGCTCGCTCGATCTAGCGCTGGGCAAGGGGTCGATATCGAATTTGGGCGGACTTCCGGAGAAATTTCGCCGCGAATAAGAGGAGAGACGATAGTGCGTTCGCTCAAGGGGTTACCCGTCAGCCGCCGGATCGCGCTGGTGTTCGTGCAGGGCGCAGCGGTAATCGGTCTGCTGGCGCTCGTACTTTTCGGCACCGCTGGCACGCTCGACTGGCCGCGCGGCTGGCTGCTGCTCGCCCTCTACGCGGCGTGCTACGCGACTTCGACCATGCTGCTATTCGTGCGCGTGCCCGATCTGATCGATGAGCGTCGCAAGAAGCACGCGGGCGTCAAACGGTGGGATAAGCCGCTTGTGCTGGCCTATCAGGTGATGTATTTCCCGACCTTCGGCATTTCCGGGCTGGACCAGCGCTACGGCTGGTCAGATGTGCCGCTCGGCGTGTCGCTGGTCGCGCTGGCAGGCGTCGCGGTGTTCTTCGTGCTGGTGACGTGGGCGCCGCTCGTGAACCCGCACCTTGAAACGTATCTCCGCATCCAGACCGAACGCGATCACACGGTGATCGATCGCGGTCCCTACCAGTATCTCCGCCACCCCGCCTACGCCGGTCTGGCGCTTTTCTTCCTGGCGCTGCCGCTCAGTCTCGGATCCTGGTGGGGTATCGTACCCGGCGCGATTGCGGCGGCGCTGGTGCTGATCCGCACCGCGCGCGAAGACCGCACGCTGCGCGCCAAGTTGCCCGGCTACAGCGCGTACGCGCAGCGCGTGCGGTTTCGCATTTTGCCCGGCGTCTGGTAACCCTGTCCTGCCTGGAAGGAATTACAATAGATAGTGCAAGCGGATCATCGGAAGGAGTGCATACCATGAAGCGCAGCGGTCTATTCATCGCGCTCGGATTGTGTGTCCTCGTGGCCATAAGCCCGGCGGCGGCGCAAGCGGATCTACCCGCGCGCGACGCGCTGGACGAGGGCTGGAACTGGCTGGCTCCCGGCGGCGAAACCACCTGCTCCGACGGCTCGGACTTCCAGTTCGCAGTGCGGGAGGGGCCGGGCGAAGACCTGCTGATCTACTTTCAGGGGGGCGGCGCGTGCTGGTCTGGCTTGACGTGCGGCTCGCTGAACCGCACCTTCGTGCCGCGCGTCGTGCCCGAGTATATCGAGAGCCAGGGCGACGGAATCTTCAACCTCGACCACCCGGACAACCCGTTCGCAGCGTATGACATGGTGGTGATCCCGTACTGCACCGGCGACGTGTTCATGGGCGACAGCGTGCAAGAATACACCTCCGGCGAGGCGCCCACCATCCTTCACAAGGGCTATATCAACGCCGCGACAACGCTGGACTGGGTCTACGCCAACTTCCCCGCGCCGGAGTCCGTCTTCATCACCGGCGAGAGCGCGGGCGGGCTTGGCGCGTCGTTCCACGCGCCCTGGATCATTGAGCGCTATCCGGAGACGCGGATCGCCGTGCTGGGCGATAGCGCGGGCGGCTACAGCGCGCCGAACATCGACCTGGGAATGGTCTTTCGACCATGGGGAACGCTCGCGCTGCTACCTGACTGGATCTCGGGGTTGGCGGATGTCGAGTCCACCGCCGAACTGCAGTTTGAGGACTTCTACATCGAGGCAGCGACACACTATCCAGACGTCGCGTTCGCGCAGTACAACACGGTCCACGACGAGGTGCAGTCGTTCTTCATGTCGCTCGTGCAGGGCGCGCCCGCGCTGGAAGACGTGCTGCCAGGCACGCTCGACACGATCGCTGACGCCGCGCCGAACTTCCGCAGCTATCTCGCGGCAGGCGCGGATCATACCATCCTGCACAAGCCCGAGTTCTATTCCGCCACCACCAGCGGCGTCGCGATCCGGGATTGGGTAGCTGCGCTGGCGGCAGGCGAGCCAGTGGAAAGCGTGATGTGCGATCCGTGTGAGGTTTGGCCAGCCGCCGACACATGACCCGGCTGCGCGAAAACCGTGACAAATCCTAGCACCGGCTTAACATCCTGCGCCGGCTCGATGTGATACACTGAGGCCAAACTTCTTGGCTCTCACAAAACCTCTGGCGCACCGCCATGGCAACCGACCTGATCGGCACCAAGCTCGACCAATATTTCCTGCTCAGCCGTATCGGCGCAGGCGGTGCGTCAGAGGTGTATCGCGCGCACGATGCGCAGAACGATCGCTTTGTTGCGCTGAAAGTCCTGCCGCCGCATCTCGCCGCGCAGGACGAGCATCGCCGGCGCTTCAACCGCGAAGCCCAAATGGCCGCCCGGCTCGACCACCCGCATATCCTGCCCGCCTTCAGCCACGGAGAAGCCGCCGGAATCCCGTATATCGCCATGAAGCTGGTGGAAGGCGGCACGCTCGACGCGTTCGTGCCGGAAAGCCCGCTGCCGCTGCCGTTCGTGGCGCGCGTACTGGCGGCGATCGCGGACGCGCTGGACTACGCGCACCAGCAAGGCGTCATTCACCGCGATCTCAAGCCGGAGAACATTCTGTTCGACGTCGAGGGCACCATCTATCTGGGTGATTTCGGCGTTGCGGACGACCGCGCAAGCGAGGTCGCACTGGTTGAGTCCGGTGATTTCGTCGGGACGGTCGCCTATTCCTCGCCGGAGCAATGCCGGGGCGAGCCGCTCACCGCCAGCGCGGACATTTACTCCCTGGGCGTGATTCTATTCGAGATCATCACCGGGCGGCAGCCTTTCACCGGGCCGACACCGCTCGCCGTGATGCACCAGCACCTGAGCGCGCCATCCCCGAATCCGCTGGACGACCGCCCCAACCTGCCGCCCGGACTGTCCGACGTGTTGCGGACCGCCCTCGCCAAGGAGCCGTCGGACCGGTACCGGAGCGCGGGCGCGCTCAATGCAGCGTTTCAGCGCACGCTGCGTGACTTTTCGCCTGCGCCGCTCGCCGCCGAGCCAGCCGCTCCACCACCCCCTGCGCCCCCACGACGGCGCATCTCGTTTCCGTTCTGGCTGCTTTCGGTTATGATCGTCGTGATGCTCGTCGCGGCGTTGGTGGTGCTGGTGGCCACCAGCTAACGCAACTCATTCCACACACAGCGAGGCAACGCTATGCGTTCACATTCCCCGCGCCGTGGCGCGCAAGCAGGCTGCGGCCTGATGGCGGCGATCGGTGTGATCCTGCTCGGCTTGGTAGCCGGGTTGTATCCCTGGGCGACCGCCGATCCGATCCCACGCGATCCCACACTCATCCCCGGCACGCCGATCCCCGAGGCGATCCGCTACGTGGTGGTGCCCGAAGAATCCAACCTCACGCTGACCATCGACTCGATGATCGGGCGCGTGTCTGGCGGCGCCGAGATGAAGGAAGGCACGGTCGAGCTGGTCCGCGAGGGGGACGGCTGGCGCGTGATCGCCAACCTGTCGATGGATGTTTCAACGTTGAACGTCGGCAACGACATGGTGAACGGGCTGATCCGGCGCACGCTGGGCGCGGACGCCTATCCGGTCGGGGTCTTTCTGGCGCGCAGCGAGACGACGATCCCGGACATCGAGCACACGACCGACACAGTGAATTTGACCGGAGAACTAGAGCTACGCGGCGTTGTCCACCCATACACGTTCGCGACCGTGCTCGTCTTCGAGGGAGACCGGCTCATACTCGACTCCGCCGCCGAGGTAGACGCGAACGACTTTGGCGTGACCGTCCCGCGCATCGTCGGCAACGGGATCATGGACTCCACCATGCACGTCATGACCGCACGCGAAGATCGAAGCGCTGCGCCTTCGGGCTAATGGTGACGCCCACCCCGCTTCCGTCTCGCATGCCAGATCGCATCCAGCAGCCCGGCCCACAGACCGCCCAGCCCCGCCTCTGCCGCTGACGAGGTAATCGCCGTCAGGTCGAGCGTACTCCCCAGCGCAGCGACGAGCGCCACCACCACATGCAGCGGCTCAGCGCGCGCAGCGTTTTCACTTTCCGCCAGTAAATCGAGCACCGCTTGTTCGGGCGAGCGTCCGTTGATCTCGGATTCGAGCGCGAGCGATGATGCGCGGACCGGGTCCACCCCTCTGACCGCAACCTCGACCGCGCTCGCTGCCAGCTCGCCCAACGCATCGGCTCGCAGATAATACCCCTCTGCGCCGCGCACGCGGCTGTAC
>Ga0123328_1004643_pt1 | contig 11104 bp, 7 predicted proteins | sample BioC12SIPDNA_2_FD_89702 | JGI IMG/M metagenome (GOLD analysis project Ga0123328, IMG submission 89702) | Anaerobic biogas reactor microbial communites from Washington, USA - Biogas_R1_A C12 SIP DNA | ecosystem: Engineered > Bioreactor > Anaerobic > Unclassified | place: Washington, USA...
AATGCAGGGCATTTCCGTAATGCAGGGCGGTCGTCGCCTCCGCGCGTTGATCCACCCGCAGCCGGTGACACAGTCGAATGGCAAGGTGGTCTATTCGTTACCCCTGCGGTAACTGCTTGCCTTTGCTTGCTGCTATTCGGTCGAGCGCGCACGGGTGGATTGCGCCCAGTTGCGCGGCGGATCCTTGTTCTTCGGCCAATGCTGTCGCTGGCCTGCCCGGCATGGTGGTAGGCCGCGGCAAGCGCGGGTGGAGAAGACAATCCTCCGAACAGCGGTACATCGACGAGTTGGAATATCTGACGTGAGCGCGCGTGCCGGGATTGTGAACTGTACAGGATGTCCGGCGCCTTCTCCGCGACGATCGGCAATCGTGCGATCGGACCGTTGATTCGCCGACTTCGCAGCAGCGCGCGGCCGCGGCTGCGCTGCGGCCGGCTATGTATCGCCGGGAAGGCTTAACGGGTTGTCCTCTGCGGCGGACTGAATGCCGCGAGCGCAGCGGTTTTGGGGAAACGCTGACGCCGGCTTGGTCCGGACGGGGGTGTACTCACCCCCCGCGTCTTTAAGCGCCTATCGCGGATGAGGAGCCAGGCGAGTGAGGCGGGTTCAGGGAACTTGGCGGGTCAGCGAAGGATTCGTGCCGCCTTGGGCCGTCTTCAGGGCGGCAATTCGTGCGGTCGTTGCTGGGCCGTCCGACAGAGCCGCTGGCCGGTACGCCGCCCTGTCTCCACATCCCGGGCCGTACGCGCCCGGGTGGGGTGACTTGCCTTCCGCGCGTCTGGCGGCAGGATATCCCGATGATCCTCGCAGCCGTCGTGACCCTGCCCGGAAGAAGGGGCGATGCGGCAACGTCATCTGGCAAAATAACTCCATATGTACCGTTGCGTATGCACAACTACACAGCGCACTAGGACGTACTGTACAGTAGCGGTCCACACGTACCACGTTATATTTGACATGTCTGGAGTATCTCAGTAGAATAGGCGGCGCATTGGCAGCGTCGGAATGCTGGCAGAATGCTCGCATAGTCAGGCACGCGGCTTCTCTCACTTAGCGGGTGATCGGTTTGTGGAAAGGGGCACACAGTTGGAACCGGGACGGCGGACCACCAGCATCCGTGCTTGCCGTGCACTGTTCACACGGCCAGCCTGTTTCGCTCGAGCCCGGCGCGCTTCATGCAATGCGTCTGTTCGGGAAGGCAAATTCGCCTCTGTGCTAGAAATCCCTGTCTTCACAGTCTCCAAAGGAGAATGCTATGAGTATGTCGGTACGTTCTCGGCATGCGGCGACCAATGGGTTCACTCTAGTTGAACTATTGGTTGTGATCGCCATCATCGGAATCTTGATCGCACTGCTTCTTCCAGCGGTGCAGGCTGCTCGTGAAGCGGCACGGCGCTCGCAATGCACGAACAATTTGAAGCAGTTGGTGCTCGCGGCGCACAACTTTCACGACGTCCACAAACGGTTTCCTACCGGGACAAAGGATCCAATGTGGATGGATGGGTACCGGCGAGCCGATACGGGGGGAATTCTCAATGTCGTGGACATCTACTCTTTCCGTGTCTCGCTTCTGCCATTCGTCGAGCAGCAGGCACTCTACAACATGATCACGGGTTACTTGCAGCAAGCGGCGGCGTCCAACCCGTACGAGTGGAAGACCGATGATGGGGAAGCAAACATCCCACTTGCCTGGAATGCAAATCGAATGTATGACGGCAAGGCAAACCCGTTTGTGACCCAGATTCCGGGATATGTGTGCCCCTCCGACATTGACAGTGCGCGCGGTGCCGCGTCGACCGTCTTGGGGCGGACGAATTACGTAGGAAATCGCGGCGATATACAGCTGTATGATACGTGGCACGAGAATCGGGGCTTTTTCGCGCCTGGAGACAAACTGCCCCTCGATATCGGCGCCGTTCGAGACGGGACGAGCAATACGATCTTCCTCTCCGAAGTCGGCACTGGTCGAGCCGACGGGACGGATATCGGCTTGAGGTCGGCAATTGTGACCGACGTGTTGGTCGATCCGCTCGCGGAGGTTCCCGCCGCGTGCCTGGCACGACGCGGACCGAACAACACGGTCGTGGGATCGACAAGCAGCAGCAAAGGAACGCGCTGGGGAGACTCGCGCAATTGGTATGGCATCTTCAACACGATTCTCCCACCGAACTCACCGTCCTGCGGGAGCGAGCGCAACGCGCTGATATCGGCATCCAGCTATCACCCCGGAGGGGTCAATGTCGCCATGGCTGATGGGTCCGTAACGCTCATTAGCGATACGATTGATGCGGGCGATCCAACGAAGTTTTCCGGGGAAGGGATGCCCGGCTTCACAGTCGGTTCGCCCCAGCGCTATACCGGACCATCGACGTACGGTGTATGGGGGGCGCTTGGCACGCGTGCGGGCGGCGAGGCGGCGGCGTTGCCCTAACCAGAGAACGTACAGCCGACGACGAATCCGAGTTGTCGCTGACGCTTGGTGGTTGCTACCTGTTGATCGCGCGCGGCGTATTAGGCTTGTGATCTGGGAGTTGGCGGGTGACTGGGGTGAAGGGAGTCCCAGGCAGGCTATCCGAGGCGCTGGGCGCGAATCGGCCACCGAGGCAATTGTGAACTGCCGATAGACATCCAGGTAAGGTGAGGCCAGTCGAATGAAGTTGCACTGCAAACAGTCGGGCGCAATCTGCATTGCGATTCTAATTGGCGTGTCCGCGGGCTGCGGTACGCAGACAATCTCTACAGACGCCGTGGAAGGCACGATCACGCTCAGCGGTGTGCCCGTTGAGGGCGCGAATGTGATGTTCAGCCCGGTGACGGAGGGGCAGGGCGCCCCTGCTTATGGCAGGACGGACGCAGAAGGGCGCTACAAGCTGCAGACCCAACAAGGGGCCGTGGACGCGGGGACGACACCCGGTGAATACAAGGTGACCGTCTCAAAGGTCGAGTTGGTTGGGGACGGGCAAGTTCGAGACGACTCCGGAGGGGAAGCGGGAGGAGATCGTCGAGTCAACAGACGTTCTCCCGAAGAGGTACAAGTCCGGCCAGGAGACGCCGCTGCGGGCGACGGTCGAGGCGGGCAAGACGAACGTTTTCGATTTTGACCTGGAAGGGTAGCGATCCGCCGGTCAGGCGGGGCGGGCGACGAGCCGGCGGGCGGCCTGCGCGGCCACCAGCTGGCAGGGGAGGCAGTAGTCGGCCTTCTTTTTCCCCGGCGGGAACGTGACCTGTTCATAGGCGGTCAGGTGGCCCTCGGCCTGGTGATCGGCGACGTGGCCGTAGAGGCTGAGGAGGAAATCGTCGCGGCGGCCGAGCGCCCAGAGACCGCTGAGATAGTCGTCGAGGTGCCCCTCGAATCGCGTCATTCCGCAGAACTGCCCGCCGCCGCTGTGGGCCGCGAAGCGACGACGCGGGCGGCCCGGTCGGCGGGCAGGACGCCGCTGGAGAGCAGTTCCGGCCAGTAGCGGTAGTTCGTATAGGAGGCGTCGCGGGTGCCGGTCGCCCGCGGCGGAAGCCGCCAGTCGCCGGGTTCCGCCGGCCAGGTGGCTCGGATCGGGCGGCGGGAAATTTTCGCGATTTCCGGCCGTCTGTCGTAACGGCATATCTGGCTGGTGGTTAGGGCATTTTGCGCGGCAGAAATCGGGTCTGAAAAGGGGGAAATCCGTGACGGTTCCTTGACGGAAACGAACGTTTGTTCTATATCTATTCAGGGGCTTGTCAACCGATTCCCAGTTTGGAGCTTGGGAACGAACTGGGCTGTGGGCAAGGATCGCCACAGAAGAATGAGGAGACAGGACCCATGGTCGAGACGACCGTCGCGACGGACACCCGGCAATCGGTGCTGATCGCCGCGGGCGAATTGTTTGCCGAGAAGGGGCTGGGGGGGACGAGCGTTCGCGAGATCGTCGCCAAGGCGGGGGCGACCCTGTCGGCGGTGAATTACCATTTCGGATCGAAGCAGCAGCTGTACCTGGAGGCGATTCGCCACGCGCTGCACGCGCGCATCGGCCTGGCCGACGCCTTGGCGAGCGTGCGGCCCGACCAGATCGCCAACCAGCGGGACGCGGCGGAGGCTCTCTACCGCCTGGTCCGCGAGTTCTTCTTCAACTACATCGCCCCCGAGCGGCCCGGCTGGTACGGCCGGCTGATCAATCGCGCGGTGATCGACGACCACCCGGAGGCGGTGGAGACGATCGTCGAGGTTCTCCGCCCGGCCGACGAGGTTCTGCGGGAGCTGCTCCTGAAGCACGTCCCCAACATGACGCGCGAGTCGGCCGACTTCTGGAATTGCTGCGTCAGTGGGCAGATTCACTATTTTCTGATGGCTCAGCGGGTGATCGTGCAACTGACCGGGCGGGAGGCCTACGACCGCGCGTTCCTCGAGGCGGCGGCGGACTATGTGGCGGTGCAGTCCGTTCGCGCGTTGGGATTGCCCGAGCCAGACAGTCGGGGTTCGCACGAAGGCCGCGAGGTGGAGCGATGACCAGAGAGGGGACGATCGCGGCGCCGCCGGAGCGCCGCGGACCGGATGTCGAGCAGGCCGAGGAGCCGCAAGCTCCCCGAGGAACATCGACCAGGCTCCCGGCCCGGTTGATCGCGCGGCGGATTTCGATCGCGGCTCTGGCCCTGCTCCTGGCGGCGGTCCTGGCGGCCGGCGTCCATGCCTGGCGGTCGGCGCCGGCCGGTCCGGACGGCGGCGCGGCGGTGGGAGAGGCGGCGGCGGAGGCCCGCCTGGTCAAGACGGTCGAAGTCCCGCCGGGGCGGTCGGTGGTCGAGCGGTCGTTTCCGGGCGTGACGCGGGCGTCGCGCGAGACCAGGCTCGCCTTTCGCGTCTCCGGGCCGATCGATCGGTTCGACGTGAAGGTCGGCCAACGGGTGGCCAAGGGCGCGCTGCTGGCGCGGATCGATCCGCGCGATTTCGAGCTGGCCGTGGCCCGGGTCGAAGCCGGGCTGGTCGAGGCGCGGGCCGGGCTGAAGGCGATGCGCGCCGGCGCCCGGGACGAGGACGTCCAGGCCCTCGAGGCCAAGCTGGAAGGCGCCCGAGCGCAGCGGGACGAGGCCCGGCGGATCTACGACCGCGTCAAGGCCCTGTACGAGGAGAAGGCGGCCGCCCGGGCCCAGTACGAAGCGGCGATGGCCGGCGCGGAGGTCGCCGAGGCGGCGGTGCGGGCCGTCGAGCAGGAGCTGGAGAAGGCCACCAGCGGCGCGCGGGTCGAGGAGATCGAGGGGATGGAGGCCAAGATCGCGATGCTCCAGACGCAGCGGGGGGCCGCGGAGAACGCCCTGGCCGACACCCGATTGCTGGCGCCGTTTGACGGCTACGTTGCGCAGAAATTCGCCGAAACCCACGAAACCGTGGCGGCCGGGCAGCCGATCGTGACCCTCCTCCAGTGCGAGACGATCGAGGTGACCGTCGGCGTGCCCGAGGACGTGCTCGTCCAGCAGGATCGGTTCCGCCGTTTTCAAGTCGAGTTGGACGCCTATCCGGGGCAGCGCTACGAGGCCGAACTGTACGAGGTCGGGCCGGCAATCCAGCTGGGGAAGCTCTCCTATCCGCTGACCGTTCGGATCGCCGCGCCGGAGGACTGCATCGTCCGCCCGGGCATGACGGCCACGGTGCGGATCGTCCAGGACGCGGCCGGCGCGGAGGCGGAGGTCGCCCTGCCGCTGGCCGCCACCCTCCGCGACGCCGACGGGAGCTGCCACGTGTGGGTCGTCGACGCGGCGACGAGCCGGGTCCGCAAGCGGGCCGTGACCGTCGGGGAACTGGGCTCCGGGGGCGTGGAAATCCGCTCCGGCCTGAGCCCCGGTGAACGGGTCGTTTCCGCGGGCGCGAGCTTCCTCCACGATGGCCAGCGGGTCCGCCTGGGAGAGACCGCCGGCCAGCGGTCCGGCGGCAGGCCAGCGGCGAAGGGGCAGGGTGGGGGATGAGACTGGTTGAGTTGATCGTCCGGCAACGCACGGTCGTGGTGTTTTCGTGTCTGCTCGTGATGCTCGCCGGCGGCTGGTCGTATTTCCATCTGGGCCAGCTGGAGGATCCGGAGTTCATCCTGAAGACGGCGCTGGTGATCACCCCGTACCCCGGCGCTGCGCCCGCGGAGGTCGAGCAGCAGGTGACCGACGTGGTCGAGAAGGCCGTCCAGCGCCTGGATCGGCTGGACAAGGTGCGGTCGATCTCCCGCGCCGGTGTGTCGATCGTCTACGTCGACATCGACGACGCCTGCCGCGGCGACCAGATGCCGCAGATCTGGGACGAGCTGCGGCGGAAGGTCGGCGAAGCGCAGGCGGAGCTGCCTCCGGACGCCGGCCGATCGGTCGTCCGCGACGATTTCGTCGACGTCTACGGCATCGTCCTGGCGCTGAGCGGGGAGGGTTTTTCGTCCGCCGAGTTGAAGCGGGCGGCCGACACGATGCAGCGGGAGCTGCTGCTCGTGGAGGATGTGGCGCGGGTGGAAATCTGGGGCGCGCAGCGCGAGACGATCGAGGTGGAGATTTCGCGGGCGAAGATGGCCGAGCTCCGCGTCCACCCGCAGGCGATCCTGGAGACGCTCGCCCGGCAGAACAAGATGGTCGACGCGGGCAACCTGGAGATCGGCGGGGAGACGGTGCGGCTGGCCCCTTCGGGCGGTTTCCAGTCGGTCGACGAGATCGGCGACCTGGTGGTCCGCCAGTCTCTGGCCGCGTTGCCCAGCGATGCGCTCGCCGCGTTGGGGTCGGAGAGCGACCTGGTCCTGCTCCGCGACGTGGCGACGATCTCGCGGAGCTACCTCGATCCGCCGCTGACGATGATGCGTTTCAACGGCAAGCAGGCGCTGGGTCTGGCGATCTCGGCGGTCTCCGGCGGGAACGTCGTGCGGATGGGCGAGGCGGTGGAGAAGCGGGTCGGCGAGCTGCTCGGGGAGATGCCCCTGGGGCTGGAGGTCGGCGTGGTCTCGTTCCAGGCCGACGACGTGAAGCGGGCGGTGGGCGGGTTCGTGGCCAACCTGGCGATGTCGGTGGCCGTCGTCGTCGGCGTGCTGCTGGTGACGATGGGGCTGCGGAGCGGCCTGCTGATCGGCAGCAGCCTCGTGCTGACGATTCTCGGCACGCTGGTGTTCCTGCTCTGGGCGGGCGTCGACATGCAGCGGACGTCGCTGGGGGCGTTCATCATCGCGATGGGGATGCTCGTCGACAACGCGATCGTCGTGACCGAGGGGATTCTCGTCCGGCTGCAACGGGGCGAGGAGCGGGCCGAGGCGATCGCCCGGCCGGTCGCCGCGGCCGCCCTGCCGCTGCTGGGCGCCACGCTCGTGGCGATTCTGGCCTTCCTGCCGATCTACATTTCGGAGGACGCGACGGGCGAGTATTGCGAGAGCCTGTTCCTGGTCGTGGGGATTTCGCTGGGTTTGAGCTGGGTCTTGGCGATGACCCAGACGCCCGTCTTCTGCGACCTGTTTTTGAAGGTCAAGCGCGGCCGCGAGGGGACCGATCCGCACGCCGGCTGGCCCTACCGGCTGTACCGGCGGACTTTGAGGCTGGCGCTCGGTCACCGGCGGCTGGCGGTGGCGGCGGCCGTGGCGCTGCTCGTGGCGGCGGGCGTGGGCTTCCTCTCCGCCGAGCGAATTTTCTTTCCCATCGCGACGCGGGCCCAGTTCATGGTCGACTACTGGCTGCCCGAATCGGCGCGGATCGAGCGGGTCTCCGAGGACATGCGGGCGATCGAGGCCCACCTCGCCCGGCAGCCGGAAGTCACCGGCACGGCGACGTTCATCGGTTCCGGCCCGCCGCGGTTCTACCTCCCCTACGAGCCGGAGATGATGCGGTCGTGCTATGGCCAGATGATTGTCAACGTCCGCTCGTGGCGCGAGATCGAGCGGCTCGTCGGTCCGCTGGAAGACTACCTGGCCGACCATTTTCCGCAGGCCGAGCCGCGGGTCCGGCGGTTTGGACTGGGGCCGACGACGAAGTACGAAATCGAGGCCCGGTTCAGCGGTCCGGACCCGGCGGTGCTCCGCCGGCTGGCCGACGAGGCGAAGCGGATCATGCGGTCCGATCCGCAGACCCGCAGCGTCGGCGACGACTGGCGGCAGCCGGTGAAGACCTGCGTGCCGGTCTACTCGCAGGCGCGGGGGCGGCGGTTCCTGGTCTCGCGGGCGGAGACGGCCCTGTCGCTCCGCCGGGCAACCAGCGGCCTGCCGGTGGGCTATTACCGGGAAGCCGACCGGCTGTTGCCGATCTTCATCAAGGCCCCCGAGGAGGAGCGCGACGACATCGACAACCTGGGCAACACGCCGGTCTGGGGCAGCGCGCCGGCAAGCGTCCCGCTGCGGCAACTGGTCAGCGGCCTGAAGATCGAATGGGAGGACCCGATCATTCACCGCCGCCAGCGCCGCCCGACGATCACCGCCCAGTGCGATCCGAACGGGGCGCTCGCCGACGACGTCTTCCGGCGGCTCCGTCCGAAGATCGAAGCGATCCGCCTGCCGGCCGATTACCGGCTGGAGTGGGGCGGGCAGCACGACGCTTCGCAGACCGCCCAGAACATGGTCTTCTCCCGGCTGCCGATCGCGATGATCCTGATGGCGGTCATCGTCGTCGCCCTGTTCAACAATCTCCGCCAGCCGTTGATCATCCTGCTGACGCTGCCGCTGGCGATCATCGGGATCACGGCCGGGCTGCTGCTGACCGGGACCCCGTTCGGTTTCATGGCCCTGTTGGGGGCGATGAGCCTGTTCGGCATGCTGATCAAGAACGCGGTCGTGCTGCTCGATGAAGTCAATGTCCAGCTCCGCTCGGGCGCGGAGCCCTACGAGGCCCTCGTGCGGGCGTCGGTCAGCCGGATGCGGCCGGTGATGATGGCCTCGCTGACGACGGTCGCCGGCATGTTGCCGCTGGTGACCGACCCGCTGTTTGACGCGATGGCGATCACGATCATGTTCGGTCTGATGTTTGCGACGGTTTTGACGCTGATCGTGGTGCCGCTGCTCTATGCGATCCTCTACGGGGTGCGGCCGGCGGCGGGCTGACCGGCGTGGCGGCCTTAGCGGTACTTTCGGGGGGGGCGGATTATGCGGAGCCCGGGGCAGCGGAGCCAATCGCCGCCGGGAATTGCTTAGTTGACAGGGCTTGCGCCGAGCATTAGCCTAAACATAGCTAGGGTTTAGCGAGATTTCCGGCCTGGTTTGGGCTTTTTTCTGGTCCGGGCGCGCTCCGGCGGCAGGTCTCGAGTGTGGTTTCTGCATCGTGCAGGGCTCCCCATGCGTGGCGATTTGCTCGATCAAGCCCAAACCGGCCCGCTCCTCTCTCTTCGCAGCTTCGGAAGATCGCTCTCAAGTCGTACGCGGCGCTGCCGGCCGCGGGAGTAGCTTATGGCAACGAAACGTGCCCGCCATTACACGGAAATCCTCATCGAGCGGGGAATCGTCAGTCCCGATCAGCTTACCGAAGCGGAGCAGATGGCCCGGCAGTCGGACATGAAGCTGCCGGACGCCCTGGCCCGACTGGGCTACGCCTCGGCGGAGGACGTGGCCAAGGCGATGGCCGCGCAGCACGGGCTGGAGTACATCAAGCTGGCGGACGTGACCGTGCCGACCGCGGTGATCGAGCTGGTGCCGGAATCGGTCGCGCGGGAAAACGCGATCCTCCCCTTGGGCGAGGACGACGGGCAATTGCGGGTGGTCGTCAGCGACCCCGACGATTTCGAGACGTTCGAGAAGCTGCGGTTCATTCTCAACCGGCCGATCGTTCCGGTGCTCGCCCCCCGCGACATGATCGTCGAGGCGATCAACCGCCACTACGGGCAGACGGTCGGCGAAAGCGCGGATACGATGCTCCAGGAGTTCACCGACACGGCGATCGACTTCACCGAGGCGGAGGAACAGCGGATCAGCGGCCAGGAACAGATCGACGAGAGCGCCGCGCCGATCGTGCGATTGGTCCACCTGCTGATCAGCGAAGCGGTCAACCTGCGGGCGTCCGACATCCATGTTGAACCGTTCGAGGACCGGATTCGCATCCGCTACCGGATCGACGGCATTCTGGTGGAGCGGGATAGTCCCCCAAAACGGTTACAGGGGGCGCTCCTCTCCCGGATCAAGATTCTCTCCAGGCTCGACATTGCCGAGCGGCGGCGGACGCAGGACGGTCGGATCAAGATCACCGTGGGAGACAAGGAGCTGGACCTGCGGGTGAGCGTCATCCCGACGAACCACGGGCAGTCGGTGGTGATGCGGATTCTGGACAAGGACAACATCAAGATCGGCCTCCGCGAGTTGGGCTTCGACGAGGAGGCGTACCGAATCTTCAAGGGCCTGATCGCGCGGCCGAACGGGATTATCCTGGTGACCGGGCCGACCGGTTCGGGCAAGACGACGTCGCTCTACGCGGCGCTGAACGAGCTGAACACACCGGATCGAAAGATCATCACGGCCGAGGACCCGGTTGAATACTACCTTCCGGGGATCAACCAGGTGGAGATCAAGCACAGCATCGGTCTGGATTTTGCGCGGGTGATTCGGGCGATGTTGCGTCAGGCGCCGAACGTGATTCTGGTTGGCGAGATGCGTGACCTGGAGACAGCGCAGATGGGTATTCAGGCCAGCCTTACGGGACACTTGGTATTCAGTACACTACATACGAACGATGCGCCCAGTGCTGTTACACGCCTGGTCGACATGGGGGTACCCGCCTATCTGGTCGCCAGCAGCGTCGTGGCGATCATGGCGCAGCGGTTGGTGCGGGTTATCTGCCGCAAGTGCAAGGAACCGTACACCCCGAGCGAGGCCGCCCTGGCGAACGTCGGAATCACCCCCGAAATGGCGGCAACGGCATCCTTCGCCAGGGGTAAGGGCTGCACGAGTTGCGGGCATAGCGGATACCGGGGCCGGCTGGGCATCTTCGAGCTGATGTTGATGAGTTCCAAGGTGCGGGAGCTGACGTTCAACGAAGCGCCGGCCACCGAGATTCGCAAGGTGGCCGTCTCGGAGGGGATGAAGACGCTGTATGTCGACGGCCTGTCGAAGGTCTGTCGCGGGATCACGACGGTCGAAGAGGTCGCCCGCGTGGCCAAGCTCGAGGAGCAGTTCTGAGCCTCGGGTCGGGAGTCGGGAGTCGGGAGTCGGGAGTCGGG
>Ga0123328_1004644_pt1 | contig 11104 bp, 6 predicted proteins | sample BioC12SIPDNA_2_FD_89702 | JGI IMG/M metagenome (GOLD analysis project Ga0123328, IMG submission 89702) | Anaerobic biogas reactor microbial communites from Washington, USA - Biogas_R1_A C12 SIP DNA | ecosystem: Engineered > Bioreactor > Anaerobic > Unclassified | place: Washington, USA...
GTGGTGATCGAACGAGCCCCATCCGTGCGGCCCCACCGCGCCGACCGAGTGAGCTTCGTCGAGCACGATCTGCCCGTCGTGCGGCTCCACGGCCGCCAGGTACTCGTGAACCGGCGCGATTTCGCCGAACGTCGGGAACACCCCGTCGCTCATCACGAGCGGCCGCTCGCCCGGACGCAGGTGCGACGCCAACTGCCGCCGCAGGTCCGCCCCGTCGCAGTGCGCGAACCGGAACACCGGCTTGCCCAGCAGCGACGCCGCATCGCAGACGCTGTAGTGGGCGGTGCTGTCCAGGAAGACGGCGTCCACGCGGTCGGCCAGTCCCCAAGCCAGCACCGTGGCCACCAAGTACCCGGTCGGCAGGCACAGGGCCGACTCCGTGGCGAAGAACTCGGCCGCCCTGGCCTCCGCCTCCAGCAGCGGCCCGCTGCTGACGGAGTAGTGCCGGCTCAGGCCGCAGGAGAGGCCGTATCGCTGCACCGCCTCGGCCGCCGCACGGAGCACGTCCGGGTGCCCGTGCAGGCCCAGGTACCCGCAGCCGCCGAAGTTGACGTATCGGCGTCCGCTCAGAACGACCTCGGGGCCGTAAGACCCCTCCATGACGTACTTCACCGGCAGCGGCTGTCCCATGATCTCACCTGTCGCACTCACTGGGGTTGTGGGTTGTCCGTTTCCACTGGCGGCACAGCAATATCCGCGTCGGCGTCAGCCGATGGCGGCAATTCTACTGTGGCGGCGTCAGATTCTCCAAGGGAGTTCCGCGGGAATGCGTTCGGACGCGACCGGCCTCTTGTGACCGATCGCGTCCGAGGTGGCTGCGTGCGATGTCGTGCCGCCGGTGGCCGACGTACTACCGGCGAGCCCGGTTGCTGGGTCTCAGTGGTTCCTCTTCCTCCGGTGCTGGCACAGGGATTGGCTGCGGGGCGACGTTGACGGGCCGGGGCGTCACGTTCGGCCGCACGGTCGGCGTCGGCGCGGGGGCCGGGGTGGGCGTCGGCTGCGGCACGGGCTGTGGTCGCGGTGTCGGCGTCGGGGTGATTCTCGGCTGCACCGGCACTGCCGGGGCGGGCGTCGGCGACGGGCGAACCGTCGGCCGTGGCGTCGCCTCGGGCCGCGGTGTAACCGTGACGGGCGCCGTCGCGGGCGGTTCCACGCGGGAGGGTGTTCGGGTGATCGCACGGTTGGCTGCCGGTGCCGTGGGCTGCGCGGGCGCAGGTCGCACGGTGTTCGCCTGCGGGGTCTGCACAACGTTCGGCCGCGGCCGCGGCGTCACGGTCGGCGCCGTCACCTCGCGTTGCGGAGCGGGAGCCGTCGGCGTCGGCGCCACCGTGGAACGAGTCCGTACTGTCGGCAATGTGGTAGTCGGCGCCGTCATCGGTCGCGTCACACTCCTCGGCGTGGTCAGGGTCCTCGTGGAGGCAGCCGGCGGCGTTGCAGCCGGTGTCTCAGCGGCCGGCGCCGTCGTAACCGGGGCGGGCCGTGTCCGCGTCGGCAGGACGTTGTTCGGCGCAGGTTGCACCGTGTTCGGTGTCGGACGGACGCTGTTCGGCGTCGACGGGGCCACGGTCGGCGCGGCGTTGCGCGTCGTCGTGGATGCCGGAGGTCGGGCCGCAGGGGCAGTCGGCGCAGCTACGTCACGAGACCGCACAGGCTGCCTCTGCCTGGAATCCGTCGGCTCCACCGGCGTCGTCCTTGCGGCAGGCGTGCCGGGGGCGACCGGGCTGGTCGTTGCCGCAGGGACCGCGGTCGGAGCCGTCGGACGCAGCAGCTTCTGCGACTCCACCCGCGTGCTCGCCCGCCGCGGCGTTTCCAACGGCCGAGTGACGGCAATCGGCGCCGCCGGTGTCGCCGTGGCCTCCAGCTTCTGCCGCTCCCGCGCACTGCGAAGCATCGTCTTGCCCTGGACGGCGGCCGTCTCTCGGTCCGTGCGGCTCAGTGGTTTCAGGGACGCTCGCGTTGATACCGTCCGCTCGCCCGTCGCCAGGGACCGAAGCGGCGAGGCAAGCGCCGGCGTCGATACGGTTCGTGCGGCCCGCGGTTCCAGCGCCAGCTTCCGCTGCCCGGCCAGGTTGATCGGCGGCCGGGCGTCCGCGTGCAGGTACCGGTAATCGTAATCCCGCCGCAGACGGTCTTCCCAGTGCGGGTCGTGGCGCCGGCGGTCCCACCGGCAGTGGGCCAGCACCGGATCGTGCCACCGGTGGCGATGGTGACGCCAGAACCACGGCACGATCCCCATGTTCGTGAACCGCACCTCGAAGTAGTCGCCGAAGTAGTAGTAGCCATACGCCGGCCGGGAGAACAGGTACACCGTCAGTACGCTGGTCTCGATGACCACCGTCGGCCGGTACAGCACCACCGGACGCACAAACGCTCTCGGCCGGAAGCGGACCGGGGCGAAGATCATGCCGCGCCGCTCAAAGGGGTGGTCCCAGTAGCCGGGCACATAGACGTACCCGCGCGGCGTCCAGAGGTAGTGCGACGGCACCCAGACCCAGTCGGCTCGGCCGATCATCCACCCGCCGGCCTGCCAGACGTACCGCGCGTTCACGCGCCGCCAGGTTCCCGGCACCCACAGGTAATCCGGCCCCGGCGCGTCGGAGCTCGGCCCCGACTCCAGGCTCTCGGGCGGCGCGGGCAGATACTGCACCAGGCCGACGTTCTGTCGCTTCCAGAACCCGCTCACCCACTGGTATCCGTTCGTCACCGGCGTCCAGTAGCCCGGCACCCACTCGCACTCCGGCGGCGCGTCACGCCACAGGCCGCTGATCCAGATGAAGTCGTTCAGCTCCTCGTCCCACCACCAGTAGCCCGGAATCCACGTGACGTTGCTGCCGGCGGGCTTCATCTCCGGCGGCAGTTCCTCGACCGGCGCCGGCGGCGCCTTGGCGATGAGGATACCCGGCTGCGGGTTGTAGGCGACGAGCTCGCCGTAGGCCTCGTGGAGCGGGCCGCGCGTCAGTACGTCGGCCTCGTCCGGCTCGACGGCAATGGTCTGTGTGGGCGTCGGCAGCACCGGCACGAGGGCCGGGGCCGTCTCGATCATTGGAGCCATCGCCGGGGCTGCGGCCGGCTGCGGGGCAGGGGTCGGCGGCAACGCCGCGACCGCCTCGGCCGGTACTGCGGCGGTTTCAGACACCGAAGGCACCGGGACTGGCTCGTAGATCAGGTCCGGCGGATTCGTCGGCGCCTCCGTCGGCGCGTAGGCCGCGCCGCGCGAGATCGGCCCCAGCACCACCGGTGCATAGGCCTCGTCGCGATCCTCGCAGCCGTGGATGGTCAGCAGGGCGGAGCCCACACCCAGCACGACGGACATGCAAGCCAGCAGACCGTTCACTCCAGGGCGTTTCATGGGAGACTCCTTTCGTGCGACGTGCTGTGCCTTCTACCATTATTCGCTGCTGGACGACAGGTTCAAGGCAGCACTGGCGATCCCGTCGTCGTCCTGCGGCTATATTCCGTGTGTGGCTGCCTCCGCACGAGCTGCTCTCTGCCTCGAAACCTGCCGGAATAGTCCGGATTCTCTTGCGTTGTACACCTTGTCGGACTAGAATCAGTGCTGCCTTATTCACTCACAATAGTAACGGACAATTCGTCTAACTATTGGCGAAATAATTCCGAAGGAATGGCGAAAAGTGACCGACAAGATTGTAGCAGAAGTGCTGACAAAGGTTTATGGCATCGGTCTGAAGGCGAGAATGCTGGCCGAATGGGTCCGGATTCATCGCCCTGTGCGCGACGATTACTCCGACCGGCAGATGTTCGCGCTCGAGCTGATCCACGGCTTCGCGCCGATCACCCGAAAGGATCTGGGGGTCATTTTCGGCATGTCGGCCAGTTCTGTCAGCGACATGGTCCGGCGGTTGGTGGATGATGGCCTCGTGACCGAGGAGAAGGCCAGCGGTGACGCCCGCGAGAAGCCCCTCGCCCTGACCGAGCAAGGCACCGCCTACCTCGACTCCGTGAGGAAACAGAATGCGATCCGATACCGCTATCTGTTCGACAGTGTGACGCCGGACGAATGGCGGACTCTTACCGACATCCTCGACAAGGTCGATGCGGCTGCCAGGCGTCAGGTGGACGAGATGATCTTCGGCAAGTAACCTTCCCCTCCCCACACGTACCACAAGTAGGGTGGCTGCTCGCAGCCACGCGGATTCTCGAGCAAGAAGCGTCAGCAGTTCTCCCTGCTCGCAGCGCGTAGGGTGGCTGCTTGACGCAGTTCCCGAGCATCGTCGAGGGGCAGCCACGCGGAGGGGCCAAGAAGTGGGGCAAGTCCCCGGACCCACGCGGAGGCTGATCAGCCTCCGCGTCTGCGGCGGCGGTTGACGGCGAAATGCCGGTCGGCGTAACGCAGGAAGACCCTCCAGTCCTGGTTGCCCATCGAATGGCGTCCGGGGCGGATCCAGTAGCCCAGGCGGCTGCTGACCAGTCGCCCCAAGGGCGGCATCGACGCGGCCTCCAGCCCCTCGACGCCCAGGAACCGGTACACCCGGTCGGCGGCGCGGAGCACCTCGAACTGGCCCGCCGGGTTCGCCCACTGGTCCTGCTCGGCATTGGTCAGCAGACACGGACGCGGAGCCACCATCGCCACCAGGCAATGCTGATCGAACGGCAGCCGCTCGGGGCCATCGTTGAACTGCTTGAACACGTTGTTGAACCAGTGCGGGAAGGCCGTGTTGATCTGCCGCACCGACTCGCCGACCTCGCCGCGGCTCGGGGCCGCGCCGCCGCACCCGCTCTGGTGCGAGACGACCAGCGCGATTCGCTCGTCGAAGGCGCCCGCCAGCAGGGCGGTCTTGCCGTTGCGGCTATGGCCCACGGCGGCAATGCGCGACGGGTCGATCCGCGGATCGGTTACGAGGTAGTCCACCGCGCGGCTCAGGCCCCAGGCCCAGGCGGCAATCGTGCCCCACTGGTGCGCCTCCGGGCGCGTCTGGCCCGGGCGGTAGTAGTGGGCGTGAACCCCGTCGCGGAAGTCCGGCCGGTCGGGGTCCACGTCGCCGTGGTAGAACGAGGCCACGGCGTAGCCGCGACTGACGGCGTAGGCGATCTGGAATCGTCCGACCCGGCGTCCGCGGCCGGCGTCGGTGGCCCGGTTGGCCGCCTGGCCGGGACACCAATTGGGCACGTAGCCGCGCGGCAAGGCCACATGGTCGCAATGCACGAGCGTATGGTTGCCGCAGAAGTTGGGGCCGACAAAGCAGGGGACCGGGCCATCGGCCGCGTTGGGCGTCACAACCAGCAGCCGCAGCGTCGGCGCGCCGTCGCCTCCGAGCCGCACATCCACTTCGCGCAGGGTCGCCTGTCCGTCGAGGTAATCCGGCACGTGACACAGGGTCCGAGCGACGAGCCGCTGCGGCGGCGGAGGCGCCTCGCCGTACATGGTCCGCTCGAACAGCCGCTGCAACTCGGGCCGTCGACGGGCGAACCAGTCGTCCGGCGTTCGCGCCGGCGTTCCGTCGAGCATCGTCAGCGGGTCGGGAAGTTTCAGCTCGGATGGGCGCACGGGGAATGCCTCCATGAGGGGGCCCCGGGTTGCGACCGTCGCGTCGCCGGAGCCGGCGTCCTTGCAGTGAGGGAACACCGCAGGCCCGCACCGGGTGTCGTGGATTGCCGGCGAGGCTTTTTTCTAGAGCCTCGGGCCGTTCGATGCGATGATGTCTATAGAGTCGGCCTGGCTCGCCGACCGGAAAGGACCGTTTTCGTGCGAACCTGGATCCGCGGTCTTGTTCTTGCGACCCTGCTGCTGCCCGCCTTCCCGGCGTGCGGCCAGGGCGGCGACGGCACCCGTCCGTCCCCGTCCATCGAGCGGCCGTCGGTGCCGTCCGCGTCGCGGCGACTGACCCTGGACGAGGCCCAGGCGTGGCACGGGCGGCACCCGCGGCTGCTCCTGGCGGCCGACGACGTTGCCGCGCTCCGCGCCCGCCGCGCGACCCAGCCCTACGACCGCATCGCCGAGATGCTGCTTCGCCGCGCGGACGAGCACATGGCCCTGGCTCCCGCCGACGTCGGCAAGGCGGCATTGGCGGGGCCGGACCCTATGCCGCACGTGCTCCAGCGGCTGGCGATGGCGGGCCTGCTGACCGGCCAGCGCGACTATAGCCGCAAGGCCATTGCGATGCTGGCGGCCCTGGGCGAGCAGGGATATCCGCGGCGCGACCGCAGCGTGGCCGGGGCAGGGGACCTGGCCGTTGGCCTGGCCCTGGCCTACGACTGGACGTACGAGTTCATGACGGCCGCCGAGCAGCGGACCATCCAGCGGCAGCTTGCCGCCCTGGCCACCGAGATCGAGGCGTCGATGTCGCCCGACGGCGGCACCTTCGGCAAGCTCGCGGCCCAGGAAGGCATGGCCGGGCACCATGCCGTGGCGCTGGGCGGCGGCGGACTGGGGCTGATGGCCCTGGCCCTGCGCGGCGAGGTCAACTACCTTCAGAGCAACGCGTGGCAGACGACCGCCGAGGCGTGCCTTCGCGCCTACTATCGCGACGCCTTCGGCAGCGACGGAGCCGGCATCGAAGGCTTCGAGCTGACCCTGCGGGCCCTCGGGGCGGCGCTGCCGTGCACGATCGCGATGCGGCGGATGGATGGCGTGGACCTGGCCTCCGCAACCGCCCTCGGCAGCGTCCCGGCCTGGGCCGCCTACGAGTTGCTTCCGGGGCCGAGCACCCTGCCGGCGGGCGAGTCCGGCGGCGGCCTGGGCTCGCAGGACGCCATGGCCCTGATGTTCGCCGCGTGTCCCGACAACGCCGCACACGCCTGGCTCTACGACGTGACCCACGGGAGCCGCGGCAGGGCCTCGTTCGGCCGTGCCGCCGCCGGGGATGCGAGTTTCGCAGGTCCGGGCGCCGGCGACGTGATGACGCTCCTGGCCTATCCCGGCGAACGGGCCGACGCCGGGCCGCCGGCCCTGCCGCTCGGAAAACAGTTTCCCTCGGCCGGACTGGCCTACTTTCGCAGCGGCTGGGGCGACCCGGCAGGCGACGCCGTGGTCGCTTTCCGCTGTCTGCCTCGGCCGCACCTGGGCCGCTGGCACCTGGACGTCAACCAGTTCACTTTCCACGCCTGCGGCTGGGGCTGGGCCATCGACAGCGGCCCAGGTTGGGAAGCAGCCGACGGCGAGCCGACCCTGACGCCCACCGTCGGTGTCGCCGCACATAATCTGTTTCAGATGGACGGGCGCGAGGCGGCTGCTCCGTGCGGTCGCACGCTGGCGTTTGTGGACGACAAGGCAGGCTGGGGGCTCGTCGTCGGCGACGGCAGCCACGCCATGGGCGTGACGACGTTCCGCCGGTACCTGGCCGTCGGCAAGCGCGACGGGCGGCCGCGCTATGTCGTGGTGATCGACGAGATCGACCCGGCCCCCGCGGGCCAGGCCGCCAACGGCCCGCAGAACCCCGCAACCGCCGGCGAGCCCCCGGTGCACCAGTACCGCCATTTCCTGCACACCGGCGCGGGCAACCGCGTGGACCTCTCCGGCCGCGTGGCCACCCTGACGACGCCCGACGGCGGCACAGGCCAGTTTGCCGTGGTGTCGCCGCCCGAGGCGACGCTGAAGGTGGCGGAGATCCGCACGCACGCCATGGGCACGCACCCGCGGATCGAAGCGCAGCACGCGACGGCGGGCCGATTCTACTTCGTGGCCGTCCTGGTGCCCCGCGCCGCCGGGGACGAGCGGCCCATCGCCGTCCGCCCCGAGGGCCGCCCCGGTCCGGCCATTGCCTTCCGCGTCACGGCCGACGGCGTAACCGACCGCGTCTGCGTCCTGACCACGCCCGAGGCCCGGCCGCCGAACGGGTTTGGCAAGGCCCGCCACCGTCTCCAACTGTCCCGGGGCGACCTCACGCAGTCCCTTCTGTTCGACCTGGAAGAACCCGGCCACGACGCCCCGTCAGCCCCGGATTCCGCACCCGGTGCGACCCCAACACCCGCCCCCTGACCCGGTTTTCAGGGTCGTCCGTTCACAAACCAGCCAAGCGGGGTGTAATAATACAAGCCGGCCAACTAGTTACTACATTGTCTGTGTGTCGTGGTCCACATGGGTGGATCATTTGTCCACAAAAAGCGGGTCGGTTTTTTGACCGGCTGCGAGATTCGTGCTATACTTCGATGACACCTCAGAGCATGCACCTCGACGCACAGCCTTGAGACCACATCTTCGCGCGAATGAACTCGGCACATCTGTTGGAGGAGAAGCTATGAGGTACATCGCGAGTCTCGCTATCGTTCTGTTCGTGGCGACGGCCGGCCAGGCCGGGTTGGAGTATTCCGGAGCCGATCTGTCGGTGGGCGGTGCCGGGACGATGACCATTGCCGCCAAGGACGGTGCGACCACCCTGTGGGAACTGGACGTGGTCCGGGCCGCGGCGGGCGGCACGAAGTTTCTGCGCTTCGTTGACGCGTCCGGATACAACTACTCGCCGACGAGTTCCCTGGGCGACGGGATGTGGATCGTCCAGAAGAGCGGCATTTCGACCATGACGAGCTGGACCGAAATCGAGAAGTCGGCCAGCCGCTATGTGTTCGAAGCGGCCCACACGGAAGGTTCCTTCAGTGTGGTGACGCGGTTCACGATCAACATGAGCGACGCCAGCGGAACCTCGTGGACGGCGACGAACACGATCACCAACATCAGCGCGACGGCCACGAAGCCCTACAACCTCATGGACTGGCGGCTGGGCCTGGCCGCGGGGACGGGGTACCACGGCGCGGACGGTTATGTTCTTGACGGCACGAGCGGCATGGCCGACCGGTATCAGAACAACGGGACGGATGTCGGTCCGTGGCTGGTCAATGAGAACGTGGATCGCAACGCGACGGGTCTGGTGACGACCGACACGCTTCACGGCCGCGCGACGGTGCTCGACAACGCCGCGTCGCAGGGCCTCGGCATGACGGCCGGGCTGATCTTCGAGGCCGGCAGCAGCACCATCGCGTACTACCCGGCCGATTCCATCGGCAACGCGGACAACAACGGAACCTACGCGAGTATGTTCATCGCAGGCGCTCCGCGCGAGTTCATCGGCGCATCGCGGACCGAGCACGTGGCGTTGAACCCCGGCGAGTCGTATGTCGGCACGTTCTACCTGAACTCGAACATCGTGGTTCCTGAGCCGGCGACGATGGGTCTGCTGGGCTTGGGCCTGATGGGCCTGGTGCTTCGCCGGAAGCGGTAAGTCGCAACACGCACGTCGTCGCATGACGGCGTGACGGTTACTGCGGGTCGGTCCGATTGCGTGCGGGCCGGCCCGCTGTGCATGGATCGTGGCACGGGCCTCTTGCCCGTGCGTGGCAGGGCCCTGGCCCCGCCGTCTACGCCTTCCATGGGCCCCTTCCTGCCCGTGGCACTTGTGGGCAAGATGCCCACGCTACGGTTTTCAGGCAGGGTCTAGAACTCTTCGGCGATGCGGCGGACGGTGCGGACCCAGCGGCCGATGCGCGTCGGGTCGTTGCAGAACGTGTGCGTGTCCTTCAGGATCATCTCCACGCAACAGCCCTTGGCGATCCGCAGGGTGTCGCGCGTGACGCGCTCGACCTCGTCCCACGCCGGGACCGGAGCGCAGACCAGGGCCGGATTGGGTTTCCACGAGAAGATCGCGCGGCCGCGGAGCTTTGCGGCCGCGGTCTCACGGTCGCACCACGGCGACACCGACGCGCGACGCAGGTGCGGCACGTGCTCCAGCAGCATGTCGAAACGCTTGTCGAGCGGTTCGCAGCATCCGTAGCAGACCAGGCCGAACCGCCGCATCAGCGGCAACTGGTACGGCAGGATGAACTCTGCGAACTGGTCGGGGCCGACGCCGACGGTCTCCTGGCTCTCGGCGAGGCACCACATGTCCCTGGGCCGCACGACGCCGTCGAAGTCGGCCGCCGGCAGCTCGTCGGTGCATCCGACGCCGCCGGAGCCGACGTAGTCGTCGGGCCCGTTGTTGAGAGACAGCACGCCGGCCTCCTGGCAGACGTCGATCAGGTGCATCATGTCGTCGCGCAGGAGGGCCATCAGCCGGTGCAGGAACTCCGGCCGGTCGTACATGTCGAACATGATCTGGTCGAGGCCGCGCAGGAACACCAGGTCCTGCGTCAGGCCGACGGTCCACCAGAGCATGCCGCCGGGACGGACGTCGAGCAGGTCGCCGAAGAGGTCGCCGGCCAGGGCGAGCCGTCGCTCGGTCTCCGCGCGGTCCACCTCGACGGAGCGGATGTGGAGCTTGTCGAAATCGGCCTCGGTCTTCACGGGCGGATCCCAGTGGAACGAACCGACCTCGTCCGTCCGATCGCGCCGCTCCTGGAGCCCGAAATCGCCGACGCGCACCACGGGCCGCACGCTCAGCCGCCGTGTGATCGGCCAGTCGTCGCCGATCTGGTTGATGCGGAACACGGTGCACCGCAGGTGATGCTCCCATTGCCGGAGGACGGGGTCGGAGCACACGCAGAGCGACTCGGGCACCAGTTCGCGCCAGCCGCCCTCGGGAAACGCGAGCACCATCGGCCCCGCGGCGTCGAGGCGGTTGAACCGCCGCCACAGGTCGGCCACGTGGGTCTGTGCCGGGTCGGCGGCGGCCTCGGCCACGCGGGACGCCAGACGCCTCAGGGTGTCGCGTTCGTTTCCGGCGATGGTCACAGCCTTCTCCTCCTCGTATCGTTTGCGGCGTTCAGCCACCCCATTGAACACATTCTATGCCGCATCCGGCCGCACAGATACAATCATGCCTGACGGGGCAGGCACGGCACCCGGCACCTGGGTGTGCCGTGGCACGGGCATCTTGCCCGTGAGTGGCAGGGGCATCCGGCACCTGCTTCCCAGAGGTGTTGATGCACCCGCGCGACCGGGTCCGTTCGAGACTTCTTCCTGGAAGGGGAGAGGCGGGGATGCGCGGAGACGGTGTGGAAAGGGGGACTCTGTGACGGCCGTTCCAGAGATTCGGATTCGCGACGCGAGTTTCCGGCCCGTTCGCGGCGACGGGCGATGGGTGCTCTATTGGATGACGGCCCACCGGCGCACGCGGTGGAACTTCGCTCTGGACAGGGCGGTGGCGTGGGCGCGGCAACTCGGGCGGCCGCTGGTCGTTCTCGAACATCTGCCGTGCGGCCGCCGATGGGACACGGA
>Ga0123328_1004645_pt1 | contig 11104 bp, 12 predicted proteins | sample BioC12SIPDNA_2_FD_89702 | JGI IMG/M metagenome (GOLD analysis project Ga0123328, IMG submission 89702) | Anaerobic biogas reactor microbial communites from Washington, USA - Biogas_R1_A C12 SIP DNA | ecosystem: Engineered > Bioreactor > Anaerobic > Unclassified | place: Washington, USA...
CGCCAGACGTTGGCGCGCAAAAACCGTCCTGCTGAGAAAGCGCCCTGGAACATTCTGCATGAGATAAAGAAAAAGGGCCGGTGTGGAGCCGGCCCTCTTCTTATTAGGATTGGGGACCATCTATGGCTATTGACGTTTACCTCAATGTTAGGCCCATCCCTTGTGCCCCCGCCGGTGGCTCCCCCCAATCCAGTCTATATTCGCCCACAGGGTAACCGGTAGATGGGCGCGTGGTCAATCCTACGGCGGTACTAGGCGCTCTCTAATCGCAGACAGCAGCATCCGGCGGCGGTGGCGGCGGCTCTGTTGGGGGCGGGACCTCGGTGGGTGGTGCTGCCACCGTAGGCGGCACGATGGTCCAGGTAGCCAGCGGCGCCGGTGTCCACGTGGGGAGAGGCGCCGGCGTCCAGGTCGGCGTGACGGCCGCAACAACCGATGCAGCCCAAAGACCGCTGCCGGCGTCGCGGGCTTCCTGTTGTAACTGCAGGTAGAGTTCCTGATGGCGAACGTCGGGCGGGAACGTAGCGACCTGCGCGAAGCCGCGCCGGACCAGCTCCGCATTGACGAAGGTGCCGTCCAACAGATAGACGTAGCGCAGCAACCGGCCGTAGCGATCGGTCTCCGATACGTCTTTGACGAGGATCACCTCCCGGCCTTTGACCAGCGCGGCGTTGGCGCCGTGGTAGGCGTGTCGGTTGGGGCCGGAGTCTCCGTCGGCAGGGTCGTGGCGGTTGGCTCCTGCAACGCCTCTCCCGGTATGCCATCGTCGAGGTCTTCAACTGCTGGTGCTGTTTGCTGGAACTCGTTCTGGGACTGCTGGGTGCAAGCCGTGGCCGCGATCAACACGACGACGAGCAGCAACGCCAGCAGCGCGTGCATGCGTGACATGATGCCCTCCGTGTGTTTGATGTGTGTTGTCGTGCGGCTCCCCGCTGGAGCCGCCCCAGGGTCATGATAGCATGATCATATTAGACTTGGGTGAGTCGAATGCCCGGTGGTTAGGCTGGCGGTCAGGCCATACGCCTGTCAAGAGTGCTCGGCAGCATCCCCGTTTGCCCGCGCAACGGCCGCCTCCGCAGCTTTCCGGGGACACGCCCCGGCGGTGGGGCCTATCAGGTGAAGGCGCCGCTTTCGGCGACGTAGTCGCAGCGGGGACACGACAGGATAAACAGGCTGTCGTAGGACAGCTCGCCTTCTCCGCAGGACGGGCAGGCGTCGCCCTCGCGGTGGCGGGTCTGGCAGCCAGGCGCCTGGTCGTCCTGTCGCCGCCACCAGTAGGTACTCCCCGCCTCTGTCATGGACCGGTCCATCTCCTCCCCCTCGCCGCCGTGACTTTCGTCAAATAGGGCCATGAGTAACGTCACTAGGCCGCCTTAACGGCCTCCATTACAATGCCGGTGATTGAGCCCGATTATATCGGAGTGGGGCCGCCGTGTCCGCACGTCGCGCCCCGGAGGAAGATTCGTCCATGATCGTCGCTGACCGCATTGTTCATACCACCTGTCCCTATTGTGGCGTCGGCTGCCAGCTTGACGTGCACGTCAAAGACGACTTCGTCTACCGCGTGAACGGCCGCCGCGACAATCGGGTGAATCGAGGCAATCTCTGTGTGAAGGGGCGCTTCGGATACGACTACATCCACGCGCCCGACCGGCTGACCCGGCCGCTCATGCGCGCGGATCGCAGCGCCCCCCTTCAGGAGAGCACGTGGGACGCCGCCCTCGACCACGTGGCCGGCCGCCTGACGGAGATCCGCGAGCGCTACGGCCCGGACAGCATCGCCGTGCTCACCTCGGCGAAGTGCACGAACGAAGAGAATTACCTGCTACAGAAGTTCGCCCGCGCAATCATCGGCACGAATCATGTCGATCATTGCGCCCGTCTCTGACACAGCAGCAGCGTGGCCGGTCTGGCCACAACATTAGGCTCTGGCGCGATGACCAACAGCATCGCCGACATTACCGATGCCGATCTGCTGCTCGTCATTGGCTCCAACACGACCGAGGCGCATCCTGTCATCGCTCTGCAGATGAAGGCGGCAGTGCGCCGCCACGGCGCGCAACTCCTGCTGCTCGATCCTCGGGATATTGAGCTGAGCAACTTCGCGACGCTGCATCTGCGCCAGCGGCCGGGCACCGACGTAGCCCTGATCAACGCGATGGCCCACGTCATCCTCACCGAGAAGCTGGCCGACGAAGCATTCATCCAGCAGCGCACCGAGAACTTCGAGGCTTATGCCGCTTCCGTGGCCGATTGGACGCCGGAACGGGCTTCGTTCATCACCGGCGTTCCCCCGGAGGACATTGTCCGCGCCGCCCGGATGTATGCCGGCGCCAAAAACGCCTCCATCTTCTGGGCGATGGGCATCACCCAGCATACGACCGGCACGGACAACGTGAAGGCGCTCTCCAACCTGGCCCTGATTACGGGCAACGTCGGCCGGCCGGGCACCGGCCTGAACCCGCTGCGGGGGCAGAACAACGTGCAGGGGGCGTGCGACATGGGCGGCCTGCCCAACGTCTTCCCCGCCTACCAGCCGGTGGCCGACGAAGGGAACCGGCGCAAGTTCGCCGAGGCGTGGGGCGTTCCCTACGAGCGCCTCAGCCCGCGTCCCGGCCTGACGGTGACGGAGATCATGAACGGCGCGCTGCACGGCGATATCCACGCGATCTTCGTCGTCGGCGAAAACCCCATGCTCTCCGACCCGGACCTCAATCACGTCGTCGAGGCGCTGCGAGCCGTCGATTTCCTGGTCGTCCAGGACATCTTCCCCAACGAGACAGCCCAGATGGCCGACGTGGTGCTGCCTGCAGGCAGCTTCGCCGAGAAGTCGGGCACGTTCACGAACACCGAGCGCTGCGTCCAGCTCGTCCGGCCGTTCCTGCCCCTGCCGGGAGAGGCGCGCGCCGACTGGGATATCGTCACCGATCTGGCGAACCGGATGGGCGCCGGATGGCAGTATGACAACCCGGCAGCGATCTTCGATGAGATGGCGACGGTCACGCCTTCCTATGCGGGCATATCGCACCAGAGGCTGGAAGCCGGCGGGATCCAGTGGCCCTGCCCAACGCCTGACCATCCCGGCACGCCCATTCTGCACACCGAACGCTTCACGCGAGGTCTGGGCTTCCTGGCGCCCGTGGATTACCGGCCCCCGGCCGAGGAGCCGGACGAGGAATACCCGCTGATCCTTTCGACCGGCCGGATTCTGTTCCACTGGCACGGCGGCACGATGTCGCGGCGCTCGCCCGGCCTGGACGCGATTGCGCCCGAGTCGCTGGTAGAGCTGAACCCGGAAGACGCTGCCGAGCTGGGCATCGCCGACGGCGACCATGTTTGTGTTTCCTCGCGGCGAGGCGAGGTTGCCGCGAAAGCAACCGTCACCACACGCTCGCCGCGCGGCACGATCTTCATGACGTTCCACTACGCCGAAGCAGCGGCCAACCTGCTGACCATTGGCGCCGTCGATCCGACGGCCAAAATCCCGGAGTACAAAGTTTGCGCGGTGCGCGTTCAGAAGCTGCAGCCAGAAGCTGCCGCCGTCGCGTAATCCTGCCGCGCCAAAATTGGAGTAAACATGGACGGTGGTTTCAACATTGACGCGTTAGTCCCCAAAGATATGGCCGCCAAAGCCGAAAACGTCGGCGTTGCCAAGGCCAATCTCGGCCCGCTGCGCATGTTCGCGCTGGCGGTCCTTGCCGGTGCGTTCATTGCGCTCGGCGCGATCTACGCGACCACGGCGACGACGGGCGCAGCCGGCGTGCTGCCCTTCGGCATCACAAAGCTGGTCGGCGGTCTGGTCTTCAGCCTCGGCCTCATCCTGGTCGTGGGCGCCGGCGCCGAGCTATTCACCGGCAACAACCTGATCGTCATGGCCTGGGCCAGCCATAAGGTCACCACCAGCGCCCTGCTGCGCAACTGGGTGATCGTCTATGCGGGTAACTTCGTCGGCTCCGTGCTCACGGCGGTGCTCGTGTTCGCCAGCAAGCAGTACACATTCAGCCAGGGCGCTATCGGCCTGAATGCGCTGAATACCGCGCAGACCAAGGTGGGCTACGACTTCGTGCAGGCCATCGCCCTGGGCATTCTCTGTAATGCCCTGGTCTGTCTGGCCGTCTGGCTGGCGTTTGGCGCGCGCAGCGCCGCGGACAAAATCCTGGCGATCATCTTCCCCATCAGCGCCTTTGTCGCCGCCGGCTTCGAGCATAGCGTCGCCAACATGTACTTCATCCCGGTCGCGCTGTTCATCAAAGCTGGCGCGCCGGACTCCTTCTGGAGCGCAATCGGCAGTACGCCGGCCGATTACGCCTCGCTCACGTGGGGCAGCTTCCTGGTCAACAACCTGATACCGGTGACCATTGGCAACATCATCGGCGGCTCGGTCATGGTCGGCCTCGTCTACTGGTTCATCTACCTGCGGCCCAACTGGCTGAAGGACCGGCACATGCACGAAGAAGCGAAGCCCGCCGTGGCCCGCGAGCGCTAAATCGCTTTCACGAAGCCTTTGAGAGACAGAACCACGGCCTGCGCCGTGGTTCTGTTTTTTAACTCAATACCCCAATCTATTACAGAAAATTAAACTTCAGACCGGGGAGCCGGTTTCTTTTGGACGTTTGGCACAGGGGAAGCTGACATTTGTCACTACTGCCGGCAATCTCCCGCTGTCATACTGAAAATGGCTACTGAAGTCCGGCGGGTTGCCGTGCATTGCCCGTTGCACACCCGCTCCCACGACTGACATTTTCATATCCCACTATGGAGGAAGAGCCATATGGCCAAAGGCCGCGTGATTATCGACACAGAGCGTTGCAAGGGCTGCGAGTTATGCCGCGACGCCTGTCCGCCGGGTGTTCTGGCGCTGGCAGACGAGCTGAACAGCAAAGGCTACTACCCCGTCTTCCTGCTCGACCCTGAGCATGATTGCACGGGCTGTGCCCTTTGCTCTACGGTCTGTCCAGATGGCTGTATTACCGTCTTCCGCGAGCTATCCCCAAAGGAGATGCAAAGCTATGCCAAAGCAGCTGCTTAAAGGTAACGTCGCCATCGCCGAGGCGGCCGTCCGGGCGGGGTGCCAGGCCTACTTCGGCTACCCCATTACCCCACAGACCGAGTTACTGGAGCACATGGCCCTGCGGATGCCTGAACTGGGCCGGGCCTTCCTGCAGGCCGAGAGCGAGGTAGCCGCCGTTAACATGGTTTACGGCGCCGCCACGACTGGCGTGCGGGTGATGACCTCTTCCAGCAGCCCCGGCATCAGCCTGATGCAGGAAGGGTTCAGCTACATGGCCGGTTCGGAAGTGCCCGCCGTGGTGGTAGACGTAATGCGTGGCGGGCCCGGCCTGGGCAATATCCTGCCCAGCCAGGGCGACTATTTCCAGGTCACCAAATCGGCCGGGCATGGCGACTTTCATCCCATCGTCCTCGCGCCTTCCACGGTGCAGGAGGCCATCGACCTGACAGTGCTGGCTTTTGACCTGGCCGAGAAATACCGGACGCTGGTCTTCGTCGTCGCGGACGGCACGATTGGCCAGATGATGGAGCCGGCCGAACTGCCGCCGATGCAGCCCGTGCCGGAGAGCCGGCCCGATTGGGCGCTGACCGGGGCGCGCGGCCGCCCGAGGAACATCAACACCAGTATTTATCTGGGCGCTCGTGAAATGGAAGAGGCCAATATCCGGCTGCAGGAAAAGCTGCGCAGGATAACGGCCAACGAGATCCGCTATGCGGAACAAGAGGTGGATGACGCCGAGGTGATTGTCGTCGCCTTCGGCACCGCCGCCCGCGTGGCGCAGACCGCCGTCCAGAGGCTGCGCAAGGAAGGGCTGCCCGTCGGCCTTTTCCGCCCCATCACCCTGTGGCCGTTCCCGGAAGAGCGGCTGGCGCAGCTCTCCGAACAGGAGGCGACGAAACGCTTCATCGTCGTGGAGATGAACGCCGGGCAGATGCTGCTCGACGTTCGCGCCTCGGTTGGCCGGAAGTTCCCCGTTCATTTCCATGGGCGGATGGGCGGCGTGGTCCCGCTGCCCAACGAGGTTGAAGAGGAGATTCGCGCCCTGTTTGCGCTCGACGACAACCACAAGATGCAGATGACCATGGAGGGCAGCAATGGCAATCGCCGACATTGAGTTTGATGCGAAGCTGGAGAAGATCGTCTACCAGCGCCCTGCTTCGCTGGATGATGTCCACACCCACTACTGCCCCGGCTGCACGCACGGCACGGCCCACCGGCTCGTCGCCGAGGTACTGGACGAGCTGGAGCTGCGCGAGCGGACGATTCTGGTAGCGTCGGTGGGTTGCAGCGTCTTCGCCTACAACTACTTCAACGTAGACGCCTGCGAAGCGCCACACGGCCGGGCTCCCGCCATGGCTACGGGCATCAAGCGCGTTAACCCCGACAACATCGTCTTCACCTACCAGGGCGACGGCGATCTGGCCTCGATTGGCATGGGTGAGATCGTCCATGCCGCCAGCCGTGGCGAGCAGATTACGGTGATCTTCATCAACAACGCTATCTACGGCATGACCGGCGGGCAGATGGCGCCGACCACCCTCATCGGCCAGAAGACGACCAGCAGCCCGCTGGGCCGCACGCTGGAGATGGCCGGCGAGCCGATCCGCATTGCCGAGCTTCTGGCGCCGCTGCCGGGCGTCGCCTACAGCGTTCGCCGCAGCCTGCACGATGCGCGCCACGTTCTGCAGGCCAAGAAGGCGATCACGGCGGCCTTCCAGGCCCAGCTCCAGGGTCTCGGCTTTAGCATCGTCGAGCTGCTGTCGTCCTGCCCGACGAACTGGGGCATGACCCCGGCTGAGGCGCTCCGCTGGGTTGAGGAGCATATGGTTGCGTATTACCCGCTGGGCGACTACAAGGTACACGACGCCCTACAGAGAGCGCGAGGCCGGAGAGGCTGATGCGGGCCCGGTCTTGCGCGTGAGGATGGACCCATAATTCCCACTATAAGGAGTACATCGTGACTACACCCTGGAGCCAACGTTACGCCCAACGAATGCAATGGATGAGTAGCAGTGTTATCCGCGAGCTGTTGAAGCTGACCGACAGGCCGGAGGTGATTAGCTTTGCCGGTGGTCTCCCGGCGCCGGAGCTGTTCCCCATCGAAACCGTAGAGCGTGCGGCCACGAAGGTCTTGCGCGAGCAGGGCAGCCGGGCGCTGCAGTACAGCACGACCGAAGGCTACCGCCCCCTGCGCGAGTTCATCGTCGAGCGGATGAGCCGCTACGGGATTCCGGCCCGTGCTGAAAACGTGCTGATCACCAGCGGCTCGCAGCAGGCGCTGGATATGATCGGCAAGATTCTAATCAACCCCGGCGACCGCGTGCTGACCGAGGAGCCCACCTATCTGGGCGCTCTGCAGGCCTGGCGCGCCTATCAGGCTGACTTTGTCACCGTCCCCCTGGACGACGACGGTCTGTGCTGCGACGATCGTCTGGAGGAAGCCCTGTGCGCCGGACCGAAGTTCATGTACGTGCTGCCGAACTTCCACAATCCGGGCGGCGTCACCCTGTCGCTCGAACGCCGGAAGCGCATTGTCGAAGTGGGCGACCGGTACGGCATCCCAATTATCGAGGATGATCCCTACGGGCAGCTACGGTTTGAGGGCGACCATCTCCCGCCGCTGCTCGTGCTCGACGCCGAGCGGCTGAACCACCGCGACCACGGCAACGGGAATAGCAACGGCTACTTCCGCGACGGCAACGTCATCTATCTGAGCACCTTTTCCAAGACGCTGGCTCCCGGCCTGCGGCTTGGCTGGATCGTCGCACCGGAGCCGGTCATCCAGCGCTGCGTCATGGCCAAGCAGGGCATGGACCTGCACACGAGCACCTTCGACCAGATGGTGGCCTACGAGGTGGTGCACGACGGCTTCCTTGACGAGCACGTGCGCAAGATCCGCCGCGTGTACAGCGAGCGGCGCGATTTGATGCTGGAGATGCTGGAACGGCACTTCCCGCCCGAGGCCCGGTGGACACGCCCCCAGGGCGGCCTCTTCCTCTGGGTGACCCTGCCGGAAGGCATCGATACGGCTGAGCTGCTGCCGGTGGCGGTGGAACATAACGTCGCCTTCGTTCCCGGCATGGCCTTCCACCCCGGCGGCGGCCCAAGCAGCAGCTTCCGGCTCAACTTCTCCAGCTCGACGCCGGAGCAAATCGAGACAGGCATGCGCCGGCTGGGTGAAGTCGTGGCCGAGGCCCTGGAACAGTCGCGCGCCGTGCCGGCCTGACCGGTTCAGATACAGGAGTCTGCTACCACATGGAAACTTCAATCATCATTGCCGGATTTGGCGGACAGGGCGTGCTCTTCGCCGGGCAGGTGCTGGCCTACGCCGCCATGGACGCCGGTCGCCACGTCACCTGGATTCCCTCCTACGGGCCGGAGATGCGCGGCGGCACGGCCAACTGCACCGTGATCATCAGCGACGAGCCGATTGGCGCGCCTATCGTTGACAGGCCGGACATTGACGTCGTGCTTAACGCGCCTTCTTTCGAGAAGTACGAGCCGCTGGTCCAGCCGGGCGGCCTGCTCATCGTGAACAGCGCGATCGTGGCCGACCAGAGCACGCGCGACGACATCGACGTGCTCTACGTGCCGGCCAACCACATTGCCGCCGAGCTGGGCAGCGTCAAGATGCTGAACATGGTCGTCGTAGGCGCCCTGCTCGGCGCGCGCCCCGTTCTGAGTCTGGAACAGATAGCCCAATCGCTGCGCGAACACCTGCCGTCTTCCAAGCAACACCTGCTGGAAGCGAACATTCAGGTTCTGCAGCGCGGTTTTGAGGAAGCCGGGACGACCCTCGCCACCTAGGGGCCAGGCGTCCCATTACCGAACCAGTTACTGGCAGCCGCGAGAGTCGGTCTCGCGGCTGCCGCCGTTTCTGAGGCCACTTGCCTCCCGCGCCCCGTCCGCTACAATCGCCCCGATGAATCGCGCCCGGCATCTGCTGCAATCCACCCTCATCGTCATCATCCTCTTCGGTCTCGACAAGGTGATCGGCTTCGTCCGCACCATCGCGGTCAGCGCCGCGTTTGGCACGACCCCGGTCTACGATGCCTTCACGGCGGCCAACCAGCTCCCCGAGCTGTTCGTGACACTCATCTCAGGCGGCGCTCTGGCTGCAGCCTTTATCCCGGTCTATTCGCAACACCTGACCAGCCCGCGGGCGCGGGAGGCGGGCCGGCTCGCCAGCTCCACGCTAACGCTGGTCGTCCTCGTGCTCGGCGTCATCTCGGCGGCCGGCGCCCTCTTTGCGCCCTGGCTCGCCCGGACCCTGCTCGTGCCGGACTTCTCGCCGGAGCAGCAGCAGCTTACGGCCGGGCTGATGCGCATTATCCTCCTGCAGACCACGCTCTTTGGCATCAGCGGCGTGCTCAGCGGCATCCTGAACGCGCACCAGCACTTTGTCCTGCCCGCGCTGGCGCCGGTGGCGCTCAATCTGGGTTACTTCATCGGCCTCTACGCCTTCATACCGGCGATGGACGGCGATATACACGGGCTGGCCTGGGGCACGGTCGCCGGCGGCCTGCTGCATATCCTCATCCAGGTGCCGGCCCTGCTGCGCTACCGCTTCCGCTACCGGCCGCAGCTCGGCCTCTCGCTGCCCGGCGTGCGGGAGATTATCCGCCTGATGGGGCCGCGCATCGTCACCCTGGGCGCCATCCAGTTCGCCGATCTCTTTATCATCCGCCTGACGTCCGGCCTGCCTCCCGGAAGTACGTCGGGTTATTTCTACGCCTACTACCTGCAGCAGCTTCCCGAAACGCTCTTCGGCACCGCCATCGGCATCGTCGTCTTTCCGACGCTGGCCGAGCTGTACAACAGCGGCCGGATCGACGAGCTGAAGCGCACGGCGATGAACGCCCTGAAGATCGTCTGGACGCTGACCATCCCGGCGGGCGCCCTGCTCGTGCTGCTGGGCCGGCCGGCCATCGCCCTGGTCATGGAGCGCGGGCAGTTCGACGCGCAATCGACGGCGCTGGTCTATAGCGTGCTCGTCTTCTTCAGCGTGCGCGTGGTCGCCGAGGCGACGCTGGAAATCGTCGCTCGTCTCTTCTATGCGCAGCACAACACGGTCACGCCGATGGCCGCCGCGCTGGTCTGGTTGGTCGTCACCGTGGCCCTGCTTTACCTGTTCGTGGACGACCTGGGCGTGGGCGGCCTGGCGCTGGCGACGACGGTCGGGTTCACCGTGCAGTCGGCGCTGCTCCTCTATCTGAACCGCCGGAAGCTGGGCAGCCTGGACGAGCGCGGGCTGCTGCAGACGATGGGCCGCGCGCTGGTGGCGACGGCGCTGCTCGCGGCGACCGTCCTGGGCGTGCAGGCCGTCGTGGAAAGCAGCCTGGGCGGGCTGGCTGCCGCGCTCTCCTCGGCGGTCGGGCTGCTGGATGCCGGCGCCATGCAATCCCTGCTCTTCGTCGGCTTCGGCGGTCTGGCGGGGCTGGTCGTCTACGTCCTGGCAAACCTGCTTCTCGGCGGCCGGGAGATCCCGGCGCTGCTGCGCCTCATCCGGCCACGCGTGGCGGCTGCCCCAACCGTTCCGCCGGCCGACTAACCCCGGCAAAGCTGCCTCTACCTCGAGTGAATTGCTTGCCTTCTCTTTTTTGAACGCGCGTTCAAATTAGCAGAATTGGTATTGACTTCTTCGAACATCTGTGCTACCATTCTTCCTAGAAGACGGGACAGGTGCATAGCCCGCAGATAGCCCGCCCGGCGGAGAGCCCCCAGATTGCAGACCGGCAGCGTACGTTGTGTTGCCTGTGCGACGGGTGTGCGGCGCCTGCAAAGCGGCAACCGGCCCATTAACCGACATGGCCTTTCCGGCCGACGGCTAAAGGAGTTTGAAGGATGGCTGAAAAAAACGGTCGCGAGGCGACTTTGGAGCGGACCCTGAGCGCACTGACCAAACGGTTCGGCGAGGGAGCCATCATGCGCCTCGGCGAAGCCAATCATCTGCAGGTTGAGGCGATCCCCACCGGCGCGCTGTCGCTGGACATCGCCCTGGGCGTGGGCGGCGTGCCGAGAGGGCGCGTCATCGAAATCTACGGCCCGGAGTCCTCGGGCAAGACCACCCTCTGCCAGCACATCATCGCCGAG
>Ga0123328_1004649_pt1 | contig 11089 bp, 14 predicted proteins | sample BioC12SIPDNA_2_FD_89702 | JGI IMG/M metagenome (GOLD analysis project Ga0123328, IMG submission 89702) | Anaerobic biogas reactor microbial communites from Washington, USA - Biogas_R1_A C12 SIP DNA | ecosystem: Engineered > Bioreactor > Anaerobic > Unclassified | place: Washington, USA...
CCGCAGGTGCCCACGCTCCTCGCCCCGCTGCTCACGACGGTCCCGCTGCAGATCTTCGCGTGCGAGCTGGCGACCGCGAAGGGTCTCGACGTCGACCAGCCGCGCAACCTCGCCAAGTCCGTCACCGTCGAGTAGCGCGGCCTAGGGTGGTCGCGTGATTGTCGGGGTCGGGATCGACGTCGTGGACGTCGCACGCTTCATGGCGCAGCTCGAGCGTGCCCCGCGACTGCGCGAGAAGCTCTTCACGCCCGCTGAGCGTGACGTACCGCCGGCGTCCCTCGCGGCGCGGTTCGCCGCGAAGGAAGCGATCTCCAAGGCGCTCGGCGCCCCCGGCAACCTCCTCTGGCACGACGCGACCGTGCACCGCGTGACTGGCGGACCGCCCGTCGTCGAGATCACGGGGACGGTCGCTGCGCGGGCCGCCGAGCTGGGGATCGACCGCTTCCACCTGTCGCTCTCGCACGACGCGGGGATCGCCTCGGCCGTCGCGGTCGCGGAGCGGGACGAGCGATGAAGGCCCGCCGCCGCCGCGAGCGCGCCCAGGGGGCGAGCGCTCAGGGTTCGAACGCCGAGGGCTCGAGCGTGCCGCTCCGGGGCGACCGCGTGTGGGTCGACTCGTGGCAGCTCCAGTGCTGCGGTGGGAGCCTCGTCGTCGGTGAGGCCACGAGCCTGACCGTGGTCGACGCCGACGTCGAGCACCTGCGTCCCCTGCTCGGGGAGCTCGCGGCGACGGTTCCGTACTGGGAGGAGCACCACGCCGACTCGCGCTGGATGGGCCAACGCGGGGGGGCGCACGCTCGAGGGTCGGGTCGCGCGGATCGACGTCGTGCGCACGAAGTCCCGCCCTGTCGAACCGGGGGCGACCCTGCACGCCTATGACCCCTCGACCGTGCGGCTCGAGCCCACCGACGAGGCCACGGGCCAGGAGGGCGGGGCCGGGTACCTCGTCGAGCTCGTGCCCGCGGAGGCGCGCGTCGTGTGGGTCTACGGGGACGACCACGCGTTCTCGCTGGGCGACACGATCACGCTGCCCGTCACCGGCCCCGACCCCGAGCAGCTCGAGCAGCTCCTCGGCACGGAGCTGGGCGCGGTGACCGACCAGACGTTCCCGTGGGCCGAGCCATTGAAGCTGCGCAAGGTCACGGGCAGGGTCGCGCGCATCGAAATGTTCCGCTACGCGCACCAGTGCGATGGAGACGGTAGTGACTGCGAGCTCGTGGACGGCTCGGTGGGACGAAGCGAGGTCGAGGGGGTGCCAGGTCCGGCGTCGAGGTCGGGGGATGCGTGGCGCAACCAGGTCGGGTACCTCGTGACGCTGTTCCCGGACCGGTAGGCCGACGGCTGGACGAGGAGAGCGCCCCGGTCAGGCGGGCAGCTGCGGGGCGACCTGCTGCTCGAAGAGGTCGAGCGAGCGGGGGTCGTACGCGGCGTCGATGAAGTACGTGATGGCGTACGTCATGCCCAGGCCGTGCAGCTCGTTGACCTTTTCGAGGATCTGCTCGGGCGTGCCCACGAGGGGACCACGCTCGAACTGGCCACGGATCTCCTCGGCCTTGTGGGGCAGCACCTTCGCGTAGTGCGCCTCGATCCAGTCGAGCTTGTCCGCGACCTCCGCGGCGTTCTCGCCGATCACCACGTTGTAGTTGGCCGACCTCGTGATCTCGGCGAAGTCCCGGCCCACGTCCTTGCAGTGCTGCTCGAGCACGGCGGACTTGTGCGCGAAGCCCTCGGGAGATCCGTCGATGTTGGCGTACTGCCCCCAGCGCGCCACGAACTTCAGGGTGCGCTTCTCGCCGCCCCCGGCGATCCACAGCGGGATGCCGCCTTCCTGGAGCGGTCGCGGCTCGACGATCGCGCCGTCGACCTCGAAGATCTTCCCGGAGAAGGTCGCCTCGCCGGTCTCCCACGCCTGCTTCATGATCTGCACGCCCTCGGCGAGCGCCGTGATGCGCGGGCCCACCTCGGGGAAGCCGTAGCCGTAGGCACGCCACTCGTGCTCGTACCAGCCCGCGCCGATGCCCATCTCGACGCGCCCGCCCGAGACGTGGTCGACCGTCGCGGCGACCTTCGCGAGGTAGGCGGGGTTGCGGTAGCCCATGCACGTGCACATCTGCCCGAGGCGCACGCGCGAGGTGCTCGCGGCGAAGGCCGCCATGAGGGTCCACGCCTCGTGGGTCGCCTCGTGCGAGGGCTCGGGCGTGGTGTGGAAGTGGTCGTAGACCCAGATCGACTCGAACGTCGAGCCCTCGTCGGCGCGCTGCGCGAGGCCGTTCATCGTGGCCCACTGCTCGGCCGGGGGGATCCCGACGAGGTCGAAGCGCCAGCCTTGCGGGATGAACAGTCCGAGTCGCATGCGTGCGACGTTACCTCAGGTCGAATCGATCCGACCTGCTGACGACGGTGCGTCGCCGCGCTCTGCCCGCAACGTCACCTGCGCGAGGGTCCCCGCGCGCGGGCCGCGCGGCAGAGCACAATGGGCACCGTGATCCACGCCTTCACCGCCGAGCAGGTGCGTTCCGCCGAGGAGCCTCTCCTCGCGCGTGAGACGGGCTTCGCGGGGAGCCTCATGGAGCGTGCCGCGACAGCGCTCGCGGGCCGGTGCGTGCGCGTGCTCCGCGAACGTCGCGGCCGGCTGCGGGGTGCGCACGTCGTCGCCCTCGTGGGCACGGGCAACAACGGCGGTGACGCTCTGCACGCGCTCGCGCTGCTCGCCCGACGCGGTGTGCGCACGACGGCTCTCCTCGCGACCGACGGTGCGCACGAGGGCGGCCTTGCGGCGCTGCGCCGTGCGGGCGGTCACGTGCTGCCTGCGAGCGTCGCGGACCTCGCGAGCCGCGTGTGGTCGACCGACCTCGTGCTCGACGCCCTGACCGGGATCGGCTCGCGCGGTGCGTTGCGCCCTCCCGCCGCGGACGTCGTCACGAGCCTCGTCGCGAGCGACCCTCGCCCCGCCGCCGGGCCGCCCGTCCTCGCGGTCGACGTCCCGAGCGGGATCGGGGTCGACGACGGCGCGCTGCCCGGTCCCGTCCTGCGCGCGGACCGCACCGTGACCTTCGGGGCCGTCAAACCCGGCCTTCTGCTCCCGCCGGCCGCGCACCTCGCGGGGCGCGTCGACCTCGTCGACATCGGGCTCTCGCTCGACCCCGTGGCCGCTGCGGTGCGCCGCCTCGAGGCGCGCGAGCTCGCGGCCGAGTGGCCCGCACCGGGGCCGCGCGACCACAAGTACACGCGTGGCGTGGTGGGCGTGCTCGCGGGCTCGGCGACGTATCCCGGCGCGGGGGTCCTGACGTGCCACGCGGCTGCGCTCGCGGGAGCGGGCATGGTCCGTCTCGACGGGCCCGCGAACGTCGCGAGCCACGTGCTCGCGGTCCGCCCCGAGGTCGTCACGGCACGCGGCCGCGTCCAGGCGTGGGTCGTGGGACCCGGCACGTCCGACGACGACGTCCGCCTCGAGCCTGCCCTGCGTCGCGCCTCCGGCGAGCGCGTGCCGCTCGTGGTCGACGCGGGTGCGCTGCCCGTCGTGGGTCGCTCGCACGTGCGCATGCCCGCGCACGTCGTCCTCACGCCCCATGCGGGCGAGCTCGCTGCGCTGCTCGGCACGCGCGGGGTCGTTGTCGACCGCGCGCAGGTCGAGGCCGAGCCGCTGCGCTGGGCGCGCGCCGCGCACGAGCGCACGGGGGCGACCGTCCTGCTCAAGGGTGCGGTGACTGTCGTCGTCGGGCCGGGAGGTGTTCTCACGCAGGCCGAGGCGACGCCGTGGCTCGCGACCGCGGGAGCCGGGGACGTGCTCGCGGGGGTGCTCGGCACGCTCCTCGCGGGGCGCGCCGACCAGGTCCCGAGCGACCCAGACCTGCCAGCGCGGCTCGCCGCGGTCGCCGCGAGCGTGTGCGGACTGGCGGCGCGTGCCGCGAGCGGGGGCGGGCCCGTCGTCGCGGCGCAGGTCGCGGACCATGTCCCGCGCGTCGTCGCCGCACTCGTGGGTCGCACGGCATGAGCGAGGTCCCGATCGCGCCCGCGCACGCGCTCGAGCGGGCTCGCGAGCTCGCGGCACGGCCAGGTCGCACGCTCCTGGGCATCGCGGGGCCACCGGGAGCGGGCAAGTCGACCCTCGCGGCGCGTGTCGCGGACGCGCTCGGGGCGGACGCCGTCGTCGTCCCGATGGACGGGTTCCACCTCGCTCAGGCGACCCTCGAGCGTCTCGGGCGCGCCGACCGCAAGGGCGCCCCCGACACCTTCGACGCCGCGGGGTTCGTCGCGCTCCTGCACCGGCTGCGCGCGAGCGAGGAGACCGTGTGGGCTCCCGAGTACCGCCGCGACCTGCGCCACGGGGTCACCGGCGCGATCGAGGTGCCCGCGACGACGCCGCTCGTGATCGTCGAGGGCAACTACCTGCTGTGCGACGAGGCGGGCTTCGCGCCCGTGCGCGAGCTGCTCGACGAGACCTGGTTCTGCGAGATCGACGACGACGTCCGCATCGAGCGACTCATCGCGCGGCACATCGCGACGGGCAAGGAGCCGGGCTTCGCGCGCGAGTGGGTGCTCGGGTCCGACGAGGCGAATGCTCGCCTCGTCGCGACGACGCGCGACCGTGCCGACCGCCTCGTCGCGACGGACTGACGCTCAGCCCGCACCCGAGGCGATCACCAGCGCGGCGCGCGGCTCGGGTGCGAGGATTGGCCTGTGCAGACCTATCCCGCCCGCGCCGTGATCGACCTCGACGCGATCGCCGCGAACGTGCGCACGCTCGATGCCGGGACCTCCGCGCAGGTCATGGCCGTGGTCAAGGCCGACGGCTACGGGCACGGGCTCGTGCCCGCCGCGCGCGCGGCCCGGCGCGGCGGGGCGGCGTGGCTCGGTGCGGCCCAGGTGGTCGAGGCGATCGAGCTGCGCGCCGCGGGGGACACGGGGCGGATCCTCACGTGGCTCTACGCCCCCGGTGCTCCCCTGCGGGAGGCGGTCGAGGCCGACGTCGACGTCGCGGTCGCCGCACCCTGGAACGTCGAGGCGCTCGTGACCGCCGCGCGCGAGGCGGGCCGCACGGCACGCGTGCACCTCAAGGTCGACACGGGCCTGGGGCGCAACGGCCTCACGCCCGCCCAGCTGCCCGAGGTGCTCCGTGCGGTGATGCGCGCGCAGGCCGAGGGCGCGCTCGCCGTCGTCGGGGTGTTCTCCCACTTCGCGTTCGCCGACGCGCCCGCCCACCCGACGGTGCTCGCGCAGGCCGCGGAGTTCGCACGCGCGGTCGAGGCTGTCGAGCGGGCCGGGGCACGGCTCGAGGTGCGGCACCTGGCCAACTCGGCTGCGACGCTCACCAACCCGGGCGTGCACTACGACCTCGTGCGCCCCGGGATCGCCGTCTACGGGCTCTCGCCCATCCCGGATCTCAAGACCTCCGAAGACCTCGGGCTCGTGCCCGCGATGACGCTCGAGGCCGAGCTCGCGACCGTCAAACCGCTGCCCGGCGGGCACGGCTTGTCCTACGCGCACCAGTACGTCACGCCCGGGGACACCGTGGTCGGGGTCGTGCCGCTCGGGTACGCCGACGGCGTCCCGCGGCACTGCTCGGGGACCGACGGCCGCCTCGGTGCGCCCGTGCGCGTCGGGGGGCGGCGCCTCGCGATCGCGGGTCGGGTGTGCATGGATCAGCTCGTCGTGGACCTCGGGCCGGGCGCGAGCGAGCAGGCGGGCGCGCGGGTCGAGCTGTTCGGGACGGGCGCGGACGGCGGCCCGACCGCGCAGGACTGGGCCGAGGCCGCGGGGACCATCTCGTACGAGATCGTCACGCGCCTCGGCGCGCGCGTCCCGCGCCACTACGTGGGCGAGGGGGCCGCCGAGTGAGCGAGGCAGCCGTCGAGGTCGTGCTCGCCGACGCCGAGGCCGCTCGCGACTTCGGGCGTGCGCTCGCGGGGGTCTTGCGCGCGGGCGACCTCGTGCTGCTCACGGGGCCGCTCGGGGCCGGCAAGACGACCCTCACGCAGGGCCTCGGCGAGGGGCTCGGGGTGCGCGGTCAGGTCGCGAGCCCGACCTTCATCATCGCGCGTGTGCACCCGCCGCTCGGTGACGGCCCGCCGCTCGTGCACGTCGACGCCTATCGGCTCGACTCGCTCGACGACCTCGAGGCGCTTGACCTCGACGCGAGCCTCGAGGAGTCGGTGACCGTGGTCGAGTGGGGCGAGGGTCTCGCCGAGGTGCTCGCCGAGGACCGCCTCGAGATCACGATCGAGCGTCCGCAGGGCGAGGTCGCCGACCCCGAGGCCGCCGACCTCGGCCCGCGGCACGTCACGGTGCGCGCGGTCGGCGAGCGCTGGGCCGGGGTCGAGCTCCCGCACTGACCGTCCCGGAGGCGGACACGTCGAGCGCCCGAGCGTGCGGGGCTCGCGGTCGAGGCGAGGTGTGCGTGGGACACTGTCGGGCGTGGCAGTGCTTGCGATCGACACCTCGGCGGCGGTGGCCGTCAGCCTCTGCGACGACGACGGCGCCCTGCTCGCCGCACGACGCGTCGACTCCCAGCGCGAGCACGCCGAGCTGCTCGCTCCCATGGTGCGCGACGTGCTTGCCGAGGCCGGGCTCGCGCCCGCGGACCTCGTGGCCGTCGTCGCGGGGACCGGCCCCGCACCGTTCACGGGCCTGCGCGCGGGCCTCGTCACGGCTCGCATGATCGCCCTCGCGCGCGAGGTGCCGCTGCACGGGGTCAGCGCGCTCGACGCGCTCGCGGCACAGGTCCTGCTCGCCGACGACGGCGCCTCAGCCTCGCGAGGTGCCGTGCCCGCCGACGACGCCGCCTCGGGCGGGGACCTCGCGGGGGCTGGGAGGGCAAGCGAGGTGCTCGTCGTGACCGACGCGCGCCGGCGCGAGGTGTATGCCGCGAGGTTCCGCGTCGCTGACGGCGACGTCGTGACCGTCGCGGGGCCGTTCGTCGACAAGCCGGACGTCGTCGCGGAAGGCGCCGGGGGCGCCGTCGTCGTCGGGGCGGGTGCCGCGCTCTACCCCGAGGTCTTCCCCGAGGCGCGCGGTCCGCTCGTGCCCGACCCGGCCGTGCTCGCGCGGCTCGCGATCACGCGGGCGAGCCGCGGTGCGGACCAGCCCGCCGAGCCGCTGTACCTGCGCCGCCCCGACGTGACGCCAGCGGCGGGACGCAAGCGCGCGACCGCATGACCGCGAGCCTGCGCCCGCTGACCCTCGCGGACCTGCCGCGGGTCCTCGAGCTCGAGCGCGAGCTGTTCGGCGAGGGCGCGTGGTCGCAGTGGATGCTGCGCGAGGAGCTCACGGGGCCGCACCGCTTCTACGTCGCGCTCACGGTCCCCTCGCGGGACGCGAGTGACGGGCTCCTCGTGGGCTACGCGGGCACGTGGTTCGACGGGCAGGACGCCCAGGTCATGACGATCGGCGTCGCTTCGGACCATCAGGGGCGCGGGTTCGGCCGCATGCTCCTCGAGGCGCTCCTCGAGCACGAGCGTGCGCGCGGCACCGAGCAGGTGTTCCTCGAGGTGCGCGTCGACAACGACGCCGCGATCGGGATGTACGAGCGGGCGGGGTTCGTGCGGCTCGGGCTGCGCCGACGCTACTACCAGCCGGAGAACGTCGACGCGCTCACGATGCGACTCGTGCTGCGCGGTGAGCGCTGAGCGAGGGACCCCCGGCGCCCGAGGGGACAGGGCGCCGGGGGAGCTTGCTCACGCGGCGCGGATGACCTCGCTCGGCTCGAGCCGCGGGGCGCGCGGGTGGGCGCCGTTGTCGGCCGCGGGCCAGCCCGCGTTGACGACCAGGAGCGAGCGCCACGAGGTGCCCGCGAGGAGGTCGGCGTCGAGGCCCGCGGGGTCCGCGATGCCCATCGGGCCGACCTCGAGGCCGCTCGCACGCAGCGCCACGATGAGGTAGCCGGCCTGGAGGAACGCGTTGTCACGCGCCATCGCGGCGCGCACGTCCTCGTCCGTGAAGTGCTCGGCGGCCCCGGGCCAGTGGGGCACGAGGCGGTCCATGTGCGCGTGGAAGTCGGTGTCGGCCGCGACCACGAGCGTGAGCGGCGCGGTAAGCGTGCGCTCGCGGTTGCCCTCGGCGAGGTGGCTCGCGAGGCGCTCGCGCGCCTGTGTGCTCGTGACGCGCAGGAGGCGCAGCGGCGAGGTGTTGAGCGCGGTCGGGCCCCAGCGGCACAGGTCGTAGACGCTCTCGAGGTGCTCGTCGCTCACGGGTGCGTCGTCCCACACGCGCGCGGTGCGCGCGGTGCGGAACAGGGCGTCCTGGGCGGTCGGGTCGAGGACGAACGGCGTCGTCGAGGTCATGATGCTCATACCCGTTGAACGGTCAACTACCTTGGCGTCGTTCCCGCTCAGGGGTGTGTCCTCGCTCACCCTCGCTGCGCCCCTACCCTGGACGCATGACCTCGGCCCCCCTCGTGCTCGGCATCGAGACCTCGTGCGACGAGACGGGCGTCGCCCTCGTGCGCGCCCACCCGGACCGTTCCGAGCTTGTCGGCGAGGCGGTCGCGAGCTCGGTGGACGAGCACGCGCGCTTCGGCGGGATCATCCCCGAGATCGCCTCGCGCGCGCACCTCGAGGCGATGGGTCCCACGCTGCGCCGCGCGCTCGAGGACGCAGGCGCGAGCCTCGAGGACGTCGACGCGATCGCCGTGACCGCGGGGCCCGGCCTCGTGGGCCCGCTCACGGTGGGCGCCTCGGCCGCGAAGGCGCTCGCGGTCGCTCTCGACGTCCCGCTCTACGGGGTCAACCACGTGATCGGCCACGCCGCGGTCGACGAGCTCGTCCACGGGCTCTTCCCGGACCGGCTCATGGCGCTCGTCGTCTCGGGCGGGCACACGACCCTGCTGCGCGTCGAGGACGTCGTCACGGGCGTGACCGAGCTCGGCTCGACGCTCGACGACGCCGCGGGCGAGGCCTTCGACAAGGTCGGCCGGCTCCTCGGGCTGCCCTACCCGGGCGGCCCGCACGTCGACCGCCTCGCGCGGGAGGGCGACCCGGCGGCGATCCGCTTCCCGCGCGGGCTCACGGCCGCGAAGGACCAGGAGCGGCACGCCTACGACTTCTCCTTCTCGGGGCTCAAGACGGCCGTGGCCCGCTGGGTCGAGGCGCGCGAGGACGCGGGCGAGGAGGTCCCGCTCGCGGACGTCGCGGCGTCCTTCGCCGACGCCGTGGCCGACGTGCTCGTCGCCAAGACGATCGCGGCGTGCGAGCGCGAGGGCATCGACACGCTCGTGGTCGGGGGTGGCTTCTCGGCCAACTCCCAGCTGCGCGAGCTCGCCGCCGAGCGGTGCGCCGCCGCGGGCATCACGCTGCGCATCCCCCCGCTGCGCTTCTGCACCGACAACGGGGCGATGATCGCGGCCCTCGGTGCTGCGGCGGTGCGTCGCGGGGTCGCACCCTCGCCGCTCGAGCTGCCGGTCGACTCCTCGATGCCGCTCGAGCTCGTGACCCTCTGATCAGCCGCCGAAGGCGCGCCAGAAGCGCGAGGCGAGCAAGAAGGCGACGGCCCCCGCGCCCGCGTAGATCGACAGCGAGGCCCAGCTCACGGTGCTCTCGACCCCGATGAGGTCCTCGGAGTGCACGACGCGCACGGGGCTGCCGTAGAGCCAGATCTCGGCCTCGGAGGCGCCGGTCGCCTCGAGCGTGGAGAGCGAGCCGAGCACGTAGGCCATGGCGAGGTAGACCAGTGCGCCGACCGTGAGTGCCGCGGCGACGCCGCCCGCGGTCCAGCGGGGGAGCTTGCGCCCGAGGTTCTCGCGGTACTGGTCGGCGAGCGCGAAGGGGCTGCCAAGGTCGGCGATCGCCCGCTTCGTGCCGACGTCGGCCGCGGCCGTGCGCAGGCTCGCGCGCAGCTCGGCCTTGATCTGCTTGTACTCCCGGTGCGGGTAGTCCTGCATGGGCCACGCGAACTTCGCGAGGTAGGCCTCGATGCGCAGCCGGTCGCGCAGGGGAAGTCGGGTCGTCATGGTCGCTCCTGGGTGCTCGGGGCGGACGGGTCGAGAAGGACGCGGGCGAGGACCGTCTCGACGGTCGCGGCGAGCGCGCGCCAGCCGGCCGCGGAGGCGTGCAGATGCGTCGTGCCGGCCTCGGTCGGGACGTAGTACTTGCGCGCGGGGCCGGACGGCGAGGCGACGAGCCGCGAGGAGATGAGCCCCTCGCGCTCGAGGCGGGTCAGTGCGGGGTAGACCGTCCCGGTCGTGATGTCGGCGAGCCCCGCGTCCTGGAGGCGTTGCACGAGCTCGTACCCGTAGGACTCGTGCTCGCTCAGCAGCGCGATCACGAGCAGGGGGAGGATGCCCTTGAGCATCTGCGGGTCGCGTGCCTGCGTCATGCAAGCAGGTTATGACCGCTAGTAGGCAATGTCAACTAGTGGGCGATGCTGAATCAGCGGGGCCCTCGCGGTGAGGTCAGACCGGCTTGCCGGCCCGCATCTCCGCGACCATCGACTCGACGACGGGCACGAGGTCCCCGCCCGCGCGCCGCGCCGCGGCCCGCTGACGCTGGTAGGACGCCCCCCGGCGCAGGATCACCCGCACCGCGTCGAGGTCCTCGGCGCACCCGAGCCGCTCGGCGACGGGCGCGAGCGTCTCGAGCCAGCCCTCGACCGACTCGGTCACGAGCTGCTCTGCGCCCGAGCGGTCGAGGATGAGGATCGCGTCCATCCCGTAGCGCGCCGAGCGCCACTTGTTCTCCTGGACGAACCACGCGGGCATCGTGGGCGGCTCGCGCCCCTCGTCGAGCATCGTCGAGAAGTGCTCGACGAGGCAGTGCGTGAGCGCGGTGATCGCGCGCAGCTCGAGCAGGTTCGTCGCGCCGTCCGTGATCCGCATCTCGAGCGTGCCGAGCCTGGGCGAGGGGCGCACGTCCCAGCGCACCTCGTCGAACTGCTCGATCACCCCCGTGTGCCGCATGTCCCGCACGTACTGCTCGAGCTGGGACCACTCCTCGAACTGCCAGCCCAGGCCCGCGGTCGGCAGCTGCTGGAACATCAGCGCGCGGTTCGAGGCGTAGCCCGTGTCGTGGCCCGCCCAGTATGGGCTCGAGGCGGACAGCGCCTGCAGGTGCCCGAACATCGTGAGCATCGAGCGCCAGATCGGCAGGACCTTGTCGCG
>Ga0123328_1004657_pt1 | contig 11079 bp, 7 predicted proteins | sample BioC12SIPDNA_2_FD_89702 | JGI IMG/M metagenome (GOLD analysis project Ga0123328, IMG submission 89702) | Anaerobic biogas reactor microbial communites from Washington, USA - Biogas_R1_A C12 SIP DNA | ecosystem: Engineered > Bioreactor > Anaerobic > Unclassified | place: Washington, USA...
ACGGGGCCGGCAAGACGACGCTCCTGCGAATTGCGACGGGATTGTTGGTGCCCGACAGCGGGACGGCGACGGTCCTGGAACTCGACTCGGTGCGCGACACCCTGCAAATCCGGGGGCGGATCGCGTACATGCCGCAGAAGTTCGGCCTCTACGAGGACTTGACCGTCCAGGAGAACCTCGACCTGTATGCCGATCTCCAGGGCGTGGAGCCGGCCGCGCGAGCGAGCCGCTACGCGCGGCTTCTGGAAATGACGCAACTGGAGACGTGCGCCGATCGGCTTGCGGGCAGACTCTCCGGCGGGATGAAGCAGAAGCTCGGCCTGGCCTGCGCGTTGATCAAGATTCCGGAGCTCCTGCTCCTCGACGAGCCGACTGTCGGAGTCGACCCGGTCTCCAGGCGGGAGCTGTGGCGGATCGTCTACCAGATGGTCGAGCAGGAGGCAATCGGAGTCCTGGTTGCCACGGCGTACCTCGACGAGGCCGAGAAGTGCCATCGTGTTGTCGTGCTGCACGAGGGACGGAAGCTCGACGAGGGCGCCCCCACGCAGTTCCGCGAGCGCGTCCGCGGGCACACGTTTGTTGTGCAGCCTCGGCAGGGCGCGCGGCCGCGGGCCATTCAAGGCCGATTGGCCGGACAGCCCGGCATCATCGATGCCACGATCCGCGGGGGGCGTGTCCGTGTCGTCACCCACGAGCGTGATCGCGCGGCCGTGGCGCGGGCGATTCCGGCCGGCCTGGCTGCCGGGATTGCAGCGGCGGAGCCGACATTGGAAGACGCCTTCATGAAATTGCTGGCCGACGCGCGATCCAGCCGGAGTCATGCCGACTTGCCAGCCGCGCCGGCCAGAATGGCCTTCGAGACGCACCCCCGCCAGGCGGAACCGGAGATCGAACGCGGAGCGGCGGCTGGCGGCGCCGTCCACACGCGCGGCCTGACCAAGCGGTTCGGCGATTTCACCGCCGTTTCGGAGATCAGCTTCGACGTCCAGCGCGGCGAGATTTTCGGGCTGCTCGGTCCCAACGGCGCCGGCAAGAGCACAACCTTCCGCATGCTCTGCGGGTTGTCGAGGGTGTCCGGCGGCGAGGTCCGCGTTGCCGGGCGCGATCTGCGCCGCGCTGGTTCGTTCGCGCGGCAGCGGCTCGGATACATGGCGCAGCAGTTCTCCCTCTACGGCCAGCTTTCGGTGATCGAGAACCTGCGCTTCTTCGGCCGGGCGTACGGGCTGACCAAGGCGCGGCTGGCGGAACGGATCGAGTGGGCCTTGGAGGAATTCGATCTCCGCAGCCACCGTGACGCGACTGCGGGAAAGTTGCCTGGTGGATACAAGCAGCGGCTGGCGATGGCCGCGGCGATGCTGCACGAGCCGGATATTCTCTTCCTCGATGAGCCGACCAGCGGCGTGGACCCGCTTGCCCGCCGCGATTTCTGGAGACGCATCAACAGCTTCGCCGAGAGCGGGGTCACGGTGGTCGTCACGACGCACTTCATGGAAGAGGCCGAGTACTGCGACCGGATGCTCATCATGTCACAGGGCCGCGAGCTCGCCACCGGCACACCTGGCGAGATTCGCGCGCTGGCGCGCACGGCGAGCCATCCCGACCCGACGATCGAGGATGCATTCATCGCCCTGGCCGAAGGCGCCGCCCAACCGCGCGGGACAGGGGGCTCGCCGTGAACGCGTTCCAGCGCCGCGCCATGCGGCTTACGGGGTTTCTCCGCAAAGAGTCCCGGCAGATCCGCCGCGACCCGAGCAGCATCGCGCTGGCCCTGGTAATGCCCGTGGTGCTGCTGTTCCTGTTTGGATTCGGAGTATCGCTCGACATCAAGAACGTGCCGATCGCGATCGTGCTCGACGACCGCGGCCCCGATGCGCGCGAATTGGCCGCGCGGTTCTCGCTCAGCAGCTACTTCGATCCGGTTTCGGTTCACAGGCTCGACGAGGCCAGGCAACTGCTCGACCGGGGGGCGGTGGATGGGATTGTCCACGTGCAAGCGGATTTTTCGGTCCGGCTGGCCCGCGGCGCGGCGGCCCCGGTCCAAGTCCTTGTCGACGGCACCGACTCGAACCTCGCCCAACTCGTGCAAGGATACACCCTGGGCGTGCTGAATCTCTGGTCCCAGCAGCGGGCCGCGCGGGGCCTGCCCACGCATCTCCCGGCCGTCACGATCCAGCAGCGAATCTGGTTCAACGACGCGGTCAACAGCACCTATTTTCTTGTCCCCGGCCTCGTCGCGCTGGTGATGACGCTGATTGGCGTATTGTTGACGGCGCTGGTCGTCGCGCGGGAATGGGAGCGCGGCACGATGGAAGCGATCCTCGTCACGCCCCTTCGGCCCGGCGAGATCATGGTCGGCAAGCTTCTGCCGTACTTCGTTCTGGGGATGATCGGGCTTGGGCTAAGCGTGGCGTTGGGACGCGTCGTGTTTGGCGTGCCGTTTCGGGGGTCGCCCAGTGTCTACCTGCTGCTATCGACGCTGTTCCTCCTGGCTTCGCTCGGGCTGGGGCTGTTCATCTCCGCGGCCACGCGCGTGCAGTTCGTCGCCGCCCAGATCTCGATCATCACGGGCTTTCTGCCCGCCTTCTTCCTGTCCGGGCTGCTCTTCGATCTGGAGAGCACGCCCTGGCCGATCCAAGCCATCAGCCACGTGATTCCGGCGCGCTACTTCGTTTCGGCCAGCCACACGATCTTCCTCGCCGGCGACGTGTGGTCGATTCTTCAGTGGGACGCGCTGTTTTTGGGAGTCATGGCTTTCGTGCTGATCGTTCTGGCCAAGTCGCGCCTCGGCCAACGCTTGGAGAGATGACGGATGGGTCCAACCCTGATCCGCATCACGACGCTTGTCGTCAAAGAGTTTCTCGCCATCATGAAGGACCCGAAGAGCCGGATCGTCGTGATCGGTCCACCGATCATCCAGTTCTTCGTCTTCGGATACGCCGCCACGTTCGACCTGAACAACGTTCGCTATGCCGTGCTGGACGAGGATCGGAGCGCCGAGTCGCGCGAGCTGCTTTCCCGATTCCAGGCTTCGCCGACCTTTCGCCTGGTGGGCCAGCTGGACAGCGGCCGCCAGATCGGCGACCTGATTGACCGGCAAGGCGCGCGCCTCGTGCTGCGGATACCGCAGACGTTCAGCCGGGACCTCCAGGCCGGCCGACCGGCGCAAATTCAAGTCATCGCCGACGGCCGGAACTCCAACGTCGCCAGCGTGGCGCTGGGGTACGCCAACGCGATCGTCGCGCGGTACAACGCCGAGCGCGGCGGGGCCTTCAGCGGGAGCGCGGCCGGCGCGGCAGGTCCCGCGCTGCAACTGGTCAATCGCGCCTGGTTCAACTCCAATTTGCAGAGCCGCTGGTTCATCATCTCGGCACTCGGCGGCCTGATCGCGATGATCGTCGTGCTCCTCTTGAGCGGCCTGTCGGTCTCGCGCGAGCGCGAGTTCGGAACCTTTGATCAATTGCTCGTGGCCCCTTTCCGCTCCGGCGAGATCCTGGTTGCCAAAGCGCTGCCGCCGATGGCCTGCGGGATGCTCGACGCGTTGCTGCTGGCCGCCGCGGCGGTTCTCTGGTTCGGCGTGCCGTTCCGCGGCAGCCTGCCGGCGCTCGTCGTGGCGTTGAGCGTGTTCATCGTTTGCGTCGTGGGTGTCGGACTGTTCATCTCGTCGCTCTCATCGACGATGCAGCAATCGTTGCTCGGCTCGTTCATCTTCATCATGCCCAACGTCATCCTTTCCGGGTTCACCACGCCGATTGAAAACATGCCGCGCTGGCTCCAGTTGGGCACCCTGATCAACCCGTTGCGATATATCGTCACGGCCTGCCGCAACGTCTTTCTCCAGGGCGGCACGCTTGGCACGATCTGGCCGCAACTCTGGCCGATGGCGGCGATCGCCGCGGTAACGCTCGCCGCCGCCACCTGGCTGTTCCGCCACCGGACCGCGTGAATTGCACCCAGCGCAGCCGGAGCGGTCGGCGGATACATCGGCCCGGAAACAGAAGTCCTTCGATCTGGCGCGGCCCTGAGCGCTTAAAAGAAAGCCTGCTCTGCCGTCCGCCGCAGCAGCCAATCGTGGTCGGTCGCGGTGAGAAAATCGAGCCGCTGCCGGATCAGGTCCACCGAGTCGGCATAGTGGTGGCCGCCGATGACCTGGAACGGGCTGTCGCTGGCCCACATCAGCCGCTCCGGCCCAAAGGCATCCAGCAGGCGGCGGATCATCGGCGCCAGGTCCAGGTACGGCGACTGCTTCTTGCCCAGCGCATAGAAGGCCGACAGCTTGACCCGCAGGCCCTTGTGCCGGGCCAGCCCGCAGAGGGTGTCCAGGTCCCGGGCGCGGACCTGGCCGTCGGCGCCGATGCGGGCGAAATGGTCCACGACCACCGGCGTCTGCGGGAATCGACGGCACATCGCGTCCAGGGCGGGAAGAAACTGCGGATTCATCAACGGGCAGATGGCCAGCCCCTCGTCGGCCCCGCACTTCCACATCGCCGCCATCCCCTCGCCGCCGAGCCACTGGTCCGGCGACTCGTCGCCGGACACGATGCGAAACCCGCGCACGCCCCGGCGCGCCAAGGCCCGCATCTTCTCCCTTGCGTCCGCGCGCTGGTCCACCCGGCCGACGCCGGAAAACACGCCCGGGTATTTCTCCATCATGTCGAGCATGTACGAATTGTCGAAACCGTAGTAGCTCATCTGGATCAGTACCACGCGCCGCACCCCGCAGGGCCGTGCATGGGCAAACAACTCCTCGGGCGTGAAGCTGGCCGTGGCCATCCGGTCCTTGGCGTAGCCGGGCGCGAGCGGGTAGCGCCGGGTATCGGACGTCCAGACATGCACATGGGCGTCGATCGTGCCCTCCGAGGAATCGCTCGCCGCTTTCTCCGCCCCATGGCTGTGGCCGGCCAGCGCCCAACCGCTGACCGCAAGGATTCCGGTCCGCAAGAGACTCCGGCGGGAGACAAGTTGTTCTGAACGGTGCATGGGAAGGCTCCTTGGGTATCTTGTGACTCTCGCGTAGGCGTTACATCAGCTCGACAAGCACGCTGTTTTGCAGATCCATGCCGAGGCGAGTCAGCCTGAGAGCACCTGCGTGCCACTGTAGCAGCCCGCGGTCAATCAATCCATCCAGTCTTTCACCGAACGCCTCCCGGATACTCATCCCGTGCATGTCTGCAAAATCCTCATCCTGCACGCCGCGCGTCAGGCGCAGGCCGAGCATCATGCTTTCAAACCGCGCTTCTTCTCTGGATATCCGTTCTGTCTTCGGTTCGTCGCCCGCTAAGTACGCGTCAATCCGTGACGGGTTCATGGTGCGGCACTGTCCGAAAAAACTGTGCGCCGCGCAGCCGAAGCCCAGGTACGGTACGCGCGTCCAGCAGCCGAGATTGTGCCGGCAGGCATGGCCCGGGCGTGCAAAATTGCTGATTTCATATTGATCCAAGCCGTCCGTGGCGAGCGTCTGCCGGGCAAGCTCATACATCGCGCGCTCCGCCTCCTCATCCGGGAGAGCCAGCTTTCCCTCGGCGATATCGCGGCTGATCGGCGTCCCCTCCTCGACGATCAGGCCGTAACAGGAAAGATGCGACGGAGAGAGCGCGATGGCGGCCTGGAGCGTTTCCCGAAAATCGGGCACGTTTTGCGAAGGCAGGCCAAACATCAGGTCCAGGTTGATGTTGTCAAATCCCGCCTGGCGCGCAGTCTCCACGGAAGCGACCACTCCCTGCCAATCATGGATCCTGCCGAGCAGACGCAGAAGACGCGCCTGCCGTGCCTGCGCGCCGATGGACAGCCGGTTGACCCCCGCTTTGCGCAGCGCGTGGGCAAGGGGCGCCGTGAGTGTTCCGGGGTTGCATTCGCAGGTGATCTCGGCGCCCTCTTCAATCGGAAACGCTTCAAACAGCGCATCCAGGATGCGCGTTGTCTGCCGCTCGTCCAGAAGCGAGGGCGTGCCCCCGCCCAGAAAAACCGTGTCCGCCCGCGGATGCCCCGCTTCCGCGCCGCGGCGCGCTATCTCCCGGATCACGGCATCCACGTAGCGCGGGATATCCGCCTCGCGCCCCGCGCATGAGGCGAAGTCGCAATACGCGCACTTGCTCGCACAGAAGGGGATGTGGACGTAGAGGCCGATGGGGGGATGGGAAGGAGCGTGCATGTTACACCGAATTCACCTCGGGCGAGACGGCTGACGCACGCCGCCCGTTGCACCTCCGGTCGGTCGGTGGGCACGATCCACGCGCGGCAAACGTGCGGGGTAACCAGGCGACGAGAGTACACGGTTTATGAAAGCTCGGGGTGATTCGCCGCTCGAGTTTGAGGGTTGTTAGGCTGTTTGTCGGATATAGTCTTCAATTTTGACATGCAAGTCCACGACGTGTTCGTGTTCAAGAGCAAGGTAACCATCTTGCCATGTTGCGATCTGAGGAAATGTCTCTTGTGATCGTTCCAGCAGTTTTTGGCCTTTCGGTCCATCAACACGACCGCCGCTGTGTGCAATCAGGTTTCTGACGCAATTTGCGCTTTTCACCATGATTTCACCTCCTTTCAGGTAAGAACCCTGAGAGAGACGATCACCAAGGTTACCCTGCTCCGCAACGCGTCGTGCCCTGAACCCTCAGCATGCTGGTGCAACCGTGAATACCTCAACCAATTTTCATAGGACTTGAATTTGCCCGAGAGGACTACAGCCGTGCTATTCTCTTGGCCCAGCCGGCTGGTCTGCACGACCCCCCCCCCAGAAGTTGGTAGCGAGTCTACCAGCTTCGCCTTTTCCAGGCAAGACACTGTAAACAGTCTTTGCCGCGAGATTTCCCGGCCTCAGGCAGACGGAAGATGCTCCAAGTCGTCAAGGTCTCTATGGCGGCCGGCGGCCTGCTTCAATTTGCGCAGCCAACGCAGGAACGCAAATCGCACGCCGGCGCGAGCCAGAAGCCGAAAGACGTTCAGGGGATCGTCAGAACCTAACATGAATGCTGCGCTGCCGCAGGTTGCGCGCCCAGTATTGCCGGAAGCCTTCGGGCGACGCGGCGAGCAGTTGCCTGGCCCGTCTCTGCAACGAGACGAAACGTTCCAGCCCCTCGCGCGGCGTCAACCGGGCAGCGTCTTGCGACGGGCGACGATCTTCAGTCGTGAGATCCATCTTCTCCAGGGCCGATTTCAGAACCCGCGGTGATTCCGGCGGCTTCCGCCCATGTCGGGCGTCGGCCGCAGTGTTGAAACCACTTCTCAAGATACCCGGCTCGGCGATGACCCGCAACCTTGATTCCCCCGCCGCCGAGCAAGGAGGACGGTCGGCGAGGCACGCTATTTCCGATCCGCCGCGAGCACCGAAATAAACGCCTTCTGCGGAATCTGGACCTGGCCGACCTGCTTCATCTTGGCCTTGCCCTTCTTCTGCTTCTCGAGCAGCTTCCGCTTCCGCGTCACGTCGCCGCCGTAGCACTTGGCCGTCACATCCTTGCGGTAGGCCTGGATCGTCGAGCGGGCGATGATCTTGCCGCCGATCACGCCCTGGATCGGAATCTTGAACTGGTGGCGGGGAATCGCCTCGGCGAGTTGTTCGCAGTAGTGCAGCGCCCGGGCGCGCGCCTTGTCGCGATGGACCAGGTAGGCCAGCGCATCGACCGGTTCCTGGTTGATCAGGATTTCCACCTTGACCACGTCCGTCTGGCGGTAGTCGGTTGTCACGTAGTCGAACGAGCCGTAGCCGCGGGTGACCGTCTTGAGCTTGCCGTAAAAATCGAAGAGCACCTCGCCGAGGGGCATCTCGCTGATCACCTCGACCCGCCCCACGGCCAGGTAGTTGATCTGCTGGTTCGCCGAACGGTATTCGCGGCAGAGCTCCATGACCGCCCCGACGGACTCTTCGGGCGTAAGGATCGAAGCCTTGATGTAGGGCTCGGTGACGCTGGCGATCTTGAACGGATCGGGCCAGTTTCCCGGATTGTCGACCTCGATCACGTCGCCGTCCTTCAAGGTCACCTTGTACCGGACCGACGGGGCGGAGACGACCAGCCCGATGTCAAACTCCCGCTGGAGGCGCTCCTGGACCACGTCCAGGTGCAGCATGCCGAGGAATCCGCAACGGAACCCGAAGCCCAGGGCCGCGGAGCTGTCCTTCTCGTACGTTAGCGAGGCGTCGTTGATGGCCAGCTTGTCCAGGGCCGCCGCCAGGTCGCGGTATTCGTCCGAATTGATCGGGTAGATCGAGGAGAAGACGACCTGCTTCGCCTTCTGGTAGCCGGGCACCGGCTCGGCCGCCGGGCGGTCGAGGTGGGTGATCGTGTCGCCGATTTCGATTTCCCGCACGCTCTTGATTCCCGCGATGACATAGCCCACCTCCCCGGCGCTGAGCTGCTCCGTGGGACAGGCCTTGAGCCGATTGACCCCCACGTCCTCTACCGTGTAATCCCCGCCGGTGTGCATGAAATGGATCGCGTCGCCGGGTTTCAGCGCGCCGTCGATCACGCGGCACAGGAGGATCACCCCACGATAGCGATCGAACTGGGCGTCGAAGACGAACGCCTTCAGCGGCCCGGCCGGATCGCCCTTGGGGCAGGGCAGCTGCTCGACGATCCCCGCGAGCACGTCCTGAATCCCGAAACCGGTCTTGGCCGAGACGGGGATCGCCGCGAACGGATCGAGCCCCAGGTCCTGATCGATCTCTTCGCGGACCCGCTCCACGTCGGCGGCCGCCAGGTCGATCTTGCTGATTACCGGCAGCAACTCGAGGTCGTGATCCAGCGCCAGGTAGAGGTTGGCGACCGTCTGCGCTTCGACGCCCTGGGAGGCATCCACGACGATCAACGCGCCGTCGCACGCCAGGAGCGAACGCCGCACCTCGTGGGAAAAATCGACGTGCCCCGGGGTGTCGATCAGGTTCAATTGATATGTCTGCCCGTCCGGGGCGCGGTAGGAAAGCGTGATCGAACTGCTCTTGATCGTGATCCCCCGCTCGCGCTCGATATCCATCGAGTCGAGCAGTTGGCTGCGAAACTCGCGAGTCGAAACGCCGCCGCAGGTCCGGATCAATTGATCGGCCAGGGTCGACTTCCCATGGTCAATATGGGCGATGATGCAGAAGTTGCGAATATGATTCATGAAACGTGTTGAAGAATCGCTGACGCCTTGCCTGCCGCGATTGGCCCCTGAACGGCCAACGACCGGGATTGCGCGGCCCAGATCCCCACTCGCCGCAGGGCCCCCACGGAGGGCGCCCCGGGAGGCCGCTGAACCGATCAATTCTAATCCATCACGGCAACAGCGGATAGGGATGGCTGTCCGGCCCCCTTTCCCGGCAACACCGGTTTCGAGCCGGACGGAGATGCCGCGCAGGGCGGCGGAGCACGGCCACCGGGGGGCTCTCGGCCGCCATCACGAGAACGGAATCGGGCGGCGGCCGGGGCGCAGAGCCTTCCTCCGTAGAGGCAACCAAGAAAGCCACCTGGCGTGATCATCGCAAGTGGCTTCAGAGCGGAGGGCACGGGACTCGAACCCGCAACCCCATTACTGGGGCACCACATTTCCAGTGTGGCCGCTAACCATTCGCATACCCTCCGACCGGATGCAGCCCCGCGCCGCGGCGGGCGGGCCGCCGCCCGACGTCAGTCGACGAGTTGCGCCCCGCTGATCAGTTCGATGAACTCCTTGTTCGACTTGAACTTGCCGAGTTTGGCGGTCAGTTGCTCCATCGCGTCGACCGGGTGCATCGAGGACAGCGTCCGCCGCAGCATCGTCACGGCGTGCAACATGTGCGGCGGGAGGAGTTTTTCCTCGCGCCGCGTGCCCGACTGGCTGATGTCGATCGCCGGCCAGACGCGCCGGTCGGCGAGCTTCCGATCGAGCACCAATTCCATGTTACCGGTGCCCTTGAATTCCTGGAAGATGAGCTCGTCCATGCGGCTGCCGGTGTCGACCAGGGCCGTGCCGACGATCGTCAGGGAGCCCCCCTCCTCGAAGAGCCGCGCCGTGGCGAACAGCTTCTTGGGGATGTCCATCGCCTTGATGTCGATGCCGCCGGACATCGTCCGGCCGGTGTTGCCGACCCACTTGTTGAAGGCGCGGGCCAGGCGGGTGATCGAATCCATCAGGAGGAACACATCCTTGCCCATTTCGGCGAGCCGCTCGGCGCGGCGGATCACCAATTGGGCCAGCCGCACGTGGCTCTCGATGTCGCGATCGAGGCTGCTGGCGACGACCTCGCCGTTGACGGCGCGGCGGAAATCGGTGACCTCCTCGGGACGCTCGTCGATCAGCAGGACGATCAGCTTGATGTCCGGATAATTCTGCGAGATCGCCTGGCTGATGTGCTGCAAGAGGACCGTCTTGCCGGTTCGCGGCGGGGCGACGATCAGGGCTCGCTGCCCCTTGCCGAGCGGGGTCAGCATATCCATCACGCGCGTCGTCAGCGGCAGCGGGCCGGTCTCCAACTTCAGCCAGTTCTCCGGCGTGATCGGCGTGAGCTGGTCGAAGGTCTTCACGTCGCGGTAGTCGTCCGGGTTCATTCCGTCGACGTCGGTGACTTCCTTCAGCCGCGGCCCCTGCTGCTTGCGGCCGGGCTGGACCATGCCGTTCAGATAGACGCCCTCGCGGAGCCCGAACTTGTCGATCATGCTTCCCGGGACGAAGGGGTCGGAAAGCTGGCGGACGTAGTTTGCGTCCGGATCGCGGAGGAACCCGTAGCCATTGGGGTGCATTTCCAGGATCCCGCCGCCGGGATGCGCTTCCGCCCCATTCTCGCCGTTGGGACCTTCGCGTTGCCCGATCGGCTGTTCCCGATTCGGACGCGTCCTGTGCCGCTGGTTGGCTCCGTGCCCACCATTCTTGCCTCGCGGACGGCTCTTTTTCTTCTTCATGATTCCACCTGAACGTAATCGGCGGCCGATTCGGCGCGCAATCCGAGCGCAAGCTCGGGAGGCGTCCCAAGATTCCAGAACAGGCCTCGACGGAAAACCGCCGAACTCCCTCCAAGAGATCAATTCTCGTCGTGGGACGAAAATCGCACTTCCAAACAGCCGACCTCTTAAGCCTCGTCGCTTCGGTCGGCAGCCAAAACACCGGGGCCTACTGCACTCCTTGGACCCATGA
>Ga0123328_1004661_pt1 | contig 11074 bp, 10 predicted proteins | sample BioC12SIPDNA_2_FD_89702 | JGI IMG/M metagenome (GOLD analysis project Ga0123328, IMG submission 89702) | Anaerobic biogas reactor microbial communites from Washington, USA - Biogas_R1_A C12 SIP DNA | ecosystem: Engineered > Bioreactor > Anaerobic > Unclassified | place: Washington, USA...
ATGGTGGCGGGGGTGGCGGCGCGAGCGGTCGCCTGAATGGCGCGCTGGCCGTTGCGCGGCGCGTTCAGCCCGGCGCGGCGGAAGCCCCACGCGCTCAGCGCGGCGACCAGCAGGATCAGCGTGCCGGGGTGCGCCAGCGGCTGCACCGTCTGCGTGTGGGGCAGGGTAGCGAAACCGTCGCCGGTGGTAACTGCGGGCAGCGTGGGCGTCCAGCGCAGATGGTCCAGCGCCGCCTGGAGCGGGGCGATCAGCGTGATCAGCGTCAGGAGCGCGGCGAGCGTTCCATAGCTGGCGATGGCGCTCCGCAACGCGGGGGTGACGGTCACCTGGCGCAGCGCGGCCAGCGAACGCGATCCCTGGCTGATCGGCAACGCGAGCGCGATCCCGCTCAGTCCTGCGCCGAATGCCGCCAGCGGCGTCAGCCCGATCACCGCCAGCCCGTACTGCGCCGCGCTCATGCCCGCTGCCAGCAGCGCGATCGCGCGCCAGTGCGCCGCGTGCCCCAGGATGCGCGCCGCCGCCAGGCCGGTCAGCAGGCACGCCACGCCTAGCAAGCCCGCTGAGAGCGTGGTCAGGGACGCGTCATCGACCGCCACCAACTGCCGCAGCGTCTCGTAGATCACACCCATGTCGCCGAACGTGACCGACCACGCGTGCCCGACCGCCACCGCCGCGACCGCCAGCACCGGCGCGACGCCCAGGTTGACCAGCATCGGCGCGACGATCGCCACCGGCAGCCCGAACCCCGCCAGCCCTTCCAGCATCCCGCTGAACGCCCACGCGATGACCACCAGTAGCAGGCCGCGTGTGCGGATCAGACTCTGCAGCGCGCGCGCCATCGCCTCGATCCCGCCCGCTTCGGCCACCAGGTGGTACAGCAGCAGCGACGGCCACAGGATCCACAGCACGTTCAGCGAGATGAACAGCCCCTTGACCTGCGAGACCCACAGCACATCAGGCGTCAGTCCGAAGCCCGCCATCGCCGCGACCAGACCCACCAGCCACCCGGCGACCCCGGCGCGCTGCCCGCTCCAGCGCAGGCCGATCATCAGCGCCAGCACGAGCGCGATCGGGAACGCCGCCACCAGGGGCGAGCGTCCGGCCAGCAGCCCTGCCGCCGCCAGCGCGAGCGCCAGGCCGAGCAACACGAGACGTTTGTGAGATGGGGTTAACTGCATGTAAGTCTCCGGGCGAGGCAGCCGGTTTGCCCAGTACACCGGCGCGATAAGCATATCCCAATCCTGCAAATTCGCTCAGGGGGCGCGCGCACACAAAAAACGAGCGACCGTTTCAGGCCGCTCGTTGTCGCGTGCGGAAAATGAGTGCGAAGGATTAGCGGGCGCGGCCCATGCCGCCGCCACGATAGCCACGCCCCTGGGCGCCGCCGCGATTGGCGAAGGTCCCGCAGTTGTCGCAGATGCCATCGCCGTCGGCGTCCACAAACTGCGCGCCATAGCCCATCCCGGTCCCGCAGTTGTCACAAATCCCGTCGCCGTCGGCGTCCACAAAGCCCACGCCGTTGCCATACAGCCCGGTGCCGTAGTTGTCGCAGATACCATCGCCGTCCGCGTCCACAAACGCCACGCCTGCGCCGCCTGCGCCACCTGCGCCGCGACCCTGGCCGCGCCCGCCCACTGCCAGCGCGGAAAACACGCCCGACTCTTCCGCCGCCATCGTCGGGGCGACTGCCAGCATCAGCGTGCCGATCAGCGCCACGGTCAACACCATCCCCAAAACGACTCGCTTGTTCATCATGTCTGCTGCTCCTGTGATTGTCTTGAGATCGATTGATGCGCTTACTTTAACGGCAGAATGTGAAGGACTTATGATGAAACGATGTGGTTTGTGTGTTATGCGCCAGGGTTGGGGGCGGCGCTCGGGGCAGGGGGAAAGCTCAATTGCTTGACAAACCGCCCCGTTCCGTGCTTAAATCGGTTTAGTAAACCGGTTTAATTTCTGCTGATCCCGCTGAAAGGAGTCCGCTCGCCGCTTCTCACTGTTTCCTTCTCGCGCTAGTTGGATGGCCCGTTCGCCTAGAGATTTGAGGAGATTGACAACACCATGAAACGCACTGTCTTGTGTCTGGTTGCTGCGATCCTTGCCGCTGCTTTTGTGCTGCAAGGCGCGGGGCTGGCGCGCGTCGCCCGCGCCCAGGACCCGATTGAACTGACCTTTTGGAACTATTGGGACGGCAAGAATGGCGAAACGATCCAGGCGCTGGTGGATCGCTACAATGCCGAGCATCCCGACGTGCAGATCGAGAATGTCTTTGTAGGGTGGGACGAACTGCTGCCCAAGCTGCAACTCGCAGTGACGGGCGGCGATACGCCCGACCTGGCCGCCGCCGATATGGTCTGGATGCCGTACCTGGCGACCTCTGGCGCGCTGGCCCCGCTTGACAGCTTTGTTGAGGCGTCTGGCGCCGATCTCGAAGACTTCTATTCCGCGCTGCTGGCGGTGAACACCTACGACGGCCAGCTTCACGGTTTGCCGGTCAGCACCAATAACCTGGAGCTATTCATCAATAGCGACCTGTTCGAGGCCGCTGGTCTCGATCCTGCCGCGCCGCTCGCAACCTGGACCGAGCTTCAGGACGCCGCTGTGCAGTGCGCGAACCCGGAGCAGGGCGTGATCGGGATCGAGCTGTACACGCAGCCCGGCGAGGGCCTGACCTGGCAGTTCCAGGTGTACCTTTGGCAGGCGGGCGGCGAGTTCCTCAACGAGGACCTGACCGCCGCTGCGTTCAACTCCGAGGCGGGGTTGCAGGCGCTCAACTATTGGCTGGACCTGATCGACTCTGGCGCGTACACGCTCTCCGATTGGGGGCTGTTCGGCCAGGGGCAGGCGTGCATGGTGATGGATGGCTCGTGGATGGTTGGCATCTGGGCCGAGACCGCGCCGTTCGCCTGGACCACCGCGTCCATGCCCAGCCCCGAAGACGGCCAACCAGCGACCAACATGGGCGGCGAGCACATCTTCATCATGACGGATGACGAAGCCAAGCAACAGGCCGCCTGGGACTTCATCAACTGGTTTACCAGCACCGAAGTCCAGCTTGAGTGGGACCAGGAAACCGGCTTCATGCCGATCCGTGACTCGGTTGCCACGGACGAGGGCTATCGCGCCTGGATCGAAGAGACTGAGCCGCGCTTGCTGCCGTTTGTCGATATGCAGCAGTACGCGCACAACCGCCCGCCCGTCGAGCAGTACGCCGAGATCTCGGACGCGTTCTCAGCCGTGATCGAGCGCGCGCTGTACGGCCAGCTCAGCCCCGAAGACGCGCTGGCTGAGGCGGAAGCAGCGGTCAACGCTCTGCTACAATAAGTTTGCGTGCGGCTGGGGATAGCACGCTATCCCCAGCCCTGCCTCTTGTCCATGACCCCGATTGAGGTTACAGCATGTCTGTCCTAGCTCCGGTGCGCGCCGGGTGGCGGCGAGCGAATCGCCAGGGCGATCTGTCTGCTGCGGCGCTGGCTCTGGCTCCGGCGGTGATTCTCTTCGCCATCTTCAACATCTATCCGCTGATCTATTCCGGCTTCCTGAGCGTGATGGAATGGAACGGCTTCAGCCCGGAGCGCACCTACGTCGGGCTGGACAACTACCGCGCGATCTTCGAGTCGGCGCAGTTTCGTAACGCGCTGGTCGTAACGTTCAAGTATACGGCTGGCGTCACGGCGTCGAGCGTCGCCATCGGGTTGGTGGTCGCCGTGCTGCTCAACGCCGACATTCGCGGGCGGAACCTCTACCGGCTGATCTACTTTCTGCCAGTCGTCACCTCGACCGTCGCGGCGGCGGTGGTCTGGCGCTATTTGATGACGCCCGGCACCGGCTATGCGGACGTCTTTCTGCGCAACCTCGGCCTGACGCCGCCTTCGCCCGCGTGGTTACGCAACCCCGATTGGGCGCTGCGCATCGTGATCCTGGTCGGCTTGTGGAAGCGGCTCGGCTTCAACATTGTGGTCTTTTTGGCCGGGCTGCAAAACATCCCGAAAGACTTTTATGAGGCGGCGACGGTCGACGGCGCGGGCCCGTGGGGGCGCTTTCGCTATGTGACGATCCCGCTGATCGCGCCCATCACCCTGATGCTGGTCATCATGTCCGTGATCGACGCCTTCCTGATCTTCGACGTGGTGTACGTCATGACGGAAGGCGGACCGGTGGGGACAACCGAAGTGGTCGGGCTGCTGCTCTACCGGCAGGCGTTCCGCTACTTCAACCTGGGCGATGCGTCCGCGATGGGATGGGTGATCTTCGCGATCGTGTTCGTGGCGACGCTCATTCAGTGGAAATACTTCGGCGCGCGGGAGACGGGGCTATGAGCGCAGAAACGCTTCCGCTGGCTGCTGGCGTGCAGGCCCGTCTGGCGCGGGTGAAGTGGAGCAATATGCTCATCCACGCGGCGCTGATCGCGGGCGCGCTGGTGATGATTGTCCCGTTCTTGTGGATGCTGACGCTCTCGCTCAAACCTGCCGCGCTGACACACCAGGCGCCGTATCTGATCCCGACGCGCTTCGAGCTTGCCAACTACGAGGCAGCGTGGCAGGCAGCGCCGTTTGCGCGCTACTACTTCAACTCGATTGTGATGACCGCCGGGATCGTGCTGGGGCAGGTCTTGCTCTCGTCGCTGGCGGCGTACGCGTTCGCCCGGCTGCGCTTTCCGGGGCGCGAGGTGCTGTTCCTCGTGTTCCTGGCGACGATGATGGTCCCGTTCCACGTCATCCTCATTCCGTCGTACCTGATCATCGACCGGCTCGGCTGGATTGACTCGTACGCGGCGCTGATCGTGCCGCGCATGGTGAGCGCGTTTGGCATCTTCCTGCTGCGGCAGTATTACCAGGGCATCCCGCGCGAGCTGGACGAAGCGGCGATGATCGACGGCGCGAGCCGTCTGGGCATCTGGTGGCGGATCATCCTGCCGCTGTCTGGGCCCGGGCTGGCGACGCTCGGCATCTTCGCGTTTATGTTCGCGTGGAACGACTTTCTGTGGCCGCTGGTCGTGATCAACGACCCCAATATGCGGACCGTGCAGCTTGGGCTGGCGATGTTCCAGGGGCGCTATGGCACGCAGTGGACGCTGCTGATGGCCGGGACGGTCACCGCGACCCTGCCCACGCTCCTTGTGTTCCTGTTCGGGCAGCGGTGGTTTATTCAAAGCGTCGCCCAGTCGGGCGTGAAGGGGTAGTAGGGCATGATGACTCGGTGGGCCGCGCCAGAGTGGGCGCGCGACGCGGTGTTTTACCAGATTTTCCCCGAGCGGTTCTTCAACGGCGATCCAGCCAACGACCCGCCGGGTGTGGTTCCCTGGGACGCGACGCCCACGCGCGAGCACTTCCACGGGGGGGACTTGTCGGGCATCCGCGCCAAGCTCGATTACCTGGAGCGGCTCGGCATCAGCGCGCTGTACCTGACGCCTTTCTTCCAGGCGCGGACCAACCACCGCTATGACGCATCCGACTACCTTGCGATCGATCCTGCCGCCGGGACGCTCGACGACTTTCACGCGCTGGTTGATGACGCGCACCGGCGCGGCATCCGCCTGGTGCTGGACGCGGTGTTCAACCACTGCGGCGACGGGTTCTGGGCGTTCGAGGACGTGCTCGCGCGCGGCGCGGCGTCGCCCTATGCGGACTGGTTCCTGATCGACTCGTACCCGGTCACCATGTCGCCTCCCAACTACCAGACCTGCGGCGGCGCGGCCTTTCTGCCCAAGCTCAACCACGCGAACCCGGCGGTGCGCGAGCATTTGCTGCACGTGGCCCGCTACTGGCTGGAGCAGGGCGCGGACGGTTGGCGGCTCGACGTGCCGTGGAAGGTTCCTTTGGACTTCTGGCGCGCTTTTCGCGAGGAAGCGCTGCGCGTCAAGCCAGATGCGTACATCGTCGCGGAAGTGTGGCGCGGCGCGACGCCCTGGCTGCAGGGTGACACGGTCCACGGCGTGATGAACTATCGCCTGCGCGACGCGATCCTCGACTTCTGCGCCTGGGATCACATGGATGCTGAGGATTTCGACTACGAACTGGCGCAGCTCCGCGCGGAACACGGCGCATCTGCCCCGTATCATCTGACGCTGCTCGGCAGCCACGACACGCCTCGCATCCTGACGGTGTGCGAGGGCGACGTGGCGCGCGCGCGGCTCGCGGCGATTGTTCAGTTCACGTATATTGGTATCCCAATGATCTACTATGGGGACGAGATCGGGATGGCGGGCGAGAACGACCCGCTGTGCCGCGCCGGGATGATCTGGGACGCGCAGCAGTGGGATACGCGCCTGCACGATGTCTACTGCACGCTCGTCGCGCTGCGTCGCGCGCACGCCGCGCTGACACGGGGCGCGTTCGAGCCGCTCGTCGCATTCAACGCGGTGTATGCCTATCATCGCTGGCACGGCAGCGACAGTGTGATCGTGGTCCTCAACCCGCGCGAGGCGCGCCAGAACGTCCGCATCCCCCTGGGCGAAGCGGCGGGCCGGGCGGCGCTGTGGGAAGATGCGCTGAGCGGGGCGCGTTTTTCTGCCCGGGATGGCGTGTTGGCGCTGGAGACGCTCCCGTCCAAAGCCGGGTATGTTTTGCTGCCGCTGAAGGGTACCGATGACTAAAATCACCATCTCCGAGATCGCCCGCCGCGCCGGGGTATCGAAGACGGCGGTCTCGTTTGCCTTCAACTATCCCGAGCGCCTGTCAGAGGATACGCTGCGGCGCATCCTGGCGGTGGCAGACGAAGTCGGCTATGCGCCCGATCCGGTCGCCAGCAACCTCAAGACGCGCCGCACCGGCTGCATCGGGATTCTGGTCCCGCAGCCGATCCCGATCACGACGCGCAACCCATACCTGCTGACGTTTATCGAAGGTGTGGGTGAGGTCTGCCACGAGAGCGGTATGTCGATGATGCTGGTTCCTCCGCTGAAAGGGAACCTGCGCCGGGCGATCGTGCGGGCGGCGGTCGATGGCTTTTTGACGCTGGGTCTGGAGACGTTTCGCGGAACGATGATCGTGTTGCAGCAGCGCGGCGTGCCGTTCGTGATGGTGGACAGCGACCCCACGCCCGACATCCCGTGCGTCAACATCGACGACGAGGCGGGCGCCTACGCGGCCATGTCGTACGCGCTGGAACGCGGCCACCGGGACATCGCGATTTTCGGCATCCGCTCCGGCCATCACGGGGACTATCACAAATACGCCGGGACGCTCCAGCGCCGGGTCGAGGGCTATTCGCGCGCGCTGGCGGCGCACGGTCTGTCGCTGGAAGACCCGCGCATCCACTTGCTGGAATGCGAGTGCGACGCGGCGGGCGGCTATGATGGGCTGCACGCGTTGTGGCAGTCGCGCTGGCGCCCGACCGCAATCCTTGCGATGGCGGACGTGATCGCGATCGGTGTGATGCAGGCCGCGCGCGAGCTGGGGCTGCACATCCCCGATGATCTCTCGCTGATCGGCTACGACGATATCGAGGCCAGCAGCCTGACATGCCCGGCGCTGACGACCATCCGCCAGCCCACCGTCGAAAAGGGCCGCGTCGCCGCACACCTGTTGCTCCAGCGCATCGAAGAGCGGACGCTCGCCGCCGAGCACGTGGTCCTGCCGGTCGAGCTGGTCGAGCGCGAGTCGTTCCGGGCGAGATAGCTCCCGCGATTTCAGCGCGGTGTGATCCTCTGCGACCTTTCACACAGGATGATGACAATCCGCCGCGTCATGTCACTGTCTTCCGAGCTGGGGTATGGGGCGGGGGGATGGGCCTGCACCAGTTTCTTGCGTGGGGGCAGCAGGCCCAGCTTATGAGTGCGTTGCGCGCTCAGCCAGCGCCGAGTGTTTGCAGGGCTGGCGTCGGCGAGGGTGCGACCGCTTCCGGGATGTGTACCGCATCCAGGGCAATCACCGCGCCCTCGCTGGCCGGGTTGCGGCGGCCCGTGTTCCGGATCGTGACAGTGTGTACGCCATAGGACAGGCCGTCGATCACGACCTCACGCCCAAACACACCCGATGGCGCATAGCTATCGACCACCGTCCACAGCGCGCCATCCACATCCACCTCGAAGATGCCGAAATTGCGGAAGCTGACATACTGCACGCGCGCGCTCGTCCCTTCAAACCGGAAGCCGACAGTCGCACCGGCTTCCTCGCTGTAGCGATAGCTCGCATCGGTTCCCTGTAACGAGGCGATCAGAATCCACTGGCCGCGCGAATAGCCGAGCAGGGGGCTGTCGTCGTTATAGCTGCCAGGCCGCATGATTTCTGGCGCGGCGGTGGGCGTCGGAGGCGGGGTTGTCGGTGTTGGTGATGGTGGCGCAACGATGGTCGGCGTCGCTGGTGCGCGGGTCGCCGTCGTTGGGGTGGCGGTTGGCGTGATGGTCGGCGTGAGCGTCGCGGTCGGTGTTGCAGTCGGTGGCAGGCGGAAGGGCGTCGGAGAGGGCGCGACCGGCGTGACGATCTGCGGCTGCGCCACGCCTTCCAACGCCACGCCCGACGCATAAGGGGAGCTGTGGAGAATCAGCCGGGCGTGGAGACTGGTGTGGTCGTTCTCGTGGAGGGTCTCCACATCCGCAAGCTGAACACTGGGCGCGCCAGATTCTTTGACGTGCACGATGAAATCGAGCAGGTCGCGCGGCTCTCCTTCTACCTCGATCTGAAACGCCCGGGCCTTGAACGCATCTGACACTGCGCCATCCTGAGCCGGATCAAGCTGAAGCCGCGCGATCTCGACATCTGTATCCTGCGCGTAGCGATAGAGCAAGTCAAGCATATCGTCGGCCTGGGCCGAGGTCAGGAAGAGGCCCGCTGTTTCGCCGAGCCGCCCCTGCGCGCTGTCGAGTTGATGCTGCAAGACATCAGCCGCTCCCTCAACCGCCTGAGCCGTCGCCGTTAGGGCCAGCTCCTGGCCGCTGGCGACCGCGCGCAAGTGCTCATTGTCTTGCCAGGCAGGCCAGACGGTCAGCAGCCCAAACAACACATTCCCCAAAGCGACCAGCGCGATCAACACCACCGGCACGAGCGCGCCCAGCCGCTCGCGCAGTCCCGGTCCTTCGTCAAAAATGTCATTCATGGTGTGGCTGCTTTCAACTCAGCGGTGAGCGTGAACTCGACGTAGCGGATACGGCTTGGCGCTTCTGGCGCGGGGGTAGGCGTGCCGCGCCCAGGCGTCTCAGTCGGAACAATGTTGCCCGATAGCGATTGCACCGTCACCGTGGCGAAATGGCCGGATTCTTCCAACCGCCGGGCATAGTCCAGGACGACCTGCTCGCTCCAGGCGCGGCCTTGCACCGTCAGCAGTTGGTCAGTCTGGGTCAGGCCGAGCACAACCATATAGTCGTCGTGGTAATTGCTCAGGCTGGCGGCAACCCCTGGCCAATCGATGCGGTTGCTTTCCAGGTGCGTGCGGGCGGGCTGCAATACGCTCAATTGCTCCAGCGCAGCGCTTAGCGTGGTTTGCAGTTCCTTTTCGTCAAGCGAGGCGGGCGGCCCCAGGGCCAGCCGGGCCTCCTGCGTGCCGATATCGCCTTGCAAGCGGGCATTCTGCTCGTCGATGGCGCTCCCAAGCAGGTGTATGGGCAGGAACAGCACGCCCAGGCTGAGCGCTACGAGCCACAAAATCACGCGGCTCACGCGTGACCGGCGTGGCACGTCGTCGTCGGCAAGTTCGTCAGGATGCGGAGAATAAGTCACAAGTCACCTCAAGACACGGGAAGCTGCGTTCCAAGGAGCGCCGCCAGAGCGCCCAGGCACAGGAACGGCGCGTATGCGATGCGGTTCTGCGCGCTCGCGCCCCGGTGCAGCAGCCAGATCGCAACGACACCTGCCGCGCCGGTTCCTGCCAGGAGCGCCCATAAGATCGTCGGAAAACCTAATCCCACCCCGATGAGGGTGGCGAGCTTGACATCGCCAAACCCAAGCTGGCCCGGCCGCAACCAGCCCGTCAGAAAGAAGATCGCGAACGCCATGCCGCCGCCGACCAGCACCTGCGCGATAGGTTGGTCCGCGGCCAGCAGGTGCGCCGCCAGCGCGACGACCAGCGCCGGGTACGTCATCGCGTTGAGCACCAGCCGGTGCTTGAGGTCAATCAGCGCGATCAGCAGCAAGTAAACATAGCTGGCGCTGAGCACCCAAAACGCCTGCGAAGGGCCGCAAACCATCCACAGCCCCGCCAGAAACACCGCGCTGCCGAGTTCTATCCCCCGCGCCAGCCGGTCGCCCGGCGCTTGTCCCCGCCTCGCCCAACGGACCACGGCAGGCAGCCTGCGCGGGGCCGGTTCCTGGGACGGCGCCACATGGCCAGTCCATCGCGGGAGCCGGCCTGACAGCGCGTCTGCCAGCCAGCCGATGAGGAGTCCCCCCAGAGCGCACAGAATCAGCATGGTCACAGGCTCCCCATCTCCCTACGCCAGACGTTCCGCGACACTCTCGCAGAGCGCGGCCAAGTCATCGGCCTGGATGTCGTCTAGCTCGTCCAACAGGTGCGCCAGCGGGTTAGGGGCTTCTTCATCGGTGAATACGCTGTCCAGCACTGACTGCATGGACGAGGCCGCACCATCCCCCACTTCTTCGGACGCCGTATCGCCTTCGGCGATGTCGAGCAGCTCGTCAACCGCACCAGCGGCATCGGGCGACACAATCTCGTCGTCAAGCGGCTTGCCGTCCTGCCCATCCAGGTCATCCGCCAGCGCGTACGCCGCCAGCGCGCGGGCTTCCTCTGCTGCCCGCTGCTCGGCGCGCCGACGAACCAGCCGCCGCACCTGAAACGCCACACCGAGCAGCGCCGCCAGCGCCAGTGGCATCAGCGCCGCCGCCAGCGCCAGCATAACCCGCTGGTCGTTGAGCATCATCTCTAATAAGGTCATTATTCATTCTCTCCCCGGTGTGCGGCGCAGCCTCAGACGGTCAAAATCTGGTCAACCAGCGGCGGGACGATCAGAAAACACACGCCGGAAATCAGCGTGGTCAGCGCCAGGTAGAACGTCATCTTGATCTTCAACCCCCCGTCGGCGGCGATGATGGCTGCCGCGCCGATCACCGCCAGCAGGATGATCATGCTGATCGTGATGGTAGACAGAAATTGCAGGTCGCCTGGTGACAGCGACGCCATC
>Ga0123328_1004662_pt1 | contig 11074 bp, 7 predicted proteins | sample BioC12SIPDNA_2_FD_89702 | JGI IMG/M metagenome (GOLD analysis project Ga0123328, IMG submission 89702) | Anaerobic biogas reactor microbial communites from Washington, USA - Biogas_R1_A C12 SIP DNA | ecosystem: Engineered > Bioreactor > Anaerobic > Unclassified | place: Washington, USA...
ATACCAGAACTCGAGCCGAGGCTGCCACAGCACGCCCCCGGGATCCTCCCCGGCAAAGATGGCCAGGTTCATGTCGCGAAAGTTCATCGGCGAGACCTCCGTCCATGGGGTTGTGCGTTGTGAGTTATGCGTTGATGCGTTACAGGTTATAGGTTGCAGGTTACAGGCTTCAGAGTGCGGTATCGTATAAGCCTGTAACCTGGCACCTGTTACGTGTCACTGCACTCGAGCTAACAACCCACAACGCACAACCCGGAACCCGGAACTCACAACCCTAGATCGGCTGTTGGTATGTCGGCTGATGGCAGTAGCGGCGCATCCCTAGCTCGAGCCTTAGCGTGGCGCCGGGGGCCAGGGTGATCTCCAGGTGGCGGTCGTTCACCTCGTGCGTCGCGGGGTGCTCCCCCGTGACGTCGGTGACGGTGGTGAAGGCGTGCTCGCCAAAGGCACCCGCCTGCAGCACGAGACGCCGCGCGTGCAGCGGGCTGGCGTTGGACAGCGTCAGCGACATGCTCTCGGCGTCCAGCGCGTCCACCAGGGCGCCCACGTCGGGCGGCAGGCCGGGACGGCGGGCGTCCAGGTCAAAGTAGCGCACCCGTACGTGGAGCAGGCCTCCGTGGTAGATGATCTGCGGGCCACCGCAGGTGAGCTGCAGCAGCGCCTCGGTGTGCACCGGGTTGATCTCCTGCCAGTGGTGCACGTCCCACGTCTCGGGGTCGGTGTCGTCGTGGGCCATCCTGTCCATGCGGCGCGCCACCTCGGCCCACTGCGCCTCCAGAATGCGCTGGGGGTAATCGGGGTTGGCGCCCTCCAGGTAGCGATACCAGGGGGCGATGTGGATGTCGTCCCCCTTGCCCCGCCCCGGCGCCACGCGGTTCCAGTCGGTGAGGCGCTCGGGAAAGCGCTCCAGCCGCTGGCGGTCGCGCTCGTCCTGCGACAGGTACCAGATCTGCAGCGGGTACTCGGGGCGCAGCACGCGGTAGGCCGTCCAGCCGTCGTCGGTGTAGCGCTGGGGGATAATGAGGGCGGTCCCCTCCACGCGCCCCAGGTCCATCAGCCGGTCGAGCTGGCCGCGGGGGATATCGAGGTAGCCCATGTCGCCCGTGAGGAGCACGGCGTTCATCGCCGCGATGGTGAGGGGCTGGATGATGGACATGAACCCGTGGGGCCAGCGCCAGCCATAGTAGCCGCCCCACCACTTGCCGTCCATCGTCTCGCCGATGATGCCGTTGGGGCCCACGTTGTCGGGGCACAGCCCGCCGTTGGCCGCGATGCGCTCCGCCCACGCCTCCAGGTACTCGAGGACCCAGCGCTTGTAGCGGTCGTCGCCGGTGTAGAGGTAGGCGTGCGTGATCAGGCCGGTGCTGGTGAGGTTCAGCGGCACGTCGCAGCGCATCATGCGCTCGTTGAGCATCGGCAGGATCTTGGCGTACACCTCGTCGTCGGTCCAGTCGGCGCTGGGCCCCGCCACGCCGGGGATGTCGTCAAAGGGGGCCGGGTAGGGCGCCAGGATGGCGCGGTGTGTCTCCCAGTCCTCCCATTCGTTGACGAACCGCGGCCCGCGGCTGCCGGTGATGGGGGAGCGGATCATCTTGTGCGCGGGGTCCCAGTTCTGGGCCTCGGCGTCGTCGCCGATGTACATGCCGGCGAAGCGCAGCGTGCGGGCGCGGTCGCGCTGCACCGTGGGGTCGGCCAGGCCAAAGTAGTAAAAGTAGATGGAACTCTCGCCATGGTGCATCCAGTCATAGTTGGCGTCGAACTCGCGGTAGACCTGGCCGTACTGCGTGAACTGCTTCGTCACCGCCTCCCACAGCCAGCGGCTGCGGTCGTGCAGCTCGGCGGCGCCCCCCAGGGCGTAGAACAGCGGCCAGTTGTGGTACGACTCGTAGCCATCGTCCGAGCCGTCGAACCCCGGCCATTTCTCCCGCCAGACAAAGGTGCCGTCCTGGCGGGTGTAGCGCTCCTGGTAGCGGGGCGCGGCCTCGTTCATGCGGTCGATGAGGAAACGCTCCCACACCGCCCAGGCGGGCGGCGGGGCGACGGTGCAGCCCTGCACGGCAACGCGGCTCATGGTATGGCAACTCCTGGTGATGCGGTTGGTGGGCTTCGACGCTGAGGATTGGCAGAAGGGTATCGGCAAATGGGGGGGATGTCAAGGAGTGTCGAGCAATCCCTGCACCACCGGCGACTCGAACTCCTCCGCGAGGATATCCATCAGCACCACATCGTAGCGCCGGTCGCCGACGATGCGCGCCTGGCGGCGCCGGCCGATCTCGCGGAACCCCACCGCCCGGTAGCAGCGCAGGGCGCGCTCGTTGAAGGAGAACGTCCCCAGCATGACGTTGTTCAGGTTCAGCAGGTTGAAGGCATAGTCCAGCAGCAGCCGCGTCGCCTCCCGACCGTACCCCCGGCCCCAGCACTCCTTCTCGCCGATGACGATCCCCAGCATGGCGGAACGGTTCACGGCGTCGATCTGGAACAGGACGCAGCGGCCGATGAGTTCATCGCTCGTCTTGTCCACAATGCCGAACAGGTGCGAGTGATGGCGTCCGGCCTCCCCGAGCCCCTCGCGCGTCTCCTCCGCCGTGGTGGGAGTCCAGGCCTCGTCGCCCAAGGGCAGTGCGACCTCCAGGTCGTTATCCCACGCGGCGGATCGCTCCGCATCCTCGGGGCTGAGGGGGGAGAGGTAGCACTTGTTTCCGACGAGCTTGCGGTAGTGGGGCATGGGGAGTCTCCTGGTTGTTATGTCCTGCGGTGGTCGTCGTCCGTCGCGATGGGATCCTGGATGGCGCGGAGCACCCCATCGGCGTGATAGACCCGGTTGCGACGCTGCCCCGTCACCTCGCGGAGGATGCCCTCTTGCTCCAGGCGGACGATGTAGCGTGCGGCTTGCTGGTCTGTCGGGCCGGCACTTCAGTGACCCTCGAGAGCGGCAGGACGGGCCACTATTCACACAACTGTGAATTGGTATTCACGCTATGATGATTTTGGGCAGAATCACAATAGCGCTCCTGCCCCAACTCGATAGCTGCACGTCAAGGACACGCAAGAGCCCCGCTCATGCGCTCGCGGGGCCAGTGCAGATGCTCGCGTTGGCACGCTAGTGCCAATCAGATAGACGCTCGCCAGCGATTGTCCGAGCCAACCGTGCGAGGGCCACTGCTTCACAGGCTTGTGCATCGCTGAGTTCGAGAGGCTCTCCCGGATAGCGCGGCGCAACGCCATACGGAGTCAGGCTTTCGAGGAGCTGCAACGAGTCGGCAGCATCAGCGGCAACTTGTGCCAGGAGGTCGAGCAGTTGGCCTATGTCGTGAGTTCTCGGGAACTCGACTTGATACCATGTGAGTAATGCCTTGAGGTACTTTTCCCCAGCCTGCTGACAGTGGAAAGCGAGCGCTTCATAGTAGGCTGCCCCCTCGCCGAGAAGAAGCTCGGCCACCGCCAGGTCTCGATCAGCCTTCGCTAGCCACTGCCTCACGAGGTCACGCCTCACCTGCTCAGGCGGCCTCATACACCACTCTCCCATACCGGTGGGCCGGAAAGGCGATCCCACCGATCACATCCTTGCTCTCCTCAAAGCGCTCATCGCGCATGACGATGATGTCGAACGCATATCCCAGGCCCCGTAACGCCTGGCGGATGCGGACGCTCTCACCGTGTGCGTCATAGACGCCGCTCATCAGAACCAGGAGATCGATATCGCTGTCGGGCGACATCTCGCCCGCGGCGGCGGATCCAAAGAGGATGATGCGCTCGGGATCGGCTACCGCCACCACCCTCCGCACGATCTCACGCACCAGGGTTTCGTCGATGGCCATATGCACACCTCCCACCCTCTCTTACCACACGCCCCTCCAAAACGCAAGAGCCCCGCGACACACCGTTCGCGGGGCTCAACCCTGCACTGCAGGGCTCCTGGCTCCTCGGGCTGGATTCGAACCAACAACCAACCGGTTAACAGCCGGTCGCTCTACCGTTGAGCTACCGAGGAATATGGTCGCTGCACTCTAGCGCGCTGTATTGCAGCACGCTGCCCGACAGCGTCCGCTATTCTACATCCCTTGCCCCCGCCCGTCAAATCAAGGCACCTCGACAAGAAGGCCCGATGGGACGCGGATTACGCAGATTAGACGCTGATTTTCGCGGATCATGCTGTATTCTACTCTGACCCGCGGAGATCAGCGTTCGATCAGCGGAATCTGCGTACCATCGGGCCAACTTAGGTCAGATAATCCCTCAGCTTGCGGCTGCGGGTGGGGTAGCGGAGCTTGCGCAGCGCCTTGGCCTCGATCTGGCGGATGCGCTCGCGGGTGACGCCGAACTGCTGGCCGACCTCCTCCAGCGTGCGGCTCTCGCCGTCCTCCAGCCCAAAGCGCAGCGCCAGCACGTTGCGCTCGCGCTCGCTGAGCGACTCGAGGATGTCACGCATCTGCTCGCGCAGCAGCTCGCGGTTGGTCTCCTCCACCGGGCTGGCCACCGACTCGTCGGGGATGAAATCGACCAGCACGCTGTTCTCTTCGGCGCCCACGGGCGTCTCTAGCGACATCGGCTCCTGCGAGACGCGCATCAGCTGGCGCACCTTTTCCGCCGCCCGCTTGAGCCGGCGCCGCACCTCCACGGAGAGCTGTTCCCCGTCGGCCTTGGACTCTTCCACCGCCCTGCGGTCACCATCGGAGACGAAATCGACCACCACGGCGATCTCTTCCGGCGTCGGCTCGCGCCCCAGTTCCTGCTGCAACTGGCGCATGGCGCGCGACACGCGATTGATCGACTCGACCATATGGACCGGGATACGGATGGTGCGCGCCTGGTCGGCGATGGCGCGGCTGATGGCCTGGCGAATCCACCAGGTGGCATAGGTGCTGAACTTGAACCCCTTGGTGGGGTCGAACTTTTCCACGGCGCGCAACAGGCCCAGGTTGCCCTCCTGGATCAGGTCCAGGAACGACATCCCACGGCCCAGGTAGCGCTTGGCCACGCTCACCACCAGGCGCAGGTTGGCCTCGGTGAGGCGGCGCTGGGCGATGTTGCCCTGCATCACCTTCAGCAGCAGCGTCTGCCGCTCCAGGGGTGACAGGCTGTCCTCCGCCCTTTCCAGTTCTTCGGCGGCCACGAATCCCGCCTGGATCGCCATGGCGAGGCGGACCTCGTCCTCGGCGTCGAGCAAAGGCACGCGGCCGATCTCGCGCAGGTACATGCGGACCGGATCGTTGATGGGTTCGGGCTCGACGCGCGCGCGCGCCTCCTCGGCGGGCTCTTGCTCCTCCTCTTCCTCGCCCTCTTCCAACAGCGTCTCGGGTTCTTCCAGCAACTCTTCCTCGTCTTCCTCGTCTAGGTCGATGACGGGCACGCCCATCGCGTTCAGCGAAGCGACCACCCCGTCAAACTCCTCACGATTCTCGGCCATCGCGGGGAAGACGTCGATGATATCCTTCTTGGTGAGGTGCTCCTCGCGGATGCCTTTGTCGAAGAGCGCCTCCATTTTTCGGTTGCGGTCGGCGTCCTCGGGCATCTCAGGCCCCTTCACGAAATCGGTACTCCCTTTTGCTTCGCCCCACGAGCGTCACGGCATAGGAGCGGCGATCCACATCCAAATAGTCCCGCGCCAACGGATCGATCATGCGATTCAGTGCATGCACGCGTTCCTCGTCCCCCTCCTCTTGGGCGTCCTGCAGCATGAACCTGAGTTCGCGCAACAGGCGTCCGAGGTGATCGCGGCGGAGCCGCACCGTAACCTTGGTCAGGTCCTCACGGACCATATCGGCCGAAAGAGGAGGGCCAGAGCGGAGGGTGCGTAGCACCGATTCTACATGACCGGCCAGTTCAGTGTCAAGTTGCCCAACGTCCCGGGCGAGGCCCTCCGGCCCCACATGCTGCAGCTCGTCGCCGCGCTCGGCGATCAGCCGCTCCATCGCCTCGAACACCTGGCGGTTGCGCACGTCCAGAAACACGTCGGCCGAGAGTCGGGCGACTTCTTTCATCTCGGGCAGGAGCGCCGGCGCGCTCAGCAACAACGCCAGGGCACGCTCCTCGAGACCTCCGCCGTGTTCGCCGCCCTGCACCACGGCGCCGGCGCGCTGCCCACGAGGCCCCGCGACGGGCGCCGCCCCACGGCGCTCGGGCGGCCGCCGCTCACCCGGGCGTCCCCGGCCGGCGTCGCCGCGCAGGGCGTTCAGCTCGCCCCACAGGGTGCGCTCGTCGATGTGCACGCGCTGCGCCAGGCGCTGCAAATAGTGGGAGCGCTCCACCGGGCTGTCCATGGCGGCGATCACCGGCAGCAGCCTATCCACCGCCTCGCGCTTGCCCTTGGCCTGCGACAGGTCCACCCCCGCCGTCACCTGCTGGAAACTGTACTCTGCCACCGGCAGCGCACCCTCCACCAGGGTATCCCAGCGCGCGCGGTCGCTCAGCACCAGTTCATCAGGATCGAGCCCGTCGGGCAAGGCCAAGATCCGTATCTCGGCCTGGAGCTGCTCCTCGTAGCGGATGAGGCCCGTGGCCGTGGGCACCGGCACCACGCGGGTAGTGAGGGACTGGCGCGCCGTCTCGATGCCGCGCTCCGTGGCGCGAACGCCGGCGGCGTCAGGGTCCAGCGCCAGGATGAGGCGCTTGGTGATGCGCTTGAGCTGGTCCAGGTGCTGTTCGGTGAGGGCCGTGCCCATGCACGCCACGAGGTTGCGCACGCCGCACTGGTAGGGCACCACCACGTCCATGTACCCCTCGACGATGACGGCCGTGCCCGACTCGCGGATGGCGTGGCGCGCCAGGTCGATGCCGTACAGCACGCTACCCTTGTCGAACAGGGGCGTCTGCGGGGTATTCAAGTACTTGGGCTGGCCCTCGGCGTCCTGCAGCAGCCGCCCGCCAAAGCCGATGACGCGGCCCTGAGCGTCGCGGATCGGAAACATGACGCGGCCGCGAAAGCGGTCATAGACGTTGCCCGCGTCATTCTTGTTGGTGAGGCCCGCCTCGAGGATCTCAGCCTCGCCGTAGCCGAGTTGGCGCAGGCGCGGCTCGATGATGTGCCAGTCGTCGGGCGCATACCCCAGGTTAAAGGTGTCCATCGTCTCGGCGGTCACGCCGCGGCGCTCGAGGTAGCGCCTGGCGACCTCACCCGGGCGCGTCTCCATCAGGATGCGGTGATAGATGTCCGCCGCCGACGCATTGAGGCCGCGCAGGCGGTCCAGCTCGTCGCGCATCTGGATCTCGACGTCGTCCAGAGGGCGCAGCTCGATGCCGGCGCGCTGAGCCAAGAACTCGAGCGCCTCGCGAAACTCCATGTTCTCGCGGCGCATGAGAAAGGAAAAGATGTCGCCGCCGGTGCCACAGGCGCCAAAACAGTGCCATCCCTGGGTATCGGGGAAGACGATGAAGGAGGGGGTCTTTTCGCTGTGAAAGGGGCACAGCCCCTTGTAGTTGCGGCCGGCCTTTTGCAGGGGCACATACCCGCCGATGAACTCGACGATATCGATCCGCTCCTTGATTTCGTCGGTGATGCTCATGGTAGTGCCTGCATGGTGTTTAGTCCGGGACCGGTCCGCCACAGCCCATCGCCCTCGCCGCCCAAATACGCCCGTCCCGTCGCCGGGTCGACGGCCAACCCGCGCGACGCGCTCCCCGCCGGCCGGGTCGTGTCCTCGAGGATCTCGAGGGTCTCGAGATCGAACGCCGCCACGCCGCCGGAATAGCCCACCACGAGGCGCCCACGCTCCGCGTCGACGGCGATCTCGTCGCACCCCGCCAGGGGCTGCTCCCAATCGCCGGTGCGCTCGGCGACCACCCGCCACGCCTCGGTGTCCACCACGGACAGGGCGCCATACTTGGGCGACAGGTCGTGGGCCACGTACAGGCGGCGGGCCTCGGCGTCCAGCGCCAGGGCGCGGGGCAGGCCCAACCCACCCAGCGCCACCTGACCGAGCGGCTCCAGTGTGTCGGCGTCGAATGCGAGGAGAGTTCCGGGGCCGAGCTGTGTCACGTAGATGCGATGCATGAGGGGATCGTACACCAGCCCGCCGGGCGCCGCCTCCAGGTCGGTCACATGCATTATACCATGCCCCTCGCGATCGAGCATAACGAGGCGCTTTGCGTCGGCATCGCCCACGAACAGGTGGGCGGGCGAGACCGCCAGCCCCAACGGCCGCCCCAGGCCTTCGGCGATGGTGGCGAGCGTCGCGCCGTCATAGCGCGCCACGGCGCCGGCATCGGGCAGGGCCAGGTACGCCGAGCCGTCGGCGCTATCGAGGGCGATGGCGCCGGCGCGGTCGGGCAGCTCCGTCGAGGCGAGGACGCCCCCCTCGAGATCGTGCACCCGCAGCGTGCTGCCTGACGCCGACAGGACGCACCCACGCGTCGCGTCGAGGGCCAGCACATCGGCGGCGCCGTCGTCGGCCGGCAGCCAGCGCGGCGTCGGCGTGGGCCATGGGTCCGGCGCAGCGGACTGGGCGACGGCCCATTCTTCCGCCAGGATCGCGGCGGCGGGATCGTCTGCCCCCTCTCCCTGTAGTCCGTCGCCAGTACTCTGGCGCGAGGGCGGGGGCGAGGGGTCCTCTGCGGCCAGCGACAGCCCTTCGCGGATCACCACCGGCAGGCGCACGCCCGGCCCGCCAGGTGTGGGCGCCGTCAGCGTGGGCGCTTCCACCGTCGCCGGCGCGCCCGCCGTGCACACCCGCAGCGACACGTCGTCCACGTACATCCCGATGGGCTCGTACCCCTGGTGAAAGTAGGTGCCCAGGTGCAGCGTCACTTGCTGCCCGGCGTACCCCACCAGGTCGAAGGCCAGATGCTGCCAGGAGCGTGCGTCGGTCGAGTCCCACAAGGCGTTGGCGATGCGTCCTCCCTGCGCGTTCATCAACCACACGTACTGCCGGCCGTGGGCCACGTCGCGCGACTGCGGATAGTACCACAGGCTCAACGCCGCCGAGACGGTGTTGGCGGGCAGCGTCACCGTCTGCCGCCCGGAGGAATAGCTCGTCGATGCAGAGCCGGCCGTGAGGCCGATGCGGCCCGAGCGGCGCCCGCCATGGGCGAGGTCATCGGTATAGCCCCCCGGCGCCGCCGTCTCGAGGAATTCCCAGGCGGCGTCCTCCTCAAACCCACGGTTCTCTAGCACCTCATAGCATACCAGGTCACCGCCAGGGCGTGCCGCCCCCGCCACCTGTACCGGCGCCACGGCGGACACCTCGAGGGTGCCGCCCCCGCCGTCGCTCAGGAGGGCGGCGCTATGGTAAGTGCCCGCCCACCCTGCGGCCGTGGCGCGAAAGGTCACCGTGAGGGCGCCGGGCGCGTCCGTGGGCGTCTTGGGTAGGGCCGCCACGGCGTGGTACTGCTGCCGAGGCGCGTTCTCGTTGTCCATCCATACCCAGTCGGCCCAGGGGGTGGGGTTGGCCGGATCGAGCAGGAAGAAGGGGCAGACGCCGATCACCTCGGGCCAACGGCTCCAGTGGTCGCGGAAGGCGCGCGCGATATAGTCGGCACGGTTGGCATCGTTGATCGCCGGCAGCCCCAAGGGCCCGAGGAGATCGTTGGCCCCCAGCCGATACCCCGTCTCGGTAAGCAGCACCTGGAGGCCCGCGCGCCCGTGGTGCGCCAGGCGGTCCAGCTCCAACACATAGCTGTCGATGGCCAGGAAGCTATAGTCGGCGGCGGTGCCGTCGTGAAGGTTCTGCTCCGGCGGGCGATTGCCGGGATAGGGGTGGCTGGCCCAGACGTCGAACGCCTGCAGCGCGCCGGGCACCTTCGCCATCTGGTCGATGAACGCCGTGACGCTCACCCCCCCGCCCATGGCGTCCGCCATGTGGCCCGTGGGCGAGAGGCCGCCGTTCAGCAACACGATGCGCGGGTCGTGTAGGCTCCGCAGCGCCGCGGCCACCTCCACCAGGAACTGGCCGTACTCGACGCCGTTGGCGGCGCCGCCCCACTCTATGTTCAGGTTCGGCTCGTTGCCGATCTCGACGTACAGCTTGTGCCCGTCGCGCCGCGGCAGCCCCGCCACGACGCGCTTGAACGCCTCGGCCATGGCGCCGTACGGTTCCGGCTTGCGCCAGTTGGCGCCGTCCAGGTCCGTGCCCAGGCGCACCACCGGCACGAGGCCCAGGTCGTAGCAGCGGTTCACGAAATAGACCCAACAGCCGCTCGGGCCCGATGTGTTCGTGTCGATGCGGTAGAGGAGCTGCTTCACGTAGGCGCCCGGCCCCGCCACCTGGAGCACCCGCTCCAACTGGGCGTTGATGTAGCCGTCGTTGCAGCGGTCCTGCACAAAGGTATGCATGCCATAGTGGGTGCCGGTGCGGCGCGGCGGCACGCTCAACCCCAGCCAGGTGACGGCGTTCCCCACCACGGCCGGCTCTTGCGTCGAGACGAGGGCGCCGTTCTGGCGTATCTGCGTCGACCAGGGGACGTAGGAGAACCCCTCGGGGAGCAGGTACTGCAGCGCCGCGGCCTGGGTGGCGTCGGTGGGGTTTGTGATGGTGACGGCGTAGGTGGCGGTCTGCCCGGCGGCAACGGTCGCCGTTACGGCCTTGGCCGCCAACCCCAACCCCAGCGGCGAGGCGCCGCCCCCCTCCTTGCCCGCCATCGGCATGAATATCAGCCAGGCGGAAAGGAGGATCAGTCCGATGCCTCGTCCAGCTAGGGCCACAGAAGCGCTCCGTTGGGTCATGATGTCATCGGGGGATGGGGGGTAACGGTTCCTACGGCGCGGGGAGGATAGCAGCAGCGGGGGGACCTGTCAACCAGGGGTGCCGTCAATCGATGGGGGGAAGGGCCAGCTGCAGGCTGACGCGCATGGTGCCGGTCGGGACGTGCCACACTACCAGCCCAAGCACACAGGAAGCGAGCGTGCCGAGCTAGCTAGCTAGCCGGGACGACTCTAGTTCGGCGAGGAACGCCGCCGGCGTTATCAGTCTGAACGGCATACACGCATGAAGGCGCTTGTTTGATAGGATATGCCGTTGGTCGCCCGTGACAAAGCGATCCACGCACGCCTCCATGGCGGCACCAAGTATCGCTGCGTCAGGCGCATACGTCACGATGCGCAGAATCCTCTCCACGGTGGCGACTTGGGGGTCAGGGAGGA
>Ga0123328_1004664_pt1 | contig 11071 bp, 11 predicted proteins | sample BioC12SIPDNA_2_FD_89702 | JGI IMG/M metagenome (GOLD analysis project Ga0123328, IMG submission 89702) | Anaerobic biogas reactor microbial communites from Washington, USA - Biogas_R1_A C12 SIP DNA | ecosystem: Engineered > Bioreactor > Anaerobic > Unclassified | place: Washington, USA...
AGATCATGGGCGCGCTGGCGGCGGAGGGCATCCGGATTGTGGACGAGTTCGACCTGCGCTCCGAGCCGCCGGAGGTCCAGTCATGGGTCGCAGAATACTTCGACGAGGAGGTGCTGCCGGGCCTGGTGCCCATCATCCTGCGGGACGGGCACCCGATCCCCCCGCTGACGGACGGGGCGCTCTACTTCGGCATCAAAATGTGGGGGGCTTCTGTGATGTACGCCCTGCTGGAGATCCCGCCGGTGCTGCCGCGCTTTGTGGCCCTGCCGAACGGCCGGATCATGTACCTGGACGACATCATCCGCCACTCGCTGCACAAGGTGTTCTACATTTTCCGGGCGGAGCGCATCGAGGCCTTTGAGTTCAAGATTTCCCGCGATGCCGAGCTGGACATGGACAACGACTTCTCGGAGGGGTATGTGCGCAAGATGCAGAAGGTGCTCCGCCAGCGCAGGGGCGGCACGCCGACGCGCTTCGTCTATGATGCGGACATGCCTCCGGGGCTCCTCCAGCGGCTGAAGCGCGAGCTGCGCCTGGGCGACGCGGACACGACGATCGCCGGGGGGCGCTACCACAACATGCGCGACCTGATGCGTTTTCCCGCCAGGCGGCCCGACCTCCGCTTCGAGCCCCTCGACCCGAGCCCGCACCCGGTGCTGGACGCCGTGGAGGGGCCGCTGATGGACATCATCCGGACGCGCGACACGCTGGTCACCTATCCGTACCAGTCTTTCGACCACCTGGTGCGCCTGCTGCGGGAGGCGGCGATAGACCCGGAGGTCAGGGATATCCGGATGACCCTGTACCGGGTGGCCAGCCACTCGCAGGTGGTGAACTCCCTCATCAACGCGGCGCGCAACGGGAAGAAGGTGTTTGTCTCCGTGGAGCTGCAGGCGCGCTTCGACGAGCAGCACAACATCAGCGTGTCGGAGAAGCTCGCCGAGGTCGGGGCGAAGGTCGTCTACGGCGTGCCGCCGATGAAGGTGCACGCGAAACTGCTGATGATCCGGCGGAAAGACGAGACCGTCTGCGCGCTGTCCACGGGGAACTTCAACGAGGCGACCGGGCGGCTGTATGTGGACAGCCTCCTGCTCACGGCGGACAAGCGGATCACGCGCGAGGTGGAGCGGGTGTTCGACTACCTGGCCGAGGCGGCCAACAGCCGGGCCGTTTTGCCGCCGTCGTTCAAGCATTTGGCGGTGTCCCCGTTCAACGCGCGCAAGGTGCTGTACCGGAACATCACGGCGGAGAAGGCGAAGGGGAAGAAGGGGCGCATCCTGATCAAGGTGAACCACCTGACGGACCCGATGATGATCCGGCGGCTGCGGGCGGCGGCGGACGCGGGCGTGCGGGTGGACCTGATCGTGCGGACCACCTATGCGATGCTGCCGCACAAGAACATCCGCGCCATCTCAATCCTCGACCGCTACCTGGAGCACCAGCGGGTGTTCGTTTTCGGCGAGGGGGACGACGCCCGCGTGTTCATGAGCTCGTCGGACCTCATGGAGCGCAACCTGGACTGGCGGATCGAGGCGGCCTTTCCCGTCTATGACCCGGAACTGCGGGCGCAGGTGTGCGAGATGATGGCGATCCAGACGCGCGACGACGTGAAGGCGCGGCTGCTGGACCGAAAGCAGTGCAACGCCTACGCCGGCGACGGCGCGGGGACCCGCCGCGCGCAGTATGAGACGCACGCGTACTTCGCCGCGTTGGCTTCCTCCACGAAAGATGCCGGGGCGGCCCGGGGGGGCGCCGAATCCGCGTCATAGGTCTTCCATCCGCCCGGTGATCGCCAGGGGGCGCCAAACCGGGGACTGTCCCACACGCGGGCACCGGGAGAACCGGCCCGTCTGCCTCTGCTTGGCAATGAGGGAGGCCCCGGTCGGATCCGGGGCCTCGTGGGGAGAGGGTCAGGGAGGGTGTTTGTCTGCGCGGGCCTATTCGGCCACGCTTACCGTGATCTTGCGCGGCTGCTTCGCCTTCACCTTGGGAAGATGGATGGTGAGCACGCCGTACTTCATCTCGGCCTGAATGTTCTCCTGGTCCACTTCCTCGCTGAGCTGGAACTGGCGGAAGTAGGGAACGAGGCGGAACTCGCTGAGAAGGGTTCCCTCGCGGGACTCGCCGGCCGGGGCGCCCTTCAGGGTGAGAACGTTCTTGTCCACCCCGATCTCCACGTTGTCGCGGCCGACGCCGGGAAGGTCCGCCACCACCACGAGCCCGTTTTCCGTCTCAAAGATGTCCACGGGCGGGACGATCGTCCGGGATTCCTCCCGGGTGTCCGGGGCCTTCTGCTCAACCTTGGCGGGAATCGTCGTCTCTTTCATGGTTCTATCCTCCTTTTCAGGGGTTGCTGTTGCTTTTGTCGCCTGCGGTCTGCCGTCACTTCACGCTCACGGCGATCTTTTTCGGCTTGGCCGCCTCGTGCTTCGGGAGCGTGAGGCGCACAATGCCGTTGACGTACTCCGCCGTGACCTTGTCGCCGTCCACCTCCACGGGAAGCGTCAGGGCGCGCGTGAAACGGCCCGCGCCGCGCTCGTTGCGGTGGTAGGCCTCCGGTTTGACGTCCGGGTTGACGGCGCTCTTCACGCCGCTGATCCGTAGCTGGTCGCGGAGCACCGACACCTCGATGCTCTCCGGGTCGAGCCCGGGGGTAAGCATCTCGACGCGCACACTCTCCGCATCCTCAGACACGTTCATGAGGGGGAGTCGCCCCGGTCCGGCCGGTCCGGTCTGCCGCCCGAAGACGCGGCCGCCCGGATCGCCCTGCGCGAAAATGCGCTCCACTTCCCTGCGGACGGCGTCCAGTCCTGTGAAGGGGTCCCAGTAGTAGGTTGCCATGGTCTGTTCCTCCTGTTGTTTCGACCTGTCGGCCGGTGTTTTCCGTTTTCTGCCGCTTTTTCCGGCGCACACCACCAGGGGCAAGAGCTGTGCCAGTGTCTTCTTCCGTCGCGGGGATGTGCCATAAGCCCAAGATGCGCGGGGAGTTGTGATGGAGAAGGGCGGAAGGAGGGGCGGGTGCGGGAAGGGGCGGGGTGTTTCGATCAGAAACAGGCTGTTTTGAAATCGCACAGCGGGATGTTCAGCGCCGCGACGGCCTCGGCGGCCTGGCCCATGTTGAAGCGTTCGGCCATGGCGTCCACCAGGGCGGCGGCGAGAAAGCCCACCCCCAGCGGCGGGAGAATCCCGTTCCGGGCGCGCCGGTAGGGGCTGCCGATGGACCAGGCGTAGTCGAAGGGTGGTATGACGAAGACGACCTTCATGGGCGACCGTTCACGGTTGCGAATAATGCGTATGAACAAAAGTTCACCACGGTGAACGCCGGGGGTCAAGGCGCGAAAATGTCCGGCCGCGCCTCACGGTTTGGTGAGGAACCCTATGAGGGCCTGCTTGAACGCCTTCTCGTCCTTCCACCCCATGGCGCAGCGGACGGGCCGTCCCTTTGCGTCGTCCACAACGGTCACGCCCTTGTCGTCCACGACGAGGTTGAGCGTTTCCACGGCCATGAGGCTGTCCGCAACAAGCAGCTCAACGGCTGTCGTGTCAAACAGGATGCTTGACGAGTCCTCGGCGTACTGTCCCCGGTTCTTCCAGGCGTCGTAGTTCTCGATGACGGCCCGGGCGCGGGAGGCGTCGCTGTTCTTGACCTTCAAGTAGTCCTCCCCCTCCAGGCGCAGGGTGCCGCAGACGTCCAGGGGGGCGATGGTGATCTTCCATGGCGCGGCGAAGACGGCCTTCGCGGCGGGGATGTTGCAGACGACGTTCCACTCGGGGTCGGGGGTGGGCTTTCCATTGTAGCCGATCCGCACGCTGCCCGCCATGAGGGTCACGTCGGTCTTGTCGGCAATGTCCGGGGCGCGCTTGAGGGCCTCCTCCAGATTGGGCAGGGGACCGATGGCGCAGAGTTTGAAATGTCCGGCGGGCTGGCTGCGGATCAGGTCAATCATGGCGCCGACCCCGTCCTCATGGACCTTTCCGGGGTACTTGTCGAGGGTGTAGTCCCCGAGCCAGGCGGCCTGGTTGATGGAGGCCTCCTCGGTCTTCTTTCCGATGCCGAGGGGGATGTCGGTGCGCCCGATTTTCTCCAGAATCTTTCCCACGAGCCGCGCCTTGAGCGGCGTGTTGTGCGACGCGGTGACGATGAGTTTGACGTCCATGCGCGGGTCGCCCAGGGCCTGGCACAGCGCCCAGGTGTCGTCAATGTCGTCGCCGAGGTCCGTGTCGAGGATCACCGGCACCGGGGCCGCGTGAACGGCCACGCAGCACAGGCCGAGCATGCCCACAGAAAGCATCCATTTCATGTCGGGGTCTCCTTGGTTGACGTGCCGCGCCAGTGTCCCATGTTTGCCGCCGGCGGTGCAACCGGGCCGCGGACCTTGTCCCCCCCGCGGCCCGCCGCGTATACTTCGCATCAACCTCTTGGACGGTGTTTTCACAATGCGGATGGAACAACAGAACCTGCAACGGCAGGAACAGCGGCAGATTCTCACGCACCAGCAGATCATGGGGCTGGGGCTGCTGCAGTTGAACGTGCAGGACCTCCAGCAGCAGCTGGAGGAGATCGTGGAGCTGAACCCCTTTCTGGAGCTGGTGCCGGTGGAGCCGCCGTCCGCGCCGGCCCCCGCCCCGGCGTCTCCGGCCGCCGCGACGGAGGACCCGGACGGGGAGGAATACGCGGAGCGGTGGGCCGACGAGGCCCTGTGGCGGCACCACGAGGGCCGCGATTTCAGCGTGAACCGCGACCTGGACCAGCTCTGGCAGTACCGGATAGACAACATCCGCAGCGAGCAGTCCCTCTACGAGCACCTCATTGGGCAGCTTCGCGCGTCGGTGCGCGGGCCGGTAGACGAGGCGCTGGGCACTTTCCTGATCCAGCAGATTGACGCGAACGGCTATTTCCAGGGTTCCGCCGTGGAGGTGGCGGGGGAGCTGGGCATTCCCCCGGCGGAGGTGGAGCGCCTGCTGGCACTGATCAAGACCTTCGAGCCCACGGGGGTGGGGGCGGAGAATCTCCGGGAGTGCCTGCTGCTCCAGATTGCGGTGGAGCATGCGGACGACGCCCCCCTCCTGGAACTGGTCCGCGACCATTTTGACCTGCTGAAGGACCGGCGTGTGCCCGCCATCGCGCGGGCGATGCGGATCACCGAGGCGGAGGTGGAGGAGGTGATGGCCCGTCTGCGCACACTGGAGCCCCGGCCGGGCCGGGTGTTTGCCTCCGGGGGGGCGCAGGTGGTGGTGCCCGAGGTCATCATCCGAGAGGTGCCCGAGGAGCGCCTCCTGCGGGACGGGCCGCGCTACGAGGCGGTGCTGGCGGACCGTCTGTTCCAAGTGCGTTTCGATGAGGAGGCGCTGGCACAATACCGGGAAAACGTCCGGGAGAAAGAGGGGGCGGCCTGGGTGCAGGAGCGGGTCCGCGACGCGAACGACCTGCTGAGCAACCTGAGCCGGCGCGAGCAGACGCTGCTGTCCGTGGCGCAGTGCATCGCCGAGACGCAGGAGGACTTCCTGCGGGAGGGGGAGGAGGGCCTGAAGCCCCTGCGCATGGCGGACGTGGCGGCCCGGGTGGGCATCCACGAGTCCACCGTGTCGCGGACGGTGAACGGGAAGTACGTGCAGACCCCCCAGGGGGTGATGGAACTGAAGCGCTTCTTCTCCGTGGGGCTCGCCACGGACGACGGGGAGGACCTGTCGGCGCGGGCCGTGCGCGCGCAGATCCGCGCGCTCATCGAGAAGGAGGACAAGTCCGCGCCCCTGAGCGACGAGGCCCTGTCGGAGATTCTTCAGAAGGAGCAGGGCATCCGCGTGGCGCGGCGGACGGTGGCGAAATACCGCGAGGGGATGGGCATCCCCACCAAGCGGGAGCGCAAACGCTTTTCCTGAAGACGAACCCGGCGCGAAGGAGGCCCCCCATGATGGTGCATTCGGTGTATTTCTGGCTCAAGCCCGAACTCGACGATGACGCGCGCGCCGCGTTTCTGGGGGGGCTGCTTTCCCTGAGGGCCATTCCCGGCGTGCGCGCCCTGTATGCCGGCCCGCCGTCGGCCACGCCGCCGCGCCCCGTGGTGGTGGGGGACTACACCTTCGGTTTGACCGCGATTCTGGACGACGGGGCGGCGCACGACGCCTACCAGGCGTCGCCGGAGCATCAGGCGTTCCTGACACGCTTCTCCCCCTGCTGGGACCGTGTTCAGGTGCTCGATTTCGACCCCGTCTCGGACTGACCGGCAAAGAAGCGGTTTAGCGCGCGCGCTGTCTCCTCGGGCTTTTCCTGGGGGAAGAAATGGGTGCCGCCGGGGATCACCTCCAGCGCGCCGCACGGCAGGCGGCGGTGCTGCTCCCGGACATGTTCGAGCATGTAGCTTTCGCCGCCCGCCACGCACAGGACGGGCGCGCGCACGCCCTCCAGCGCATGAAGCGTCTCCTCCGAAGACCCGCACTCGTAGAAAAAGGCTTCCAGATGGCCGGGGCACTTGAGCCGCGCCCGGCCGTCGGCCAGGGATTCCAGCCCGTGGCGCAGGAAAGCGTCCCACGCTTCGGGGTGCCAGTGGGCGTAGGGCCGCTTGGCCCCCAGCCGTCCGGCGGCCTCCTCCGGCGAGGAAAAGACAACCTTGCGGCGGCGCGCCCCGTGCGCCAGCGGCATCTCATCCGGAAAAAACCAGGCGGGGGCGAGAATGGCGTCCAGCAGGGCGGCCCGGGCGAAGAGTTCCGGGTGATGGATCAGGTTCAGGGCCACGGCCACGCCGCCGCCCGAGTGCCCGATGGCGGCGGCGCCCGGGCCAAACGCCAACTGGCGCGCCGCGTCCTCCACGTCCCCCGCGAAGGAGGCCCACTGGTAGGCGGCACGCCCCTCCGGCTTCAGCGAGTCGCCGTGCCCGCGAAAATCGAGGGAGTAGGCGTGCCATCCCGGTTCCAGCCGCCGGATGACGGGGTCCCAGACACGCGCCAAGGTACCCGCGCAGTGGCAGAAGAGCATCGGCGGCCCCGAGCCGCCGTGGTCCCAGACGCGCAGCGGCCCGCCGTCGCGCGAGCGCAGGTCCAGGGCGGCGGGCGTCGGTGTCATGCCGGGGCGGCCCCAAAGGCCCGGCGGACCGTTTCCAGGAGGGTTTCCGGCGCCACCGGCTTCTGGAGCAGGCCGTCCAGTCCGTAGTCGCCCGGACGGATGTTGTGCTTCACCGTGTCCGCCGCGGAGCTGAGGAGAAAGACCGGGCAGGCGCAGCCGCGTTCCCGGAGGGTCCGCACCATGTCCACGCCGGAGTTGACCTCCTCCATCATGAGGTCCGCGAGGATCAGGGAGGGGCAGGCGCGCGCTGCGGCCTCCAGGCCCTCCCCGGCGGTGGCGGCCTCGTCCACGCCGCAGCCTGCGGCCTCCAGCACGATCCGGAGGGCGGCCCGCATGTCCGGGTCGTCGTCCACGATCAGCACGCGCTTTCCGTGAAGGTCCATCGGGGAATCCTCCTTGGCTCAGGCCGGGGGTTCATCGTCCGGAACCGCGTCTTCGGCGGGGGCCTTGGCGGGCAGGCGCAGGCGGAGTTCCGCCGCCAGCCGCGCATATTCGTCCAGGGCGAGGGTCTGCGGCCTGCGGCCGCCGTCAATGCCCGCCGCGGCCATGGCGGCGAGCACGTCCTCCTTGGGCATGCCAAAACTGCCGGAGCCGGTGAGGGCGTTCCGCAGGGTCTTTCGGCGGTGGCAGAAAGCGGCCCGGACAACCTTCATGATGAAGCGTGCCTCCTCCCGGGGAAAGCGCGGGGTCTCATGGCAGCGGAACCGCACGACGCAACTGTCCACCTTGGGCTGGGGGATGAAGCAGGACGCGGGCACGCGGTGGACGAGGTCCACATCGGCGTGGAGCGAGGCGGAGATGGTGAGCACGCCGTACTCGGGGGTGTTCACCGCCGCGACGAGGCGCTGGCCCACCTCCAACTGGAGCATGACGACCATGCGGGAGAAGAAGAGCGGCGCCTCCAGGAAATGGAAGAGGACCGGCGTGGTGATGTAATAGGGGAGGTTCGAGACCATTTTCAGGCTCGCGCTTCCGGGCAGGAACTCGTCCACGAGGTCGGTCAGGCTGTGGTTGAGGATGTCGCCCCGGAAAAGGCGCACGTTCGGGGTCTCGCCGAACTGCTCCTCCAGGCAGGGCATGAACGACGGGTCAATCTCGACCGACAGCAGCCGCCCGGCTTTGGCGCAGAGCCTGCGGGTGAGGGCGCCCAGCCCCGCGCCCACCTCGATGACGTTGTCCTCGGGCCCGAGGCGCGCCGCCTCGACGAGAATGGCGTTGATGTTGTCGTCCACGAGCAGGTTTTGCCCGAGGCGTTTCTTGAAGCGGATGTTGTGGCGCGCGCACAGGTCTCTGAGGCGCGGCGCCTCTTTTTTCTCTTGGCCTTCGCTCATAATCCTTCCGGGCGGCTATTGCGGCATGTTGGTGAAAAAGACATTGAAGACGGCGTCCCCGGGCGCGGTGATTTCGGCCTCCACCGGCACCCGGCGCAGAGGGGTGTCCGCCGGTGCGGGGGCGGCGGGGGGGGAGACCGGCAGGTCCACCATGATCATTTGCTGGTTCTGGGTGACCGAGACTCCGCCGGCGCCCGGGCCCACCTCATTGAGTATGGAGACCACTGGGACGCCCGCGGCGAAGTCCGCCTCGGCCACCCGGTACTCCGCCTTGAGGAGCCATTTTCCGGGCTCGGCGGGGGTCAGGGTTCCGGAGAGGTTGAAGGTGCCCCTGATGGCGTATCCCTTCCCGTCCGGGAGGGGGCTCACCTCAATGCTGGCGTTCGGGCGGGCGTCTGGGTTCACCGTCAGTTCCGAGTGAACCTTGCCCTCCTCCTCGACCGTGCGGGTGGCGACGACGGGCGGAATGTCCGCCGCGGGTGTTGCGGCGGCCGGCAGGCCGGGGGCGGGTGTTGCCGCCTCGGGCGCTGTGGGGACGCATCCGGCGCCACCCACCGCCAGTGCGGCCAGCGCCAGGCACACCGTGAAATGCCAAAGATGTTTCATGGCAGGCACTTTCCTGAGTTCTCCTCCGCGCCGGGATTCCGTGCGGAAGGTCCGGCGGCCCATGGTACACAATGGGGGGGGCGGCTTCCAAATGAAACGGGGCGTGACTTTTGCGTTCCGGCGCTCCGGGGGGTAGAATCGCGCCAGGAGAACCGCAATGCCGCAGGTTATCGTGGAGCAGCCGGGCGTGCCGCCCATGTCGGTGCCCCTCACGGGGAGTGAGGTCACGTTCGGGCGGTCCGAGGACAACCATGTCGTGCTGGTGGCCGAGGAGGTGTCCCGCCACCATGTCCGGCTGTACTTCCGGGAGAACATGTGGGTTCTCCGGGACATGAAAAGCCTGAACGGAACCTATGTGAACCGCCAGCGCATTGTGGAGCGGGCGCTGAAGCACCTGGACGAGATATTCCTCGGGGGGAAGTGCCGGCTCATTTTCCGCGACGACACCGCAATGGGCACCCGCACGCCCGGCACGAAGGAGACGGAGCGGGACAGCAAGCTGCTGGAGAGCCTCAACACCATCCGCGACCAGATGGCGCAGGTGGACAGCAGCATGACGATGATCGCAAAGACGGGGAAGACCTCGGCGCGCGTCAAGACGCCGGTGCCCAACGAGGAGGAGATGGTCCGGATCGGCCGGGCCTACCGCCGCCTGGCCGCGCTGAACAAAGTCAACCAGGTCATGGCGTCGAATTTCGACCTGGAGCGCCGCCTGGCGGCCATGCTGGACACGGTGCTGGAGGTGCTGGAGGCGCAGCGGGGCTTCGTGCTGCTGCGGGCGGCGGACGGGCGCACGCTGGAGGTGAAGGTGGCGCGCGAGATGGGGCGCGAGCTGGAGGCCTCCTCCCCCAGCATGGGCATCGCCGGGCGCGCCGCCATAGACGGCGAGGCCGTGCTCATGGCGGACCGGGAGAGCAACCGCGAGTTCGGCACGCGCGAGAGCGTCATCCGCACGGGCATCGTGAGCGCCATGTGCGTGCCCCTGCGCATCGAGGACCGCATTCTCGGGTCCGTCTATCTGGACACAAACGTCCCGAACCACCGGTTCAGCGAGGAGGACCTTGAGCTGTTCTCCTCCCTGGCGTCGCAGGCGGCGCTGGCCATAGACAACGCCCGGCTGCACTCGGAGATTCTGGAGGCGGAGCACCGGCGCGAGAGTCTGGCGCGCTTCCTGCCCAACGCCCTGGTGAACAAGATCATCAACGATTCGCAGAGCCTGGAACTGGGCGGGCAGAAGGCCCTGGTGACGACCATGTTCTGCGACATCCGGGGCTCGTCCAAGCTGGCCGAGCAGCTGGAACCGCAGGACCTCGTGGGGCTGCTCAACGAGCATTTCACGGCGATGACGGAGATTGTCTTCAAGTACCAGGGAACGCTGGACAAATACATCGGCGACGAGATTATGGCGCTGTTCGGCGCGCCCTTCCGCACGGGCGACGAGCCCTTCCGCTCCGTGTGCTGCGCCCTGGAGATGCAGACCCGCAACCGTGAGCTCAATTTGGTCCGCTCCGAGGAGCACAGGCCCCGCTTCCATCTCGGCATGGGGATTGACACGGGCGAGGTCATCGCCGGGTACATCGGGTCGCCGAAGCGCATGGACTTCACCGTAGTCGGCGACCGGGTGAACACGGCCAAGCGTTTCTGCGACACCGCGGAGGCCGGAAAAATCGTCGTGGGCGCGGAGGTCTGGAACGCCGTCCAGGACCGGGTGACGGGCAAACCGCTGGGAACCCTCATGCTCAAGGGAAAGGAGCAGGCGGTGCACGCCTTTGAGATTACCGGCCTGAAGCGCTAGGGCGGGGACTGGAACCGACGGTTCCGCCTCCGGGGGCAGGGATTCTGAACAAGGGAGAAAGGTTTTTTTCATGGGCATCTCTGCGGTTCTGCTGGCGGGATTGTGCGCGCTGCCGGTGTCGGCGGCTCCTCTGGAGTTCAGCGACCCGGAGAACCTGCCGCCGCCCCCGGCGGACGCGCCCGGTTTCCCGGTGAACACCCCCGGCGCGGGTGTTCGCGCCGGATTCGCCTCGCCCCCGCCGGGATACGGCGAGGTGCCGTTCTGGTGGTGGACGGGCGA
>Ga0123328_1004669_pt1 | contig 11059 bp, 2 predicted proteins | sample BioC12SIPDNA_2_FD_89702 | JGI IMG/M metagenome (GOLD analysis project Ga0123328, IMG submission 89702) | Anaerobic biogas reactor microbial communites from Washington, USA - Biogas_R1_A C12 SIP DNA | ecosystem: Engineered > Bioreactor > Anaerobic > Unclassified | place: Washington, USA...
CGCCGGCCCTGCTGCTGGAGGCGATCCGGCGGACCGAAGGGGTCCCCGCACCGCCCCTGCGCAAAAGCGGTCAGAAAGAGGCCCCGCTCTCCTTCGCCCAATCCAGGCTCTGGTTCCTCGACCAATTCCGGGGGGGGACGACCACTTACAATATTCCTGCGGCCCTCCGCCTCCGCGGCAAGCTGGATGTTGACGCTCTGGAAAAATCTCTTGAAACCCTCATCCGCCGCCACGGCAGCCTGCGCACCCTGTTCCGGGAAGCGCCCAGCGGCGAGGCCTTTCAGCACCTTATCGACCTGGGCCATTTCACCCTGGCGATGGAAGCCATCGGGGGCAACGAGATCGAGGAGATCGCTCTTCGGGAAGCCCGCCACCTCTTCGACCTCCGGGAAGGTCCTCTGTACCGCTTCCGCTTGTGGCGGATCAACGATCAGGACCATCTGCTCACCCTCAACATCCACCATATCGTCTTCGACGGCTGGAGCTTCGGCATCTTCCTGCGGGAGTTGGCGATCTGCTACGCCGCCCTCAGCAAAGGGGAGATCCCGGCGCTGCCCAAGACAACCGTGGACTACGGCGACTACGCCCAGTGGCAGCGCAAATGGCTTACGGGGGAACTGCTGGAGCGGCAGAGCGCCTACTGGAAGGACCGTCTGGAGGGGATTCCCGAGCTCCTTTCCCTTCCCACCGACCGGCCGCGCCCCGACATCCAGAGCCTGCGCGGCGGCCACATGGCGGTGGAACTCGACGGGGTGACCGCCAAAACCCTCCAGGAGCTCTGCCGCCGGAGCAACGTCACCCTGTTCATGGCCCTGGAGACTCTGTGGGCCGTTTTCCTCGGCAAATACAGCGGCATGGACGACATCGTCGTGGGCACTCCCCTTTCCGGGCGAACCCGGCCCGAAATCGAAAACACCGTCGGCTTTTTTGTCAACAGCCTGCCCCTGCGCCACAACCTCAGCGGACAGCCGACCTTCAGGGAACTCCTGGAGCAGACCCGCAGGCTGGCCCTGGAAGCCTACAGCCATCAGGATATCCCTTTTGAAAAGCTGGTGGAGGAGCTGGCCCCGGAGCGCAATACCGACCGTTCCCCTATCTTCCAGGCCTTTTTCGCCATGGCGGATGGGGATTTCGACCGCATCGACCTGGAAGGCCTGAGGACGGAAATCTTTTTCCCCGAGTTCGACAGTGCCAAGTTCGACATCACTTTGAGCCTCGGTGATTACGACGGCCGGATCTGCGGCCATCTCGAATACGCCGGCGATCTGTTCGACGGGGAAACCGTCACCCGCATGGCCCGCCACTTCCGCCACCTGGCCCGCCGGGCGGCCCTTGATCCGGACCGGCCGATCAGCGAAATCCCCCTTCTGGAAGAGGATGAATACGAGCGGGTCATCCGCCGCTTCAACGACACCGCCGTCCCCTTTCCCGCCGAGCGGATTTTCCACCGGCTTTTTGAGGAACAGGCGGAAAAGAACCCGGACCGGATAGCCGTCCAGGACGGCAAGGAAGAGCTGACCTACAGCCAACTCAACCGCCGGGCCAACCGCATCGCCTACGCCCTCAGCGCCATGGGGGTCCGCCCCGACACCCTGGTCGGGCTCTGTCTCGAGCGCGGGGTCAACCTCGTCGCCGCCATTCTCGGGATTCACAAGGCCGGCGGCGCTTACGTGCCCCTCGATCCGCTCTACCCGACCGCGCGCCTCGCTTTCATGATCCAGGACGCCGGGCTCCGCTTCATGGTCACCGATTCCGAACTCGAAATCCCTTACAAAGGGGAACGCCTGCTTATCGACGACCCCAAGGAACTGACCGGCTTCCCCGTCGCCAATCCCGGACCCGCCGCCGCTCCCGGCAACTTGGCCTATGTCATCTACACATCCGGCTCCACGGGGCAGCCGAAAGGGGTGCTGGTAGAGCACCGCGGTCTGGTCAACCTCGCTCTCGCCCAAAGCGAAATGTTCGGCGTCCACACCCATAGCCGGGTGCTGCAATTCGCCTCGCCATCCTTTGACGCCTCCATCTCGGAGATCGCCATGGCTCTGGTGCGCGGCGCCGCTCTCTACATCCCCCGCAGCGATACCCTTTTGGCCGGCGAGGAACTGGCCCAGATCCTCAACGAAAACCGCATCGACGTAGTCACCCTGCCGCCGACGGCGCTGGCTTCCCTGGATCGGGAAATCCGTTGGCTGGAAAATCTGATCGTCGCCGGCGAGCCCTGCCCGCCGGAACTGGTTTCCAAGTGGTCACAGGGACGCAATTTCTTTAACGCCTACGGGCCCACCGAATGCACCGTCTGCGCCACCATCGGCCGTTATCTGGAGGGCGCCCTGACCATCGGCCGGCCGATGGCCAACACCCAGGTCTACATTCTCGATACCCACGGCCTCCCCCAGCCTCCTGGAGTCCCCGGAGAGCTCTGTGTCGGCGGCGCCGGCGTGGCCCGCGGCTATCTCAACCGCAACCGCCTGACCAAAGAAAAATTCATTCCCAATCCTTTCGGCTCCGGACTCCTCTACCGGACCGGAGATCTGGCCCGCTGGCTGGAGAACGGCGAGATTGAATTTTTGGGACGGATCGACCAGCAGGTCAAGATCCGCGGCTACCGCATCGAACTGGGAGAGGTGGAGAGCGCTCTGCGGGAGCACGCCTTCGTCTACGGCGCCGTCGTCAACCCCTTCGGCAAGGAGGGGGAAAAACGTCTTTGTGCCTACGTGGTGGGAGATTTCGAAACGACGGAACTGCGCGACTATGTAAGCCGCAAACTGCCCCATTACATGATCCCCTCCGTCTTCATGAAGGTGGAGACCTTCCCGCTGACTCCCAGCGGCAAGATCGACCGTAAAAAACTCCCCCATCCGGAAATCGCCTCGGACAAGGATTACACAGCGCCGCGCAACGATATGGAGAAGGCGCTCTGCGCCGTCTTCGCCGAAGTCCTCGGCATGGAAAAGATCGGCATCAACGACAACTTCTTCGAGCTGGGGGGCAATTCTCTGCTGCTGGTAAAAACCCGCAGCCTGACCAACAAACGGCTGGGCGGCCAGCTGAGCATCACCGACTTCTTCCACTACCCGACCATCGCCCGTCTGGCGGAACTCCTCGCCGGCGCGGCCCCCTTACCGCAAAAACGGGAGTTACCCGCGATTCAGGCCAAGGAAGACGCCGTCGCCATTATCGGTATGGCCGGCCATTTCCCCGGGGCTTTCACGGTGGAAGGCTATTGGGACAACCTGGTCGCCGGAATCGAATCGATCCGTTTTTACAGCGAAGAGGAACTAATCGCCTCCGGCTTCCCGCCAGATGTGGTCAGCAACCCCCATTTCGTTCCGGCCTACGGGCAAATGGACGGAGTCGAACTCTTTGACGCCTCTTTCTTCAACATGACCCCGCGGGAAGCCGAGCTGTGCGATCCCCAGCAGCGCCATCTCCTCGAAATCGCCTGGGAAACGCTGGAGAGCGCGGGCTGTAACCCAGACACCTATGATGGCCGCATCGGTGTCTTCGTCGGTGTCGGCTCCAACGCGTACCTGGAGGAAAACCTCATGCCGGCCCTTGGCGAAACCGATGTCGCCACCGGTTTTCAGATCAGCATCATGAACGGCAAGGAGTTTGCCGCCACCCGCATCTCCTACAAGCTCAACCTCGACGGCCCCAGCCTCAACGTCAACACCACCTGTTCGACTTCTCTGGTGGCCATCCATCTGGCCGCCCGCGCCGTCCTCGACGGCCAGTGCGAAATGGCCCTGGCCGGAGGTGCCAAGATCCAGACCGGGGGCGCCACCGGCTATCTCTACCGGGAAGGATTCATCCTCTCACCCGACGGCCACTGCCGCGCCTTCGACCGTCGGGCCGGCGGCACCGTCGGCGGTTCCGGGGCCGGGATGGTGGCCTTAAAGCGGCTCTCCGCGGCTATGGCTGAAGGGGATCCGATCCTCGCCGTCATCAAAGGCTCCGCCGTCAATAACGACGGTGCCGACAAGGTCGGCTTCACCGCCCCCAGCGTCCGCGGCCAGACCGAAGTCATCCGCCAAGCCCACCGCAGCGCCAACGTGACGGCGGCAACCGTCACCTATCTGGAGGCCCACGGCACCGGAACCTCCCTCGGCGATCCCATCGAGATCCGCGCCCTCACCGAAGCATTCGGCACCGAAGTGGAAAAACTGAGCTGTGCCGTCGGTTCGGTAAAAACCAACATCGGCCACCTCGATGCCGCCTCTGGCATCGCCGGTCTGATCAAAACCGTCAAGGCGCTGGAGTACGGCCTGATTCCGCCGACGCTTCATTTCGAAACCCCCAATCCGGCCATCGATTTCGCCAACAGCCCGTTTTTCGTCGCCGACCGGTTGCTTCCCTGGAAAAAGGGGAGGACCCCGCGCCGCGCCGGAGTCAGTTCCTTCGGCATCGGCGGCACCAACGCCCATATCGTTCTGGAAGAGGCCCCTCTCCTCGATTCCGGCCCTTCCCGCCGCCCCCACCGCCTTCTTCTCCTGTCCGCCCACAGTGAAAGCGCCCTCGATAGGATGGCCCACAACCTGGCGGCCTGGCTGGAGCGCTATCCGGAAACGGACCTCGACAACCTGGCTTTCACCCTTGCCGTCGGGCGCAAGAAATTCTCCGTGCGCCGCGCCCTGGCCTGCCGCGACCTGCAGGAAACCATCAACCTGCTCAGAAGCGAAAAATTCTTCAAGGCCGCCGTCCGCGGGGAACATTCCGATGTGGTCTTCCTGTTCACCGGCCAAGGTTCTCAGTACGCCGGCATGGGGCGCCCCCTTTACCTCCACGAACCGGTCTTCCGGGACACCTTCGACCGCTGTGCCGCCATTCTCAAACCCTTCCTCGGCCTCGACCTGCGCCACCTGCTGTGGCCGGAAATCGTCGACGGCCAGGCCCCCGCCGATCTGGCCGCCACCCGCTACGCCCAACCGGCCATTTTCGCCCTCGAATACTCCCTGGCCGCCCTATGGATGGCCTGGGGGGTCAAACCAAAGGCGATGATCGGCCACAGCCTGGGCGAATGGGCGGCGGCCTGCCTGGCCGGCGTCTTCACCCTGGAGGATGCCCTGCGCCTGGTCGCCCTGCGGGGCCGGCTGATGGATGAACAGGAAAGCGGCGGCATGCTGGCCGTCCCCCTGTCCCAGGCCGAAGCCGAGCTCCTGCTCAAGGAAGGCCTGTGCCTGGCCGCCGTCAACGCCCGCAACCAATGCGTCATCTCCGGCCCCCATGCCGCCCTCGATCGTCTCGAGGACGAGCTGCAGGCGGCCGGCCGCCAGGCCAAGCGGCTGGAGACTTCCCATGCTTTCCACTCGCGGATGATGGAACCGGCTGTGCCTCCCTTCCTGGAGGCCTTGCTGCGCACCGAGATGCGCCCGCCGTCGATCCCCTTCGTCTCCAACCTGACCGGAACCTGGATCCTCGACGAGCAGGCCACCTCTCCCGATTACTGGGCCAAGCAGATCCGCAAGCCGGTTCTTTTCCATCAGGGCCTGGAGGTACTCCTCCAGGAGTTTTCCGCCATCCTCCTGGAAATAGGCCCCGACGCCGTCCTCTCCCATCTGGCGGCGCGCCACCCGGCCCGCCTTCCCGATTTCCCCGTCATCAGCACCCTTAAGGCCGGTCGGGAGAAGACCTCGGCCAACAACCACCGCTCCCTGATGGAGGCAGTCGGCGCTCTCTGGGCCGCCGGCGTCGGCATCGATTGGCAGGCTTTCTACGCTCATGAAAAGCGGCGCCGCATCGTTCTTCCGACCTATCCCTTCGATAGGAAGCGCTACTGGATCGACCCGCCGCCCCACGCCGCCCCGGAACCCCTCCCGCGGCGTACAGGGAAACTTTCCGAGACAACCCTTCTCCAACCCTGCGGTCACAGCGGCGAAGGGAAAAACGGCGCTCCGCTCAACGCCGCCGAAGGTATCGTCATCACCATCATGAAGGAGATTCTGGGATTGAAGGAGATCGGCCGCGACGACGACTTTTTCCGCCTCGGCGGCGATTCCCTGACGGCCGTTCAACTCACCGCCAGACTGGAACAGGAACTCCAGACCGCCATTCCCCGCAACGCCCTCCTCGAAGGGGCGACGGCGGCACACCTGGCGACTTTGGCGAAACCTCATGCAAACTTCGCCGAAGTTCTTCCTTCCAAACCGGACCTTGTTCCCCTGGCCGCCGGGAAACCGGGCCAGCCCCCGTTGGTTTTGGTTCCGGCCATCGGCGGCGGCGCCTTTATCTACCGGGATCTGGCCGCGGCATTGGCCATCCCCAATCCCGTCCTGGCTTTGGAGGCGCCGGGACTCTGGAACGACACCCCGCCCCTGAAGAGCGTCGCGGAGTTGGCCTCCTATTTTCTGGCCCTCCTCGACAAGGCCGACGAACCGCCGCTTCTCGTCGGCAGTTCCTTTGGCGGTATGGTCGCCTTTGAAATGGCCCGGGAACTGGCCCGCCTCGGAACCCCGCCGCCGCTTACGGTTCTCATCGATACCCCAGGCCCCGGACACCTCCCCCGCCTTTTGGACAAAGACGAGGAAATCCTTGCCTACCTTCTGGCCGGGGATGATCCCGCCAGCCGTTTTGACGACCAATTGGCCCGTCTGCGCCGGCTGGCGCCGGAAAACCGTCTCGCCTACGCAGCCCGCAGTCTCGGGAAGGAATCCTCCGGGAGCGCCCTGCAAATCGAGGAAATTTCCCGCATTCTTGCGGTCTACCAGGCCAACATGAAGGCCATGTTCAGCTACCGGCCGCAACCTTCTGCGGAGAAGATCGTCTTCCTCAAGGCTCGGGAGCCCAACGCCTTCACCGACCCCCATCCGGAGCTGGCCTGGGTGCCCCTGGCCGAAGGCGGCATCGAGATCATCCCCATCCCGGGCAGCCATGCCACCATGCTCACCCTTCCCCATGTCGAAAAATTGGCCGGAATTTGCAGACGGTTGTGCGCCCTTTAGGAACGCACCACGAGACAAGGGGCAACACCGGCACTCCCAAAACCAGGTGCTTTTCAGGGAAATCTTCCCCTCAGGAAAAGCCATGACCACACATGTCGGCGGTATTTGCCGAGGATTGGCATGTCCTTGTTAGCCGGGCAGAATCAACAGAGCAACTTGGCGTCCGCGGAACGGGGCGGAAAGAGGTACCGGACACCTGCCTGCAGGGAGAAATGGAGGTCAGGAAAGACGGCCGTGGAGCAGAGAACGGATTCCCGCCAGCGATTTTCTGGCTCTCAGCCGATAAAGAGGTTCTTGGTGGCGAAATTGGGGTCGCTGGTCACATTGACGCCGAGACGGCGCAGTCCCGCCTCATCCCCCGGACTGGGGATGTGGGTGATGTGCACTTCGCATCCCTTGAGTTCCTTGATCTTCTCCAGCGCCAGTTCGGCCGCCGGATTGGAGGTAGCACTGATGCTCAGGGCAATCAGTGCCTCCTGAAGATCGAGACTCACGGCCCGCTCGCCGAGGATCTCCTTTTTGAAATGGCTGATGGAATGGGTGATGGTGTTGGGCAGCAATTTGATTTTAGCCGGCACCCCGGCCAAATGCTTGGCCGCATGCAAAACCAGGCTGGAAGCGGCGTGCATGAGCGGTGAATTGGTCCCGGTGACAATGGTTCCATCCCGGAGTTGGATGGCCGCTCCGCAATAGATGCCGTTGTTGCCCTTTCCTTCCTGTTGCGAAGCCATCTCCGCCGCCTGCCGCGCCGGGGCCACCACCGTCCGGCAGTCCGGGGTCATGTTCAGATTGCGGACAAAAAGCTCGACGCGCTGCACAGTTTCCTTGTCGGCGAAGCCCACGGCATATTCGCACTGATAGCGGAAGCAGCGGCGCAGAACCTCCTGTTTGGCGGCCTCCTGGACAGCGGCATCGTCGACAATGGCAAAGCCGGCGCGGTTGACCCCCATGTCCGTCGGCGATTTGTAGAAAGATTCTCCGCCGGTAATCTTTTCGAGAATGCGCCGAACCACCGGAAAAACTTCCACGTCCCGATTGTAATTGACCGTGTTCTTCCCGTAGGCCTCATAGTGAAAGGGATCGATCAGGTTGAAATCCCTGATATCCGCCGTGGCGGCTTCGTAGGCGATGTTGACGGGGTGGTTCAAAGGAATGTTCCAGATAGGAAAGGTCTCGAACTTGGCATAACCCGCTTTTCGGCCGCAGCGGTAATCATGGTAGAGCTGGGAAAGGCAGGTGGCCAGTTTTCCGCTGCCCGGCCCGGGACCGGTGACAATCACCAGCGGCTTGTCGGTGGCAATGTACTCGTTGGCCCCATATCCCTGGTCGCTGACAATGGTGTCTACGTCGGTGGGATAGCCTTTGGTGAAACGATGGGTATACACCTTGACCCCGCGCCGCTCGAGCTTGTTCTTGAAATGGACGGCCGCCGGCTGGTTATCAAAACGGGTGATGACTACGCCCAGGACATTGATCCCACGGCTTTTGAGGTCGTCGATCAGCTTCATGGCGTCCGCATCGTAGGTGATGCCGAAGTCGGCGCGGATTTTTTTGCGCTCGATGTCGCCGGCAAAGATGCACAAGAGGAGATCCGCCTGGCCTTTCAGCTGCTGCAGAAGGCGTATCTTGACGTTGGGATCGTACCCCGGCAAAACCCGCGCCGCATGATAGTCGTAAAGCAATTTGCCGCCGAATTCCAGATACAGCTTGTGATTGAAACGTTCCACCCGTTTCAGGATCTCCCGGGTCTGCTCCCGGATATAGCATTCGTTGTCAAAAGCTTCAGGATTTATCATCTCTTCTCCCGTCTCAATCAAATCACAACGAAGAAAAATCATTGAAGTTCAGCGCCGGGACGGGGATGAACCAGTAACGCCCCCCGCTTCGGAAAACTACCGTTTAATTCCCAGGCCGCAACCATTTCATAACCGCGCAAACAGGCGTGGAGAAACACCGGAGTGGAGCCTGGAAAGATCCACGACCTCGAACCGTCTTCCTTTCCGTTCCAGGTAGCGGGTGAGGATCTTGTAACAGTCGAGATCGAAGGGAAGCGGTTCCCCGCCGGCGAGGATTGCCCACAGGCGCTCCTCGCTGTCGGCGCTGCCCAGATGCCGCCAATGATCGATGACATGGATCTCGGTTGCCCTTCCTCCGGGGGAACGCTCCCGAATGCCCACCGGCCCCCGGAAAGGCCAGACCTTCCAGCGCAGCGCGGAGAGCGCCAAGATGAGCCGGGCCTGGTGCAGCGCCGGCGGCTCCTGGCCGACGCAGGCGCCGCGGCACTTCTTGATCTGATAGCCGAAACAGGCGCCGCTTCCCTTTTCCAGGCCGAGGACTTTCTCGCAGAGGCCGTTTTCCCGAACCCGTTCGAGCAGGTTCTTTTCGGCATCCCGGCGGGTGCGGAACATGCCGTATAGGTTTTCAAAATCCTCTTCGGCGCCGTTGAGGGCTACGATCCGCGGCAGCAAAAACCCCTCGCCCCCGGCAACCAGGCGCACGGCAAAAAGATCGCGGCTGCGCCTCAATCGCCGGTTATGAATGGGAATCAGTTCCTTGATGAGGCGGGCTTCCAGCAGCAGTGCACCCAACTCGCCGCCGGTCTCGATGCAGTCAATGCGCCGCACCTGCTGGGACAGGCGCATCTCTTTGTGGGCGCGGTGGTCGTCGGCGAAATGGGTCTGTACCCGGGACCGGATATCAACGCTCTTGCCGACATAGAGCACGGTATCCCCTTCCCCGTAAAAGCGGTAAATGCCGGGGGCATGGGGCAGGGCCTCGACCTGCTCGGGGGGCAAACCGGGAGGAAGGCTGGACTGCTTCAACTGGCGGGCCACTGCCGCTTCCAACCTGGCAGCAGGGATCTCCGCGCACAGCTTGGAGAACAGTTGCCGTATGATCCGTGCATCCCCCAGGGCACGGTGACGATCGTCAACCCGAAGGCCATGGCGTTGGATGACGGTATCCAGGTTGTGTCGGGATTCCTTGGGAAAGAGGGCTCGGCAGAGCTTGACGGTGCACAGAACCTTTTCCCGGAAGGCAATGCCGAGGCGGGCGAATTCATTTTTCAAAAAGCCGTAATCGAAGCGGGCGTTGTGGGCGACAAGGACCCTGCCGTCCACCAGGTCCAGAAACTCGGCGGCGATGTCGGCAAAGGGGGGAGCCGCGGCGGCCATGGCATTGCTGATGCCGGTGAGGTTTTCGATAAAGGGTGAGAAAGTTTTGCCCGGATTGACGAGAGTCGACCATTCACCTACCGGTTCCCCGTCGGCCACCTGGCAGAGGCCGATCTCGATGATCCGGTCATGAAGAGGGTTAACCCCCGTCGTTTCCAGATCGAGAAAAACCAGCTGTTGGGGAATCATCATAGGCTTTCAAAAACGATGTGATCTTTACCGGGCGGCGGAAACGGCATTGCCGTAAGCGGACGGTCGGGATAAAATCCGCGCCGCCGCTTGGCTTGCCATTAAACCCTACCGGGGAAGAAAAAGCACGATGAAATCTTGGCCGGCATTTTTTTACCCTGGTGTTCAGGCTCTCGCCGGCCCCTTTGAAATCGGGGCGGAACCGAGGAGATTCCATCGTCATCCGGCCATCATCAAAAAAGATTTCGGGTTGGAAAGGTTCCCCCTGCTGGCCTCCGCCGCTGGCCGCTCCCAGGGCGCAAGGCATCTCCCGCCGGTTTGCCGGATCAACTCCGCTTTCTGGTGAACTCCCCGAAAAAATAATGCCGGGAGGACAAAATGGTCCGGCCCCAGAACTAACCATTTGACATCGATCAATGTCTTTAGTAGCTTAGCAAGCCAACCGAAACGAATTTTCGGAACACGATTTTGCCACTGGGAATCCAAATGAAACGGATCAATCTGAATTTCATCTATATAATATGAGGCCTCGTTAGAGAACCCGTGAGGTTCTCCAGCCATAGGGCTTCCCGTCCCGCCCCGCGTTATCCCGCCTGACCGGCTTTCCCGCCGCGCCGCGAGATCAGCGGCAAGGCGCGAGAAAGTCGATCATGTACCGTCAAAACCAGCTCCGTAATTATTCCCTGCTCTTGTTTCACCCTGCCGTGGAATTGCATTTCCCGAAGATGGCCGCCGCCATTTCCTTCCCGCTTCTTCCCG
>Ga0123328_1004673_pt1 | contig 11052 bp, 7 predicted proteins | sample BioC12SIPDNA_2_FD_89702 | JGI IMG/M metagenome (GOLD analysis project Ga0123328, IMG submission 89702) | Anaerobic biogas reactor microbial communites from Washington, USA - Biogas_R1_A C12 SIP DNA | ecosystem: Engineered > Bioreactor > Anaerobic > Unclassified | place: Washington, USA...
ACCTGGGCCGCCTACGGTGGCACCCAGTTCGCGCCGACCGCCAACCTGGCCACCCGCGAGCAGCAGATCGCCATCGCCGAGAAGACCCTCGCCGGCCAGGGCTGGGGCGCCTGGCCCGCCTGCTCCCGCAAGCTGGGCCTGAACTCCGCCCCGACCCCGCGCAACCTCTCTGCTCCGGCCCCGTCCGCAGCCCCGGCCGCCACCCCGGCTGCCGCACAGTACGTCGCGCCGGTCGCCGCCCAGACTGAGGCCGCCAAGGCCCTGCCGGCCGAGGTCGCCGCCCTCCTGCCGGCCGGTTCCTCCGAGACCGTCACCCCGGACGTCTACGAGCTCATCCGCGAGCAGGCCCTCCAGTACGGCATCACCCTGCCGCGCTAGGCTCCCGCCGCTTGCCGACGCCCCCGGGCGTCACCCCGCAGCCCCCGCCTCCCCCGGAGGACGGGGGTTTTGTGTTTTTGCCCTGCCCTCCCCCGCAGCGCCCTGCAGCGACGACACAACGACGGAGCCCCCGCGTGCCGCACCGGAGAACCGGTGGGCACGCGGGGGCTCCGCGGCGTCTTGGAAAGGGTCCGTACTACCTACTTGTTGATGCGGGTGTACGGGTGGACGTACGCGATTTCTTCCGCAGGCAGCGGCAGAACCAGGTCGTCACCGTAGGGGCTGGACGCACCAGCCAGGGTGGAGGTAATTTCGGTCACCACGTGGCCGTCGGTACGCGGGATGTGCTTCGGCCAGCCCGGATCGACGTAGCCCTTCTTCTCAACGTTAGCCATGCCCCATATTGTTGCAAACCTGGACCGGAAAAGTAACTTGAACTGCAACTAAAATCGGCGGCACCATGTCTGCCACCCCCGAAACCCCTGATTTCCGCACCTGGTTGTCGTCTCTGGATGACCACGAGCTGGCGAATCTGCTGCGTGCGCGCCCAGATGTCGTCCTCCCGCTACCCCCGGGAATCACCCCCCTGGCCGCCCGACTGCAGCTGCGGGCGTCGGTGGGAAGGGCGGCACGCAGCCTCACGGCCCTCGAACTGGCCACCCTGGAGGCCGCCGCCAACCTGGGCGGCGAGCTCCGGCCGGTGAGCGCCACCGACGTCGTCAACGAGGTTCCGGTGGAGCCGGCGCTCGTGGAGGCGGCGATCGTCCGGCTGCGGGAGCTGGCGCTGCTCTACGGGGATGACTCCGCCCTGCGGGTGGCCGGTGAGGTGATGGCCTCCCTGCCCGCCGACTGGCAGCTTCTCGACGACACCCCGACCCCCGTCACCCCCGACAGCATCGAGGGGCTCTCGGAGAAGCAGCGCGCCATCATGAACACCCTCTCCCACTCGGGCGGCGTCGGCCGCACGAAGCACGCCGCCCCGGACGCCGACCCGACGCACCCGATCCCGCAGCTGATCAACGCGGGGCTGCTCATCCGGGTCGACGCGGCCACGGTCCGACTCCCCCGGCGCGTCCGGGCGGCGCTGCGGGGGCGGGACATCGTCCGCCGCCCGTTGACCCCCTCGCCGCGGGTCCTCGGTGAGCTGCTCGCCGACGACCGGGCCTGCACCCGCGCCGACCACGTCGGGGCCGGCGCCGGCCTGGAGGTCGCGCGGCATCTGCGCCGCCTCATCGAGCTGCTCGGCGCGGAACCGGCGCCGCTGCTCAAGGAGGGCGGGGTCGGCGTGCGCACCGTCACCGCCCTGGCCCGCGCGCTCACCGTCGAGGAGGAGGAGATCCACCGCCTGGTGAGCCTGGGCATGGCGGCCGGTCTGCTGGGACGGGGTGACGTCCGCGACGAGGACTGCCTCGCCCCCACTCTCGCGGCCGACGAGTGGCTGGACGCCGACCTGGCCACCCGCTGGATGACCATGGCGGCCGGGTGGCTGTCCTCGCCGTGGGCGCCGTGGCTCATCGGCACGCACGACGAGAAGAAGGCCCCGATCCGGCTGCTGTCCGACGCGATGAAGCGCCCGCCGCTGGCCGAGCACCGCCGCACCGTGATGAGCACCTACGCGCTCCCACCGCCGGGCATCGGGCTCACCGAGGAGCAGATGCGCGACGACTTCTTCTTCACCCACCCCATCGCCGCCACCCTGCTGCCGGACGTCACGGTCGACGCGATCCTCGCGGAGGCCCGCTGGATCGGGCTGCTCGCCGGGGGCGCGGAGGACACGGCCACCTCCCTGCTGCGGGCCCTGCTCGACCCGACGGCCGACCCGCTGGCCGTCGCGGAGGAGGTCACCCCGGGGACGGTGGAGCGCCTCATCCCGCAGGGCGACATGACGATCCTCGCCCCCGGTCCCCTGCCCCGTGACCTGCAGACGGAGCTCGACCTGCTCGGTGACCTCGAGTCCGCGGGACTGGCCAGCGTCTACCGCGTCACCGACGCATCCCTGCGTCGCGCCCTCGACGCCGGCCGCACCGCGGAGGAGCTGCGGACCTGGCTGGCGGACCACACGCTCGGTGAGGTGCCGCAGGCCATCCACTACCTCATCGACGACGTCGCCCGCCGCCACGGCACCCTGCGCGGCGGCCCGGCGTTGAGCTACCTGCGATGCGACGACCCCTCGCTGCTCGCCGAGGCCGCCCGCACCCCGGCCGCCGAGAAGGTGGCCCTGCACATCATCGCCCCCACCGTCGCCGTCGCCCAGGCACCGCTCGTGGAGGTCATCGAGGAGCTGCGGGCCGCCGGTTTCCAGCCCGTCGCCGAGGACGCCACGGGCGCGGCCCTGGACATCCGCCCGCAGCCGGCCCGCCTGCCGGCCCCGGACATCCCGGTCCGGACCTCCCGCACCCCGGATGAGGCGCGGATCGCGGCCGCCGTCGCCGCCATCCGTCGCCACGACTCGGGTGAGACGGTCTCCCCGAAGGACACGCAGACGACGCTCGCGATCCTGCAGGCCGCGGCGCGGGGCGGGCGGTCGGTGACGGTGGGCTTCGTCGACAAGCACGGGCGGGCCGTGCACCGTTCCGTGACGCCGCTGACGGTGACGGGCGGGCAGGTCGACGCCCTCGACGAGGCGACCGGCGAGGTGCAGCGCTTCATGCTGCACCGGATCACGGAGGTCCTGCTGGGTTGACCCGGCTGACATAATGGTCCGCATGGCTTTTGGTGATGGACCCCTGATTGTGCAGTCCGACAAGACGGTGCTGCTGGAGATCGACCACGCGAAGGCCGACGAGGCCCGCGCGGCGCTCGCCCCCTTCGCGGAGCTGGAGCGCGCCCCCGAGCACGTCCACACCTACCGCATCACGCCCCTGGCGCTGTGGAACGCCCGGGCCGCGGGGCACGACGCGGAGCAGGTCGTCGACATCCTCGAGCGCTACTCCCGGTTCCCCGTCCCCCAGCCGCTGCTTGTCGACGTCGCCGAGACCATGTCCCGCTACGGCCGCGTCCGCCTGCACAAGCACCCGGCGCACGGGCTGATCCTCGAGTCCGCGGAGCCGGCGATCCTCGCGGAACTCCAGCGCCACCGGAAGATCCGCCCCATGCTCGGCGAACCCATCGACGCGGAGAACATCCCGGTCCACCCCTCCGAGCGGGGCCGGCTCAAGCAGGAGCTGCTCAAGGTCGGCTGGCCCGCCGAGGACCTGGCCGGGTACGTCGACGGCGAGTCCCACCCCATCGCCCTGTCCACCGCGAACGAGGACTGGGAGCTGCGCGACTACCAGCGCTACGCCGCCGACTCCTTCTGGGAGGGCGGCTCCGGCGTCGTCGTCCTGCCCTGCGGCGCCGGCAAGACAATGGTCGGGGCGGCCTCGATGGCCCGCGCGCAGGCGACCACGCTCATCCTGGTGACCAACACGGTCGCCGGCCGCCAGTGGCGCAACGAGCTGCTGCGCCGCACCACGCTGACGGAGGAGGAGATCGGCGAGTACTCCGGTGAGCGCAAGGAGATCCGCCCGGTCACCATCGCCACGTACCAGGTGGTCACCCGCCGCACGCAGGGCGAGTACCGGGCGCTCGAGCTCTTCGACTCCCGCGACTGGGGCCTGATCATCTACGACGAGGTCCACCTCCTGCCCGCCCCGGTCTTCCGCATGACCTCCGACCTGCAGTCCCGCCGCCGCCTGGGCCTGACCGCCACGCTGGTGCGCGAGGACGGCCGCGAGGGGGACGTCTTCTCCCTCATCGGCCCCAAGCGTTACGACGCCCCCTGGAAGGACATCGAGGCCATGGGCTTCATCGCCTCCGCCGAGTGTGTGGAGGTCCGCACCACCATGAGCGAGTCGGAGCGCATGACCTACGCCACCGCGGAGACCGCCGACCGCTACCGCCTGGCGGCGAGTGCCAGCGGGAAGATGCGCGTCGTCGAGAAGCTCCTGGAACGGCACCGGGGGCAGCCGACGCTGATCATCGGCGCCTACCTCGACCAGCTCGAGGAGCTCTCCGCGCGTTTCGACGCCCCCGTCATCGAGGGCCGCACCTCCAACAGGCGGCGCGAGGAGCTCTTCGACCGGTTCCGCTCCGGGGATCTCAGCGTCCTCGTGGTGAGCAAGGTGGCGAACTTCTCCATCGACCTCCCCGAGGCCGCGGTGGCGATCCAGGTGTCCGGCACCTTCGGTTCCCGGCAGGAGGAGGCCCAGCGTCTCGGCCGTCTGCTGCGGCCCAAGGCCGACGGCGGCGACGCCCACTTCTACTCCATCGTCTCCCGCGACACCCTCGACTCCGAGTACGCCGCCCACCGTCAACGCTTCCTCGCCGAACAGGGTTACGCCTACCGCATCGTCGATGCGGAGGACCTCGACCAGCTCAATTAGGCTGTTGCCCATGAAGGTATTCAAGTTCCAGGTGGACGAGGCGTTCGCGAAGAAGAACAACGAGATGCTCAAGGACACGAAGCGGCTGCAGGTCTCCGCGATCGTGTTCGGCGTGCTCCTCATCCTCGCCGCGGCCGGCCTCTTCGCCTGGTGGGGGCAGGGCTCCGCCGTCGGGCTCATCGGCGGCATCATCGCCCTGACCTTCGGCCTGCTCAGCTTCTTCCTGGCGGTCGTCGTGCCGCGCAAGGTCGGCGGCGCGCAGCAGCTCTACGACACCTACCCGCTCGCCCCCGCCATGATCGCCGAGATCAACGAGCGTGACTACGTCATCATGGCGCTGGTCAACACCAACGTGAACGCGGAGGCCCCGCCGCGCTGGGGCGTCGCGCTGCGCACCGTCAACCGCATCGAGGGAGTCACCGAGCCGAAGCTCGGCACCCGCATCCCCGTCGTCGCCGTGCAGGGCCGTCGCAGCCTGGGCGAGCAGGAGCACTGGGACGAGATCTCCCCCATGCCGATCGCCTGGGGCACCCCGGACCAGGAGATCGTCACCGCCGCCCGCCGCGCCATCCCCGAGGACCAGTGGTCCCGCCTGGACAAGGCCCGCAGGCGTCTCGACGAGGCCAAGGCGACGAAGTTCAACCTGCTGGTCCTCTAGCCGTCAGTCGACCGCCGCCAGCGGTGACGTGCGTGCCGCCCGGCGGGCCGGCCACAGCGCCGCGAGGACGCCGACGAGGACCGCCGCGACGAGCACCACGGCCAGCTGGTCCCAGGGGATGGCCCAGCGGTCGATGCCCTGCGAGGCGAGGGTGCGCACCAGGCACCACCCGAGCCACACGCCCGTGACGATGCCCGCGAACGCCCCCAGCAGGGCGATGTGGACCGACTCGAGCGTGATCATCCGACGGACCTGACGCCGCTGCATGCCGACGGCCCGCAGCATCCCGAACTCGTGCGTGCGTTCCATGATCGACAGCGCCAGGGTGTTGATGATGCCCAGCACCGCGATGACCACGCTCAGCGCAAGCAGTGCGTAGATCAGCATGAGGAGCTGGTCGATCTGCTCGGCGGCGGAGAGGCGGAACTCCTCCGGGGTCATGATCTGGAGGATGCCGTAGCTCTTCACCTCGTCGGCGACCTCCTCGAAGAGGGGACCGTGGTCCCCGTCCCCGGCGAAGCTGACGTAGGCGGTCTGCGTGAACCAGGCACGCGTGTCGGGCAGCAGTTCGGCGGCGGTCGCCCGGGAGACGGCCAGAGGGGTGTAGGAGGAGGTGTCCTCCCAGATCACCCGGACCGGCGCCCGGACGGTGGCGGTGGTCAGCGAGGAGCCCACCTCCACCTCATCCCCCACCCCGACGCCGAGGTCACGGGCGGTGTCCCTGCTGAGCCCGACGCCGGGGCGGTCCGCGATGCCGACGAAGTCACCGTCGACGACCTCCAGGTTGAGGGCGAGGGTGGGGTCGGCCTCCATGACGGCCGTGACGCCGCCGGTGCCGTCCATGGAACCGGCGCGTCCCCCGACGGTCGCCGGCACCCAGGTGACGGTGACCAGGCCCTCCACCCCGTCCATCTCCGCGATGGTGTCCAGTGCCTGAGCCGGGATGGACTGGCTGCTCACCACCCCGGCGCTGACGACGGCGTCCGCGCTGAGCTCCTCCTCGATGGCACCGAACACCGACTCCTTGGTGGAGGCGCCGAGGATGCCGACCGCGCACACCAGAGCCACGCCGAGGGTGAGGGCGAAGGCGGTCGCCGCGGTGCGGCGTGGGTTGCGGGAGAGGTTGGTTCCGGCCAGCAGCGGGACGACCGCGGAGCCGGGCGGGCGGAGCGCGAACAGGTGGCGGGCCACCGCCGCGAGCAGCAGCAGGACCCCGAGGACGAGCAGGACCGCGCCGACACCGAGGAGCACCGTGCGGGTGGTGGTCGACCACCCGGTCCAGAAGGCGGCGAAAAGGGTCGCCGTCAGTCCGGCGGTGAGCAGGACGGCACCGACGATGCTGCGGCCGGTCACCGGCTGCGTGCTGGACTGGTCCCCGGAGCGCATAGCCTGGACCGGGTGGACGCGGCCAGCGCGGCGGGCGGGCACCCACGCGCTGACGAGGGTGACGGTCACCCCGACCACCAGCGGCACCGCGACGCTCGACGCGTCGAGTCCGACACCGGCGTTGGGGAAGCCGAGGCCGAAGTACTCCATGACCGCGACGATGAGCTCCACCAGGCCGACACCGGCGACGATGCCGAGTGCGGAACCGATGAGACCGATGACGGTCGCCTCCACCAGGACGGACCCGGTGAGCTGCGCCCGGGACATGCCGAGCGCACGGAGCAGCGCGAACTCGCGGGTGCGCTGCGCGACGGTCATGGAGAACGTGTTGGAGATGATGAACGTACCCACCAGCAGGGCGATGAGCCCGAAGGCGAGCATGATGTAGGTGAAGAACGCCAGCGCCTCGCTGATCTCCTGCGACTCCTCCTCGGCGACCCGTTCGGCGGTGTCCAGGTCGAAGCCGGGGTACTCCGCGCGGAGGGTCTCCAGGGAGACGTCGCCACGCAGGAGGATACGGCCGGTGTGCACCCCGTCGGAGTAGTCGGTGCGGAAGACGTCCTCGGCGACCTGCAGCCCGGCCCAGCCGCCGCTGGCCAGGTCGGATTCGGTGATGCCGACGATCTCCAGCCCGGCCCGCCCCTGCGCGTCGATCACCGTCACCCTGTCCCCCACCCGGATCTCTCCGCGTTCAGCGGCCCCGCTGTTGATCACCGCTTCAGCGGCGGTGACGGGGGCCCGCCCCTCGGAGACACGGAAGTTCGTGGTGATCATCTCCTCGGCGGGGACGTACGGGAGCAGCCACGTGCCGGCGCCGCCGGACTGGTAGGCGTCGCCGGTGGCGTCGAGAAGCACGATCGGCAGGAGATCAGTGGTCTCGATCTGCGCCACGTCCGGGCGGGCGGCGATCTCCCGGGCCATGTCGAGGGTGAGCGGGTGGTCGGTGGTGGAACGGAACACCAGGTCAGCGCCCTCGTACTGACCGCGTGTGATGTCGTCGAAGGCCTTCGACAGGGAGGCGGTGAGGATGAAACCGCCGGCGACGAAGGTGGTCCCCAGGACCACCGCGAGCAGGGTCAGGAGGAAACGGAGGCGGTGCGCCGCGAGGCTGCGCAGCGAGATCTTCTGCAGGACACTCAGCGTGGTCACTGGTCGAATCCCGTCATCACGGCGAGGATGTCCTCGGCTGTCGGCTCACGGAGTTCGTTGACCAGCTGCCCGTCCGCGAGGAAGAGCACGCGGTCCGCCCACGCGGCCGCCGTCGGGTCATGGGTGACGATGACCACCGTCTGCCCCATCTCATCCACCGCCGCCCGCAGGATCGCGAGCACCTCGTGTGAGGAGTGGGAGTCGAGGTTGCCGGTGGGCTCGTCACCGAAGATGATCTCCGGCTTCCCGACGATCGCCCGCGCGCACGCCATCCGCTGCTGCTGCCCGCCGGACAGTTCCGCGGGACGGTGGGCGAGGCGGTCGGTGATGCCGAAGCGGGAGGTCACCTCGTCGAACCACTGCTTGTCGACGTCCCCTCCCGCGATCCTCGTCGGCAGCGTGATGTTCTCCTCGGCGGTGAGCGTGGGCACGAGGTTGAAGGCCTGGAAGATGAAGCCCAGCCGGTCGCGGCGCAGGGCGGTGATCTCGCGGTCGTTGATCTCCGCAAGGTTGGTGTCGCCGATGTAGGCGGCGCCGCCGGTGGGTGCGTCGAGGCCCGCCATGCAGTGCATGAGGGTGGATTTTCCGGAGCCGGAGGTCCCCATGATGGCGGTGAACTGTCCCCTCCCGAGGTCGACGGTCACTCCGTCGAGGGCGTGGACGGCGGTCTCGCCCTGCCCGTAGGTCTTGCGGAGGTCAACGGCGCGGGCGGCGGGGGTGTTCTGGTCGGGGCGGTCCATGTCTGCTCGTCTCTGTCAGCGGGGCCGGCGTCACTGCGGATCTACGTCGCCGTGCCCCCATTGTCGCCCTGCTGGCGCTGCTCCACCATCGGTGGTCCCCCCCTGATTTCGTCCCTGAAACTAGACTCGTGTCATGAACGCACCTGACATCAAACCCCGCTCCCGCGACGTCACGGACGGCCTGGAGAGCACCGCCTCCCGCGGCATGCTCCGCGCCGTCGGCATGGGCGACGACGACTGGGACAAGCCCCAGATCGGCGTCGCCTCCTCCTGGAACGAGATCACCCCCTGCAACCTCACGCTGCGTAAACTCGCCGAGCACGCCAAACAGGGTGTCCACGGCGCCGGCGGCTACCCGCTCGAGTTCGGCACCATCTCCGTCTCCGACGGCATCTCCATGGGCCACGAGGGGATGCACTACTCACTGGTCTCCCGCGAGGTGATCACGGACTCCGTCGAGACCGTCATGTCCGCCGAACGTCTCGACGGCTCCGTGCTGCTCGCCGGCTGCGACAAGTCCATCCCCGGCATGCTCATGGCCGCCGCCCGCCTCGACCTGGCCAGCGTCTTCCTCTACAACGGTTCAACGATGCCCGGCACTGCCCGCTTCGCCGACGGCTCCGAGCAGGAGGTCACGCTCATCGACGCCTTCGAGGCCGTCGGGGCCTGCCGCGCCGGCACCCTCAGCCGGGAGGACGTCGACGTCATCGAACGCGCCATCTGCCCCGGCGAAGGTGCCTGCGGCGGCATGTACACCGCCAACACCATGGCGTCGGCTGCTGAGGCGATGGGCATGTCCCTGCCCGGCTCCGCCGCTCCCCCGGCCGTCCACCGTGACCGCATCGACTACGCACACCGCTCCGGCGAGGCGGTGGTGCGTCTCCTGGAGCAGGGCATCACCGCACGTGACATCATCACCCGCGAGTCCCTGCTCAACGCCGTCGCCGTCGTCATGGCGCTCGGCGGATCCACCAACGCCGTCCTCCACCTGTTGGCCATCGCCCGCGAAGCCGGGGTGCAGCTCACTCTCGCCGACTTCAACGACGTCTCCGACAAGGTCCCCCACCTGGCGAACCTCAAGCCCTTCGGCCGCTACGTCATGGCCGATGTCTTCCGCATCGGCGGCATTCCGGTGGTCATGCGTGCACTTCTCGACGCCGGCCTCCTCCACGGCGACTGCCTCACCGTCACCGGACGCACCGTCGCCGAGAACCTCTCCACAGTCAATCCCCCGGACCCCGACGGCCACATCCTCCGGGCACTGGACAACCCGCTCCACACCAGCGGTGGCCTGAGCATCCTCCACGGCTCGCTCGCCCCCGAGGGCGCGGTGGTGAAGACCGCTGGCTTCGACGCCGAGATCTTCGAGGGCACCGCCCGCGTCTTCGACCAGGAGCAGCCCGCCATGGACGCGGTCCTCAACGGTGAGCTCCGGAAGGGTGACGTCGTGGTCATCCGCTACGAGGGACCCAAGGGCGGGCCCGGCATGCGCGAGATGCTCGCCATCACTGGTGCCATCAAGGGAGCCGGCATCGGCAAGGATGTCCTGCTCATCACCGACGGCCGCTTCTCCGGCGGCTCCACCGGGCTGTGCATCGGCCATGTCGCCCCCGAGGCTGTCGACGGCGGCCCCATCGCCTTCGTGAAGGACGGGGATCCCATCCGGGTGGACATCCCCAACCGGACCATCGACGTCGACATCTCCGACGAAGAACTCAAGCGACGTCGCTCGGAATGGACGGTGCCGGAGAACCCGCGCCTCCACGGCGTGCTGGGCAAGTACGCGAAACTCGTCCACTCAGCCTCCGAGGGGGCGGTCTGCTACTGACCGGCTGATTCCGTGGTGGATCTATGTCCGGTGCACTGGACAACTCGAGTGCGCAGCTGCGCACTCTGAGCCCCGTCTGGAGTCACTCTCATCGGATCTGGTGGCACTACCGCCGGCAGACGCCTCTTGGGTACTACCCACCCGGTGTCGGAATGGTGCGCAGCTGCGCACTCCTAGGCGGGTCGCCAGGCTCTACTGCCGTGCCGGGTCTGCCGGCAGCAGACCCATCCCCCGGTTCGCCGGGTGGTTCGGGTGCGCAGCTGCGCACTCCCCCCCGGCCTCGACCACCCCCGCCCGACCAGCCGGCCGGCTACCGGGCCCTGACAGATGCGCCGGCAGGCCCTCTCCGGGGTGGAATCACGAAAACAGCCCCGGGATCACCAACAGTGATCCCGGGGCTGTCTCAGCATATTCAGTTGTTTTTTGTTTAGCGTCGGCGGCAACCTACTCTCCCACACCCTCCCGAGTGCAGTACCATCAGCGCGGGCAGGCTTAGCTTCCGGGTTCGGAATGGGACCGGGCGTTTCCCTGCCGCTATCAACCACCGAC
>Ga0123328_1004678_pt1 | contig 11047 bp, 7 predicted proteins | sample BioC12SIPDNA_2_FD_89702 | JGI IMG/M metagenome (GOLD analysis project Ga0123328, IMG submission 89702) | Anaerobic biogas reactor microbial communites from Washington, USA - Biogas_R1_A C12 SIP DNA | ecosystem: Engineered > Bioreactor > Anaerobic > Unclassified | place: Washington, USA...
AGGTTCCCACCCGCATCGGCCATCACCTCGAAGCTCAGTCCGCCCGGTGCGCCAATGGACCCCTTCGGCGAGGGGCTCGTGACCGTCACGACGGGTCGCCCATCAGCCGCGCCCTCCTCAACCGTTACGGTGCCCGCATCGGACGCCACCACCCACAGCGGCAGGTCGAATCCCATCTCGAGCCCACCGCGGAGCGTGAGACGCGCGTTCGCAACGGGCGCCGCCACGGCATCGGGAACGGTCAGCTCCACCTGGAGGCGAATCTCGACCGGGCCCCCGGGCGCGTCGGCGGGCGGCAGCATCTGAGCAATGTCCCGCTCCTCGTCCAGGAGCCTTCCGCCCCATCCTTCGGGAACGACCAACACCAGCTTACCATCGAGCTCGACGCGCAGCGGCAACGTTAGCACGATCTCCCGATTCACGGTCGTGCCAGCGACGACAACCGCCTCGTCAGCCCAGCGCGCCGCCACCGGCGGCACAGGCTCGCGTCTCATCTCATCCCACGGGAGGGTGCACCCGCCCACCAGCTGCGCCCACCGCTGACGCACCTCGGCCACGCTCGCGTAGCCAAGGCCGAACCAGACATGAGCCACCTCCATCGATTCGCCGGCAGCAAGCTCACGCGACTCGCTCTCGAGGGACCTCATCATCCCGTGGCTAACCTTGGCCCTGGCAACGCCCTCACGTCGCCAGATCCAGGCCGCGAAGTCGCCCCGCGCCCGTCCCTGGACGGCCGTCCAGGTCTCGGGCCAGGCCTCGAGCGCCTGCGGCACGGCTGTCTCGGTCAACAGGTTGAGTTGGGCATCAGACGCGATCAGGGTCGGCCTACCCTGCCCCTCGCCGTCGACTAACGACCTGGCGACGGGCATGATGAAGCGCGCGGCCTCACCGTGCGGGTTGAGCGAGAGATTGCCGCCATACCCCCCGGTGGCCAGGCGGCCGCCCGCACGGGTCTTGCCGGGCTTGATCGCTGTCAGCGTCACCCAGTGCTCGATCTCACGGGACCCCGGGCGCACCCGCACGGCCTTGTCGATGCGCAGCCCGGGCATCTGGAGGCTGTCGGCGCTGAGCGTCAGCGTCGCGGCGTCGCCCTCGCGGTCCAGGCGGTAGCTGTAGCGCAAGCTGCCATCGAGGTTCATCCCGAAGGGCGGACCCACCTGGAAGAAGGCCGGGCGGCGCACATCGGGCAGCGCGCGCCTTCCGAAGGAGAGGTCACCGCCCCTGAGCTCCACCCCCACGTCCAGCAGATCCGTCAGCAGGTGAAGCACCTCGCCGCCGTTCTCCTCGATCAGGACGGCTCGCGCGCCGTCCTCGACCACCGGGAGGGCGTGCTCGGGCATCGCGATCCGGGCGCCGCCATGATCCACGAACGCCTGAGTACGTGCCGCGGTTGCGCCTGCGCCCGTACGGACAGACACGGGAACAGCGACGCCCGACACCTCACCACGTGCCAGGGCAAACGGCACGATAACGGACGCCTCGGGCACCCCTTCGACGTAGGCCTCCACTTCGCCGGAGAGCGTCTCATCCGCATGATTCACGATGTCGAGCACGGCCTCGTCGGATCCGCCGGACGCTACGCCGAACCACCCCTCGTGATAGCTGACGGCGACGGCGGGCCGGATCTTTCCGCCAACGAGCAATTCGGTGACCTCGCCGTCGACGATCGCCCGCACCTTGACCGAGGGCGAAGCCTCATGAGTGTCAGTGACCTTGGACGTCGCGTCGACCGTGAATTCACGCGTCAGCGCCGTCGTCTGGCCATCCGGAGCGTTCACCGTTGGAGGCAACGACGTGTCCCAGATCAGCCCCGGGAACGGCTCCACAACCAGGGCCACATCGAGATCGTGCCCCGTCTCGTTGGTCACCTCCAGAGTAAAGGCGTTCGGGATGCCCATCAACACAGCATGGTTCTCAACACGCGCGGCGATGGCCAGCCGGCGCCCCGCCAGCGTCGAGTCGACGCCGCACAGTCCCCAGCCATAGCGGTCGACGCGAGCGGTCAGGACATCATCGCCCTCACGGAAGCGGTAGGTGTAGACCTCCATCCCACCGTGCGTCTCCTGATCAGGGGCCTGGGCCAACTCACGCTCAAAGCAGCCGTACCAATCGGGATGGCGCTTGAACCACGCCCGCCCGAGCGGACTGCGCGCGAGTGCCGGAAGGTAGTTCTGCATCGAGACGCTCGTCTCAGGCACCCAGAACAGCCCGACCTTCTTGTAGAGTGGCACAGCATTCAGATTGCCAGGCCAGGTGTTCAGATCGAAGCGCGTGTAGCCGCGCTCAATCGCCAGATCCAGCGCCCGCAGAAGTAGGCGCTTGCCCACCTTCTGTCCCTTGGCTCTGGGCACCACCCCCAGAACCGTGACGTAGCAGGCGTGGGCGTCGCGGTAGTGTGGGTAGAGGCCGCAGTAGCCCACAGGCACGCGGTCGCTGTCGAGCGCGATGAGATCCGCGACCGCCGATGTGGCGTCGAGCCAGTCGTGGACCCGCTGCTCGGTGTAGGGCACACCGCCGCTGAAGCCGCCGGGCCAGAGCGCGTTGAAGTCATTGAACATCGTCGCGGCGGCTGCCGCCATCGAGGGATCATAGACAGTGATGCTGCCGGGCATCTCGGACATACACACCTCCTGGGTAGCTGTGCCGGCAATCGTGGGCACGTTCGCACGTGGCGTGAATCATAGCGCCGCCTGCCGGCGCGTCAACGTCAGTAACCGCTCCCCACTCATCCCCTCCCTGGGCCGCTGACCTCTCGGACCGCGGGCATCTCGCCCGCTCTGCCTCCCGCAGCCGCCAGACGTGGGGCGCACTGTCTTGTGCGCCCGCCCGCGCTCCAGCATGGCGCATGGCGCCAGCCGTCCTCTGCGCAGAGGACGGCTCTGGAGAGCCGTCCTACATCTCGACCCGCTCGGCTCGCCATCCGTTTCTGCTCACAGCACCATCCGCTGTGAGGACGCCACCACGGTTTGACATCCTCGCGCCCATGCCTACACTGCATGTACCCAATGTGCCTGGGCTGGCGCAGCGTAGCCCGATCGTCTCGGTATGCCCGTGCAGCACTCGGGCCACCTTGGCGGCGCAGGTCATTTCATGGCAGAGTCAAGGAGCGCATATGACCGAATCAGCCATTGCGATCGCGGGTCTCACCTACCGTTACCGGGGCACCAAGCGAAATGCTATCGAGGCCATCGACCTGGAGCTGCAGAAGGGCGAGTTCCTGGTTCTGATGGGGCCGAGCGAGGCAGGCAAGAGCACGCTCGCCACGTGCATCAACGGTCTGATTCCCCACTTCCACAAGGGCAAGCTCACCGGCGACGTAGTTGTCTGCGACAAGAACACCCGTGAGCACACCGTCTCGCAGATGGCTGAAGACGTCGGCCTGGTCTTTCAGGACTTCGAGGCCCAGCTCTTCTCCACCAACGTCGAACTTGAGGTCGCGTTCGGCCCGGAAAACTTCGCCGTCCCGCGCGACGACATCGCGGCGCGCATCGACGAGAACCTGACCTATGTGGGCCTGACCAGCTTCCGCCACCGGCCCCCAGCCACCCTCTCCGGAGGGCAAAAGCAGAAGCTCGCGATCGCCTCCGTTCTGGCGCTGCAGCCCAAGGTGCTCGTGATGGACGAGCCCACCACCGACCTCGACCCCATCAGCAAAATGGGGATCTACGAGATCACGGGGCGCCTGCGCCAGCGCTCGGACCTTACGCTCCTCGTCGTCGAACACGACACGGAAGAGGTGCTCGAGGCGAACCGCATCGCCCTGCTGAAAGATGGTCATCTCATCAAGGTGGGGCCTGCGCGCGAGGTCCTTCAGGAGGTCGACCTGTTCGAGAGCCTGGGCCTGATGCCCCTGGGCATCGCGCGATTCTTCAAGGCCATGGGTGCAGAGACGCTGCCGCTCACGCCAGAGGAGGCTGTGGCTGCCTACCAGAGCGCCGGCTGGAGCATCTCCGGCGAGCGCTACGAGGCCATCCTGGAACGGGAACGCCAGCTGGAGCGAGACGTATCAGCCCGCGAGCCCCTGATCCACTGCCGTGACCTCGAGTTCAGCTACCCAAGCGGCGTCAAGGCGCTCGATGGCATCACACTCGACATCTTCAAAGGCGACATCGTGGCCATCGTGGGGCAGAACGGCAGCGGCAAGACGACGCTCGCCAAGCAGTTCAACGGGCTGCTCCTCCCCACCGGCGGCGAGATCACGGTCCATGGCAAGACGACCAGGGAGCAGGGCATCTTCAAGCTGGGACAGAGCGTGGGGTACGTCTTCCAGAACCCCGACCACCAGATCTTCTCCGAAACCGTGTTCGATGAGGTCTCCTTCGGCCCCCGGCTGCGTGGACTGCCCGAGCCGGACGTGCAAGCCCGTGTCAGCGAAGCCCTGGCTGCAGTAGGGCTGGAGGGCACCGAGCAGGAGGATCCCTTCAGCTTGACCAAGAGCGGGCGGCAGCGCGTGGCCGTTGCCGCAGTGCTGGCGGTAAAGCCCGACGTCCTGATCCTCGATGAGCCCACCACGGGTCTGGACTATGGGGAACAGCGCAGCATGATGGAGATGGTCAGACAGCTCAATGAAAGCGGTAGCACCATCATATTCATCACCCACCATATGTGGGTGGTCGCGGAGTATGCACGGAAGGTCTTCGTCATCAAGGACGGGCGCGTGCTCCTGGAGGGCACCGCTCGCGAGGTCTTCGCACACGAGCAGGAGCTATCGGCGGCGTCGCTGCGCCCTCCCCACTTCATCCAGTTCACGAACCGGTTGGGCAAGACGATGTTGCAGCCCGCCGAACTGATCGAGTGCCTGGAAGGAGCGACAGCCTGATGGACGCCGAACTCTACCTTGACAACAACACGTCGTACCACCGGCTGGATGCGCGCACCAAGATCCTGGCTTTCCTGGCGATCTTCATCGGGGCCCTGATGTTCAGGAATCCCGTCTGGATGCTACCGACTGCGGCGCTGGTGCTCGGGCAGATGCTCTGGGCACGCTCAGCCAAGAACCTGATGCGGATTCGTTTTGTGCTGCTCGTGATGAGTGTGTCGAGCCTCGTGCTGTGGAACTTCTTCTCCAACGGCACCACGCCACTGTTCTGGATTTTCGAAGTCGAGTCGATGTACTACGCGATCAACCGGACCCTCTTCATCCTGTCAGTCGTCACAATGGGCACGATCCTGATCAGTACAACGCGCAACGAGGAACTGGTCATGGGGATGATCAAGCTGGGACTGCCCTATCGCGTGGGCTTTGCCATTTCGACCTCGCTGCGCCTGGTGCCCACGGTTGCAGCCAGCCTGACGACGATCAGTCAGGCTCAGCGCAGTCGTGGGTTGGATCTCGACACCGGAAATATCGTCCAGAGGATCAAGAAGTTCCTCCCGCTACTGGTGCCGGTGTTCATCTCCAGCATCCGCAACACCAACATTTTCGGCATGGCGCTGGAGTCACGTGGGTTCGGCGCGCGTTCCGAGCGCACCAGCTATCTGCAGATGGAGATGAAGAGGCTCGACTGGATCGTTCTGGCGGTGGCCCTGGTCTACGTCGTCGCCAGCATCGGGCTCAACCTGGCCGGCTACGGCAGGATCGTGGGCCTGACCAACTTCTAGGAGGCCGGTATGGATCCACTGGTCAATGAGCTGCTCCCGTTCCTGTTGCGGCGCGAGAACGTCGCGCGCTATGAGGATGGTGTGGTGGTCATTGGCGATCGCCGGGCCTACCCGTTTGAGCGCGCCTTTGTGCGCTGCCCCGACGTGGAATCGGTCGCCCGCGCGATTGAGACCATGGTCACCCAGGGGGGCGGCCCCTCCATCGCCGCGTGGTACGCGATGGCGCTGGCAGCGCGCGAGGCGGAGGCGATGCCCCGCGAGGCGCGTCTCGCGCACCTTCGTGCGGCAGAGGCACGCCTCGTCGCGACGCGCCCGACCAACACCGCGCTTGCGCGGCGGCTCGAGGGCGCGATGGGGGTGCTCCAGCAGGCGCACGAGTCGGGGGCGCCGCTGGTCGAGACGGTGCTGGCCTGGGTCGAAGCGCGCCGCGACCAGCAATACGCGGACTATGCCGCTACGGCGCGCTATGGCGCCAGCATGATGGAGGACGGCGACGGCATTCTGACGATGTGCTTCGCCGAGACGGCGTTTCTCCTCAGCCTGGGATTCGCCGCGCACGAGGGCAAACGGCTGCACGTCTTCACCCCGGAGACGCGCCCCTACCTGCAGGGCGCCCGGCTGACCGCACCAAGCGTGCACGAGCTGGGCATTCCGGTGCAGATCATCGGCGACGCCATGCCGGCACACGTCCTTTCGCAGGGAAAGGTCCAGAAGTACTTCACGGCTGCCGACCTGATCACGCTGGACGGTCACGTCGTCAACAAGGTGGGCACCTTCCAGAACGCCATCGCAGCAGCCTATCACCGGGTACCCTTCTTCGCATTTTGCTGGGGCCTTGATCCCAACCGCCCCGACCGGGCTTCGATCGTCATCGAGGAGCGTGACCCGGCGGAGATGCGTTCCTGCCGTGGAACCCCGACGACGATCGCGGAGATCGATGCCTACTACCCGGCGTTTGACATCACCCCACCGCATCTCGTCGCCGGCATTATCACCCGGGCCGGGATTTTCAGCCCGTATGATCTGAGAGCCCATATCCATCAGGTTTGACGCGTGTTATCACGTCTGGAGGCCGAAATGTCGGAGGAGATCGAGCAAGTAGGTATCATAGGCGGCACCGGGGTCTACGAACTGCCCGGACTCGTCGCCCAGGACCGGACCATCGACACCCCCTATGGGCCTGTGAACGTCCGCATTGCTGAAGCCGAACCCTACCCCGTGGTCTATCTGAACCGCCACGGGCTCAGCCGCGAGAACCCACCCCACCGTATCAACTACCGTGCCAACATCACGGCGCTACGGATGCTCGGCGTCCAGCGGGTGATGGCGACCAACGCCGTCGGCTCGATCAGCCGGGAGGTGCCCCCCGGAAGCCTTATGCTGATCGACGATTACCTCGACTTCACCTCAGGCCGGGCCTCGACCTTCTACGACGGTGGGCCTGCGGGCCACGCCTACACGGAGATGAACACGCCCTGTTGTCCGGCCCTCCGCCGGAAGCTCCTGGAGCGCGCCGCCTGGGCCAACGTGGGCATCCGCCCCGGCGGCACCTACGTCTGCACCAACGGGCCGCGCTTCGAGACACCCGCCGAGATCCGGATGTTCGACAAGCTGGGCGGCGACGTTGTGGGGATGACCGGAATGCCCGAGGTGACACTTGCCCGTGAGTTAGGGATGCACTATGCGGCGATCGCCTACTCGATCAACTGGGCTGCCGGGCTTGAGACCCAGATCGAGATCGTCCGCGAGGGTATCCCGGATCTGGTTTTCCGGCTGCTGGCGCTCATGCTCGAGACGCTGCAGTCAACAGACTTGCTGGCGTGCAGCTGTGCCGAACCCAATATGGTGACGTCACCGCCAAGGGAAGGAGGTGGTCTCTATCGATCATAGGCAGACGGCTTACGCAACCACCATGGTGTCATCATAGTCAGCTTGTTAGCCAAAGGAGTATAGGATGAAGGAAGTCATCTCGATGTGGAAGAACACCCGTATGATCATCCTGACCGCGTTGTCGGCAGCGATCTATGCGGCGTTTCTGATCGTCTTCAAGGCTGGGATCGTCATTGTTCCTGGCATCACGGAGATCCGTCCGGCAAACGTCTTCCCACCCGTCTTCGGGCTCCTCTTCGGCCCGGCGGGCGCCTGGGGAGCCGCCATCGGTAACACGATCGGCGACCTTCTCGGCGGCACGATTGGCCCAGGCTCGATCTTCGGCTTCTTCGGCAACTTCTTCCTGGGCTTCGTCCCCTACAAGATGTGGGGCGCCACGTGGGGCCTCGTCAAGAAGGGCGATATGGCGCCCAACGTCAACAACTGGAAGAAGATCGTGGCCTTCGAGATCGTCGCATTTGCAGCCGCGGCTGCATGTGGCATCATCATCGCCTGGTATCTCGACCTTGTCCAGCAAGTGCCATTTGCCTTCCTCGCGCTGGTCATCACGTTCAACAACTTCGCGGCGTCGGTCGTGCTTGGGCCGATCCTGCTCGCCCTGCTCTACCCCCGTGTGAAGCGCTGGGGTCTGCTATGGACCGACATCATGGATGAGAGCGACGTCGCGGTGGGTTTCGCCAAGGGCCTCGGTGCGATCCTGATGGTCGTTGCCTCGGTCGGCGGCCTGATCTTCGGCGTCCTGGCTGCGGTCGGCTTCGCTGGACAGAAGATGTTCGCCTTTGCAGGCGATGCAGGCAAGGTCGGCGTCTGGCTAGTCGTCCTGCCCTTCCTGGTGCTGCTGGTGGTCGCGAGCTTCATGCTCTCAGGCCGGGAGCAGTTCGAGGAAGACGAAGACTGAGCTTTGCCTCTTCTCGGAGATAAGCCGCCTTCGGGCGGCTTATCTCACATCCAAGGAGACCCCGCATGACACTAGCATCACCTACCGCGGCAGACATCCTTTTGACTGGCGCCACGCTGGTAACGATGGACCAGGGCCACCGTGTGATCGAGAACGGAGCCCTGGCGATTGATGGCGCGAAGATCGCGTGGATCGGCACCGCAGACCAGGCAGAGGGTCAGGTACAGGCCACACGCCAGCTCGACCTCCGGGGACGCGTCATCATCCCGGGTCTGGTCAACGCCCACTCCCACCTGGCGATGACGCTCTTCCGGGGGCTCGTCGATGACATGCCCCTCGAAGCGTGGCTGGATCGCGTCTGGCAGGTGGAGACTGCCTATGCCACAGCCGAGTACTGCCGCGTGGGGACGCAGCTAGCCGTCGCCGAGATGATCCGCGGCGGCGTCACCTGCGCCACTGACATGTATTGGCAGACCGTGACCAACATCGAGGCTGCGACCGAAGCAGGCTTTCGCCTCGTCAACGGGCCACCGATGATTGGTGTTGAAGGGCCCGGCGGCGGGTTCTCGCCTGAGTTGGAGGACCAGATGCGGGCCTACATTGAGGAGCATCTGGCTGACCCGCTGTTGCGGCTCGCCATTCAGGTACACGCCACCTACACCTGCAACGACAGGATGATCGACGTCGCCAAGCGCCTCGCGTCGGACTATGGCGTGTTGTTCATGACACACGCGTCGGAGTCCAGGGCCGAGGTCGCCAACGTGACAGCACGCTACGGCAGGTCGCCGATCGAGGTGCTGCACGACTGGGGGCTGCTCGGGCCGGCCACGCTTCTGGCGCACTGCGTTCACCTGCGCGATGATGAGATCGCTCTGCTGGCCGAGACAGGGACGTCCGTGGCACACTGCCCGCAGTCGAATCTCAAGATCGGCAACGGCGTGGCGCGCGTTCCGGCAATGCTCAAGGCGGGCGTCAACGTCGGCCTGGGCACCGATGGCGCCGCGACCAACAACGACCTCGATATGTTCGACGAGCTGCGCACCGCGGCATTGATCCACAAGGGCACCAACGGCGACCCCACCCTGCTTCCGGCAGAAGAGGCCTTCGCGCTGACCACGATCAACGGCGCGCGTGCCGTGGGACTCGGCGACCAGATCGGGTCCCTCGAGGTGGGCAAGTTGGCGGATCTGGCAGTGCTCGATCTGGACGGCGCGCACGTGACACCTGTGTACAACCTCTACTCGCACCTCTGCTACGCCGTGGACAAGCACGACGTGCGCGATGTCTTCATCCACGGACGCCAGGTGATGGCCGACCGCGAGCTGCTCACGCTCGACGAGGCCGGGGTCAAGGCTGAGACGCGACGCATCGCCGGCATCATTGCCCATGCGCCCGCCGGGTAGGGAGGGCATGGGAGCGGCTGCAGCCACATCGGTGGCTCAGGTGCCCGGCGTTGCGGCGATGTCGCCGGGCTCCCGCCAACGCACCCATCTGTGGGGGGACCTATGACACAACACCCGCTCTATGAACTGCCCGCAATGGAGGAGATCCGACGCGTTGCGAGCTGGCTGGCACGGCTGGGCTGGTCGGAGGGCAGTGGCGGCAACTTCTCAGTTCGGCTCGATACCCTTCCTGAGGCATTGACGGCGCTCGCGGGGGACAAGCCGGTCCCTGTGCCGGTCGCTGTGCCAGCCCTGGGCGGGTGCTACCTCCTCGTGACGGGCACCGGGACCCGCGCCCGCGACATCGCCGAGGCGCCCCACGAGGGATTGGGGCTCTTCCGCATCGCGCCGGACGGCCAGTCAACGACCTTCATCTGCGGCAACGACCGTCCCACAAGCGAGATGCCCTCGCATCTGGCCATCCACGCGGCCCTTCACGAAACGCGTCCCGACCATCGGGCCATCGTGCACACGCATCCGCCGCGGCTGATCGCCGCCACCCACGTGCCCGAGTTCGAGGACCCCGCGGTGATGGCTGATGTGTTGCTGCGCATGCAGAGCGAGGCGCTGCTGCATCTGCCCGATGGCTTCGCCGTGCTGCCCTATCATCTACCAGGGTCGCTTGAGCTGGGATTGGCCTCGGCAGAGGCGGTGCGCCGCTGCGAGGTCGTGGTCTGGCGCTACCACGGCGCGCTGGCCACCGGGCGCTCGCTCGATGCGGCGCTCGACACGCTGGAGTACCTCGACAAGACCGCCGAGATCTACTGGACGCTGAGATCGGCTGGGGTCGAACCCGCGGGGATTCCCGCGGAAGCCGCCGAGCAGGCGCTGCGCGCCTTCGGTCGCTGGGAGCGCTACGCCCGCTGGCGCAAGGGTTGAGCCGCTCCGCATCCGGATGTAGGGCGGGTCTCCTGACCCGCCCATCCGCTCCCCACGGCAGAGGTCGGCTCTGGAGACCCGACCTACACCGGATTCAACCTCTCTACCGCCCGCAACGAACCTACACCTCGATCTTCGTCCCCAGGACCTCGAGGAATTTCGCGAGCCAGTCGGGATGCGCGGGCCAGGCGGGTGCCGTGACCAGGTTGTCGTCGACGTAGGCCTTGTCGACGGGGACGCTCACGAACTTGCCGCCCGCGCGCGTCACCTCCGGTCCCACCGCTGGATACGCCGTGCAGACCTTGCCCTTCAGAGCCCGCGCCGCGGCCAAGACCTG
>Ga0123328_1004687_pt1 | contig 11026 bp, 9 predicted proteins | sample BioC12SIPDNA_2_FD_89702 | JGI IMG/M metagenome (GOLD analysis project Ga0123328, IMG submission 89702) | Anaerobic biogas reactor microbial communites from Washington, USA - Biogas_R1_A C12 SIP DNA | ecosystem: Engineered > Bioreactor > Anaerobic > Unclassified | place: Washington, USA...
AGCGCGTTCACGGTGAAGCTCAACGGAAAGCTCGTCCCGTGCACGCCCAAGGAGATCGAGATCATCTGGACGCTCGCGAACAACCCGGGCATGGTCTTCAGCCGCGAGCACCTTCTGCAGAGCATCTGGGGCTACGACTTTTTGGGCGACACGCGCGCCGTCGACAGCCACATCAAGCGCATCCGCGCGAAGCTCTGCCAGGAAGGAAACGGCTGGGATATCAAGACCGTCTGGGGCGTGGGCTACCGCTTTGAGATCGGGGAATGACGAATGACCGAGAGATGGCGCTACCGGTCGTGGACGATCGGGGCGAAGACGCTGATCAGCCACGCGGCGCTGGCGCTGTTCGCGATCGTGTTCGCGTGCGTGCTGGCGTACGCCCTGAGCTTCCGCTTCGTGCAGGACAAGGCGATCGAGGGGCTCGTTAAGCAGGCCGAGTACATCGCCTCGTATGAGGTGCAGAAGGGGCCGGAGCTCCTGCTGCCCGACAGGAGGACGATCGACCAGTTCCAGAACCTGACGAGCTCTATGGTGCTCTACGTGAACCGCAGCTTCGTCCTGACGCACATCGGCACGCAGGCCGACGCGCCGCCCGGCGGCGGGGAGTTCACGCGCACCGAGATCATCAGCGCGATCGACCAGCAGTTCGTATCCCGGATGTTCAGCGGCGAGACCGTCGCCGACATACGCCAGTTCGAGTTCGCGTCGGGCGTGATCCTGTTCGCCGGCACGCCGGTCCGGAACGTCGAGGGCAAGGTCATCGGCGGCGTGATCCTCGCGCAGCCGGTCGCGCAGATACGAAGCCTCACGAAGTTTCTGCAGATGCTGCTGATCATGACCGCGCTCGTCACGGTGATGTTCGCGGTCGCGGTCGCGCTCAAATTGACGCAGGTCCTGACAAACCCGATCCGCAGGCTCACGCAGGTCGCCCGGCGCATCGCGGAGGGCGAATTGGGCGCGCACATCTCGATCCCGAACCAAGACGAATTGGGCGAGCTCGGGAACACGCTGAACACGCTGTCGGCCAGGCTCTCGGACGTCATCCGGCGGCTGCGCGAGGAGCGCGACAAGCTGGAATTGATCATCGGCTCGATCGGCGAGGGCATCATCGCGGTCAACGCGAGGCTCGAGGGCGTGCACAGGAACCAGGCGTTCTGGGAATTGATGGAGGCCGGGAACCCCGACCACCCGGGCGTCGAGGACACCGACGGCTTCCGGGCGCTGCAAAAATTGCTCGAGGAGTGCGTGCGCTGCGGCGAGCGGCTTCGCGCCGGCTGGCAGAGCCCGTCGGGGCGGAAGGTCGCCGCGACCGCGTCGCCGCTGTTCGACGAGAGGGGCGAGACGATCGGCGCGGTGTGCCTGATACAGGACGTCAGCGAGTCCGAGCGGCTCGAGCAGCTTCGGCGCGACTACGTGGCGAACATATCGCACGAGCTCCGGACGCCGCTGACCGGCATCCGCGGCATGGTCGAGCCGCTGATGGACGGCTATATCGACACCGACGAGGAGCGGTCGGAGTGCTACCGAGTCATCTACCAGGAGACGCTCAGGCTCGAAAAGCTCGTGCGCGAGATGCTCGACATGTCGCGTCTGCAGGACGGCCGGGTCGCGCTCGAGATGGAGGAACTGGAGCTGCGCGGCATCGTCGACGCGGCCGTGCGCCGGATGAAGAACATGGCCGACGACGCGGGCATATCGCTCACGGCCGACACCGGCAGCTCGGCGCTTACGTGCATCGGGAACGAGGACAGGATACTGCAGGTGCTGATCATATTCATCGACAACGCGCTCGGCTTCACGCCCGCGGGCGGCAGCGTGACCGTCTACGCGCGCGACGAGCGGGACATCGTCCGCGTCGGCGTCGTCGACACCGGCGTCGGCATAGAACCCAAGGATTTGCCGTTCATCTGGGAGCGATTCTACAAGGCCGACAAGAGCCGCATGCGCACCTCGGGCACCGGGCTCGGCCTCGCGGTCGCGAAGCTCGTCGTGGAGCTGATGGGCGGCGAGATCGGCGTCAACGCGAGGACGGGCGGGGGATCGGAGTTTTTCTTCACGCTGAAGAAGTCCGCGTAAAATCCCCTCCGGACAGATCCGGAGGGGAACGGGTCAATCGAGCAGATAATCGGAGAGCCGCCCGGCGTCGTCGAAGCGGAGCGGCGGAACCTCCGGCATCTCGGACGGCCTGCGGAAGCCCCACGATACCCACGCGAACGGCACTTCGGCGTTTTTCGCGGTTTCGAAATCGACGGAGCTGTCGCCGACGTATACGGCGTCGCTTTTTTTTGCGCCGACGGCGGAGAGGAGATATTCGACGCCGGCCGGAGACGGCTTTTTCGGGATGGTGGCGGATTCGCCGACGGCGACGTCGTAGAGCCCGGAGAAGTGCGCCTCGCAGAGGAGCCGCACGGCCGGGTCGTACTTGTTCGAGTTGACGCAGATTTTGACGCCCGCGGCGCGGAGCCTTTGAAGCAATTCGAGGATGCCGGGATACGGGCGCGTCTTTACGTTGATCGCTTTGTCGTAGCGGCGCCGGAAGTCGGCGGCGATCTCCGCGATCCCGGACGCGGGCGTGCCTTCGGGAACCGCGCGCTCGATCAGCTTCATGACGCCGTTTCCGACGAACAGCCGCACCTCGTCGATCGAGCGCGGCGCGTGCCCGCGGGCCGCAAGCGCGGCGTTGACGGCGTCCCGCAAATCCTCGAGCGTGTCGAGCAGCGTTCCGTCGAGGTCGAAGATCACGCAATTGTGTTTCATCGCGGGCATCCTCCGTCCATAATAGGGTAGGCTCATTATACCGGTTTTCCGCGGGCGCTGCCGGGCGGATTCGGTTAGCTTTCGGTTATAGCATCTGTTGCAAACGCGGGGCGCGTGTGGTAAAATAATAAAATGGGGAGGGATGCGATTTATGCAGCCGTACGGCGCGCTCGCGGACGTGTACGACGCCATGATGGACGATTTCGATTATCCGAAATGGGCAGAGTATTACCGGGCGCTGCTCGGCCGCGCGGGCGTCTCGCCCGGGACGGTATACGACGCGGGCTGCGGGACCGGCTCGATGGCGCTCGAGTTTGCGAAGCTCGGCGCGCGCGTGACCGGCGCGGACCTCTCCGAGGCGATGCTTCGGCGCGCGGCGGAGAAGTTCCGCCGGGCCGGCGAGAGCGCGATGCTCGTCCGGCAGGACATCTGCGATCTGTCCGTCCCGAGGCCGGTCGACGCGGTCGTCGCGGCCTGCGACGGCGTGAACTATTTGCTGACCGAGGAGAGGCTGCGCGCGTTCTTCCGCGCGGCGCGCCGGGCGATACGGCCCGGCGGCGCGCTGGCGTTCGACATCTCGTCGCGGCACAAGCTGGAGGTCCGCCTCGGGAACGCGTTTTTCGGCGAGGAGAGGGACGAAATCGCCTATCTCTGGGAAAACCGGCTCGACGCGGAGCGGCATTTGATCAGGATGGACGTGACGTTCTTCGTGCGCGAGGCGGACGGCCGGTACCGCAGGTTTCAGGAGGAGCACGTGCAGCGCGCGCACGGCGAGGAAGAGCTCGTCAGGCTGCTCCGGGAAGAGGGCTTTTCGGGCATAGAGGTATTCGGCGACCGGACGTTCGCGCCTCCGGCCGAGGGCGAGGAGCGTTTGCACTTTCTGGCGCGAAGGGCATAGGGAGGAACAGATGGATTCGGACGGAATGCTTCACATATCGCTCATGGGCGGGCAGGCGAGGGCGATGCTGATCGAGGGGACGCAGATGGTCGACCGGGCGCGCGCGCTGCACGGATTGTCCCGGACGGCGACCGCGGCGCTCGGAAGGACCTTGATGGCGACCTCGATGCTGGGCACGATGCAGAAGGGCGCGCTCGAGAGCGTGACGGTTTCGATCAAGGGCGGCGGCCCGATCGGGACGGTGCTCGCGGTCGGAAAGAGCGACGGCTCGGTCAAGGGCTACGTCGAGAATCCGGATGTCGAGCTTCCGCGCGCCGGGGAGAAGCTGCCGGTCGGCGCGGCGGTCGGAAAGGGAGGCAAGCTGACCGTGATCAAGGATTTGGGGCTCCGGGAGCCGTACGTCGGGCAGGTGAACCTCGCCTCCGGCGAGATCGCGGAGGACTTCGCGATGTACTTCACGGCGTCGGAGCAGGTGCCCTCGCTCGTCGCGCTCGGCGTGCTCGTCGGGGAAAAGGTCGAGGCGGCCGGAGGGCTGATCGTGCAGTTGATGCCCGGCGCGGGCGAGAGCGCGATCCGCTCGATCGAGGCGAGCGCAGGCATGTTCATGGACATCTCGGCGACGATGCGCGAGTACCATTTGACAGGCGCGGTTTGGCAGTTGCTCGGGCACCTCGAGCCGGAGGTGCTCAAGGAAATCCGCCCGGCGTACCGCTGCGACTGCTCGCGCGAGCGCGTCGAGCGCGCGCTGATATCGCTCGGGCGCGAGGAGCTCGGCGACATGATCTCGGAGCAGCACGGCGCCGAGGTGGATTGCCACTTCTGCGACCGGCGCTACCGCTTCACGGAGGAGGAGCTCTCGGCCCTCTTGGAATATGCTTTGAATCGGAGGAGCGAATGAACTTTGACCCGAAGGTCGTGCCCTTTGACAGGAGCGCGGCATACGTGCACCACCGCGCGATGAAGAACCGGCGCGACAACAACGTCGTGGACGCGCTGGAGCTTCTTCGGCGCGCGGTCGAGCACTCCCCGAACAACGACGAATACAAGCTCGATCTCGCCGAATTGCTGAGCGAGATGGGCTGTCTCTCGCAGTCGAACCGGCTGCTCTTGGACATGCTCTCCGACCGCGACGCGCCGACCGAGTGCTACTACGGCCTTGCGCTCAACCTGCTCTCGGCGAGCGACATCCCCGGCGCGAAGCGGGCGCTGCGGCGCTACAAGGGGCTCGACCCGCACGGCGTGCACGCCGACGAGGTGCGCAGGATCACCGACGAACTGCAGTTCCACGAGATGCTCTCGCGCCCGCTGAACCGGCGATCGTACCGCGCCGCGCGCGTCGCAGATTTGGCCTGCGAGCGCATGAAGGAGGAGGACTTCCGCGCGGCCGCGCGGCTGTTTGAAAGGAGCCTCGGATTGGAGCCCGCGCGCAGCGAGATACGGGCGCTGTACGCGACGGCGCTGGAGTTGCTCGGCATGCGCAAGGAGGCGCTGCAGCAGGCGCGGATGGCGACCGAGGCGGAGGTCGCGTCTGTGCGCGCGATCTGCGTCGTCGCGCAGATGTACCACATGGCCGACATGGGAAGAAAGAGCCGGCAGATGGCCCTGAAGGCGATGTCGATGCGCCCGACGGGCATCGAGATGCGCATGCTGATCTACACGCTGGGCGAACTCTCCATGCACAAGGAGGTCGGTGAGTGCGCCAGGCTCTCGATGCAGGAGACGCCCTATGACCGGCAGCTTCTGCACATACGCGCGGTCGCGCTGATCCGCACGGGGGCGCAGGAAAAGCAGGCGATGAAGTTCTGGGCGCGGATACTGCGCATCGACCCGGAGGACACGATCGCCGGCTACTACATGGACGCGGCGGCCGCGGGAAACCTGAAGGATCCGCCGCCGGACTACGCGTACCAGGTGCCCAAGGACGAGGCGGTTCGGCGGCTCTCATACGTCGCGGACACTCTCTCAAGGCACTACAACGAGCTCGAGCGCGTCTGGCAGGAGGACAAGAAGTTCCGCGCGCTGCTCAAGTGGTGCCTGACGGTCGACAACGCGCAGTTCCGCCGCGCGTCGATCACGGCGCTGGCGGCGCTGAAGGACGAGGAGGCCGAGGGGACGCTGCGCGAGGTGTTCATGCGGCCGGAGATCGCGTATGAGCTGAAGCTCAACGCGCTGATGCTGCTCCGGATGCGCGGCGCGGACATGGGGAAATTGCTGCCGCCGAGCATCGACGAGCGCGACGGGCTGTTGCCCGACCCCGAGCCGACGCTCGACCGATTGCCGATCGGCTTCCGGCAGGCGGTGAAGTACGCCTCGGAAGTGCTCGAGGACGAGTACGGCGTCACGGCGACGACCGCGCTCGCGCTGATCATGCTCAAGGCGCTGAGCTCCCGGCAGATGGTGTTCTGCACGCGGGACAGGATTCCCGCCTACGCCGCGGCGCTCTTGTACTGCTATCTGTCGATGCGCGGCGAGAAGCCGTCGTTTCGCAAGCTCTGCCGCCAGTTCGGGAGCCCGTTCCGCAGGACCGTCTACTACGCGCAGCGGATGGCCGACGCGATGGAGGAGGATGCCGATGGCGAACCCGATGGACTTTGACGGGATGTTCCGCCGGGCGTTCGCGAAGAAGCTCAGCGCGGCGGGGGAGATCGGCGAGGACGCGGCCGAGGCGCTTCTGGACGTCGCGTACGAGGAGTGGGCGGAGGCCCCGGACGCGCGGTTGAACGGCATCTCGCCCAGACAGTGGTTCCTCCGGATGTCCGCGCCGGAGGAATTGATCGCGTCGCTCGAGGAATACGCCCGCGCGCGCGTCGACGTGCCGGATTTGCTTCTGGAGCGGTTCGAGGCGCTCGGGGAGGCGGCGGCGCCGGCGCTCGAAGGGCTGCTCTTTGACGCGGGAAAGCCGGAGGAGGCGCGCGAGCACGCGCTGTCGCTTTTGCTGGAGATTGCGCCGGAGCGCACCGAGCGGCTCGCGGCGGACATCGTGCTCAGGGCGCCGGATTCGTCCGATCTCGCGGAGCGCGCGGCGGAGGCGCTCGAGGAGGCGGCGGGCGCTCCCGTACGCCAAACGCTGCTCGAGGGCTACGAGGGCGCGTCCGAGTACGCAAAAATGCTGATTTTGGAAATTCTATGCAACTTTCCGGGCGACAATCGCATCTATATCCATATGCGGGATATGCTCGTCAACAACCCTGAACAGCGCGCGTTCGCCGCGAACCTGCTGGGGAGGCTCGGGGACGCGCGGGCGATCGAGCCGATGCAGAAGCTGCTCCCGATGAGCGACCTGACGTATTTCGAGTACATGGAGATCCGCAACGCGATCGAGGCGCTCGGCGGCGAGGTGACGGTCGAGCGGGAGTTCTACGGCGATCCCGACTACGAATACATGCGCGGCCTCGAATAGGGGGGAACAGCGTGAATTGCGCGCACTGCGGAAAGAAGAATTCGGAGGACAGGCTGTTCTGCGGCTTCTGCGGGATGCCGCTGGGGACGCCCGAGAAGGCGCCCGCGGGCGACGAGATCGAGCGCCTGCTGTTCGGCCGCCCGAAGGACGAGCAAAGGCGCGCCGAGCGCGCCCCGGAGCCGGCCGCGGACGTGCCGGAGGAGAAGCCGGCCGAAAGGCCGGTCCGCCCCGCCCCCTCGCGCCCCGCGCCCGGGGCGCCGCCGCGAAGATTGACGAAGGCCCCGGAGGAGCCCGCGGGCCCGCTTGCGAAGCCGATCCTCAGCGAGCCGGTCGAGCTGCGCGCGAAGCGGCCGCCGGTGCTCATGCGCTCCGCGGCGCCGGGCAAGCCGCGCAACCCGAACACGATCGTGCCGCCGCGCACGGCGGACTTCGACGACATGTTCATGGAGGACGGCGACTCCGCGTACGACTTCGACTCCGACGACATGGACGACCGCTACCCGGACGTACCGCGGCAGGGCTTCATGGCGCGCCACGCGCGCGGGCTCGTGTCGCTGACGCTTTTGACGCTGACGCTTTTGATCGTCGGCTACTGGCTGATCTTCGGCGCGGGGCAGCGCGTGCTCGGCCAGCTCTACCTGAGCGACAACCCCGAGACCTACATCGCGCTCGGCGACGAGGCCGAGCAGAGCGGCGCGCACGAGGTCGCTGGCGCGTACTACCTGAAGGCGCTCGAGTTGAAGCCCCGCGACCGCAACTATGCGATCAAGGCGGCGAACGCCTACATCGTCGCCGGGAACTCCGGCAAGGCGACCGCGGCGATCGAGAAGCTGATCGCGATCGACCCGGACGGCGTCGAGGCGTACATCACGCTGAAGTCGCTCTACCCGGACCCGGCCGCGCGCCCGCTGAAGGTTGCCGAGCTGATCGCCGAGGGATACCGGCGCACGGGGGACGACCGGCTCCGCGATTCGTAAAAAATTTTCCTTCGGGACTTGACAAGTACACGCGGACGTGTTATTCTTGCGCAAACGCGAGGACCGGAAACAAGTACGCGCGCGCGAAGCCCCAAGAGAGCTGCCGGAGGGTGCGAGGCAGCGGCGGAGGCGCGCGGAATACATTCCGAGAGCGGCGCACGGAAAGGGTTTTTTCCCGAGTAGGCTGCGACGGGTTCGCCCGTGAGCGCGATGGGGTATGTATGTACCCGACGAGGATGTCGCCGCGAGGCGGCGTCAAATTGAGGTGGTACCACGGGCTTTCGACAGGCTCGTCCTCAGCAGCAATTGCGGGGGGCGGGCCTTTTTGCGCGCCGTTCCCAGACAAAAGGAGGGGGGATACCGGATGGCAATCAAACTCGCGCTGCTCCTCGTGTTCTTCGCAATCACCGTGGCCATCGGACTCTACTGCCGCAGGCACGCGACCGACGTCAACAGCTTCGTGCTCGGAGGGCGCGCGGTCGGCCCGTGGCTGACGGCGTTCGCGTACGGCACGTCGTACTTCTCCGCGGTCATCTTCGTCGGCTACGCCGGGCAGTTCGGCTGGAAGTACGGCGTCGCGGCGACCTGGATCGGGCTCGGGAACGCGTTCCTCGGCTCGATGCTCGCGTGGATCGTGCTGGGGCGCCGCACGCGGCTGATGACGCAGCAGCTCAAGAGCGCCACGATGCCGGAGTTCTTCGGCAGGCGCTACGGCTCGAAGGCGCTGAAGCTCGGCGCGTCGGCGATCGTGTTCATCTTCCTGATCCCCTACACGGCGTCGCTCTACAACGGCCTGTCGAGGCTGTTTGCGATGGCGTTCAACATCGACTACACCGTCTGCATTGCGCTGATGGCGGGGCTCACGGCCGTCTACGTCGTCGCGGGCGGGTACATGGCGACGGCCATCAACGACTTCGTGCAGGGCATCGTCATGATCGGCGGCATCGTGGCGGTCGTGCTCGCGGTGCTCAACAGCAACGGCGGGCTGTCGGCGGCGATGGCGTCGCTCTCGCAGGTGCAGGACCCCGCGGTGTCGAGCGCCCCCGGCGCGTTCACGTCGCTGTTCGGGCCGAAGCCGCTGGAGCTGTTGGGCGTCGTGATCCTGACGTCGCTGGGCACCTGGGGGCTTCCGCAGATGGTGCAGAAGTTCTACGCGATCAAGTCCGAGAAGCAGATCTTCAAGGGAACGGTCATCTCGACGGTGTTCGCGATCGTCATCGCCTGCGGCTGCTACTTCCTCGGCGGGTTCGGAAGGCTTTACAACATCGACGTCGCCAAGAGCGGCTACGACTCGATCATCCCGACGATGCTTCAGAGCTTCCCGCCGCTTTTGATCGGCATCGTCGTCGTGCTCGTCCTCTCGGCCTCGATGTCCACGCTCTCGGCGCTCGTGCTCGCGTCGAGCTCGACGTTGACGCTCGACTTCATCAAGGGCACGATCGTCAAGAAGATGGACGAGAAAAGGCAGGTGCTCGTGATGCGCGTGCTGATTCTCGTGTTCATCGCGATCTCCGTCATCATCGCGGTCTTCCAGTACCGCGCGAACGTCACGTTCATCGCGCAGCTGATGGGCGTCTCGTGGGGCGCGCTGGCCGGAGCGTTCCTGGCGCCGTTCCTGTACGGATTGTACTGGAAGCGCGCGAACCGCGCGGGCGTCTGGGAGAGCTTCCTCTTCGGCGCGGGCATCATGATCCTGAACCTGCTCGCCAGACCCTCGTTCCCGCCGCTTCTGCAGTCGCCGATCAACTGCGGCGCGTTCGCGATGCTGACCGGGCTCGTGATCGTCCCGGTCGTGAGTCTGCTGACGAAGCCGATCGAGCGGAATCTCATCGACGAGGCGTTCGAGTGCTATCGCGGAAAGATCGACGCGCCCGTCAAAAAGGCGGCCTGAATGGAAACCGGCTCCCGGGACGAACGCTTCGGTAGCCGGTTTTTTTCAGTTGTCCGGGATTTGGACGACGGTTCCGGATTCGAGCGACTTCGGGACGTCGATCAGCCTTTGGTTTCTGGAGCCCCGGAACCGAAGCGAGAGGCTTCGCTCCGCGAGCACGAAGCGGCCGTCGACGAGCACGTCGACCTGGGAGAGCAGCGCGCGCATGGCGGGGTCGCGCAGTATCTCCTCGTATGTATAGCCGCTGTACGCCCAGACGTTGAGGCCCGCTCCGCGCGCGGCCTTCGCGAGCTCGAGACAGGCCTCGCTCTGGCGGAACGGCTCGCCCCCGGTCAGCGTGATGCCGTCGAGCAGCGGGTTCGCGAGGAACTTGTCGATGATCTCCGCCGTGTCCATGTCGCGGCCGCCGCCGAAGTCGTGCGTCTGCGGATTGTGGCAGCCGGGGCAGTGGTGCGGGCAGCCCTGCGCAAAGACGGCGAAGCGGAAGCCGGGGCCGTCGACGATCGAGTCGTTGACGAGCCCGGAGATGCGCATGTTCATGAAATTTCCCCCTTTGCGGCGCTCTTGCCGGCAAGCGCGCCGGTCGAAAAGGCGATCTGCAGGTTGAAGCCGCCGGTCGTCGCGTCGACGTCGAGCACCTCGCCGGCGATGTAGAGGCCGGGGAGCAGCTTCGATTCCATCGTCGACGGGTTGACCTCCCTGACCGGGATGCCGCCGCGCGTCACGACGGCCTCGGAGAAGCCGCGAAGCTGCAAGGGCGTCAGCGGAACCGCCTTCAAAAGTTCGACGATCCTGCGGCGCTCGGGCTGCGTGACGGCGGTCGACGGGTGCGCCGGGGAGAGCCCCGCGAGCTCGACGAGCTTCAGGGCGAGGCTGTGCGGCGCGAGGCCGGCCATGACCGCGATCAAAGGCCGCTTCGCGTTCTCGTGCAGGTCGCGGATCAGCCGCTTTTCGAGCGTCTCGATATCGAGCGCGGGCTTCAGGTCGATCGAGAGGCGCACGCCCGAGAGGTCCTTCGGCAAGAGGCTCGAGAGCGTCAGCGCGAGCGGGCCGGAGATGCCGAAATGCGTGAACAAGAGCTCGCCCTGCTCCGAAAACAGCGG
>Ga0123328_1004695_pt1 | contig 11010 bp, 7 predicted proteins | sample BioC12SIPDNA_2_FD_89702 | JGI IMG/M metagenome (GOLD analysis project Ga0123328, IMG submission 89702) | Anaerobic biogas reactor microbial communites from Washington, USA - Biogas_R1_A C12 SIP DNA | ecosystem: Engineered > Bioreactor > Anaerobic > Unclassified | place: Washington, USA...
ACAGGCCCTATGCCGCCATGGGGGCGGATGCATAGTTCGTACCCAGGGCGGCCGAGAGGGTACGCTCAGGAGGAGAGAAGCTTCTCGATCTCCTTCTTTATCAGGTCGCTTGCCGCCTTTCCGTCGAGCTTGCCCTTGAGCTCGCCCATCACCACGCCCATGAGAGGGCCCACCGCGCCCGCTCCCTTCTCGCGCACAAAACCTTCCCGCTCATGCACGATCCTGGCTACCACCTCAGCAGCTTCATCGGTGGAAATCACCGTTATTCCCAGCTCCTTGATCGCCTGAGGGACGCTATTGCCCTTGGCCACCAACGATAGGACGTCGGGCACCGCCTCCTTGGCGAACCCTCCCTTGGATAAGGATGTGAACACCTCGCGCAAGGCGGCCTCGTCCAGTTTGCTGACGTCCACGCCCTGCCGCTCTAGCTCGGGCAAGGTCGAGAGCAGGGTCCGGGCCGCGATGCCGGCGAGCTCCTTGTTCGAGGCGACCTCTTCGAAGAGGTCGTCCCATCCGTCACGCACCAACTGCTTTGCCTGCTGCTCATGGATGCCATATGTGGACGCAATGCGGGCGGTGCGAACCTCCGGCATCTCGGGGAGGTTGGACGCGATGCGGTCCAGCCTGTCCTTCTCCAAGGTGATTGGCGGGACGTCCGTCTCCGGGTACATCCTGGCAGCCCCCGGCAGGGGGCGGGAGTAGGTGCTGGTGCCGTCGGGGAGGGGGTCGCGGGTCTCCTCGGGAACGCCCACCAGGGCTTCGTAGGCCCGGGCCAGGGCTGCGTTCAATGCCGCCTCCGCCCTGTTGACCTCATCCGCGCAGAGCACGAATGAATCCTGAGTTCCCAGGTTGAAGGTCCTGCACACCTCATCCACATAGCTCTGATCTATCCCGTAGTTCGGTAGCTCGTCGGAGTGGAATATTCCGGCCACACCCTTGGTGCGGGCATACTGCGCCATCTCCGCTCCCAGGCGCAGCTTGTTATCAGGAGAGCGCAGTACCCCGGCAAAGCCGGGAAGGGGAGCGCCGAGCACCTTCCCGCCCTTCTTGAGCGCGCCCATGATCACCTTGGAAGGGCACTTGATGAACGTTTCCGTGAGGTCCTGTATCGCGGTCTCGCTCCTGGCGACGTTCCTCTCCTTCAACACGTCCCGTATCCGCAGCAGGGAACGCTGCCTCTCCACTTCCTTTTCCACATATACGGGAAGAAGTCTCAGCTCCTGCACTCCCTTGATCTCGATCCTGCTTCCCCCGGGGATGGATATGTTGACGTCCTCGCGGATGGTGCCGATCCCCCTCTTCACCTTCCTGGTGGCGCGCATCATCGAGCCCAGGCGCTGGGCGGCCTCCTTTACCTCCTCAGGCGTGTGCAGCTCGGGACCGGTGGCCACCTCGATGAGCGGGATCCCCAGGCGGTCCAGGCGGTATGTGATCTCCCCGGCCTTGGTGTCCACCTTGCGGGCGGCGTCCTCCTCCAGGCAGAACGTGGGTACGGAGATGGCGCGGCCGTTGACCTCCAACACCCCGTCGGTAGCGATCATGGCAGTGCGTTGGAAACCCGTGGTATTGGAGCCATCGATGACGATCTTGCGCATGAAGTGGACCTCGTTCACCGACCGGGCTCGGAGCATGGCCGCGAACGTCAGTACAATGTCCAGGGCCTCGTCGTTAGCGCAGTGAGGGGGCTCCTCGTCCGCATCCACGAGACAGGAGGCGGAGGGGGGTGCCTGATAGCGGAATCGCATCTTCTTCTCCGCCTGCACCAAGGCCGCCCGGTCGATCTCCCCCAACTCCGACGTCGTAGGACGGAGGCGCCGCTGGAACTTGGCCCCCTCCTCCTCCACCAGAGATGTCTGGCAATCACAGAACAGCTTCTTGGTGTCAAGCTGCTGGTGGATCTCCAGCCCGCAGGTCAGCTCATGCTCGCTCATGTTGCACCCTCCTCGAAGTCAGCTCTCCACGCAGGTTCGTGGTCATCAGCTCCCTGATGCTGCTCTCATCGTCCTTCTGTCCCAGTACCCACATCAACTTCACCAGTGCGGTCTCTGGCAGCATGTCTCCGCCGGATATGACGCCAGCGGTCAGGAGGTCCCGGCCGGTATCGTACACGTTCATGTCCACCATGCCGTACAGGCACTGTGAGGTCATGACCACCGTGGTGCCTCCTGCGACCGCTTTCCTCACCTCCTCCACCATGTCCGAGGATACATGACCCAGGCCGGTACCGGCGAGGACCGCCCCTCGGCTGCCCCTTAGTACGCTGCCGAAGGTCGTGGGGCTCATGCCGGGGTAGAACTGCAACAGCGTGACGTTGGTCTCCATGGCGGTCCGGGCGATGGTCTTTCCAGATGACCGCCGGTGGTGATCGCCATGGAAGGCGATCTGTCCCTCGAAGTCCACCGTGGCGATGGGGGCTTCGTTGATACTGCGGAAAGCGTCCCTCCGCGAGGTGTGCATCTTGCGCACTTTAGTCCCCCTGTGGACAGCGGCCGTGGTGTCGGAACTGCTCTCATGCATCAGCACCACCACCTCAGCGGCATCGGTGTCCACGATAAAGCGGGCGGCCGATAGCAGGTTGGTGTAGGCGTCCGAGGACGGTCGATCGGAGGAGCGCTGCGCGCCCACTAGGACGACCGGCCTTGTCAGATCCTCAAGCATGAAGGACAAAGCTGCCGATGTATAGCCCATGGTATCCGTGCCGTGGGGGATGATGCATCCCTCCATGCCTCCGTTGATGCGGTCCGCTACGGACTCAGCGATCCTCTGCCAGCTCTCGGCCCTCATGTTCTCGGAGAAAATGGAGAACAGCACCTCGGCCCTCACATCACATATTTCAGCGATCTCCGGGACGCTGGCCACCAGGTCACCGGCGGACAGGGCGGGATGGACCGCACCGGTCCGATAGTCGACATAGCTGGCGATGGTGCCGCCAGTGCCGAGCACCGCCACCTGTTTCTTTCCCTTGCCGTTGATGCCCTCGCGGTCGGCCTTCGCCCTGGTCGCTCCCTTGGAGACCACTGAGACCTCAGACGTCGGGACGACCTTGACCCCAACGTTGTAGCCGCTCTTCAACTTCAGAACCACGACGTCGGGGTGGCTGAACTCGTGATGGGGCATGAGGACGCCGATATGGTCGTGGCTGTCGCTCCTCACCTGGAGCGTGTCGCCCTCGACCGCACCGGTCTTCTGCAGGATCTCGCGTACGCGGGGAGAATAGCTCATTCAACAGACACCGAGCTGGGGATACGGCTCTTTGCTTATAATTTGTGTCGAGGGTCGGACGAAGTCCTTTTCGTATACCATGCTCCCCTTCGGAGCAAATCGTTATTACTGCCTACTCGTCTTTGCGCTCGTGCATAAGGTTTCTAACATTTCCATAGAGGCGGACGTCCTCGCCGAGAACAGGAAGCTGGGCCATGAGAACCACCACCGGCTGAGGGAACATGGTATCCGCTCCGTGGACGTCATGGGTTCCATCGGATCGGGCAAGACCCTCCTCATCCAGCAGATGGCTGTACGTATGAGGGAGAAGGGTATCAGGGTCGCGGTCCTCGCCGGCGACGTGACCGGACAGGATGATTTCGACAGGTTCCAGAAGGCTGGCGTCAAGGCGGTGAACGTCAACACCGGAAAAGAGTGCCACCTGGATGCGGACCTAGTGTACCACGCGCTGGACGAACTGGACCTGGAAAACCTGGACTTCCTGTTCGTGGAGAACGTCGGCAACCTGGTGTGCCCCGCGGACTTCCCCTTGGGGACGGACCAGCGCATGGTGGTCATCTCCGTAACGGAGGGGGATGACATGGTGCGGAAGCAACCCCTGATCTTCCTGGAGTCGGATATCGCCGTCCTCAACAAGATCGACCTGCTTCCATACATGGACATCGATGCATCCCTGCTCGACCGCGACTATGACCGCGTCAAGAAGGGGGCCAAGCTCTACCGCACCTGTGCCAAGACCGGAGAAGGGCTGGACGAACTGTTCCAGGCGCTCAACATCCAGGCCTGAACCGCCAATTATTATTACGGGCCCCCATTATCCTAGCGAGGCATTTCCATGAAGGTCCTAGTCGTAGGAGGGGGTGGACGCGAGCACGCCATCGCCGCCGCTCTGTCCGCCAGCGGTTCGACAATCTACTCCGCCATGAAGAACCATAACCCCGGCATAGCAGGTCTGTCCCGAGAGTTCAAGCTCATGAAGGAGACCGACGTGGAAAAGGTGGTGGGTTTCGCGGCGGATCGAGCTGTGGATCTGGCGGTCATTGGGCCGGAATCCCCCCTGGAGGTGGGTCTGGTGGATGCCCTGGAGGCCAAGGGCATCGGCTGCGTCGGCCCCAGCAAGGCGGCGGCGAGGCTGGAGGTGTCCAAGTCCTTCACCCGGGGCCTTATGCGCAAGCACGATGTTCCTGGCAACATAGAGTTCGAGGCCTTCGACGACCTTGAGGCCGCGAAGGCTTATGTTCGAGACCACGACCAGGACCTGGTCGTAAAGCCCGTCGGGCTCACAGGGGGAAAGGGGGTCAAAGTGATGGGCGAGCACCTTCTCAGTGAGGAGGATGCCATGCTTTACCTTGAGGACATCTTCTCCCATAACATAGGCGGCGGAGGGGTGGTGCTCGAGGAGCGGCTGGTCGGCGAGGAGTTCACCCTGCAGGCCTTCTGCGACGGCCATAAGGTGATACCTATGCCTCTGGTGCAGGACCACAAGCGCGCTTACGAGGGGGATGTGGGGCCGAACACAGGGGGCATGGGCTCATATTCTCAGGAGGACCACCTTTTGCCATTCGTCACCCCCACCGAGAAGGAGGCCGCCCTTGACATAATGCGGGCGACGGTTGCGGCCATGGAAGAGGAGGGCTGTCCTTACCGTGGAATCCTGTATGGGCAGTTCATGAACACGCGAAGCGGGCCTCGGGTGATCGAGTTCAACGCCCGCTTCGGGGACCCCGAGGCCATGAACGTCCTGTCCATCGTTTCATCATCGTTCACGGACATCTGTGCTGGCATAGCCGCGGGTAGCTTGAGCGAGAAGGACGTTTCCTTCGCCCGTAAGGCCACGGTGTGCAAGTATGTCGTCCCTCAAGGGTATGGAACCAGCCCCGCGGCGGGCAAGGAAGTGCATGTCGATGAGAAGAGCATCGCTGCCATGGGGGCCCGCGCCTACTACGCCATGGTAAGCGAGGAGGGCGGCAGGGTGCTGACCACTACCTCTCGGGCCGTGGGAGTGGTGGGGATCGATGACAGCATCGAGGAGGCAGAGAGGGCGTGTGAGGAGGCGCTCTCCTTCGTGACAGGAGAGGCCATCTTCGTCCGCCATGACATTGGGCGGCCTGAGGTCATCCGGCGCCGCGTCGAGCATATGGAAACGATAAGAAGGTAGATGTAAACGGGCGGTGTTAAAATGGATATGAAGAACCTGGAAGAGATCGCTGAACGCATCGAATCCAGACTGGAAGAGAAGGATCAGGTGCGTGAGGTCGCCATCAAGTCCACGCGGGCCATCAACCGCCTGTCAGGCAGCATCGTACATATGATACACAAGAAGGACGATGCCATGCCTCTCATGCATGAGGCATTGGATGAGGCGCACCGACTTCGCTCTCTGCTGGAGGACTATCCCGAGATATGGGAATCGGGCCTGGTGGAGAGTGCTCTGCAGGAGCTGGCGGAGGCCGCGATCCTTATGGCCATGGTCAAGGACGAGGAGCTGCCGGACCCCGATGACATGGGCATCACCGGGAACGCCTACATGCTGGGCATGGCCGATGCCATCGGGGAGCTGCGACGCTTCGCCCTGGAAAGATTGCGGGAGGGCGACGTGGAGAAGGCCACGGAGTACCTCAACTTGATGGAGGAGATGTTCCTTGTCATAATGCGCTTCGATTTCCCCGACGCGCTGATACCGATAAGAAGGAAACAGGATGTGGCCAGGTCCCTCCTGGAAAAGACCCGGGGGGAAGTGGCAGTGGCGGTCAACTCGGCCCGCCTACAGAAGAAGATCGATGAGCTCTGCCGCAAGCTGTGAGGTCACAGCTTCTTTCGTATGACCTCTTCGATCTCTTCCTTGGGTACGAGCCCTACTATCTGGTCTACTACCTTTCCGTCCTTGAAGAACAGCAAAGTAGGGATAGCCATGATGCGGTGCGTCTGCGCTAGCTTCTGATTCTCGTCGACGTTGAGCTTGGCGAACGCCACCTTGCCCGAATGGTCCATGGCCAGCTTGTCTATGATAGGGCCCATCATGCGACAGGGTCCGCACCATGCCGCCCAGCAGTCCACTACCACCTTGGGGTGGGCCTTAATGTATGCATCGAAACCATCCTGACCAATATCCTCAACATGTTCAGCCATAGCGATCGCCCCGAACAATTGAGGAGGGACTATTTGGAGCTATTCCCGACAACGAAAAGATCGCTGTATAAATAAAAGGAGGAAAATGGTTTCAGTTCTTCTTCTTCCCCTTCTTACCCCTGTTCATATAGGTCAGGAACACGATGAAGGCGAGGATGGCCACGAGTATGGCCAAGATGATGTTCATGGTGCCCCAGATGGACTCTCCAACAAAGAACTTGGATGTGTACGTGGAGCTGCCGTCGAGGAACCTCACATACTCGTTGTCCGGGTCCAACATCACCTGCACGGTGTGTTCTCCTGCGCTCAGACCGTGCGCCGTCCAGTTGTAAGATACCGTACTGGTTGAATTGGCGGCGATATTGAAGGTGGTCTCGTTCAGGACCGCCCCGTCCGCCAGGAACCGCACCTTCACATCATCCATCGCCAGGAAGCCGCTGTTCTTCACCGTCGCGGAAATGACCGTGGCCTGTATGACGTGCAACGTATAGGTGGAGGTGTGGTTCACCGTCCCGTTGGTCAGGCTCAGGCTCAGGACCGCATCCCCTGTGGTAGCGGGAGCGGTGACAGTGATGTTGAAGCTGTCCGCGCTTCCCGAACCCTTGTTGGGGGTGATCTGCCCGGAACTTATCGACGCGTTCCAGGTGTAGTCGCCTAAGGGCCGGTCGGTGGCGATGTTTACCACCACCACGCCCTGCTCAGACGGGATCAGGTACTCGGCGCCGCTGAAGCTTACTCTATAGTCACTCGCCTCATCCGCCATCACCGGCAAGGCGAGGGCTGATGTCAGCAGCAGCGATATCACCGCTGCGATCAAGATCATCTCTTTCTTCGGCGTCCGAACACCCCCTTGTTGACCCTAAGGACCACGAACAGCACCAGCATCAGGACCAGAGCCACCAGGAGCACCCAGGTCATGGCCGGTATCTCCGGGGCGTTCATCTTGATGCCGTCTCCGCTGACCGTGAGGCCATCTTCTGGCATGCTGATGTCGGCCCTCTGAATCTGCCTTTCCCCGCTGGCCGTGGCGCTCTGCTCCGAGCTTACCGCCACCACTACAGTGGAGTTCACATCGGGTGTCTCCTGGTTCCTTGTAAGCACCACATTGACCGTCTGGGTGCTTCCCGCGGCCACTGACACGACCTTGTAGTCGTTGCTCGTGCCTGAGATGGTGGCTGTCCATCCCTGCACCGCCAGCTCTGCTATGTTGGACACCGTGAAGTTGTAGGTGTCCACGATGTTACCGTCGTTCTCGATGATGAACGGGTAGGTTATGGTGTCGCCTCTTATCGTCTGAGCCGCGGACGTGTTGATACTGACCGCGTACACCGGCACGATGTTGACGTCGACGTTGACCGTACCTGATGCGCTGGTGTGGTTCTTGGAGGTGGCGGTCAGCTTTATGGCGGAGTGGCTTACCTTTGCGTTATCCGGGGTCCCTATGGTTACCTGGACCGTCCTGAAGCTGTTGGCGCCCCAAGGTATCTCCACGGTGTTCTCGGAGAAGGTGACGTTCCAGCTGGAGTCACTGCCGAGGACGTACGTGTCGTCAATGTTGCCGCGGTTGTACACGGTAACATCATAGGTGGCGGACTCCCCCGCGTTGACGGTCGTCTTGCTCCCGGAGTCCCATACCAGCTCCACTACTCCCTTAATCTGCCGGACCAGATCGATGTCCCTGCTCACACTGGAGTTGACATCCAGATCGAAGGAGCGGGAGTAGGTAACGATGACTCCGGCCACCTCTTCGTTGGTCCATGTTGCTGTCACATTATAGGAGCCCCGTGGCAGGTAGGCGGAATAGCCTCCAGCCCCGTTGGCGTTGGCAGTGACCTGGGCACCGTCCGAGAATACTATCTTGGCGTTACCGGCGCCCGCTCCGTTGTATCGGACCGTCCCGCTGACCAGGAGGCCGCTCTCGAACGTCACGTTGGCGGTGTTGGTGCCCTCGGAGTTGACGTTTACGACCCCCAAGTACACATTGCCAGAACCATCGACGCCGTGGGCGCTGTATGTCCCTGGTGCGAGGTTCACGGAATAGGAGCCCGCTCCGGAGCTGGCGGCGCTATCGATGGCCGTGCTGGACAACGCAACGAAGGTCCAGCTCACTCCTGAGGAGGCCCCGCTGATGGAGCCGCTGAGGGTGGCGTTATCAAGGCTGCGGGCCAGAGCGATGTCCGCGGTCTGCCCGCCGTTGACAGTGACGCTTTGGCTCGCTGTGTAGACAAGGTAACGTGTCTTTTCATCTATCGTCCCCGTGGTGTGGTACTCCGCATCCACGGTATAGGTGCCGTTCACCAGGTAGGTGGTGAACGACCCTTGGCTGTTGGCGTTCATGGTAATCGCGGCCGCTCCCGAGGAGATGGTGACGTTGGCGGGGATGAGAAGGTCCTCACCATCGTACTGCAACTGCCCAGTTAGGGCATAGGAGAGCTGGGGAGCGATGTTCAGATCTGTGCCCGCAGCTATGGTCGCCGACCTTAGGTCAGTGTAGTACACACCGTCGTCCGAGAGCTCGGTATATACCGAATATGTGCCTGGTGTCAGGTACTCGGTGAAGGATGTGGACGCGGCCACGGTCGTTTCGTCGGGCCCGATGAAACGGACCGATCCCGATGCTCCCGAAGGTATGGCCACGTTGACCGTGACCCGGGCTACCGTGTCTAGCGAGACGTTGACGGCGTCGGGGTCCTTGCCTACCTCCACTGTCAGGGACTGGGAGGCCTTGTACATGCTGGAGTTGTCCCCGGAGACGTTCTGATCGACGATGATCGAGTAGGTGCCAGGTGCAGCGGTGACAGCGAACTGCCCGGACCCGCTGGTGGTCGCGGTGGTGGTCACAGCTCCACCGCCGTTGGCGGTAAGGGTGACCGTTATCCCGTTGACCGGGGTCCCGCCGGATGTTACCGTTCCGGTGACCGTGCGGTTGATGGCCGCCATCTCGATGTTGGTGGTGACGGCCGAGCTCAGGGGATCGTACGTGTTGGTGTACTCGGTGTAACCGTCCAAGTTGGCGGTGAGCACGTACGAGTTCCCAGTGGGCAGGGTTATGTTATAATCGCCCGAAGCATCGGATGTGAAGTACACCGTCTGAGATGGTGAATTCTTGGACTGCACCTTGAGGACCACGTTGCCGAGGCCCTCGCTGGCGTCCATCTCATCGTTGAGGTTGGTATCGTACCAAGTGGTTCCTCCGATGGTTGTCGAATCCTGCAAGGCGATCTCCTGGGTGCTGGTGCCGCTTATGGCCAGGTTACCCCAGTGGGCCTTTCCGGAGCCTGCCGCATACACGAAGTAATCTCCCGTGGGCAAGACCAGACGGTAGTCCCCGGTGGAGTTGGTAGAGGTCCTCAGGAAAGTAGCGTCAGCTGTAGAGGTGAAGACAACCTCAGCGTCGCTGACCGCCGAGCCGCCGTTCTTGACCGCTCCTGTGACCACCGAACCGGTGGACAGTTGTAGGTCGAGGGTGGCGCTGATGGTATTGGCGACCAGGGGCTCCATGGCCACCATGCTCGCGCCTTCCTTCAGGGTCAGAGCGTATGCGGTGTAAGTGCCTTGGGGCAGTGTCATCACATAGTTGCCTGAGGGATCGGTAGTGGTGAACAGCTCACCGGCATCGGATATGAAGCCGACCGCCACATTGGCCTGGGGCACCGCATCGATGGTGACCTGGCCGGTGATCTGTGTCGCTCTGTACATGTTCAAGTTCACGGTCGCGGTGGACCCTGCACTGAGGGTAACGGTCTGGGAGCCTCCGCTGATGTTGGCGTCGGCAGTGTCCACATTGTACTCTCCCGGCAGCAGGCGGCCAAAGGTGAACGCACCTCCAGCCCCGCTGGTGGTGTTGACCACCTCTCCGCTGGCAGTGTCGGTGAGGCTTATCACGACCCCACTGGCGGTCCCGCCTTCCAGGAAGGAGATGGTCCCACTGACCACCGCCGGCTCTATAGCGATGTTGCGGCGTAGGGAACCGGTCGAGGCCAGGTCCACAGAATCGTAACCGAAGGTATGGTCCTCGTAGGTGGCGTAGAGCACGTTGTCGTCGCTCTCCGGACCTAGCAGGGAGTAATATCCGCTGCCGTCAGAGGTCACGGTGGATGTGAACCCAGTTTTGTTATTCTCGAGTACTACGGTAGCGCCGGCGATGGCCTCATCCCCGGTGCTGTAACGCCCGTTCCCGTCCATGTCCCAGAACACGTAACCGGACAACCTCGAGCCCGCGAGGGTTATGTCTCCGTTCGCGGTGAAGCTCTCCAGCCTCATGGCCTGGGCATAGGATACCTGGTAGTCCACCCGATCGATCTCAGAGCCGATGAGGGTGCTGCCTTCGAGGTCTCCGACGGAGTATACCACGCTGACGTTGCCGAAAGGCAGGTAGACCTGGTAGGAACCGTCGGACGAGGTTGTGACCGTCTGATGCGGTATACCGTTCTCATCGACCACGGTAACGTGGATGCCCGAGTAGGGTGTCCCGTCACTGGCGATAGCCGTGCCGTTCAGTACCGCGCCGTCGTAGTATTGCAAGAACACCACGCCGGATTGCAGTACCGAGGCGCTCATGTCCACGGTACCGTTGATGGCGCCAGCATCTATCTGGGACTGCAGGTACTTAGCCTCCTCATAGGAGACCGCCTCCCAGGTGGTGGAGTTGTCTGGCAA
>Ga0123328_1004696_pt1 | contig 11008 bp, 7 predicted proteins | sample BioC12SIPDNA_2_FD_89702 | JGI IMG/M metagenome (GOLD analysis project Ga0123328, IMG submission 89702) | Anaerobic biogas reactor microbial communites from Washington, USA - Biogas_R1_A C12 SIP DNA | ecosystem: Engineered > Bioreactor > Anaerobic > Unclassified | place: Washington, USA...
CGTCAACGCCCCCTCCTCCGAAGGTACTTACTACCTGATCTTCGCGTTCAACGCAGAGCTCAACGGTGCCCAGGTCGCGTCCTGCACCAACTGGAGGCATGAGGGCGGCGTGGTGTGGAACGATGGCAATGACATTGCCAGCTTCTCCTCGCATAAGATAGCGGAGATACAATCGAACGGGCGGACAACGGTCAGCTACCTGTTCACGACCTGGTCCCAGGAATGGACCGTGCCTTCTGATGCCATTAAGATAGTGGTCGCCGACGAGAAGGAGGGAGTTGCGCTCCTGGGCACGATCTCCGGCAGGGTGGTTTATTCCAACGCTGATCCAGTGGGAGGGGCCAGCGTGGTATTGTCCAGCGGGTCCACGGTGCTGACCGATACCGATGGATGGTTCTCGATCGACCTGTCACCCGGCAGCTACGATCTCACCTTGCGGAAGACGGGTTGCGAAGAAAGGCATGTCCAGGTGGCCGTAGGGACCGGACAGTCCCTGAACATGGGGGAGATCGTAATGCAGGAGGTGTCCACGACCTCAGACCCTACCTCGTCCCAGCTTCTTCCTTGGGCTTTCGGAGGGATGATCCTGGTGGGTGTGGTCCTGGCTGCCCTGCTACTCGTCCAACGCAGGGGGCGATAGACCATCTCCCTTCCTTTTTTTCCAACATCAAAAATGGAGCCTCTGCTATCGGATCGGATGCGCTCGGTCGCCTAGGTCGTCCCTTTTGTTGTGGAGATGAAGCCGAAGCGGCGATGGTCCGATGTGCCTCCCGGGCAGCAGCTCCATGGTAAGATCCCATCGCTCCATGAACGCATCGCCGTGAGAGCATCCCGTCATAATCATAGCGGATCAGTGGCAGGCGACCGTCGAGTTCTGTTCCGTTATGTCCTGGCAGACCCCCTCTATGGTGAGGGTCCTGCCACCATCGTCCTTGAGGAAGTTGAGACGTATCACGAAAGTACGGACGGACCCGTCCCGCCTTATCACCCGATACTTGTACTGAAGATATGGATAGGGGTGACCGCTGGCATAGTCATTGTTCTCGATCTCCGCAAGCCGCTCGCGGTCATCTGGATGAACGAACTCCTGAAGGTAGGTATCGCGGGACATGAGGTAACCCCCCTCCTTCTCCGCGGTGGTGCCGAAGAGAGCGAAGAACTGGTCGTTCAGTTCCATGGTACGGGTGCCAAGGTCGTACTTCCAGAATGCGATGCTCGCCATTTTCATGGCCATGGTAAGGCGGCTCAGATTCTCCTGGGACCTCTCTTCAGCCCTCTTGCGCTCGGTTATGTCAGTGAACACTGCCAGATGGCCCGGTCCGTCCTCGAGGTTGATGCTCGCAACTATAAGATGGAAGGGAAAGTGCGTACCGTCCTTCCGTAGCCCCATGAGTTCCGTTTCAATAAGGATCGTGCCGGCCTCGCTATCGGCTGGTAATAAGGGGCCCTGGTCCCGTTGGGAGGGCTCCAGGAGGAGGTTGAAGTCCATCTTCAAGAATTCGGCCTTGTCTTCGTAGCCGAACATGTGCATGAAGCGCTGATTGGCGTACAGGGCCTTCCCGTGCCTTCCCACCCCCAAGGCCACGGGGGCGTCCTCGATGATAGAGCGAAAACGCTCCTCGCTCTGGCGGAGAAGCATCTCGGAGCGGTGCCGGGAGATCGCCTGCCTGAGGTGATGCCGCAGCTCGGCGAACTGGGAGATCGGGTCCCCGCCCTTCTGTAAATAGAAGTCAGCGCCGTTGTTCAGCGCCTCGATGACGACCCCCTCGCGGCCCTTTCCGGTGAAGAGGATGAACGGTATCCCCTTGTGCTTGTCCCTCACCATCTTCAGAAGCTCGATCCCGTTGATCTCCGGCATCTGGTAGTCTGATATCACCGCATCGTACTCCTTGCTTGACATCAAGGACATGGCCTCCTTTCCGGACAGCGCGGTGTCCACCTTGGCGTCTCCGGACTGCTCGATGAATATCTTACCGATCTCCAGAAGACTCATCTCATCATCAACGTACAGGATTTGGAGCATCAAGGACCACCGATTTCTTCATGATAGGCTTACAGGTTCAATATGCCTTTTATGGTCATCCAGATGATTCTAATTATTTAATTCTATATTAACATTTAACCACGAACCCTTCCAGAACGTGGAGGGAACAGCCTTCGAGCGGACCATGAGGCTGGTCCTTTTTGCTCACGGTGAATCTGCGGTGGGCCGGGGTCGATTAGGCTGGCGACACCGGTCAGATCTGCCATGCATCAAGGTCACTGGCCGAGCTACGGCGGAGGGGCAACCATTATGATTCGTAGAACGATTGTCGGACCCGGGCTGGATGCGAGAGGGACGCTTTCGCATCATGGCGCCATGGGAGATCGGAGCACCCAGAGGGCATATGGAAGGCAGAGGAGGAGGTATGCGCGGTTGGTCAGCAGGGCCTTCCGACGGACGGGACCGTCGTTCCATCAGGGTCACCACTGACGCCCCCCGTAGGTCCGCGTCCCAGGGTGACGGCGGCAGGAAGATGCTCTACCGCTACCGTCGGCTGATCCGATACCCTCTGCATCAATGGCCGCGTCTTGCGGCTATACTGGCCCTATCTGCCCTCATCTCACTGACGGCGGTCCTCCAGCCTTGGCCGCTGAAGATACTGGTGGATCATGCGCTGGGAGAGGCGAGGATGCCGGACTGGCTGTCCGCCCTCCTGTCCACGCTGGGGATGGAGGGCGGTCCTGTGGACCTGGTCATCATCGCGGCCCTGGCCAGCCTGGCGGTGTTCGCCCTTAGCAGCTTCCTCACGGTTTCCCTGAACTGGATATGGGCATCCACAGGTCAGAAGGCCGTGTACGATCTGCAGACCGACCTCTTCGACCGCCTTGAGCACCTGTCGCTGCGATTCCACAGCAGCTCCAGCGTGGGCGACTCCCTGGGCCGCATGAGCGTGGACTCGTACAGTGTGTACTCCATGATAGACCTCATAGCCACTCCCTGGCAGCAAGCCCTCACCATCCTGCTGGTGGGAACGGTGGCGTGGAGCATGGACCCTTCCCTGACGATGATAACCTTCGTGGTGGCCCTGCTCATGGGAATGTTGGCCGTCTTCTTCGGCCCCCGCCTCCGAAGCATCAGCAAGCGGACCCGGCAGGCGGAGAGCCAGCTCACCTCCTTTGTCCATCAGGCCCTGACCGCGATACCACTGGTCCAGGCTTTCGGGCTGGAGGACCACAACGACAGACAGTTCCGGAACCTGGCCTCCGGAGTGGTGCATATCTCCCAGCGGAACGCCCTTATCCGCGGAGGATATGCCTTCGCCATCGGTCTGGTGGTGGCCGTAGGCACCGCCATCGTCCTGTTCGCCGGAGGCCAGCGTGTTTTGGGGGGATCGCTCACGGTGGGTGGTCTCATTGTCTTCACCTCCTATCTCGCCACCCTGTTCACCGGTTTCCGCTCTCTCATGAGGATCTACGGTGAGTTCAAGTCCACCGAGGCTAGCATGGACCGCGTCCTGGACGTGCTGGATTCCACGGACATGGTGAAGGAGGCGCCCGACGCCATCGTCCTCCCCGAGCGCGAGGGCCGCGTGGGACCGCGCATCACCTTCGAGAATGTGACCTACGGATATGAGGAGGGGAGGCCGGTGCTACATGACATTGACCTGGATGTCCGGCCGGGGGAGACCATCGCCCTGGTGGGGCCGACGGGAGCGGGGAAGAGTACCTTCGTATCCCTGGTCCCCAGGTTCTTCGATCCCTGGGAGGGCAGGGTGCTTTTCGACGGCATCGACCTGAGGGAAATCAAGATCGACAACCTCAGGGCCCAGGCATCCATCGTGCTCCAGGAACCTTACCTACTGCCACTGACAATAAGGGAGAACATCGCCTACGGAAGGCCGTCGGCCAGTGATGAGAATGTGATCGCGGCCGCCAAGGCGGCGGGAGCAGAAGAGTTCATAGTTCAGCTGCCCCAGGGGTACGACACGGTCATCGGCGAGAGGGGGATAACGCTATCCGGCGGACAGAGGCAGCGCCTCGCCATCGCCAGGGCATTCCTCCGGGACGCGCCGGTGCTGATACTGGACGAGCCTACGTCCGCTCTCGATGCCAGAACGGAGTCCGATCTCCTATCGGCTCTGGAGCGACTCAAGAAAGGTAGGACCACGTTCATCATCGCGCACAGGCTGTCCACGGTGAAGGGGGCGGACCGCATCGTCGTCCTGGAAGAGGGCAGGATAGTGGAGGTAGGGAATCACCAAGAGCTTCTGGTCAAGGGTGGGCTGTATTCGCGCCTCCATGCATTGCAGTTCCAGGACCCGGAGGGAGGTGCTCTATGAAAGGCTGGTGGCTTCGCCTGCTGTCCCATGTGAACCTCCGCGACCGCGGCCTCATTGTGATCGTAGCGGCGATTCTCCTCAACGCGATCATGACCATCATCAGGCCCTGGCCCCTGAAGTTGATCATTGACAACATCCTGTCCGGCCAGCCTCTCCCTCAGAGCCTCTTCTGGCTTCAGCAGCTTCCCGGAGCCGGCTCCCCCGAGGTCTTCCTGGCATGGATGGCCGGGGCCACGGTCCTGATCTACATCACCACACAGGTCATCTCCGTCGCTCGCGACTACTCTCAGACCGGGGTCGGCAAGCGCATGATATACGCCCTAGCCGGGGACCTGTTCGACCACCTGCAGCGCCTCTCCCTCCGCTTCCACACCTCCCAGCGAGCGGGGGACCTGGTGCAGCGGGTGACCTCGGACACCACCTGCGCCCGGGACCTTGTCCTGAATGTTCTTTTACCGAGCTTCAGCTCCATCATCACCCTGGCCCTCATGTTCGTGGTGATGTTCAGCCTCGATCCATACCTCACGTTCTTCGCCCTCCTGCTGACCCCGCTCATAGTGGTCATGGTGCGCAGGACCTCCACCCCCATGAGGGAGCGCACCTACAAGCAGAGGAAACTGGAGGGAGAGATGACAGCCCTGGCGGAGCAGACGTTGACCGCGATGCCCGTGGTGCAGGCGTACGGCCGGGAGGAGATGGAGCGTCAGCGGTTCCGGGAACTGGCCTCGACCACCTACAGGGCGTACCTCGACGCCATGATAACGAGGGTAAAGTTCAACCTGGGGTTGAGCACGATTACTGCGGTGGGGACGGCCATCATCATGGTGTTGGGAGGCCTCCACGTCATCGAGGGGAGCTTGACCGTGGGAGGCCTGCTGGTCTTCCTGTCCTACCTTGAAGCGCTGTATGCGCCCCTGGAGACCCTGGCGAACGTCTCCGTATCCTTCGCCACCGCCGGAGCGGGCGCCAAGAGGGTGCTGGAGATCATGGACGTGGAGCAGGAGGTCAAGGATGCCCCCGACGCCGCTTCCCTTCCGCCCGCCAGCGGACGGGGGGCCCGCATCACCCTGGAAGGCGTAACCTTCGGCTACCAGGAAGGTAGGCCGGTGCTACATGACATCGACCTGGATGTCCGGCCGGGGGAGACCATCGCCCTGGTGGGGCCGACGGGAGCGGGAAAGAGCACCCTGGTAGGCCTCATATCCCGCTTCTTCGACCCCTGGAGGGGGAGGGTCATGTTCGACGGCACGGACCTCCGGAAAGTAAAGGTATCCAGCTTGCGGTCGAACATATCCAGCGTGCTGCAGGACCCTTATCTGCTGCCGCTGACGGTGGCGGAGAACATCTCCTTCGGACGTCCGGAAGCGCAGAGGGAAGAGGTGCTGGAGGCGGCCGTGGCCGCAGGGGCGGACGAGTTCATCTGTAAGTTGCCCCAGGGGTACGACACGGTCATCGGCGAGAGAGGAATAACGCTGTCCGGCGGACAGAGGCAGCGCCTCGCCATCGCCAGGGCGTTCCTCCGGGACGCGCCGGTGCTGATACTGGACGAGCCTACGTCCGCTCTCGATGCCAGGACAGAAGCGGACCTGCTGGCCACTCTGGAACGTCTTAAGAAAGGCAGGACCACGTTCATCATCGCACACCGCTTGTCCACCATACGCGACGCCGACCGCATAGTGGTGTTGAAGGACGGCAAGGTCGTAGAGGTGGGCTCACACCATGAGCTGATGATGCGTGGCGGAACATACAGCACGTTCTATGGCCTGCAGTCTGGGACCTTCACGGAGACGGGGCGCAACGACCAATGACGTCAGCGACCTGACCGTGAAGCTGTTCCCTGGCCTGCGCTTCTACATCTCCTCTTCCAGCGTGCAACGGACGCTCACATATCACATAAAACAAGTCTTTGGATGGACGGCGCCCGTGCCCATGCACGAAGAGGGTTGCCACTTGTGGATTCCAGAGCTATCAGCAATGGTTCGTGACGTGCCGGGACCTTCCACTATGGTTTTTTGTAATCGAGATTATCCTCTCATGCGTGGAGGAAAGGGAATGACCGTCTTAGTCACATATATGTCCCAGACAGGGAACACCAGGAAGGTGGCCGAGGCCATCTATGAGGCGATTGTAGGGGAGAAAGAGATCAAGCCCATGGACCAGGTGCAGGGCCTGGACGGGTACGAGCTCACGTTCGTAGGATTCCCGATACACCAGTTCGGAATCGCGAAGCCTGCCAAGGAGTTCCTGGAGAGCAAGGCCAGGGGGAAGAAGGTAGCGCTGTTCTACACTCATGCGTCGTGGTCCGACCCCTCGTTGCCGCCACAAGTGATGGAGCTGATAAAGAAGTTCCGGCAGAGCGTGACCGACGCCGCAGCCGGTTCGACGGTTCTTGGTACCTTCGACTGCCGCGGCGAGCTCGGCGAGGCAGTGGCCCAGGGATGCTTGAAATCCCCAGATCCCCTCGTACAGACATTTGGAAAGATGCGCCCTATGACCCTGGGCCATCCTGATGCGGAGGAGATATCCGCGGCCAAGGCCTTTGCCAGGGACATGATGGCCAAGAAGTGAACGCTTAGAAAGAGAGGGGTCAGACATACTGACCCCAAAATATTTTTAAGGCCCACCCTCGGCAATGATCATAGGGAGAGCGAGATCATCCCCGAAACGCTCGCCTCCAGGCCGGCCAGCGCCCATCCCTCCTCGATCTCCTCCGCGCCTTACACATACAGCGGCTTGGTGCTCGATCCTCCCGCTCGGACCAGTCTGCGAACGACCTCAGCTACTGACAGCTCTGCCATGACCATCCTCTCCTCCCATGTTAGCGGGGTCCGTAATGCTAGATTTTTCCTCCCCCTCGCATATGGGTCCCACGACCCTGGTGACCCAGCGCCGGTCCGCGCGAAATCATATATGAGATGCCGGTCCCATATCTCCACGGAGGTTGACAGGATGAGCAGGTACATCGATCCCACGGCAGTTCTGATAGGCAACTATGAGCTGGGTGAAGGGGTGAGCATCTGGCCGTATGCGGTCATAAGGGCGGACCATGACCGTGTGGTGGTAGGGGAGGGAAGCAACATTCAGGAGCACGCCGTGCTCCACGTGGAGACGGGGTTCCCCACGATCATCGGCAAGAACGTCACCGTGGGCCACGGGGCCATCATAAACGGCGCTACCATCGGGGACAGCTGCATCATCGGCATGAACTCCACCATCGTGGAGGGAGCGGTCGTGGGGGACGACTGCATCATCGGGGCCAACGCCGTGGTCACCGGCACCATGAGGGTGCCCCCGCGCTCCCTGGTGGTGGGCATCCCCGGCCGCGTGGTCAGGTCCGACGATCCCACACTGCATGAGCGGGCGGAACACAACGCCAAGGCGTACCACGCGCTGAGGGACGAGCATCTCGAGGGACGGTACCGCCGTTACAATGGCTCCGGGCTGTGATGACGCGATACGAGACGCTGCATGCGAAACCGCCCTCGAAGCACGGAAGTTTACCTTCCCGACCGCAAGCTGGTGCTGCCTAAATGTTATCATCGCTAATGACGTTGATAGACGCAGGACTCCCTTGGAGGGACTGCATCGATGATGGGAGGTAGGACCATAACGAAGCCGTGGTTATCGTTGGTACTGGCAGTTATGATGGTCGCGTCGGCAGGAGGCCTGCTCCTCGGCAGCGCGGACACCGCGGACGCGTCCCTCTCAGTGACACCAGTGGTGCAGAGCCTCTCCGACGGGGCCTCCTGGTGGTACACGTCCATGGCCATTGATCCCCAGGACCATGTGCATGTCTGCTACAGCGATGGGGAGGACCTTCACTACGCCAACGATGCCGGCGGAACGCTCTCCTCACTGACGCTAGAGGGCGCGCACGGGGCGGGTGTGGACTGCTCTCTCGCCGTTGACGGACAGGGAAGAGCGCACATCAGCTACACCGACAACACCGACGTCGACCTGCGCTACGCCACTAACGCAGGTGGCTCATGGTCCTACGAGATCGTGGACAGTTCCGGTGAGGTGGGCAGGGACTCGCGTATCGTGGTGGACGATCAGGGCGTGGCTCACATCGGCTACATCGGCTCGGGGCTGAGGTATGCGGAGCGATCGGGAGGCGAGTGGAACGTGGTGACGCTCGATCCCGACGGCGAGGACATACACGCCATGGTCCTCGACTCCCGCGGCCGAGCGTACATCCTGTACTCGGACGGGTCCAGCCACCGTTATGCTGCCATGACCGACAGCGGATGGAGCCTGGAGACGGTGGTGGACCGGTCCCTAATACCGGGTGGCTCCATGGTATTGGACGCGCAGGACCGTGTCCACTTCACCCTGGTGAACGCCAACTACGATCTGCTATACGCTAACGAGAGCACGGGGTTCTGGAACGCGCAGAGGGTGGCCACATCGGTCAAGGCTGACAGCCCCCGCATCGCCGGCGATGACGATGGCAGAGCGCACATCATTTACACGGATGGGCAACGCTCCTCACTGATGTACGCGACGAACCTAGGCGGCTCGTGGAGCAGCCACGTTATTGAACCACAGGACGAGGGACGGTCGGTATACTCGGGAGCCGTCGTGGTGGACTCCCAGGGCGCAGCTCACGCCCTCTACCTGATGGGGTCACCGTCGACCAACGATCTCGTGGTCAGGTACGCCTCCTTCACGCCCGATGTCCACACCGTTCCGTCCGCTCCCCAGGAGCTTACGGCCGTTCCTGGTAATAACCAGGCGGAGGTGAGCTGGTCCGCACCCCTGTCCGATGGGGGGTCGCCCATCACCGGCTACCTATTGTACTGGCGAGAGGGGGCGGAGGGTGTTGATTCCTCGGTGTTCGTCAACGTAACGAGCTACCTGCGCACCGGCCTGCTCACTGGGAGGGAGTACTACTGCAAGGTCGCCGCCATCAACGACGAGGGCGTGGGTCCGAACACTAGCGCCATCTTGATCACGGTCGCCGGTGGAACACCGTACCCCTCAGCACCTCGCGGCCTTTCCGCAGCGTACTCCGACGGCACAGTGGTGCTGACATGGTCAGCGCCGACCTACGGAGAGAACATCACAGGTTACAGAGTTTACCGCGGGACCACCTCCTCCATGGAGCATCTCGCAACGGTCAACGGCACTACCGCTGAGGACAGGGACCTCCAGGCAGGGATGACCTACTACTACAATGTGAACGCCGAGAACGAGAGCGGTGCGGGCGAGGTCAGCGAGACGGTGAGCGTGACGGTCCCGTCCTCGACATTAGATGACATCATCGCTTTCCTGGGGTCCACCGGCGGAGCGGTCTTGATAGCGGGCCTTGCGGTAGCGTCCATCGGTACCGCATGGTATGTCCTGGGGCGCCGCAGAGCGAGATGAACATCGCCTCCTTCTCCATTTTAGCCCGGCATGTAGATCAAGCCCCCGGAATGTGACCGGCATTATTACTTGCCAAGAACTGATCAGGAGGGGATGCCAAGGGGGGTTCGGACAACCGGCAGCATCACCCTCCTCGGGTCAATCGGACCGTCCTTCGGCGAGCGACACGATCAGCCTCTCCAGCAGCTCCTGCACCTCTTGGAAATCGAATAGCACGAACTCTGCAGCCGTCTGACGCTGGACCTCGGTGACCAGGATGGTCACGCCCTTCTCGCCTATGGTCCTGAACGCGTGCTCATCGGTGACGTCATCACCGATGTACATGGGAACGGCGCCCTTCCTGATGCCTATCATGTCGATGACCAGGTTCACCGCCCTTCCCTTGTGCCAGTCCATGTTGGGCCGGAGCTCAAAGGCCCTCTTCTCCATGATGCTCTCCAGCTCCGGGAACTTCCTGGCGATGTCCTCGAAGACGGTCTTCAGCCGGGGATAGTCATGGGGGTCCACCAGCCGGTGGTGAACCGCCACTGCGAACCGCTTGCGCTCCACCAGAGCGCCGCGGATGTCTCCGATCCGGTACCGCAGCGCCATCTCCGCCTGGTCCAGCAGAGGCTTGAACCGCTCACCCCGGTCCTCCACGTAGTGCCCCCAGGGCCCCAGCACCTCGTAGCCGCCGCTCCCCACGTATATTAGGTGGTCCAGGCCCACCTTGCTCCTGACATCCGTAAGGCTGCGGCTGCTCATCAGCGCCACCGGGCAATAGTTGGCGAGGCGGTGGAGGGTTCCACGCATGCTGTCCGAGAGAACGGCCTTGGAAGGCACCTCCACTATGGGCGTTAGCGTTCCATCATAATCCAGGAACACGATGGGGCTGCCGCCCATGAGCCTCTCTAGGATGTCGTCCCACCAGTCGAGGGCCGACCTATCCATCCCATCGATCATCAGCTCCATGGTCAAAACGTCAACTCCTTCTCTCTTCTTTGGCTCTCCCGACACTTAAATACTTTGCTCACAATCATTTTTATAATAATGAAGGGCACAGTTTGAGCGAGGTCGGATCGGGGGCTGGGCGTGGCAGATACCGTAGCTGACCGTTCGATTTCGTAACTGCGTCCTTCACGATCAACGCCTCCGAAATTTGGGTCGAACCATCGCACAATGCTAACTTTCACGATATCAAAAGTAAAAAGCCAAATTTTATATACTGGCCGTTACAAGATGAATATTGCTTTACGGGACCGCGGAGACTCGACGCCCTATGGGTGACGATCTACAAGTAGTCTCCATAAGTGGAACTAATCCATTGGCGTTCAAGAGAA
>Ga0123328_1004711_pt1 | contig 10990 bp, 9 predicted proteins | sample BioC12SIPDNA_2_FD_89702 | JGI IMG/M metagenome (GOLD analysis project Ga0123328, IMG submission 89702) | Anaerobic biogas reactor microbial communites from Washington, USA - Biogas_R1_A C12 SIP DNA | ecosystem: Engineered > Bioreactor > Anaerobic > Unclassified | place: Washington, USA...
AATCTGCGCACGGCAGTAGCCAAGAAGCGGGGACTAGTGGAATGATGGAATACCGGAATGCTGGAATCATGGCCGATCGAAACCAATCTCCCGCCCCCCGCTCCTCCACCATTCCACCATTCCACCCCCCGTCCGCTGCCCGCAGGCTTTCCTCGCCATGGGCCTGGACGTGGCAGCAGAGGATTTCTTGCGGGTTTGCACGGGGCTGTTGCGTTTCTCCTGTCCGCCGTCCGCAGGCTTGCCACGCCATAGGCGTGGACGTGGATGTGCGGAAAAGGATTCGGAGAAACGAGGGGCTGTTCCGGCAAAATAAGCGCCTGGATTTTTCGATGACGGCGCGTTGCGGACGACCCGAGCGCGACTCATGTCGGCGAGTGGTCGGCCGCGACGCGCCGGCGCGGAAAAGACGGGCCTTCGTTTTGCCGCCTCGTTTTTCCGAATCCTTTTTCGCCGCCTCTCCCCTCCACCCCTGCCCCTCCCCATGACCGCCGCCCCGCCGCTTGCCTTCACCCTCGACCGCCGCGCACCCCGCCTCGACGCCTGGCTCGCCGCCGCCCACCCCGCCATCTCCCGCTCCCGCTGGAAACAACTCATCGAATCCGGCCGCGTCACCCTCAACGGCGCCCCCGTCCTCAAACCCAACACCCCCCTCGCCCCCGGCGACACCCTCGCCTGCACCCTCCCGCCCCCCGAACCCGTCGGCCTCCTCCCCGCCGACATCCCCCTCGACATCCTCCACGAAGACGCCGACCTCATCATCCTCAACAAACCCCCCGGCCTCGTCGTCCACCCCGCCCCCGGCCACGCCGCCGACACCCTCGTCAACGCTCTTCTCCACCACTGCACCGATCTCGCCGGCATCGGCGGCGAACTCCGCCCCGGCATCGTCCATCGCCTCGACAAAGACACCTCCGGCGTCCTCGTCGTCGCCAAGAACGAACAAGCCGTCGCTTCCCTCGTCGCCCAGTTCTCCGCCCACACCGTCCAAAAGGAATACCTCGCCCTCGTGTGGGGCACCCCGGCCAAACCCGCCGGCACGATCAATCTCCCCATCGGCCGCCATCCCATCCACCGCAAGAAAATGGCCGTCACGGAAAAAGGCCGCCCCGCCCTCACCCGCTACGAAACCCTCGCCGCCGGCCCCCTCGCCGCGCTCCTGCGCGTGCGCATCGAAACCGGCCGCACCCATCAGATCCGCGTTCACATGGCCCGCCTCGGACATCCCGTCGTCGGCGACACCACCTACGGCCGCCCCCGCCACGGCCTGCCCCCCGACCTGAGCATCCCCCGCCAGATGCTCCACGCCCATTCCCTGCAACTCCTCCACCCCCGCACCGGCGCCCCCCTCGCCGTCACCGCCCCCCCGCCCCCCGACTTCCTCGCCGCCCGGCGCCTCCTGATCCCCCCACCTTGATTTTCTTCTATTAGTTAACAATCTATGCGGAGATAATTTACCACATAGTTAATTAACTATATGAGAAAGTATTTTCTATTTTAAGCATATTATTCAACTTTTTGAATATCCATTATCCACATAGTTAATTAACTATGTGGACTATTACCGCCGGAGTTTTTCCCTTCCAACCGCTACCTGCCTCCGCATCGGACCTCCATCCGGACGCTTCGACCTGACGGCAAGAAGATAGCCCCGGAGAGTCTTGTCGCCCCGCCCGGCACCCATTCCGGATTTTCCACACCGTGGAAACCTGTTTTCCATGCCGTGGAAAAAATGCGATGCTGTTTTCCATGCCGTGGAAAAACCGGTTGGAATTTTCCACACCGTGGTCCGGCAGCCGCCGGATCCATGGCGTGGAAAACGCCGAGGAAAATTTTCCATGGCGTGGAAAACCCATGATCACCCGTCCCTGCCCCATCTGCGATGTCGCGCTCGAGCCGGAAGACTACGAAGGCTTCCGCGTCCTGCGCTGTCCGGAATGCCAGGGCCATCTGGTCGAGCTGACCCGCTATGACGCCATACGGCGCCTGCCCTCCAAAGGCCTCGCCGAACTCGAAACCGAAGCTCGCGACGGATTCCAGGGCGACTCCGCCCACGTCCTCCGCTGCCCGCGCTGCCGCGGCGTCATGGCCAAGCAGCCCCTCCACGTCCCCGGCTTCGACCTGCACCTGGACCTCTGCAAGGGCTGCTCCCTGGCCTGGTTCGACGGCGGCGAACTCGCCATGGCCCAGCTCGGATACCAGACCACCGCCGGATTCCGCGACCGCCAGGAACTGAAACGCCGCCACGAAGCATTGGCCGTCGATCCCGACCGCAAGGCCGCCTTCGAAGAGGCCGTTGCCCAGCTGCCCCTCGAACGCGATACCCTCTCCCAAAGCTTCAAGGAATCCGTCTTCGATGCCCTCGGCCACATCCTCTTCCGCACCACTCTGCGCTGGCCCCTGTGATGAAATCCCCCCCCCTGAACCCTGAACCCGGCCCCCTCCCCCCCCTCCCCGGCGGCGTCCGTTTGCAGAAATTCCTCGCCGCCGCCGGCGTCGGCTCGCGTCGCCATTGCGAGGAACTCATCACCGCAGGGCGTGTGCAGGTGGACGGGACCGCCGTCACGCAGCTCGGCACGCGCGTGGACCCGGACCGGCAGCGCGTCGCCGTGGATGGCCGCGGCGTCCGTCCCGAGCCGCACCGCACCTATCTGGCCGACAAACCCCGCAATCTGATGTGCACCTCGCACGACCCCGAAGGCCGCCCCACCATCGTCGAATGGGCCGCGCGCATGGGCGCCGACCGGCGCCTGCGGCTCTACACCATCGGCCGCCTCGACTGGGACAGCGAAGGGCTCATCCTGCTGACCAACGACGGCGACCTCGCCCACGCCTTCGCCCACCCGCGCCATCACGTCGAAAAGGAATACCGCGCCTGGACCGACCGCTTCGCCACCCGCGAGCAGATCGCCGCCATGCTCCAGGGCGTCGAAGACGACGGCGAGCTTCTCCGCGCCCTGTCGGTCGTGCCCGAAGCCTCGCGCCCCGGCCGCCCCCCCTCCCTGCGCATCGTCCTCGGCGAAGGCCGCAACCGCCACATCCGCCGCATGCTCGACGCCCTCGGCCTTCGCGTAAAGCGTCTCCGCCGCATCCGCATCGGCCCGCTGACCGAATCCGCCCTGCGCGGCAAACCCCTCCGCGAACTTTCGCCCGCCGAACTCGACTCCCTCGCCCGCGATTTCTGACCCGGGCCGCCTGCAAAACCGCCAAACCGGGGTAGATTGTTCCCCATGAACGCAACCCCCTCCCGCTGGATCGCCCTCGCCCTCCTTCCCGCGCTGCTGCTCTCCGCCGGCTGCAGCGATGACGACGACTCGCCCGGCGGCGGCACCGTCCTGCCCGATCGCTACAAGATCACGTTCTACTACACCCCCGTCGAGTCCTTCTTCGGCGGCCCCCCGCAGGCCGTCACCGGCTGCACTTCCATCGATTGCGTCTCCGGTCTCCAGGACCTCGGCGCCTATCCCGCCGACTTCATCGCCGCCGTCCGCCTCGAAGGCTCCGGCCGCCTCACCTCCGGCCCCTATGCCGGGCAGTATCTCAATGGCTCCTACGGCGGCAACTTCTGGATCAGCTCCTTCCCGCCCGACGCCTACCGCTCTTCCCTGCGGCCCTTCGAAACCGCCGCCGCCAACGAAAGCGGCATGCCCCGAGGCACCCGCTTCCGCCTCGTCGGCCCGCTCCTCGAAAACGGCTCGCCCATCCCCTCCGCGGTCGAGAGCCGGCTGCTTGATGCCACCTGGAACGTCCAGGACCGTTTCGAGCCCGGCTACGGCGGCACCATGCATCTCGACCTCTATGTCGGCGACCAGACCACCCCCTCCTTCGCCGCCAGCCCCTTCTATCTCCTGCTGGAAAACACCGCCATCGAAGTGTTCTGAGCAAGCAAAAGGGCCGCCCGAAGGCGGCCCGTGGTCGCAACCTCCCGGCCGGTCAGAATGCGTAGCGAACGGCCACCTGCACGCGGTTGTTGCAGGCCTCGTCGCCGTCCACGTAATCCGTGGTCATGTTGGCGTACTCCGCCATGACGGTCACCGCCGGCGTCAGCTTGTAGAAGCCGTTCACGAATGCCTGCTGGTTCTTGGCCCGCATGCCCGGGTTGAGATCGTCGTCGTCGGGATCGTCCATCGAGTAGCCCAGGCCGAAGCACAGCTTCTCGGTCGGGTCATACAGCAATTGGGCCCAGCCGCCCTTGGACGCCACGGCCTCGCCCATCCCCATGTTGACACCCTGCCCGATGCCGCCGTAGTACGTGTCGAGGTTCTCGCCCGTCCACAGGTTCCCCTGCACGGCCAGGCACTTCGTCAGCGGCAGATACACCGACCCCTGCGCCGACCACGTGTCGTAATCCTCCGCGTCCAGCCTCGTCACGGCATTGCTGACGGCCGCATCCAGCGTCTCGCGCCCGTAGTGGCCCGAAAACGCGATGCGCGCGCACTTCTCCGCCCACAGCTTCTGGTGCAGCGCGACATTGAACTGGAACGTGGGCCAGTCGGCATCCGCCCCGTCGTCAAATCCCCCGCCGTCCAGGTCTTCGCCCACGGTCTGCGCCACCGCCGCCTTCGCCACCAGCTTGGTCGTCTCGCTGAACTTCAGCTCCTGCGTCACGCGCGCCTGCGGCCGCCGCAGCCCCAGCGCTCCGATGTCCGCCAGATAGGCGAAGTTCACGATCCGGGGAATCACCTCCACAAACGTCTCCCAGTCCTGGCCGGCGCGGATGGACAGCCCGGACGAGTGGGCCAGGTCCAGATAGGCCAGCCGGATCCGCGGGCTGTAGGAATTGGGATTCCCGCCGCCGTAGAAATCCACTTCGATCTTGCCGGTCGTTTTCCACTCGCCCGCGTCCGGCCCGAACAGGTTCAACCCCACGCGGGTTTCCCGGGCGCCCAGATGCGTCTGGGCATCCTTCTCGCCGTCCAGCTCGGGCAGCACCCAGAAGGCGAAATCGGCCTTGGGCGCTGTCGCCTGCGAATCGTGCGACAGGTCTGCCCGGATGTAGCCGTAGAGCTGCAGACGCATGTCCGCGTCTTTCAGCGTGATTTCCACCGCGCCGGCCGACGCCGCGCACGCCAGGATCAGAACCGGAACCAGCCATCTTGTTTTCATGCGGACTCCTCCTTGGGGTTGTTCCATTTGCCCTGAATTGTCACAGAACCGGCAAAACCGGGTCAATGCCCATATCCCGCCCACCCTCATTTTTTTCGATCCGGGATTTGACAATTCCTTGCGGTCTGTGATAGGCTGAAGCCTGCAAATCCAACCCACAGGAGGAACCTCATGTCTGAATTCAACAGCACCATCCAAAGCGCCGACTGGAAATCCGAAAAACACTCCCCCGTCATCGAAGCGCCGGATTCCGTCAAGGCCGGCGACTTCTTCAGCGTGACGGCCGGCCTCGGCAAGGCCATCGCCCACCCCAACACCGTCCAGCACCATATCCGCTGGATCTCGCTCTACTACCTGCCCGAAGGCGCCAAGCTGCCCATCCAGCTCGCCCATGCCGAATTCACCGCCCACGGCGATTCGACCACCGACGACACCGGCCCCGCCTTCACCAACCCCAGCATGACCGCCAGCGTCAAACTGGCCAAGTCCGGCGTCTTCCAGGCCGTCGCCTACTGCAACATCCACGGCGTCTGGCAGTCTTCCAAGGCCGTCCAGGTCGAAGCCTGACCACCGGGCAACCCGCCCCGTGCCCGGAGTTTTCCATGCCGTGGAAAAAGGGTTTCCACGGCGTGGAAAACCGGCCGTTCTGGTTTGCGCGGCCGCGGCCTGCGCCGTGACCGCCGCCGCCCAATCCGCCTCCTTCCGCGCTCCGCTGTCCTGGAGCGTCTATGAAAACCAGATCCTGAAGGAACAGGCCGGCCAGCACGACATCCACGTCTCCGAAGCCGACTGGCTCGCCAACATCGACTGGGTCGAGACGGCCCTCAAGCCGTTCGGCTACGACCTGATCTGCATCGACGGCTGGGGCGACACCTCGCAGCTCAACAAAAACGGCTACCGCCTCTCCCACTCCCGCCACTGGGAACACGACTACGCCTGGTGGTCCGATCACCTGCGGCAGCGCGGCATGACCCTCGGTATGTACGGCAACCCCCTCTGGGTCCACGTGCACGACGACGACCAGGAGCGCAAGATCGTCGGCACCGACATCCCCGTCTCTTCGCTGAAAAACCCCGCCGAAAACGCCCGCTTCCCCTGGGTGCAGGTGGACCGCCCCGGCGCCGAACAATACGTCAAGGGCTGGATCCATTTCTACGCCGACAGGGGCGTGACGTATTGCCGCATCGATTTCCTGTCGTGGTACGAGGACGGCCAGGACCGCTGGGAGGGCCGCGTCGGCCCCGACCGCCCCCGCGAGCACTACGAAACCGCCCTGCGCTGGATGCGCGAAGCCGCCGACGAACGCGGCCTGTTTCTCAGCCTCGTCATGCCCCATCTCCACCACGATGCCGCCGCCGAACGAAAATACGGCCACATGATCCGCATCAGCGAAGACACCGGCACAGGCGGCTGGACCAAATGGAGCGACTGGTTCCGCGGCCGGAAACGCGAAGGCTGGTCGGTTTACGGAAACGCCGCCGACGGCCTCGCCTACTGGTCGCGCATCGCCGGCCGCGGACGCGTCATCCTCGATCCCGATTTCATCCGCCTCAACACCTTCGCCACCGACGACGAAAAACGCAGCGTCATTTCCCTGTGCCTGCTCGCCGGCGCCCCCATTGCCGTCGCCGACCAGCACGACACCATCGGCGACAACCTGCGGTTCTATACCAACCCCGAACTGCTCGAACTCAATCGCGATGGCTTTGTCGGCCAGCCCCTCTCCTGGGAACCCGCCGACGAGGACAGCCAGATCTGGTTCGGACAACTGACCAACGGCGACTGGATCGTCGGCCTCTTCAACCGCGAAACCGAACCGCGCCCCCGCCGGGTCAACTTCGCCATGCTGGGCTTCGCCGGTCCGGCCCGGGTCCGCGACCTCTGGGCCCGCGAAGACCTCGGCCCCATGGACTCCTTTTCCGCCAACCTCCCCCCCCGCAGCTGCCGCATCCTGCGCCTGAGCCGCTAAGACCCCCGCGCCCTTGCGGCGTGGGTGAATCAGGTCCACATAGACCCCCACGGGCTTGCCCCGTGGGTGAATCAGTTTCGCATAGACCCCCGCGCCCTTGCAGCGTGGGTGAATCAATTCGCATAGACCCCCACGGGCTTGCCCCGTGGGTGAATCAGTTTCGCATAGACCCCCACGGGCTTGTCCCGTGGGTGAATCAGTTCGCATTCCCCGCTTCCCCGCCGCCCGCAATTCTGCTACCCCTTGCCCTCGCCATGAAACCTCCCCCCATCCGCATCCTCGACGACGCCTTCCTCGACCGGCTCAGCGCCGAAGCCGCCGCCGCCCCGCGCCGCCGCCAGAACTTCAATCTGCACGCCGCAAGCGATTACCCCTCCCAGCGCTTTTTCAACGCCCTCTGCGCCGACACCTATGTCCAGCCTCACCGGCACGCCGATCCCGCCAAGGATGAATCCCTCGTTCTGCTCCGCGGCAAACTGGGCGCCGTCATTTTCGACGAGACCGGCGAGGTTCTCGCCGTCCGCACCCTGCTCCCCGGCATGACCGCCGACGTGCCGTTCAACACCTTTCACACCTGGATCGCCCTCGAGGACGGCACGGTCTTCTTCGAGGCCAAGGCCGGGCCCTACATCCCGCTCGCCCCCGAGGAAAAAGCCGCCTTCGCCCCGCCCGAGGGCGACCCGCGCGTCCCCGACTATCTCGCCTGGCTCAAGTCTCTCTGCACCGGCACATGATCCCGCCCCCGCCGCCCCCCACCCCCGACATCGCCATGATCCAGGAAAATCCGTTTGCCACCCCCGACTGGGCCAAGGACGCCGTCTGGTACCAGGTCTTTCCCGAGCGCTTCCGCAATGGCGCACCGCAGTCCGATCCCCGCCCCGAAGACATCGGCGCCGAACACGTCACCGGCTGGCGCATCTGCCCCTGGGGCATGGAGTGGTACGGGCGCGACACATGGGAAAAGCCGCGCGAAGCGCATTTCTTCTCGACCGTCTTCCACCGCCGCTTCGGAGGCGACCTCGTCGGCCTGCGCGAACAGCTCCCCTATCTCCAGCAGCTCGGCATCAACGCCATCTATCTCAATCCCGTCTTCATGGCGCCCTCCCTGCACAAGTACGACGCCACCTGCTACCACCACATCGACCCCACCCTCGGGCCCGACCGCGACGGCGATCTCGCCGCCCTCGCCGCCGCCAGCGAAACCGAGGACCCCGCCACCTGGATCTGGACCTCCGCCGACCGCTTTTTCCTCGACCTCGTCGCCGATGTCCACGCCCGCGGCATGCGCCTCATTCTCGACGGCGTCCTCAACCACTCCGGCACCCGCTGCTTCGCCTTCCTCGACCTGAAACAAAACGGCCCGGCGTCCCGCTACGCCGATTGGTATCGAATCGAAAACTGGCACGACGACGGCACATTCGATTACGCCGGCTGGGGCGGACACGGCGGACTGCCCGAATTCGGCCGCACCGGCGATACCCTCCACCCCGGCATCAAGCAATACCTCTTCGACATCACCCGCCGCTGGATGGATCCTTCGGGACAAGGCCGCCCCGAAGAGGGCATCGACGGCTGGCGGCTCGACGTCGCCTACTGCGTGCCCCACGGCTTCTGGCGCGAGTGGCATGCGCACGTGCGCTCCATCAATCCCGACGCCTACACCACCGGCGAAATCGTCGGCCCCGCCCAGGCCTGGATCCGGCCCGACGAGTTCTCCGCCGTGATGAACTACGAGTGGACCTATCCCACCATCGCGTTCTTCACCACCAATGCCGCCTCCCTCGGCGCCGCGGAATTCCGCCGGCGGATCGACGTCCTCCACGCCCGCCATTCTCCCGGCACGGCCCTGATCATGCAGAACCTGCTCGATTCCCACGACACCGGGCGCATCCTCACCCTGCTCGAAAGCGCCTGCCCGCCGTTTGCCCATTGGGACGACTACTTCAACTGGCCCAAGGCCGCCGACAACCCCGACCTGAAAACCCATCGCCCCGGCCCCGACGCCAAACAGGCCCTGAAACTCGCCGCCGTCTGGCAGTTCGCCGGTCCCGGCGCCCCCATGCTGTACTACGGCACCGAAGTCGGACTGTGGGGCGCCAACGATCCCTGCGACCGCCAGCCCATGCTCTGGAGCGACCTCCCCGCCGACGACGAAACCATGGGCTTCCGCACCCCCCTTCCCATCCCGAATTCCCGCGCCCCCGACATGGACCTCTTCGCGTTCTACCAGAAACTCATCGCCCTGCGAAACACCCACCCCGCGCTGCGCCGCGGGTCCTTCCGCTGGCTCGACGCCCCCGGCGACGACACCCTGTTCTTCGAGCGCCGGCTCGACGGGGATACCCTCTGGTGCGCCATTCACAAAGGCAACGAATCCGTCACCCTGGACCTGCCCTTCCCCGCCCGCGATCTCTGGACCGGCGACCTTCTCCCCCCCGGCCCCCTCCTCCTCCCCCCCCGCTCCTTCCGCCTCCTGTTCGTATCCAGGTAGCCCCCGGACAGGAATCCCATCTGATATTTAAGCGCTTCTGGTATTATCTAGTTATTGCAATAACTAGATAGTCCAACTGTTTGGATCTGAAACCCGGCGAGAAGAAGGCGGTTCCCGCCGATTGAGAGGCTTCAGAATAATGCCATCCGCACTGTCGGTCCGACCCCAGGCCCCCCCCTGTCAGTCCGGGTCATCCGTTGGATGCACTTCGATGCGATAGAACAGGGCTTCGGCGTTGTCCACGGTATCGGTGTAGCTATTCACCGGAAGCGTCGCCGGCAGGTTGGTGACAATGCGATGGGCAAAACCGTCCGGGAGGCTGGCGCTCCGCCAGATGGAATAGAGCCGGTTGCTGGCGCTCTGCCAGCGCAGCACCATGTCGCCCGCGGCCGGACCGGGCGCCACATGCTCGAACTGCAGCAGCGAGAGAGGATCCTTCGGATCCGTATTCGCCAGGAATTCGCGCCAGGTCAGCATGCCGTCTTCGTCCGGATCGCCCAGCTCGGCCAAATCGAAGTCCTCCTCAAACCCGTGTGCCGCCAGCCACCACAGCGGCGTGCCCTGCGCGGCCCGATCGGCGGCAAACGCCACCTCCAGGGCGCCGGTGATGGCCAGGGGGCTCCAGACCAGAGTATAGGCGGACGTGCCGTAGGGCCCCTCCACCGATACGCCATTGGTGCGGATGTCCACAATGGTCAAATGGGGTTCGGGCTGGATTTCGAAGGTCTGGCCGGAGGGATACACCACCTCGGGATTCTCCGGGGACAGGCTCCCGCCGGGTCCCGCCTGCGTGGCAATGGTCCGGCGGTATTCCCACAATTTCAGCGCCCATTCGGGATGGTCGATGAACGGATTGCGGTTGCCCTGCCAGTTGGCGTAAATCAGCTCGTTGCGGTTTTCCTCGAACGCGCCGGGCGGATCCAGAAAGTGCCACTGCATGAGCGTGGACAGCTTGCCCATCTGCGCGCCGTACGTGGCGGCGGAATCCACCAGCACCAGGTCGGGTTCGTTTTCTTCATCCCCGGCATAGCGCACATCCATGTAGAACAGGATCCGGGCAATGTCGCCCTTGACTTCGTCCGGGGGCTCGAACGAAGACGCGGTTTTGCAGCAGGTCGCGGGCGCACCGGCCACGGGCTCCCCGCCTGCGTCGAAATCCAGATTGCCCCGCAAGGCATTGATCGCCACATCGGAGGGCTTCAGGTTGTGAGCGTCAACCGATGACGGCCAGGTCGGGCTGGGATCCCCGCTGCCGTAGGGATTCCCGGCGCCGTGCGACTGGGGCCAGACATGTTCGCGGTTCCATTGCCCCAGGCTGCCGCCGTTGTTGTTCTTGTCCCGCCCGATCTGGGCATACACCAGCTGAACCTGCGCAGCATTGGTCGGGCATTCGTCCGCGTCCTGAAGAATCGCCCAGAGCGTGGGCG
>Ga0123328_1004712_pt1 | contig 10990 bp, 9 predicted proteins | sample BioC12SIPDNA_2_FD_89702 | JGI IMG/M metagenome (GOLD analysis project Ga0123328, IMG submission 89702) | Anaerobic biogas reactor microbial communites from Washington, USA - Biogas_R1_A C12 SIP DNA | ecosystem: Engineered > Bioreactor > Anaerobic > Unclassified | place: Washington, USA...
CCCGAAGAACAGGGACGCGAAGCCGAGGGAGACGGTGACAGTGAACATCCCTATTATCGATTGATACGCGCCCTTCCCCAGGAACACGTAGAACATGCGCGTCGGCGTGCCCATGATGGTGGCCATGGTCCCGATGTGCTTCTCGGCCCCGGCCGACATGGTGACCCCGTACACGGCTGAATAGGTGAGGGCGGACACGGCGTTGCCCAGGGCCACGTACGCCGGGGTAGCCCCGGGATCGCCCGCGAAATCGCTGACCAGCACGAAGAACCACATCTGGAAGAGCGCCGTGGAGAGTATCTGCACCAGCCACAGGACCGGGCCTACCACCGCGAACTGGGAACGCATGGCCACCAGGGCCGAGGCCTTCACTCCCGTGATGTCTTCCAGCATGTCAGTACCTCACCAGGGTCCCATTGACCTTGGCCCTTCCCTCCAGGTAGGTGAACAGCCACAGGGAGATCAGCAGAAAGGCCACGGTGGTCAATCCCGTGAGCCCCAGTGCGCCGTAGTATCCCAGTCCCATCGAGTCGTGACCCGCCACGGTGGATATCTTCAGGGCCTCGGCCCCCCAGGTGGCCGGGATCACGTATGAGAAGGGCCGGGACCAATCCGGAAGGTTCATCAGGGGGAACACCGCCCCCGAGAGCACGTATATCGGGAACTCCAGTATCTGAAAGAAGGCGGAGGAGGCCCGCGTGACCACGTAGAACGCCCCAAAGACCATTCCCAGCACGGACAGGGACAGCAGCGTCGCCATCATGGCCACCACGAATCCCAGGGGGTCCTGCACGGTCACGTCTATGCCGAAGGCGAACTCCGCCACAATGAACACCGCCAGGGCGTTCAGCAGGCCGAGGAAGGAGTTCCAAAGGCAGCGGCCGAACACCACCGACGAGAGGGGCGCGGGGGTCACCATGATCGCCTCCAGCGTGCCGTTCATCCTGTCGTAGCCGATGGACCAGCTGCTGCTGTGAATGGTGTTCCCCCACATTCCCAGGACGCCGCCTCCCAGCACGGCGTACAGCAGGAGGTCTCCGCCGGCATGGCGGAAGAGGAACAGGGTCACGGTGGTGAATATGAATGGGGCGATTATGCTCGGTATCACCCATTGCGGGTCTACGAAGAAATGTATGGACTGCTGCTTGAAGGAGGCCTTCATGGCCCGCAGGTCGATCATTTTCCGTTCACCAGCTTTATGTAGGCGTCCTCCAAGGTCGGCTGGTCCACCCTGATGCTGATCACCTTGCGGTTCTCCAGCAGTGCGGCCACGGTGGGGATGAGCGCCGGAGCGTCATCGACGACGATCCGGGCAAGCTGCCGCGCCTCCAGGAACTGTATCGATACCGCGGACACCCCGGGAAGGTCCGACAGCTCCTTGCGCTGCGCCTCGCCCAGCTCCCTTGCCTCTATCTCTATGATGGAGTCGTTCCTCACCGACTCCTTCATCGAGTACGGCGAGCCCATGGCCTTTATCACGCCCTCCGAGATGATGGCCAATCGGTCGCAGAGCTCGTCGGCCTCGAACATGTAGTGGGTGGTGAGCATGATGGTCATGCCCTCCTCGGAGAGCCGCCTTATCAGGGCCCGGGTCTCCCTGGATATCTCCGGATCGAGCCCAAGGGTGGGCTCGTCAAGGAAGAGCACCTCGGGGTCGTTCACCAATCCCCTGGCCAAATGCAGTCGCTGTTTCATGCCCCGGGAGTACTCCTCCACCCTCACATCGGCCGCTTCGGTCAGGCCCACCAGGTCCAGCAGGTACTGGATCTTGGCCTTCTTGCTTTCCCGCGGCACGCGGTACATGTCGGAGAAGAACTCCAGGTTCTGCCTTCCGGTCAGGCGGAAGTACAGCCCCCTCTCCCCGCCGGAGACCAGGTTGATGCGCGGCCGGAGCTTGACAGGGTCCCTGACCGCGTCCAGGCCGAGCACGGAAGCGCTGCCCGAGGTCGGTATCAGCAGGGTGGTCAGCATCTTGATGGTGGTCGTTTTCCCGGCACCGTTGGGGCCCAGCAATCCGAATATCTCCCCGCGACGCACATCGAAGGACACGTGGTCCACGGCCAGCTTCTCCCTCCCGCCGTCGCCGAACAGCCTGGCCGCTGCCGGATAGACCTTGGTAAGGTCCCTGACCACTATGACGGTCTCACCACCATTCATGACATGGCGGCAACGCCCTGATGATTATAATGAGATTACGCCGTTAGCTTCCTCAGCACTGCCTGCAATATCCCGCCATTGCGGTAGTAGTCCACTTCCACCGGCGTGTCCAGTCGGGTCAGGGCCTCGAACGTGGTCGTCCTCCCGTTCTTGCGGACGGTCACCTTCGCCGGGGTGCGAGGCCTCATCTCCAGCAGTTCCACGTCGTACTCCTCGCTGCCGTCCAGTCCCAGGGAGGCGGCGCTCTGTCCCGGCTCGAACTGAAGGGGTAGCACTCCCATGCCCACCAGGTTGCTGCGGTGTATGCGCTCGAAGGATTCGGCCATCACCGCCCTGACCCCGAGCAGCTGCGGCCCCTTGGCCGCCCAGTCGCGGGAACTTCCGGTGCCGTACTCCTTGCCTGCCAGCACGATCAGCGGAACGCCTCTCTCGGCATACTCCCGGGAGGCCGAGAAAATGTCCATCACGGCGCCATCGGGCTGCAGCGCGGTGAACCCGCCCTCCCTGCCCCCTGCCATGGCGTTCTTCAGGCGTATGTTGGCGAAGGTCCCGCGCATCATGACCTCATGATTGCCCCGGCGGGAGCCATAGGAGTTGAAATCCTTCTCCCCCACGCCCAGGGACATGAGGTACTGGCCAGCCACGCTGTCGGCCGGGAACGATCCGGCTGGGGAGATGTGGTCGGTGGTGATGCTGTCCCCGAGAACGGCCAGGACGCGGGCGCCGCTGATGCTGCGCGGCTCCGGAACGTCCCTGCACATGCCGTCGAAGAAGGGCGCCTTGCGTATGTACGTGGAGCAGGGGTCCCACGCGAACGTCTCTCCCTTGGGCGCCGGGACCTTGTCCCAGAGGTCGCTTCCCTGGAAGACGGTGGAATAGGCATTGCGGTACACCTCCGGAGTGACGTTTTCCATAGCCGCGCTCAGCTCACTGGCCGACGGCCATAGGTCCCTCAGATGCACGGGTTCGCCGTTGGGGTCGGTTCCAAGCGGCTCGCTCTCAAGGTCGATGTCAACCGATCCGGCTATGGCGTACGCCACGACCAACGGGGGGGATGCCAGGTAGTTCGCCTTGACGTGCGGCGATATGCGCCCCTCGAAGTTGCGGTTCCCCGAGAGCACCGCTGCCACCGTCAGGTCGTTCTTGATTATGTCCTCGGCAAGCTCCTCGCGCGCCGGCCCGCTGTTGCCTATGCAGGTGAGACATCCATAACCCACCACGTGGAATCCAAGGGCTTCCAGGTATGGGAGCAGGCCGGCCTTCTCCAGGTAGGTGGTGACGGCCCGGCTTCCCGGGGCCAAGGACGTCTTCACGTTCGGGTTTGGTCGCAGCCCCCTCTCCACCGCCTTCTTGGCCAGCAGCCCGGCGGCCATCATGACCGACGGGTTGGAGGTGTTGGTGCAGGAGGTTATGGAGGCTATGAGCACGTCCCCGTCCCTCATCAGCCTGCCGGACCTCTTCCCGCCCTGCCTATCCATCATGTGCCCGAACTCGGACCTCATCTGCGAAAGCTCGATGCGGTCCTGCGGTCGCTTCGGCCCGGCCAGGGAGGGCCGCACGTCCCCCAGGTCAAGCTCCAGGTGATCGCTGTAATCGGGCGTCTGGTCCTCGTAGAACAGCCCCTGGTCCCTGGCGTACCTCTCCACAAGCTCGCAAAGTCCCTCGCGCCCGGTAAGCCTGAGATAGGACACGGTCACCTCGTCCACCGGGAAGTAGCCCATGGTGGCCCCGTACTCCGGGGCCATGTTGGCCAGCGTCGCCCTGTCCGGCAAAGAAAGGTTCTTCATACCCGGCCCGTAGAACTCCACGAACTTGCCGACGACGCCCTTCTTGCGAAGCATCTGGACGGCCGTCAGGACCATGTCCGTCGCGGTCACCCCGGCTTTCAGTTCCCCGGTCATCTTGAACCCCACCACCTGCGGCAACGGCATGTAGTAGGGCTGGCCGAGCATGACCGCCTCCGCCTCTATGCCGCCGACGCCCCAGCCGAGCACTCCCAGCCCGTTTATCTGGGTGGTGTGCGAGTCCGTTCCGAACACGGAATCGGGGAAGGCCACCCCGTCACGGGTGGCGACCACGGTAGCAAGGCATTCCAGGTTTACCTGGTGTATGATGCCGTTGCCCGGGGGCACCACCCGGAGGTTGTTGAACGATCCCTGCGCCCACTTCAGTAGCGAGTACCGTTCAAGGTTGCGCTCCATCTCCATCCTCTCGTTGAGCTCCTGGGCGTAGCAGGTTCCGTGGAAGTCGGTCTGCACGGAATGGTCTATGGTCAGGTCCACAGGGACCAGGGGGTCGATGCGAGAGGGGTCCCCTCCCAGCTCCCGCATGGCATCGCGCATCGCTGCCAGGTCCACCACGCACGGCACGCCGGTGAAGTCCTGCAACACCACCCGGGCCGGGATGAACGGAATGTCCACATCGTCGTTGCCGGCAGGTGTCCAGGCCAGAAGCTTCTGGACGTCCTCCTTGGTCACCAGCGATCCGTCCTCCTGGCGCAGCAAGGACTCCAGCAGCACCTTTATGGAGAACGGGAAGCGGTCCACATCCTCTTTCAGCTTCTTCAGGGAGAAGTAGTTCAGGGAACCGTCGCTGAGCTGCAGCACGCTTTTGGTATGGAAGGAATCTAAGGTGTTCGCCATCTTTCTCGAATGGCAGTAAGCAATCCTTCGATTAAAATGTTGCAGGGCCGGGCAAAAGGATATTATGGGCTCAGGGGTTTGACCCAATTGGATGATTAATCCAACGGAACAGGTCCCGGACGACTCGGAGGAGAACTACTCCAAGTACGCTGAGGTCCTGCGCTCTCAGATGGCCCGGGGCATCATCGGCGGCAACCATGAATGCCCGTACTTCCCCTGCCATCACCCGGATCAGGACTGCACGTTCTGCTACTGCCCGCTGTATCCATGTGAGGACACGGCACTGGGAGAGTTCGTCACCTCCGGTCGCACCGGCGGGAAGGTGTGGTCCTGCCAGAAGTGCATGTGGATGCACCGCGGGGACGTGGCATCGTCATTGATGGTCATTATGCCAGAGGTCGGCCCCCGAGGTCTGGACCGCCAGACCCGGTCGCGCTTGAAGCGTGACCTGGAGGCCAGGCACCGCAAGAGGGCCAAGGCGATCATGGTGCTCGGCGCAACGTCCGGGGCCGGCAAATCGCTTCTGGTGGCGGCCCTCTGCCGGGCGTTCCGCGAGCGCGGCCTCAGGGTCGCCCCCTTCAAATCGCAGAACATGTCGCTCAATTCCATGGTGACCGCGGACGGCGAGGAGATCGCTCGAATACAGGACCTGCAGGCGCGAGCGGCGGGAACTCGCCCGAGAGGGGATCTGAACCCCATACTTCTGAAGCCCAAGGGCGGGGTGACGTCCCAGGTCATCGTGGAGGGGCGCCCTTACAAGGACCTTACCGTGCAGGAGTACTACTCCGACTTCGTTCCCAACGAGGCGCCAGCCATCATCGCCCGCAATTTGGACCGCCTCATGCGCATGAACGACGTGGTGGTCATCGAGGGGGCCGGTTCGCCCGCCGAGATCAACCTCCGGGGAAGGGACGTCGCCAACATGTACGTGGCCAAGCTGGCCAAGGCCGATTGCCTGCTGGCCGTGAACATCGATTGGGGCGGGGCGTTCGCCTACGCCATCGGCACGTTGATGCTCCTGGACGAGGAGGAGCGCAAGCTCTTCAAGGGCGTGCTCATCAACAACATGTGCCCCGGGGGCGGCTCCCTCGGGGAATCCCTGGAACTGGTGAAGGCAACTACCGGCGTGCCGGTGCTGGCGGTGCTGCCACACGTCCCCTCCCTCTATCTTCCCGTGGAGGATTCCATGGACCTCGACCAGCGTCCCGGAGGCGCCGGGAGCACGATCGTGGCAGTGATACGCCTTCCTATGATATCCAACTTCACAGACTTCGACGCCCTGTCCCTGGAGGAGGGCGTGAGCGTGATCTACGCGAATGCGCCGGAGGAACTGGAAACGGCGGACGCCATCATACTGCCCGGAACGAAGAACTCCGTGCAGGACCTGCTTTGGCTGAGGGAGAGCGGCGTGGCCTCTGCAATACTGGCCAAAGCGGGTAAGGTCCCCGTCCTGGGAATATGCGGCGGCTACCAGATGCTCGGCCGCAGGATCTCCGACGTTCACGGACTGGAGGGGGAAGGCCCCAAGGAGATGGACGGCCTGGGGCTAATCGACGCAGTCACTCATTTCGATTCATACGACAAGAGGACCGTGCAGGTCAGCGGCTCCCTCGCCATCGGAGGGGGGGAGGTGAGGGGGTACGAGATACACATGGGCCGCACCGAGGGTTCCGAGGAACCGCTCTTCATGCTCGACCCGGACGGGAGGGCGGAGGGCTCATGGAACAGGGAGGGGAATGTCATGGGGACCTATCTTCACGGGGCCTTCGACCTGCCCGCATTCCGCCGCCTCTTCCTCTCGATGGTGGAACACCGCCATGAGGCCGAATCGGCCGGCATGGACCATGAGGCGAAGATCGATTCATCATTGGACCGGCTGGCCGCTTTGGTGGAGGAGCATCTCGACCTGGACGCGCTGCTCAGGGGGGACCCGGATGGCCCGTAGGCTGATGGTCCAGGGCGTCACTTCGGGCGCGGGCAAGACCACGCTAACCGCCGCCCTGTGCCGGCACTTCCGCCGACAAGGTGTGGACGTGGCCCCTTTCAAGGCACAGAACGTGTCCCTGAACTCCTTCGTCACCAGCGACGGGAAGGAAATGGCGATGTCCCAGGCATACCAGGCATGGGCTTGCGGTCTCGAACCATCTTCGGACATGAACCCCATACTGATCAAGCCGAAGGGCAACGGGCAATGCCAGGTAGTGCTCCGCGGAAGGCCGTGGAGGGACCTCGGTCCGGGAGAGAGCACGCCGCGGGTCATTGGAACGCTGAGGGAGGAGGTGCTGGAGGCGTTCCGCGATAACGCCCTGGGACGGGAGATGCTGCTCATCGAGGGCATGGGCTCGCCGGTGGAGATGAACCTGAAGGAGAAGGACGTCAGCAACATGTGGCTGGCCAAGGCCACGCGCTCCCCGGTGCTGCTCGTCGGGGACATAGAGAAGGGAGGGGTGTTCGCCGGCATCTACGGCACGTACCTTCTGATGGACGAGGAGGAGAGGGACCTCCTCAAAGGCTTCGTCATCAACAGGTTCCGCGGCGACGCCTCCATACTGGGGAAGGGGATCGAGGAGCTGGAGTCCCGCATGGACATGCCCTGCCTGGGGGTCCTGCCGCTGGTGCGGTTCAGCGCCCCCGCCGAGGACTCCCTGGACATGACGAGGCGGCCTGCCGGCGCTACAGGGTCCGGGGATATGCGACAGCGTTGGATGCTGGAGCTGGACAGGTTGCTGGAAAAATGGGAGGGGGCCTGGGACCTGGAGAAGGTCTCAAGGCTCGTATGAATGGGCCGGTAGCCTCAGAGGCGATCGCCGCACTTCGGACAGAACTGGGCGCCAGGCTCGTAACTGGCCCCGCACTTCTTGCAGGTGTTGCTCTGGTCGGGCTGCTGGTACTGTTGCGGGGGCTGCTGGTACTGCTGAGGCGGCTGCTGATAGGACTGTTGATAAGGCTGCTGATATGGCTGGCCTTGATTTCCATAATAGCCCGTTCCGTACTGCGACCTTTCCTCGTACTTCATTATGAAGTAGATCAAAGCCGCAGGCCAGCATATCAAGATCAAGATGATCACTATAATCCAGCTGCCAGTGAATTCCTTTGACATGATGCTCCACCTTTTAACTGACATTCGCGTGATGAATATTTATTCATTGCCCATTATTTTCCATCATATGGGTTCACGGGCCCCCTCGCGCACTTCGGGTAGGAGGCGCGGTCCGGGCACTCCTCGCATTTTTTCAGCATCCTCTTCCCCTTTAGGTACTCGAAGACGACGATCACGGTCAATATGAACGGGTAAACGTAGATCCTCAGTTCGGGAGGACATATCATGGCGGAGTACAGTGCCAGGGCCAGGCTCGATCCCAGAACCACGTTGAACAAGATGGCCGTCCATCGTCCAGATGCGACGAAGCGCATCAGTTGAACTGAGAACAGGAGCAGCGACGCGAAGAAGGCGGCCTCGAACGACGGTCGACCCATGAACACGAGAAAAAACATCACCAGGAACGTAGGGTACACCGTGATGCAGCCCCGGCACACCTTTCGGCCTCCTATGGTCAGCAGATGATCATCGAAACGGCCGCACAGCGGGTGGTGGGCCAGCAGAATGGGCTCGTTCCTCAGCTCGTCCATGAACTTGATGCCGCCACCTCCTCACCGTCCTCTCAACCATACGTGCGTGCCATTGATATAAAAACGACCGCTAACGGTTTAATACTTGGATGATATATCCAATAAAAGTTGGATGTATTATCCAACTAAACAACCGGGAAGTCGGTCCTATGGATAAGAAGGCAGTTATCGCAATCGTGCTGGTCGTGGCGCTGGTAGTCGTCGGGACCATAATGGTATTGGAAACGGACCCATCGGGGGGAGATGGTGAGGGAGCTGCATCCGTGATAGACGCGAACGGAAGGACGGTGGTGACGGAGGAGGCGCCTATGCGCATCGTGTCCTGCTCCCCGTCCTTGACGGAGATAGTCTACGCGCTGGGAATAGGTGACCGCCTGGTCGCGGTCACCGACTACTGCGACTGGCCGGAGGACGTTAACGCCAGGAAGACCGACGGTTCACTGGTCTCCGTGTGCGGGTACTTCACTCCCAGCGTAGAGGCGGTGATCTCCGCGGACGGGGACCTGATACTTCTCGACAAAGGCGTGCAGGCCCAGCTGGACATGCTGTCCCAGCTGGAGAACGGTGGCTTGAACGTCATCGTGCTCGAAAAGGGCGCCACCTTCGACGAGGTCTACGAGGCCATGGGCATGATCGGCGAGATATGCTGGGTCAAGGAGGAGGCCGAGGACCTGATCGAATCGATGAACCAGAGGCTGGCCGGCATAGAGGAGGCCATTGGCGATGTCCAGGACGCTCCGACCATGACCTTCGCGGTGTGGCTCGACCCGATATACCTCAGCGGCAACGACACCTTCACCGCGGACGTGATCGCGCATTCCAGGGGCGACAACGTCTATTCGAACCTGACCGGGTGGCCCGAGGTATCGGTGGAATCGCTGCTGGAGACGGATCCCGACTATCTCATCGTCTCCATGATGTACCTGTCGTCACCTGGCGAGGAGATAATATCAAGCCTGGAGAACGACACCATATGGTCAGAGCTGTCCGCCGTTCAGAACGGCCGGGTGTACATCATGACCGGGCAGGCCGACAACGTGTTCTGCCGCCCCGGCCCGCGCATGGTGGACGCCGTGGAGATAATGGCGCTGATACTGCATCCCGGCGTCTTCAACGTCAGCCTGCCACACGTGATATCCAACGACTATGTGGATTGGCTGTCCGCCGAGGGGCCGTCGGTGGCCTACCCGGCCTCCGCGGAGGCGACCGAGGTCGCGGCGGTGATGCAGGTCAAGTTCGAATGAACGCGTCCTCCTTCCCCGTGACACCAGGCGCAATTGAAATATCTGGCCTGTGTTACGGGAAACAAAAGACCGCTGTCCGGTGCAACGCACCGGCTCCGGCGGTCCAACACGGGTGATGATCGATGGAAGGGACCAAGGCAAGCCGGGCCAAGCTGAAGCTAGCGTTGATCCTAGGCATGGGCTCCATCGGAATTGTGATCCTTTTCATACTCTCTCTGACCACTGGGGTCATGGACATATCCTTCCACGAGGCCATGTCCGGTCTCTGGAACCTCATACAGAACGGGGGGGAGCACACCGACAACAAAGAACTGGTGCTCTGGCAGCTGCGCATCCCCCGCGCCCTGGGCGTGATAGCGGTGGGCATCGGTCTCTCGGTCGCCGGGGCGGTGATGCAGGCCCTGATCAGGAACCCTCTTGTCGACCCGTACATCACCGGGGTATCGTCAGGCGCCGGTCTGGGCGCAACGCTGGCGGTACTGGCCGGGGTATCTATATTGGGCATGACCACCTACTCCCTGCCCATAATCGCCTTCATAGGCGCTGTCGGGGCCTTCATGTTCACCATGGCACTGGCGGAGGCTGCGGGCGGGCGCCCGATAAGCTATGTTCTGGGCGGGGTGATAATCAGCATAGCCATGCAGGCCGGGACCACCCTCCTGATGTACTTCAACGCCGACCGGCTGCATGGGGTGCTCTTCTGGCTGTTCGGGTCCTTCGCCTATCTGGACTGGAGCTCTGTAAAGCTCATCGTGCTGGTCGTGGCGGTGCTCTCCCTGGTCATGCTGCTGTTCGCCAAGGAGTTCAATGTGATACTTCTCGGTGACGAGCAGGCTAGGCAGCTGGGGATGAACGTGAGGTCGTTCAAGACAGTCATGTTCGTGCTGGTCTCCGCCCTGGCGGCCGTGTGCGTGGCCTTCACAGGCGTTATAGGCTTCGTCGGTCTCATAGTCCCCCACCTGGTGCGCATGCTCATAGGCGGCGACCACCGGCTGCTGCTGCCGGCCTCCATGGTGCTAGGGGCAAACATTCTATTGGTGGCCGACATTGTATGTAAGACGGTGGTGGCTCCCTCGGAGCTCCCCATCGGGGCCATAATATCGATCATCGGAGCGCCGTTCTTCGGCTACCTGATGATCAGGATGGGCAAGGAATATGTCATGTGACGACGAGCTGACGGTGAAGGTGGACAACATATCCTTCAGCTACGGCGCCAAAAAGAACCTCTGCGCCAAGACGCTGAAAGGCATCACCATAGACGCGCGCCAGGGGCAGCTCATAGGGATAATGGGTCCCAATGGCTGCGGCAAGACCACC
>Ga0123328_1004714_pt1 | contig 10986 bp, 10 predicted proteins | sample BioC12SIPDNA_2_FD_89702 | JGI IMG/M metagenome (GOLD analysis project Ga0123328, IMG submission 89702) | Anaerobic biogas reactor microbial communites from Washington, USA - Biogas_R1_A C12 SIP DNA | ecosystem: Engineered > Bioreactor > Anaerobic > Unclassified | place: Washington, USA...
CTTTCTTGTCGGCATAGTTCCAATAAGACTGGTAGCCCAGGAATTCGAGGTCCAGTTGCCCGGCCGAGAGCTTGGTCTCCTGCAGGCAGAAGAAATCGGCGTCGAGCGCTTCGAAAATGTCGGCAAATCCCTTGCCGGCGACGGCGCGGAGGCCATTGACATTCCAGCTGATGAATTTCATAAGGCTAATATACGGAGATTTTTTGTATCTTCGCCTAGTTATATCCCAAATAGACCATGCGCGAATTCTTCATCACCAATACCCTGACCCGTCGCAAAGAGCTCTTCAAGCCGGTCCATCCCGGCCACGTGGGCATGTATGTCTGCGGGCCGACGGTCTATGGCGACGCCCACCTCGGCCACGCCCGCCCGGGCGTGACCTACGACGTGCTGAGCAAGCTCCTCCGCCACCTCGGCTACAAGGTGCGCTACGTGCGCAACATCACGGACGTGGGGCATCTGGAGCACGACGCCGACGAGGGTGAGGACAAGATCGCGAAAAAAGCCCGTCTGGAGCAGCTGGAGCCCATGGAGGTCGTGCAGGCCTACACCCTGCGCTACCACGAAGCCATGCGCCTGCTGAACTGCGCGCCGCCCTCCATCGAGCCGCGCGCCTCGGGCCACATCATCGAGCAGATCGAAGCGATCAAGAAGATCCTCGAGGCCGGCTACGCCTACGAGAGCAACGGCAGCATCTACTTCGACGTCGAGAAATACAACCGCGACTTCCACTACGGCGTCCTCTCCGGACGCAACCTGGATGACACGCTGGAAGGTACCCGCAGCCTGGACGGACAGGGCGACAAGCGCGCTCCCTACGATTTCGCCCTCTGGAAAAAGGCCGAGCCCGAGCACATCATGCGCTGGCCGTCCCCCTGGGGCGAGGGCTTCCCGGGCTGGCACCTCGAGTGCTCGGTCATGGGCGAGAAATACCTCGGCCGCGAGTTCGACATCCACGGCGGCGGAATGGACCTGATGTTCCCGCACCACGAGTGCGAAATCGCCCAGAACCAGGCCTCCCGCGGCACGCAGGGCGTGCACTACTGGGTACACAACAACATGATCACGATCGGCGGCCAGAAGATGGGCAAGTCCCTGGGCAACTTCATCACCCTGCCGCAGCTCTTCTCCGGCGACCATCCGAAGCTGGACCAGGCCTACAGCCCGATGACGATCCGCTTCTTCATCCTGCAGGCCCATTACCGCGGCACGCTGGACTTCTCCAACGAGGCCCTGCAGGCCGCCGAGAAGGGGCTCAAGCGCCTGATGCAGGCCGCGCGCGACCTCTATGCGATGGCGGGCCGCAAGGCGCCGGCGTACGCCTACGGCGAGGAGCCGGAACACATCGCGCCTGACAGCTGCCCGGCCGACAGCGATGCAGTAAAGGCCGTTTTCGCAGGCATCTATGATGCTCTTTGCGACGACATGAACACCCCGGTGGCCCTCGCGCACATCGCCGAGGCGGTCAAGCTCGTCAATTCCGCAAAAGCGGGGCAGGTCAAGCTCTCCAAGGGCGACCTGGACACGCTCGTGCAGCTCTTCGACGACATCGTCTTCGGCGTGCTCGGCCTCAAGGACGAGGAAGCCGCCGGCGGGAGCACGGCCAAGGTCATCGACGGCCTGATGCAGATGGTCCTCGAGCAGCGCGCGAGCGCCAAGGCCGCAAAGGACTGGACCACTTCCGACCACATCCGCGACGCCCTCGCCGCCCTGGGCATCCGGGTGAAAGACACCAAGGACGGCGCAGAATGGACGCTGGACTGATGGGGACCTTGTCAAAAGGCCGAAATAACCACGATAATATTAGCCGCTCATGAAGACCGTCTACACCAACACGGCTCATCCAAAGCTGATCCTCTGGGGCAGCATCGCGATCGGAGTGATCGGGATCGCGTGCCTCGTCCTGTACTTCGTGCTTTCGAACGAATCCTACCTCTTCAGCGTCTTCTATTCGCTGATCTACTTTGCCATATTCTTCAGTCAGTACAAGTTGAGCACCTACACTTTCGACGACGAGGAGGATACGATCACCTACAGCGAGCTGAAGAAGTATCCGCTCCGGATGTCGGACATCACGACCGTCATCTACAAGGAGAACAAGCGGGGACGCTTCCGCAAGCTGTTCATCCACGATTCCGGGACGGGCTTCATGGAGCTCCTCACCACCAAGGCCAACGCCGACAAGATGGTCGCCCAGATCCTGAACGCCAGCCCGGCCGCCAAGGTCAGCCACGCCAACTACATCTGATCCCCGGCACCGTCCGATTCAGATAATTCCGGTCTGTTCCAGCCGGAGAAGCATCCGTTTCCGCTCCACCCCGCCGGCATAGCCCGTCAGGGTGCCGCCGGCACCGATGACGCGGTGGCAGGGAACGATCAGGGAGATGGGATTCCGCCCGACGGCGCCCCCGACGGCACGTGCGCTGGGACAGGAGACAGCCCGGGCGATCGCAGCGTAAGGACGCGTCTGTCCGTAGGGGATGTCCAGAAGCGCCTGCCAGACCCTGCACTGGAAGGGCGTTCCGCGCAAATCCAGCTTGGGGATGAAATCCGGGATCCGCCCGGCGAAATAACCGTCCAGCCAACGGCAGCTGTCAGCGAAGACCGGCAGCCAGGATTTCTCGGACTGCACATCCAGCGTGCTGCCGAAATGCGCCTGCCCGTCGAACCAGAGTCCGGTCAGGGCGTGGTCCTCCCCGGCCAGCGTGATGCCGCCCAGCGGGGAATCATAGTGCCAGGTTCGAGTCATATGGATTTCAGCCATCCAGCCATGGCGCGGATCGCGCGGCCGCGGTGGCTGACGGCATTCTTCTCCTCTTCGGAGACTTCGGCGAGGGTGCGGCCGGGATAAGCGTCGGGCAGGAAGACAGGATCGTAACCGAAGCCACCGGTGCCCCTTTTCGCCTGTGCGATAGCTCCTTCGCAGACACCGTCGAAGAAATGGGGTGTCCCGTCGGCGAGGATCAGCGTCACCACGGTGCGGAACCGGGCGCGACGGAATTCCGGGTCTTTGGCCGGGAGCTTTTCCAAATCCGCCAGCAGCTTCTTCATGTTGGCCTCATGATCGTGCCCGGGCCCGGCATAGCGGGCGGAATAGATGCCGGGGGCGCCTCCGAGCGCATCCACCTCCAGACCCGTGTCATCGGCGAAACACGGCAGTCCCGTCCGTTCGAACAAGTATTGCGCTTTCTGCAGGGAGTTCTCCTGCAGGGTGGATCCCGTCTCGGGGATGTCTTCGGTGATGCCCAGGGAAAGGGGGGTGACGACTTCGAAGTCCGGGCCGAGGACCTCGGCGGCCTCGCGGAGCTTGCCGGAATTGGCGGTGGCGAAAATGATTCTCATAACGCCGCAAAGTTAGCACGAAATGATGAAAAATATTGCTTATCTTTGTCTTGCTATGATAACAGAAAGCCAACTTAACGATCTGACCCGGCAGCTGTTCGACCAGATTCAGTTTACGGCCGAACCGGCCGGGTTGTATGATCCGCTGCGCTATATGATCGCCATCGGAGGCAAGCGCATCCGCCCGCGCCTGTGCCTGACCGCCTATTCCCTGTTCAGCGACCGTTTCGACGAGTCCATCCTCTCCCCCGCCACCGCCCTGGAGGTTTTCCACTCCTTTACCCTGATGCACGACGACATCATGGACCGTTCGCCGCTGCGCCGCGGCGTGCCGACCGTGTGGAAGAAATGGAATGAAGATACGGCGATCCTCTCCGGCGACGTGATGCTGATCGACGCCTACCGCCGCATCGCCAAGGCTCCGGCCCGGGTGCAGGAGCAGACGCTGGCGCTTTTTTCCCGCACGGCCGCCCAGGTCTGTGACGGGCAGCAGTACGATATGGATTTCGAATCGGAGACGGAGGTCCCGATGGAGGAATACAACAAGATGATCGGTCTCAAGACGGCCGTCCTGCTGGCCTGTTCGGCCGAGATGGGCGCGCTGATCGGCGGAGGTTCTCCGCAGCAGTGCGAGGCGCTGTACCGCTATGGCTACGAGCTCGGCATGGCCTTCCAGGTGGCGGACGACTACCTGGACGCCTTCGGTGACGAAAAGGTCTTCGGCAAGCCGATCGGCGGGGATATCGTCAATGGCAAGAAAAGCTGGCTGACCGTCCGCGCCCTGGAGAAGATGACGGACAAGGCGCCGTTCTTCGCTGCCTTTTCCCTGCCGGCGGACACGGTGGAGCAGAAAGCGACGAAGATCGCAGCCGTCACGGAGCTCTATCTCCGCTACGGCGTGGACGCCGACGCCAAGGACGAGATCGTCCGCTTCACGGACCGGGCGATGGACGCCATTTCCGACATCGGCCTCGGTCTGCTCAAGACGGAAAGGCTCCGCCGCTTTGCCGAGCGGCTTGTGTGCCGCGCCAAATAGCCGATGGAAGGGATCGCGACAGTCGTCAAGAATGCAGGCAGTCATTACCTCCTGAGCCCGCTCCCCGACTGGGAGCTGTTCCCGGCGGTGCTGCGGGGCAAGGTCCGGCTGGAGCGCAGCGGCGCCACCAATCCCGTCGCCGTGGGCGACCGTGTCCGGTATGAGCTGGACGGTGTCGCCTCCGAGGAGCAGCCGGCGGTCATCAAGGAAATCCTGCCCCGGGACAATTACCTCATCCGCCGCTCCACCAACCTGTCCCGCCAGTCCCACGTGATCGCAGCCAATCTCGATCAGGCCGTCATCATCGTCAGCCTTCTCTTTCCGGAGATCAAGCTCCCCTTCCTGGACAGGATCCTGGTCACCTGCGAAGTGTATAAAGTTCCCGTGCTGATCGTGCTCAACAAGGTGGACCTGTACCGGGAGGAGTTCCCGGAGATGGTCTCCGCCTTCCGGCGCATCTATGAAAGCGCCGGCTACACGGTTCTGGAGACTTCCGCCCGCACGGGCGAGGGAATCGATGTCCTGCGGGAACGCTGCCGGGACAGGATCAATCTCTTTTCCGGCGAGTCCGGTGTGGGCAAGTCCAGCATCATCAAGGCCCTGGACCCCGGACTCGATCCCAAGATCGGGCGCATCTCCGATGTGCATCTGCAGGGCAGGCACACGACTTCCCTGTATGAGATGTACCGCCTTGCCGGCGGAGGATTCGTCATCGACACCCCCGGTCTGCGCGGCTTCGGGCTCGTGGACCTGGAGAAAGAGGAGATTTCCAAATATTTCCCGGAGATGCTCGCCGTCACGGACGACTGCCGTTTCGTGCCCTGCACGCATACCCACGAACCCGACTGTGCCGTCAAGGCCGCCGTCGATGCGGGCCGGATCAGCGCAGAACGGTATAATTCCTACCTCGGCATGCTCGAGGAGGACAGGAAATTCCGATGAACAAAGCCCTTAACCGCGAAATTCTACGACTGGCCGTTCCGAGCATCCTTGCCGGCATTACCGTTCCGCTTGTGGGGATGGTGGACACCGCCGTGGCAGGCCACCTGGACGGCGACACGGCGGCGCAGATCGGCGCCATCTCCGTGGGAGCCATGGTCCTGTCCCTGCTCTATTGGGCTTTCGGATTCCTCCGCACCGGGACAGGCGGACTGACGGCCCAGGCCTTCGGCCGGGAGGATCCCGCGGAGTGCGGACGCATCTTTCTGCGCGGCGTGGCGCTGGCTCTGATCGCAGCACTGGCAGCCCTGCTCCTGCAGTGGCCCTTTTTCAAAGGCGTCATCCTTATGACGGATGCCACGCCGGCGGTCAAGGCACTCGCGGAACGCTATTTCTTCATCCGCATCTGGGCGGCGCCGGCCACCATGACGCTGATGGCCCTGCGCGGTTGGTTCGTGGGGATGCAAGACTCCGTGCACCCGATGTGGATGGACCTTATCATCAACGGGGTCAACATCGTCCTCAGCGTCGTGCTTGCCTTCGGCATCGGCTCGTGGGAAGGTCTGGGATTCGCCGGTATTCCGCTCGGCACCGTCATTGCGCAGTATTCCGGTCTGCTGTACGGACTGCTGGTCTGCTGGCGCCGCTATGGGCGCAGTGTCTTCGCCCGTTTGCGGCGCGAAGATTTCAGCGCCCTGCTCCACGACGGATCGACCGGCCGCTTCTTCCGGATGAATCTGGACCTGCTCGGGCGCTCCCTGTTCTTCATCCTCATCTACATCGGCTTCACGATGATCTCCGCCGGCTACGGCGACCTGATGCTTGCCGCCGGCTCCATCATCATGCAGTTGCTGATGTTCTTCAGCTATTTCACCGACGGTTTCGCCTATGCCGGCGAAGCGCTGACCGGCCGGTTTATCGGTGCGCGCGACGGCGCGATGCTGCGCCTGTCGGTGCGCTATGTCTTCGTCTGGAGCATGGCGATTGCCCTGTTGTTCATAGGATTATATGCCTCCACCAGCGTGCCCGTGCTGCGACTGCTCACCAGCGACGAATCGGTCGTGCAGGCTGCCCGCCAGTTCCTCCCGTGGTTGCTGCTGATGCCGCCGCTGGGCTGCGCCGCTTTCACCTGGGACGGCATTTTCCTGGGCGCTACGGCCTCCCGCGGCCTGATGGTCGCCATGGGCGGGGCGGCTGCCGCCTTTTTTGGAATCTGGTTTATCGGACGCGCCCTGCTGCAACCGGCCGGCGCCACCGCCCTGCACCTCCTCTTCGCCGCCTACTTCGCCCACCTTGCCTTCCGGACCGTCTGGCTGTCGCTCCGTTATCGAAAAGAGGTCCTGGCTAAAGGCAATATGCCTGCTTGACTCCTGCGCCGGCAATGCCGATCACGACGCGACCCCCGGCTGTCCGGCCGGGGGTCGCATCGAAAAACGCCGATACCGGCGCCAGCCTAGATAAAGACGTAGCGCAGGATAAACAGCACGGCCAGGATCCACATCGGGATGGAAATCTCCTTGAATCGGCCGCTGATCGCGTGGGTGAGCACGTAGGCGATCACGCCGATCAGGATACCGTCGGAAATGCTGTAGGCCACCGGCATCATGATAATGGTCAGGAAAGCCGGAATGCTCTTGCAGTAATCATCCCAATGGATGCGGGTGATGGACGGCATCATCATCACGCCGACGATGATCAGCGCCGGAGCCGTAGCGGCACCCGGAATGGAGAGGAAGATCGGCGACAGGAACAGTGCCAGGGCAAAGCAGACGGCCGTAGAGAAAGCCGTAAGGCCGGTACGGCCACCGGCACCGACACCGGCTGCACTCTCGACGTAGGTCGTGGTGGTGGAAGTGCCGAGGCAGGCGCCGCAGACCGTGGCGACGGAGTCCGCCATGAACATCTTCTCCATCCCTTCGATTTCATCCCGCTCGGCCAGTCCGGCACCCTGATGCACGCCGATGATGGTCCCCATCGTGTCGAACATGTCGATGAACAGGAAGGTGAGCACGACGACCAGCATGTCCCAGCTCAGGATCTGGGAGAACTCGAACTTGCAGAAGATCGGGGAGACGCTCTGCGGCAGCGAGACCAGCTGCAGGGCACCGGCGTCGTTGTGGGCCAGCTGCGTCACGGCCATGCCGGTTGCGGGATCCTTGACCACCAGGCCGATGAGCGTGGTGATGATGATACCGATGAGGATGCCTCCGCGGACCTTGAGCATCACCAGGCCGGCCGTGATCATCAGGCCGATCATGGCCACGAGGGCCGTGCCCCGGGTGATCTCGCCGAGGGTCACGAGCGTGGAGTCGGAGTTCACGATGATCCCGGCGTTCTGCAGGCCGATGAAAGCGATGAACAGGCCGATACCGGCGCCGATCGCCTTCTTGAGCGTGCCCGGAATCGCATCCAGCAGCCAGGTGCGGACCTTGGTCAGGGTGAGGATGATGAACAGGATACCCTCGATGAGAACAGCCGTCAGCGCGAACTGCCAGGTGTAGCCCATCGTGAGACACACCGTGTACACGAAGAAAGCGTTGAGGCCCATGCCCGGGGCCAGCGCGAAAGGCTTTTTGGCATAGAAACTCATCACCAGCGTACCGATGATGGCCGCCAGGGCGGTGGCCGTGAAGACGGCGCCGCCGGGCATCCCGTCGAGGGCGCTGAAGATGTTGGGATTGACGGCCAGGATGTAGGCCATCGTGAGGAAGGTGGTGATTCCGGCGACGATCTCGGTCCGGACGTTGTGCTTGCCGGCCTCGAAGCCGAAAGCTTTATTCAAGAAACCCGCCATGACCGCCTGCCGTTAGAAGACCCACTTGATACCTGCGCAGGGACGGGCCCAGAAGCCCTTGGCCGTGCCGAAATTGTAGGAGAGCTCCACCTCGCCGCCAATATTGAAGTTGTCGCAACCGAAGAACTGGCCGAGATTGTACCAGAGCTGGGGTTCGGACAGGAAGACCGTGCTGGCCATTTCGCCGAGCAGCGCACCGTTGTGATCCTTGAAGAGCGCGTGGTCCTCCCACCAGAAGTCGCAGAATCCCGAGAAGCGCAGGCCCCTGACACCGAACAGGTCCTGGAGGCCCCAGACGAAGGTGAACTGCATCGGGACCTTGCTCGTCGTGGCCATGATGTTCTTGTAGAGCACTTTGAAGTTGAAGGTGTTGTTGAAATCGGCGCTGTGCAGGAACAGGTCGAGACCCACCAGGAAAGCACTGTTGATGGTGTACCCGTTGTACACGCCGCCGTTGTACTCCACCTGGAAGCTGAGCGGGGCGAGAGAGCTGTCCTGCCAGAAATTCAGACAGCGGGCGATTTCGAGATACGTTCCGCTCGGGGCGATGGTCTTGCCGTTCAGGTCCTTGGATGCGTAGTCGTGGTCCAGGAAGAAGAAGGTGTTGCCCCAATTGTCATTGTAGAAACCCTCCAGGGTCGTGGTCACATGCTGGCGATCCGGCGCAAAGTCGTAGAACACCTGCAGGTTGGTCTGGGCCTTTGCTCCTTGAGCAAACAGCAACGCGGCGGAAGTTACCGCCATCAAGAATACTTTTTTCATCTTATGGTATATATAGTGATCAAACTTTGATGATGGACGTCACCTCGACATCCTGCGGCAGGGCCTCGCGGCCCTTCAGCTCCTCGATCTCGATGATGAAGTTGACCAGCAGCTCTTTCGGCCGGAACTGCCGGACCAGGCGCGCAGCGGCGCCCACCGTGCCGCCGGTGGCCAGCAGGTCGTCATGGATCAGGACGACGTCGTCCGGGCCGATCGCATCCCTGTGGATCTCGATCGTGTCGATGCCGTATTCTTTCCGGTAGCTCTCGCTGACCGTCTCGGCAGGCAGCTTGCCGGGCTTGCGCGCCATCACGAAACCGGCGCCCAGGCGGACCGCCAGGGCGGGACCGACCACGAAGCCGCGCGACTCCAGGCCCACCACCTTGGTGATGCCTTTGTCTTTATAAAGTTCGTACAGGTCTTCGATGAGCTCCCGGAGGCAGTCTGCATCTTTAAAAAGGGTGGTGACATCCCAAAAGAGGATGCCTTTGACGGGAAAATCCGGAACGGTCCGGAGGCTGGATTTAAGTTTTTCTACACTCATAGGGAAAGAACGACATACGAAGATACAATTTTTCTCCGAGATATTCGTTACCTTTGTCATGAATTATCGATTATGCAAAAAAGAAGTGGAAAAGGCCGGAAACCATCCGGCAGAAAGCATTCCGGCAGCGGCAAGAAGGTCTTCCCGCAGTTGGTCGGAAAAGTTCAGATGACCCGTGAAGGGTTCATTTTCGTGATTGTCGAAGGCCAGGACGACGATATCTTCGTCAAGGCCGCCAAAACCCGTCACGCCCTGCAGGGGGACACCGTCCGCGTGGCCGTGACACGGGAGAAATCCGGGGACACCCGGCGCCGCGAAGGAGAGGTGGTGGAGATCCTCGAGCGTTCCACCCGCCCGTTCGTCGGATATTATCATGCCGTCGGAGCCCAGGCCTGGGTCCTGATGCAAAGCAAATCCATGCCTTACGATATCCAGGTGGATGCGGAGGCCGCCGCCGCCATGGGGGCGAAGGCCGGAATGAAGGTGGCCGCGGTCGTGGATCGCTGGGACCGCCGCGATCCGGGTCCATCCGGCCATCTGGTCGATGTGCTCGGCGTGCCCGGGGACAACGACACCGAGATGCATGCCATCCTGGCGGAGTTCAATCTTCCCTACCGCTTTTCCGAAGAGGTGGAGCATGCCGCGGACAAGATCTCAGACGAGATCACGGCGGAGGACCTCAAGGGGCGTAAGGATTTCCGGGACACGTTCACCCTTACGATCGATCCCGCGGATGCGAAGGATTTCGACGATGCGCTGTCGTTCAAGCCCTTGCAGAACGGCAACTACGAGATAGGCGTCCATATCGCCGACGTTTCCTATTATGTCAGGCCCGGGTCCACCGTGGACAAGGAGGCGCGCGAGCGCGGCACGTCGGTCTATCTGGTGGACCGGACGGTCCCGATGCTGCCGGAGAAGCTCTGCAACAAGCTCTGTTCGCTGCGGCCGCATGAGGACAAGCTGACGTTCTCGGCCGTCTTCGAGATGACGCCCAAGGCGGAGATCAAGTCCCGCTGGATCGGACGCACCGTCATCAATTCCAATTATCGCCTGGATTATGAGCAGGCGCAGTCCATTATCGAAGGGGCGGCCGGCAGCGGGCAACTGCCTCCTGAAACGTCCGGCTGCGCCGGACCCCTCCCATCTGACGATGGGCCCCTCCCTCTTACGATGCCGAGGGTGGCACGGTCTCCGGAGGCAGTTCCCGCTGCCGTTCCGCAGCTGCACGAGGCAATACTGACACTGAATAAGTTGGCGTCCATAATGAAGGAAGAGGAGCGGAAGAAGGGGGCGATCGATTTCGACCGGCCGGAGATGAAGGTCGAGGTGGACGAGAAGGGCAAGCCGGTGCGGGTGTACCAGAAGGTTTCCAAGGAGGCCAACTGGCTGATCGAGGAGTTCATGCTGCTGGCGAACCGCACGGTCGCGGAGTTCGTGGCCACGGGCGGACAGCTGAACGGCGTGGCGCAGAAAAATGCCAAGACCTTCGTGTACCGCGTCCACGGAGAGCCCAACGAACTCAAGCTCGAGGCGCTTTATACCTTTGCCAAGGGATTCGGACACCGCATC
>Ga0123328_1004717_pt1 | contig 10982 bp, 10 predicted proteins | sample BioC12SIPDNA_2_FD_89702 | JGI IMG/M metagenome (GOLD analysis project Ga0123328, IMG submission 89702) | Anaerobic biogas reactor microbial communites from Washington, USA - Biogas_R1_A C12 SIP DNA | ecosystem: Engineered > Bioreactor > Anaerobic > Unclassified | place: Washington, USA...
GCCGTCCGCTCCCCCTTTCCCGATACCGATGGCGAGCTGGAGCTGGCCGGCCTGAACGAGACGGTCCACGTCTACCGCGACGAGTTTGGCGTGCCGCATATCTATGCCTTTAACGAGCACGACCTCTACTTTGCCCAGGGCTACGTCCACGCCCAGGACCGCTTCTGGCAGATGGAGTTCTGGCGCCACATCGGCCAGGGGCGTATCTCCGAGATTGTGGGCGAGGCTGGCCTGGAGCAGGACCGTTTCATCCGCACTGTCGGCTGGAACCGGATGGCCCAGGCTGCGACGGATTACGTGGCTCAGGAAGCGCCTGAGACCATGGCCTTCCTCGAAGCGTACAGTGCGGGGGTCAATGCCTATCTGGCCGAGCAGGGCGACGACGTCTCTCTCAACCGGCGGATCCTGGCGCTGTCCGGCGAGCCGTGGGAGATCGAGCCCTGGGAGCCGCTCGACTCCATTGGGTGGAGCATCGTCATGTCCTGGGACCTCGGCGGTAACTGGAGCGACGAACGAGATCGCGCCGCCCTGATTCGCGAAGTGGGCGAGGCGACCGCCGCCAGCATCCTGCCGCCTTATCCTTTTGAGGAGCGCCCGGTGATAGCCCCGACCGACCTGCTTTCCAACCGGGGCGAGCTGGACCTGGAGCCGGCCGGCGAGGGGAGCAGGCTGCTACCGGCGGGCGTCGATTGGAGCCGCGTAGACACGGAGATTGCCGGCACGCCGCCCCAGATCGGCCTGGCTATGGGCTCCACCGCCGTAGGCAGCAACAACTGGGTCGTCTCCGGCGAGCATACAGCCACCGGGTTGCCGCTGCTGGCGAACGACCCGCACCTGGGCATCCAGATGCCGTCTATCTGGTATGAGATTGGGCTGCACGCGCCGGGGATGAACGTCGCCGGCTTCAGCTTCGCCGGGGTGCCGGGGGTAATTATCGGCCACAACGACTACATTGCCTGGGGCGTCACCAACGTCGGGCCAGACGTGCAGGACCTGTACATCGAGCGCGTCAACCCCAGCAACCCGAACCAGTACGAGTACATGGGCGAGTGGCAGGAGATGGAGGTCATCACCGAGCGCATCCTGGTTAACGGCGGCGAGCCGGTCGAGCTGCCGGTACGCATCACCCGCCACGGCCCCATCCTCAACGAGGTTGTGGATGGTGAAAGCGACGTTCTGGCGCTGCGCTGGACGGCGCAGGAGCCCAACGCCATCTTCCATGCCTTCATGCGGCTCAACCGCGCCCGCAACTACGAGGAGTTCCGCGCGGCGCTGCGCTATTTCGACGTGCCGGCGCAGAACTTCGTGTATGCCGACGTCGAGGGCAACATCGCCTACCAGATGCCGGGCCGGATTCCTATTCGGGGCGAAGGCATGGGCCTCGTGCCGGTTCCCGGCTGGACGGGCGAGCACGAATGGGAGGATTTCATTCCCTTTGAAGAGCTACCCGCGCTCTACAACCCTGAGCCGGGCTATATCGTCACGGCCAACAACAGCGTGGTAGACGAGAGTTACCCCTATTTCATCAACTATCACTGGGCCGACGGCGACCGGGCGCAGCGCATTCAGGAGATGCTCCAGCAGGAGATTGACGCCGGTGGGGAGCTGACGGTCGATGATATGATCCGCATCCAGATGGACGGCAAAGTGCTGCTGGCCGAGAGCTACATTCCGCTGCTGCAGGGGCTGCGCAGCGACGAGCCGAGGGTGCAGGCGGCGCTGGAACGGCTGCGCGGCTGGGATATGCAGGCCGACCCGCAGAGCGTGCCCGCCGCGCTCTTCGAGATCTTCTACATGCAGCTCGCCGAGGTGGTGATGGCCGACGAGGTCGGCGAGGCGCGTGACGTCTACCTTGGCAATGGGGATGCCCAGCGAATCTTCTTCCACACCATCGCGGGGCAGCCCGATGCCGCCTGGTGGGATAACGTGACGACGGATGCCGTCGAGACACGCGAGCAGGCCATCATGCAGGCGCTGGAAAACACAGTGGCCTGGTTTGAGGAGAACGTGGGCGACGACGCGGAAGCGTGGACGTGGGGCGAGCTGCACACAGCCACCTTTGTCAGCCAGCCGCTCGGCCTGAGCGGCATCGGCGTGATCGAGCGGCTGGTCAACCGTGGCCCTTATCCGGTGGGGGGATCAAAAAGCGCGGTGAACGCGACGAGCTGGAGCTGGGAGGAGCCGGCTGCCGTGCGCGGGCTGCCGTCGCTACGAATGGTTCTGGACCTCTCCGACTTTGACAACAGCCGGGGCATCCACACGACAGGCCAGAGCGGGCACCCCTACCATCCCCACTACGACGATTTTATCCCGCTGTGGCAGGCCGGCGAGTACCACCCTCTGTGGTTCTCGGCAGGGGCCATTACCGAGGCCACTGTGGATCACCTGAAGCTGCAGCCTGCGGCAGCCGGCGACTGACCGGACTCAGGAAATGGGGATGATGTTAAAGACGACGACAACCCCCAGGCCAATGGCGAGGATGTCCAGGAGGAGGAGAAGGGCGAGGATAAAACGCTGCGCGGGCGTAAACTGCCCGAAGAAGCTGCGTTCCTCCACCACCTCCTCTTCCAGATCTTCAAACTCCATGTCGTCATAAACGGCGCTGGTGCGTGCCGTCTTTGCGCGAAGGCGGTCAAACTCGTCTTCAAAGTCTATGGCTTCTTCTTGTTCTTCGTCGAAGTCGAACTCTTCGGCCATCCCACGCTCCTTTAGCTGTTGACTGGCTGCTTCTAGGCTACTGTCATTGACGGCAAAAGTCAAAACCGACAAAGGTCCTGGTGGCCGTGAGCATGTGAGAGCCTGCTGAAACAGCCGCTCCCTTGCTTGACAGAAGGCGGCGCGCAGCTATAATCAGCGTGCTAACTTGCCCTGGTGGCGGAATTGGTATACGCGGTAGGTTGAGGGCCTATGCCTTTACGGCGTGGAGGTTCGAGTCCTCTCCAGGGCACTGGACGCCGGAACATTGTTCCGGCGTTTTTTGTTGCCTCGCGGGGCAGCGCTAGGAAAGGGTCGTAACCGGCGAGTCGTGGGCGTGGAAGCGGCTATCCGCCGCCAGCGTCTGGGCCAGCCCCTGGGCCAGCGAGACCTGCGGCTCCCAGCCGAGCAATTCGCGCGCGCGGCCGATGTCGGCGACCAGCCGCCGCACGCCCCCCGTTTTCTCCTCGTTGTAGAGGACGTTCAGCGAGTGACCGGTGACCTGCCCGACCAGCGCCGCCAGTTGGTTAATGGTCGTCTCCTGCCCGCTGCCGACGTTAATCACCATGCGGTTCACCTCCCGCGCCTCGGCGGCGCGGGCCAGTGCGGAGACGACGTCGCTGACGTAAATAAAGTCGCGGCTCTGCAGACCGTCGCCGAAGATGACCACGGAGCCGCCCGTCAGCGCCTGGGACAGAAAACGGGGCACAACCGGCGCGTGGGAGACCGGCAGCGCCTGGCGGGGCCCGTAAGCATTGAAGATGCGCAGCGCCACCGTCTCGATGCCCCAGAGCGCCCCGATTGTGTGTACGTACTGCTCCGCCGCCCACTTACTGACGGCATACGGTGAGTCCGGCTCCGGCGTCACCCCTTCTTTCACGGGCTGCTCCTCCTGGTGGCCGTAGATGGCCCCCGACGACGCCAGGACAACACGGCGCACGCCCGCATCACGCATCGCTTCCATCAGGCTGACGGTGCCGCCGACGTTCACCGCATTATAGTCGCGCGGGTAGAGCACCGACTGGGCCACCGAGACGCGCGCGGCCAGGTGATAGACACAATCGACGCCCTGCAGAACCGACCAGAGCAGGGGGATATTGTTGACGTCGCCGCGCGTGAAATGCACAGCCGGAGATAAGAGAGCGCTGTCTCCGCTGCTCAGATCGTCCACCACACGCACGCTATGTCCCTCTGCCACCAGCCGGTTAGCCAACGCGCTGCCGAGAAAGCCTGCTCCACCCGTCACCAAGAAACGCATGCCAAATCCTCTTTCATCAGGTCGTTCTGTCTGCTCTTGCCGGCGCTCCCAACCAACACAGGAATAGCTCTGGAACTCCATGATGGCACAAAGCAAGGCGATATGCAACCTGCACGGCGACGGCAAGCCTTGTCCCCTGCCGGGCCGTCGTCTATCATTGGCCTATGTCGTCCAACGTCGTCACCAGGGCAGTGCGCGCGCTGCTCCTGTTGCTGCTCTTGCTCGCCACGACTGTGACTATCGCTCCTGAATGGCCTGTCTTTCAGGCAGAGCGCCATCGCCTCAATAGCCTCGTCGGCCTGCGCGAATTCGACTTTCTGTCCTGGTTTGGAGAGGCGCTGATCAGCAAGGCCATCGGCGCAGCGTCTGGTGACCAGAATTACCTCGACGAGGTCGAACAGAAAGCGCTCGTCCTGCACTATCTGGAACAGATCGGCGAGATTCGCCGCCTGGAGAGTGAAATCGAAAGGGTCTACGCCAATCCAGAGGTGGCGGACCCGGAGGAAGCCGCAGCCGGATTACACGAGGCGCTGCTCGCCACGCGCGCGGCGGCGTCCAGACTCCAGCCGACGGCCGAGGCCATCGTCCAGGGGCAGATAGCCAGCGTATTGGCCGAGGAAGGATTCGGCTTCCTGGGTCAGGTCTTCCCGCCCGTGCAGATGCGTATGACGCCGCTGCCGCTGGTGCTGATTGTCTCGCCGCGCGAGCGGATCGAGGCGATCTATAACGTGCCGCTGGATCATGGGCTCTCCGTCGTCACACAGGAGGAGCTGGAGAGCGCCATTGACCAGCAGCTCGATCTGTCTTCCCTGGTTGTGCCCATTGGCGGTATGGGATTCTATCCCTCGATGATTATCGAGACGCCCAATGCAGCGTTCCTGATGGACGTCGTCGCCCACGAATGGGCCCACCACTGGCTCACGTTCCAGCCGGTGGGCGTGCGGTATCTCGCCAGCCCGGAAATGCGCACGATTAACGAGACCGTCGCCTCGATCGTCGGAGCCGAGGTGGGCGCAAGCGTCGTCGCCCGCTTTTATCCCGAGCTGGTCGTGCCGCCTGCTCCGGCGACGACGGAGCAACCGCTCCCCGATGAGCCGCCCGCTTTTGATTACCGGGCGGAGATGGCTGAGACACGCCGGCGGGTGGACGAGCTGCTGGCAGCAGGGCAGGTGGAGGAAGCGGAAGCGTTCATGGAGGCACGCCGTGTCTTTTTTGTGGAGAACGGCTACCAGATCCGCAAGCTCAATCAGGCCTATTTCGCCTTCTACGGCGCCTACGCCGACACGCCCGGCGCAGCAGGGGAAGACCCGGTCGGCCCGGCCGTCGTCGCGCTGCGCGAACAGAGCGCCTCGCTGCACGAGTTTATGCGGCGGATCGCCCCTATTACCAGCTTCGCCGAGCTGCAAGCCGAGCTAGACCGAACTCGGTGATCAACGCTTTCTACTACTCGGCCAGCTCCCCGAGAAGGACGACCATGCGCCGCGCTTCGTCGTAATACGCGTCGCCGGGTTGGGCCTGCTGCAGATAGGAACGGAAGTCGGCGAGTGCTTCCCCGTAGCGCCCCGCTTCCTGATAGGCCAGCGCCCTGTTGAAGCGCGCCTCGCCGTGATCGGGCACTGCCTGCAGAAGATCGCTGAGCGCAGCAATAGCGCCTTCGATCTCGCCCAGCTCGCGGTAGCGGATGACCGCGCTCGCTACGAGTGCCCGGTGGAAGCCAGGATCTGTTTTGTAGGCCAGGTTAAAGTAATGGACGGCCCGCAGATACTCCCTATGCACGCCGTTGGCATTGCCGAAGTAGCGGTGCAGGCCGCCCCAGGTGTAGAGCAGATAAGCCTTCAGCCAGGACCACATTGCCAGCGCAGCAACACCTAACCCGCCTTCTCCGGCGCTGCCGTCCGCACGTCTTCCCGCTCGCTCAGCCAGCGTTCGAGCTGGATGGCGGCGGCGCACCCCTGCCCGACCGACGTGGCAATCTGGCGGTAGATCGGGTCCTGGATCTCGCCGGCGGCAAACACGCCCGGCACGCTGGTGCGCATATATTCGTCCGTGATGATGTAGCCGTGCTCGTCCATGGCGATCTGCCCTTCCAGAAATTTGCTGTTGGGGTAGTGGCCGATGTAGATGAAGACGCCATCGGTCTCGATGCGGTTCTGCTGGCCTGAATGGACGTGCATCGTCGTCACGGCGTTGACTGTGCCATTGCCGTGAATCTCGGTGACAATCGTATCCCAGATGAAGTTGATCTTCTCGTTGGCGAAGGCGCGTTTCTGGAGCGTCGCCCCGGCCCGCAGCTCGTCGCGCCGGTGGATGATCGTCACCGAATCGGCGAAGCGGGTCAGGAAGATGCCTTCTTCGAGGGCGCTATCCCCGCCGCCTACGACGACGACCTTCTTGCCACGGAAGAAGAAGCCGTCACAGGTGGCGCAGTAGCTGACGCCGCGACCAATGAGCAGCTCTTCGCCGGGAACGCCCAAGCGGCGCGGCGACGCGCCAGCCGTAATAATGAGACTATCAGCCTCGTACTCGGCGCCATACGTCTTAACATAAAATGGCGGCCCGTCAGTCAGCCGGACTTCGGTTACCTCGTCGAAGACGAAGCGAGCGCCGAAAAGTTCGGCCTGTTTTTGCATCAGCTCGGCCAGTTCTGGCCCTGTCGTGCCCTGCGGGAAGCCCGGGTAGTTCTCTACCTCGCTGGTGATCGAGATCTGCCCGCCGACCTGGGTGCCCGTTATCACTAGGGGATTTAGCTGGGCGCGGCCGGTGTACAGGGCAGCAGTCATGCCCGCCGGACCAGAGCCAATGATGATCACACGTTCGTGTTGCATTACCTTATTCGTTTCCTTCGTATCCAGATGCAGACCTCTCGCGGCGCCGCTGCCGCCCACTACAGGGCGCAGACGGTCAGCCGAAAACTACGCTCATTGTCCCACATGGACAGCGGGGTCGTCAATCAGAGTTAGGTAGGAAAAGCTCGGCTAGCCGGGGCAGGACCTCGACCACGTCCGCATGGATGACGACATCAGCCTGGGGGTCGAGGTAGGTCGGCTCCAGGTTGACGATGATGACCCGCGCCCCGTTACCCAGGGCCAGCAACGGCAGGTCGCCAGCCGGCGCTACCTCCAGAGAGGAGCCGACCACCAGCACCGTATCGGCCATCTGTATTTCTTTTTTGGCCCGGTTCAGGGTGCGCACCGGTAGCTGCTCCCCAAACAGGATCACGTTCGGCTTCAGCACGCCCCCGCAGGAGCAGTGCGGCACTTCGGCTGCCACCAGGAATTCCTGCAAAATCGCCTCCGCCGGCACGATCTCGAAACAGCGCAGGCAGGTCATCTCCCGCAGATGGCCGTGTATTTCCAGCACCGTCTCGGAGCCGGCGCGCGTGTGCAGCAGATCGATATTCTGCGTGATGACGGCCCGCAGCGGCCCATAACGTTCCATTTGCGCCAGGGCGGTGTGCGCGGCGTTGGGTTGGGCGGCAACCGTCCGTGCGGCAAGGGGATGGATCCAGTCGTAGAAGTCCTGCGGATGCTGGCGGAACGCGTAGATCGAAGCCACTTCCAGCGGGTCGGCGTGGGTCCACAGCCCAGAATCGGGGCTGCGGAAATCTGGAATGCCGGAGGGCGTGCTGATCCCCGCGCCAGTGAGAGCAATCAGATGTTGCGCATCACGAAGGATAGCCTGCGCCCTGGCGATCAGTTCTTCCATGTTTCCCCTGCCGCTCTGGTTTCTTCAACTGCCACCAGCGCCTCAGCAAGTTCTTTGAAGCGCTGTGACTCCGGGCTTTCTGGTTGTGTACAGACGAGGGGAAGATTGTGGTCGATTGCGCCGGCGATCTGTGCGTAATCAAGCGTTAACACGCCAAAGAGGGAGTGCTCAAGAAGACCTTCCACGGCGCGCCGGGTCAGCGGGGTGCCGTGATCGCTCTCGAGCAAGACGATATGCAGCGCTTCGGGGCGGGGGAGCTCAGGTGCGAGATGCTCAATAATCTGCCGCGCCGCAGAAATCGCCGCCCGTTCAGAGCGGATGCAGATGACAATGTGTTGTACGCGCTGGAGCAGCGGCATGATCGCATCGCCACGGTTGCGGCCCATGTCGAATACAAGCATCCGCTGCCTCTGCGCGAGCGCTGCAAGGGCGTCGGCGAGGGGCGCCGTAGGGGGCAGCACGGCCGGCTGCGCCGGCTGCGGTCGAGCGGGCAGGATGTCCAGCATCGGATCGTAGGCGATCAGATAGTCCGATAGCGCTGCCGCCAGGCGTGACGCCGGCAGTCGCAGCCACTCGTCGATGCTCCGGGTAAAGCTGGCCCCCAAGTAGAGGGCAACGTGTCCCTGCTGGACGTCGAGGTCTACCAGCGTTGTCGGGCGGCCCAGGCCGGCAAGGGCAGCGGCGAGGTTGATGGCGACGGTCGTCGCGCCCACGCCGCCGCGCGCGCCCAGCACGGCGATGCCTGGCACAAGCTCCTCCTGCCAGGTGGGCGCTGCCTGCTCGAATGTGCTGTCGATTTCGGCCAGTCGCAGCTCGTTGCGCGCCAGAATGGCCGCTACGCGGTTAAGTAGCTCCGATGGGCGCGTGGGCTTAACCAGGTAATCGTTGGCGCCGGCCTCGAACAGAGTCTTCTTATCCTGGACCTCTGACTTGGCCGTAAAGACGATCACCGGGACATCGCGCAGCCGCCGGTCCTCCCGCAGCTTCCGGCATACGGTGTGCCCATCCATACCGGGCATCATCAGATCCAGCAGGATCAGGTCGGGCAACTCTTTTGCTGCCCAGGCCAGGGCATCGGCCCCCGACTCGAACCCAACCACGTGATAGCCGTGTCGCCGCAGCGTCATCTCGATGAGGCGGACCGTTTCTGTATGGTCGTCGATGACCAGGATCTTCTTGCTCATGGTCTAGACAGGAGGCCAGGGGTAGTGTCTACCCGGGCCAGGTTGCGGGAAAACCGGACGCTGGATCAGGCGTTCCAGGCGCCTGCGCAGGGCAGCGATCTCCCGCTCGCTGAGCAGCTGCCGCAGCTTCGCGATCTGTTCGTCGGCGTCGTCGTCCAGCTTCTCTTGCAGCCGGACGAGATCATCGACCAGATGGCGGGGAATCTTCTCGCCGGCAAAGTCCCAGATCACGGTACGCAGCTTATATTCGTTGTGAAAACAGATGCCGTGGTCGATCGACCAGAGATGACCGCTGGTGTCGAGCAGGATATGGCCGCCCTTGCGGTCGGCATTGTTCACCAGCAGGTCAAACAGGACGACTCGCATGAGCTGGTCGGGATACTGCCCCTGGAATGTGAAGTAATGTTCGTTGGGATCGTGCTCGACGAAGAGCTGGATCGAGCCCCACCCATGAGGGCCATCGCGCAAGACTGTCGCCGGCACCAGGCGCCAGCCGAGCAGCTCGCTAACCAGATAGGCTGCCAGCTCCCGCAAACAGAGGGTGCCTGGGGCGAAGTCCCAGAGGGGCCGCTCGCCGCGCCGCGGCTTATAGACAGCGCTGACTTCCGCGCCGTCTTCCGGCGCGCAGATCCGGACCAGAAACGTGTAGTTGGAGCCCCAGGAGACGAGACCCTCAACCTCCATTTCGCCGCTCTGCAGGAGCTGTAAGGTTTCCTCCGTAGACAAGTTGCTCATCACTACTCTGGCCCGACCGGCTGCCGGCTCCCACCCCCTACCTACCGGTGGCCGTTCCGCTTCGGGCAGAAATGGCCTTCGGGGTCGATTGGCTGCCCACAGTTCCCGCAAATGGGCCGGCCGGCCTGGACCACTTCCTCGATGTGCGGGATGAGGGTCTCGACCTGGGCCCGCGTCATCCAGTAGCTGACGACATTCGGCTCCTCAGTTTCCTCCTCTACCAGCTCATAGGCGACGAGCACAATACGGTCCAGCATCTCGCTGTAGCCCATCTCCATGCGGCCGACGCGGAAAAGGGATTCTACCGGCTCGCGCAGCCGCATGTCGCTCCACACCTGCTCCTGTGTCTCCCGCGTGGGCTGCGGGTGCTGTTTGGCCAGCTCGGCCAGTAGCGACTCGAAGCTCGCGGCGAGCATAGCAGCCTGCTGCTTCTCGATGATTAGGCTCACGGTATCTGCGCCCTTGCTTCCCTGTAGATAAAACGTCCGCTGCCCCGGCGGGCCTATGGTATTGATCGTCAGGTGTGTGACGGGGTTCAGCTCGATGTGACGCGCCATGGTCGGCTAGTTCCTTTCACTCTCTTCTTCGCTCGGGCTCTCTTTGTGATGCGAATTCGTTTCTCCATTGTGATGGGCGCCGGCCTCTGCCTCGGCCTGTTCCTCGCCGTCCGGCTTTTTCTTCTCTTCCGGCGGCGGTTGCAGCGGGCCGTCGTCATTCATGCGGACGACCCGCACCACGCCATTGTCCATCAGGGCCAGCACACTCACCGAGGCCGGCGAGATGATGATGCGCTGAAACAGGTCGATATGGATGCCCAGGTAGTGGGCCAGAACCAGCTTGATCAGGTCGGCGTGGGAGACGGCGACGACCATGGCCCGGTTATCGTGGCGCAGCGCGACTTCTTCCAGCGCCTGGACCGCACGAGCCTGGACTTCGCGCAGGGCCTCTCCACCGGGAAAGCGGAAGCGGCTGGGGTAGTGCTGCACGGCGTACCAGGACTTCTCCTTGGCCAGCTTTTCGATCTCGGCTCCCTCCCACTCACCATAGCGGACTTCGCCGATGGGCGGCAGTTCTTCGACCTCTAGCTGGAGCGCCTCGGCAATATAGGCTGCCGTCTCCCGGCAGCGGGTCAGCGGGCTGCTGTAGACGGCGCTAATGGGCAGATGAGCCAGGCGGGCGGCTACTCCCTGGGCCTGTTTGTGGCCCGTTTCGTCCAGGTGGACGCCGTCAATCCACCCGGCAAGTCGCTTCTGTTTAACCCAGTCGTTCTGGCCATGCCGCACCAGCAGAATGGTTACCATAAAGGGATGATAACACAACTGGGCAGCGCATAAAAGCTGGGAGATGGCTCGCTTACACCTACGGCGAGTCCGTTTGCTCCCCTTCCTCGACGCCTTCTTCGAGAC
>Ga0123328_1004721_pt1 | contig 10978 bp, 8 predicted proteins | sample BioC12SIPDNA_2_FD_89702 | JGI IMG/M metagenome (GOLD analysis project Ga0123328, IMG submission 89702) | Anaerobic biogas reactor microbial communites from Washington, USA - Biogas_R1_A C12 SIP DNA | ecosystem: Engineered > Bioreactor > Anaerobic > Unclassified | place: Washington, USA...
ACGCCCCCGCGTGGGGGGCGACGGGGATGGCCCTGCGCGTGGGGCGGCCGCCGAAAAGTTTCAATCCACGCCCCCGCGTGGGGGGCGACGACCGGGACCACGTACCGCTTGCCGGCGTAGCTGTGGTTTCAATCCACGCCCCCGCGTGGGGGGCGACGATCCAGGCGGGCCTGCGCGAGTTTGCCACAAAGGTTTCAATCCACGCCCCCGCGTGGGGGGCGACAGGCCGGCGACGCGGTCGCGGCGCTGGTCGCGGCGTTTCAATCCACGCCCCCGCGTGGGGGGCGACTTTCGGGCTCAAGTTCGACCCATTCACCGAGCTCCAGTTTCAATCCACGCCCCCGCGTGGGGGGCGACTTGCCCGCGCCGGTCGTGATTTTGCGGATCGAGTGGTTTCAATCCACGCCCCCGCGTGGGGGGCGACGCGTTCTGGGCCTGGCTCGGCCGCGATGGTTCGTCTGGGTTTCAATCCACGCCCCCGCGTGGGGGGCGACCCCTGCGGCCGCTCAAGAGATTGCGGGAGGTCACGGGCGTTTCAATCCACGCCCCCGCGTGGGGGGCGACGGGGCACCCGCCGGACGACGAGACAACGCTAAAAGTGTTTCAATCCACGCCCCCGCGTGGGGGGCGACACCTGCTGAGGCGGCATTACGCCCGGCGAACGCGGTTTCAATCCACGCCCCCGCGTGGGGGGCGACGCAGCGTGACGCGGCTGTAGGCGTCGATGAGGTTGTTTCAATCCACGCCCCCGCGTGGGGGGCGACGCGACCGGACGTTCAGCTCGCGCGGACCGGGCAACCGTTTCAATCCACGCCCCCGCGTGGGGGGCGACCCCGCGTCGGCCGCCCGCCCCGGCACCGCTGAAAAAGTTTCAATCCACGCCCCCGCGTGGGGGGCGACAGCGTGCCGTCCAGGAACTGATCGTCGGCGTACTCGTTTCAATCCACGCCCCCGCGTGGGGGGCGACATGAACCTGATGGACGCCCTGGCCCTGGGCCGCGAGTTTCAATCCACGCCCCCGCGTGGGGGGCGACGCGTATCAGGCGCTCACCGGGGGGCTCGAAGCCGAGTTTCAATCCACGCCCCCGCGTGGGGGGCGACTCTCGGTCGGCATCAACAGGCTCCGCGACCTGCAGTTTCAATCCACGCCCCCGCGTGGGGGGCGACCGAGGTGGGCCGGCGGCTCGTCTGGGTCAAGGAGTTTCAATCCACGCCCCCGCGTGGGGGGCGACATGAGCTGCTCGCAGAGCTGCAGGAGGCGGCAAACGTTTCAATCCACGCCCCCGCGTGGGGGGCGACGTCGAATCTGTCGCCCAGCTTGTGGACTGAGAACTGTTTCAATCCACGCCCCCGCGTGGGGGGCGACACGTTCCGTCCCACCGCCTTTGACAGCCTGTCTTGTTTCAATCCACGCCCCCGCGTGGGGGGCGACCCACCACGGCCCGCGCCTTGCGCTCGCCGTCCAGTTTCAATCCACGCCCCCGCGTGGGGGGCGACTGGGCAGGTGGACATCTACGACGTGCCGCTGACGGTTTCAATCCACGCCCCCGCGTGGGGGGCGACGCCGAAGAGGTCGAGTCTCGCGGGCTCAAAGTGGTTTCAATCCACGCCCCCGCGTGGGGGGCGACTTACGCCCCTGGCCGGCAGCACGTCGAGCGTGGAGTTTCAATCCACGCCCCCGCGTGGGGGGCGACTCTTGCCGCCCGCCACGTCCTCCTGCTCGATCCAGGTTTCAATCCACGCCCCCGCGTGGGGGGCGACGTTCACGCCGCTGGCCGGCGGCGTGAGCGAGATCGAGTTTCAATCCACGCCCCCGCGTGGGGGGCGACTGTGCAGCACTTAACCTGTTCCAGGCAATAGCATTACGAGTCGGTTTTCGCGATCCTCGGTTCTCTTCAGTCGGGGCGCCTCACTTGTCAAAGAGCGGACCGTTGCAAACTCTTGTCGCACACCACCTTCTGTCTTCCGCGAACCTCTCGGGGTTCGACCGTGCGCATCGGGTTCGCGGAGCGGTCAGACAATGATAGGGCCTTCCTGGTCGATATCGGTTCCGGTTCCGTGGCACTCCACCCGGCGCCGCCAGTTGGCGCCCAGGAAGTAGAATCTCAGGTTGTCCAGCTCTGCGTCGTACTCGTCCAGGAGATGTCCTCGCAAGGAGGTCCACTGAGCCGGGTCCACCAGGCACTCGAAGACAGATTTCTGGACGCGCTGGCCGTGGTTCTGACAGACCTTGGCCACGCGGCGCAGGCGTCGGCGTCCGGCTGGCGTCTCGGTGTTGACATCGTAGCTGACCACAACCATCATGATTCACCTCCGTGTGCCGACGGCGCAGCAGCAGCCGTTCTGCCGCTACTTCCAGATGAACGGCGGGTAGCCGTCCAGGTCTCCCCGCAGGTGGCGGGCCAGCAGTTGGGCCTGAACCACCGGCAAGAGTCCCACGGGCATCTTCTCGTTGATGAACGGGTGAGTGATTTCCTCCTGCTTACGTTTCTGCCAGGCGACGAGCACTGTTTTCCGCGTGGCGTCGTCCATCAGGACGCCTCCAGATTCGGTGCGGCGAAAGCCGTCGCCGGCCACCTGCCGGCGGTTGACGAGCGACAGGGCGAGGCGGTCGGCAATGACCGGCCGCAACTCTTCCATCAGGTCCAGGGCCAGACTGGGTCGGCCGGGGCGGTCTCGGTGCAGGAAACCGACGCAGGGGTCGAGGCCGACGGTTTCCAGTGCCCAGGTGGCCTCGCGAACCAACAGGGCGTAGAGGAACGAGAGCAGCGCGTTCAGGTTGTCCAGGGGCGGGCGTCGGCTTCGCTCGCGCATGAAGAAGTCCTGCTTCTGCGAGGTGACCAGGTGGTCGAAGACGCCGAAGTAGGCGCGGGCGGCATCGCCTTCGATGCCGCGAACCACGTCGGTCGTCGGGCCTGGTTGCTGGAGACAGCGCAGGGCGTCGGCCATGCGCTCGGCGGCAAGGTGGAGCGGATGGCCGTCGGGCTGGTCGATGTGGTCGCGTCGTGCGCGCAGCAGCACGGTTCGGGCGTTGGCCACCTTGCCAGCCACAACGGCCGCGGCGATGGCTGCGCTGCCACCGTCGTCATCCGCCCAGCGATACTGCTGGCGTCGCAGGAGGACGTTGCCGCGCACCGGTCCCTGCACCGATGCCAGAAACCGGCCGCTGGAGGACATGAAACAGAGTCCCACACCCTTCTCGCCGCAGAAGCCCATCAGTGGCGGGCTGCACGAGACGCGGCCATAGCAGACGATCTGTCCCACGGTGTGAATGGGCAGGCGGAGGCGTGTCTGGTTCTCGACGCGGACGGCAACGCACTGGCCGTCCTTGGCCAGGTAGGCGCCTTCGGTGGTGACGAACAGGGTGTTCAGCAGGTGTCTCATGGGTCGGCCTCCTCGCCGGGCCGCTGGGTCAGGGATTGCTCGATGGCATGGGCGGTGTACCGTAAGGCGGAGCGTCGGCCTGCGGCGAGTTCGGGCAGACATTGATCATAGAGGGAACAGCTCTTGCACTTGGGCTCGCGGGCGGCCTGGGGCGTTTGGCGCGAGGCGACGAGCGAGCGCAGGTCGGCGGCGGCCTGCTCGGTGCGAGCCCGCAGGGCGGCATCGAACAGAACGTCCTTGCGGCGTCTGGTGCGACCGTAGAACAGGGCGCCGGCGGCGATGGCTACGCCGAGCATCTCCTCCAGACAGAGGGCCTGGGCACAGAGCTGCACGCGGTCGAAGTCGCCGGCCTTGGGGCGACCGCGCTTGTACTCGACGGGAAACGGTCGCCAGCGGCCCGGGCGATTCGCCAGAGCCACGGCGTCGGGTGTTTGTCCATCGGCGCAGGCAGAGGCGACGTTGGGTTGCCCCGTGTCGCCGTTGGCTTGATGGAACTCGACGACGTCGGCGATGCCGCTCAGGCCCAGGCGAAGCGACCTGAGCGGCAGGCTCCGAGTGATGAGGACCGCCCCTCGCATTTCGGCGGCGCGGGGTTCGTGCGTCCGCTGATGAAGTTGCCGCCCTTCGGCGGTCAGGCGGTTTTCGCTCCAGAGGCCCTCGATGTGAATCAGGGCGCACTGCCGCGGACAGAACAGCAGATGCTGGAGCGCCGAGATGGGCAACAGGTCGTCCTCGTTGAACATGGCACGCGCCTCTCACAGCAGCTTGAGCACCTTGACTCCGGCAGGCAGGTCCGCTTCGTCGAGTGTGACCTCGTAGTCGGTGAACTTGCGGGCCGGGCGCGTCTCGTCCTTGCGGCTGACGGCAACACGTTCGAAGAGCCGATGGGCCGGAGCGTTGCCGAGCATGCTCTCGTGCTCGAAGGCGATCAGGCGGCACGCACTCATCTCGCCGCGCGTGGCCGACCGGTCGTGCTCGAACATCATCTGAAGGGCCTGCCAGAGAAGGGCCAAGTCGGCCTGGGTGAACCCGGTGTCGGCGGCAAAGTACGGCGAGATGAAGCCGTGGGCGACGTAGAGAGCGTAGGGAACGAGTTCCTTGCGGCCCATGGTGCCGGTAATCTGGCCGTGCTTCTCGATCTGCCCGTCGGCCTCTCGCTGCGTGGTGACGGCCTTGCGAACCAGCGATTGCTCCAACGGAGTGATGGGATCGACGCTGCGGGCAAAGGCCAGCTGCACCGGACCGCGGACCTGACCGCAGTTGACATCGGTGGTCATGACGGCGCCGAAAGCGCGGATGTCGAAGAAGGTCTGGCACATCCAGGCGCGCGCCTTGGAGACCTGCCCGGCCTTCTCGGCTCCCTTGGCGTCGGCCTTGAGGCCCTCGGCGTCGTAGGCCCTCTGGTGTTGAGTGTTGAGGACCGCTCCGTGCTTGACATAGATGTCGTGGCTCGGTGCGGGCCGTCCGTCGGATTCGCGTTTGACCATCGTGACGAAATCGCGAATCTTGCGCTTGAGGCAGACATCGCTGACGAAGCCGTGGCCGGTTTCGGGGTCGATACGCGGGGCGTTGCCTGCATCGGGGTCGCCGTTGGGGTTGCCGTTGGTGACGTCGAACAGAAAGACAAAGTCGTAGCGGCGGTCAAGCAGTTGGCTCTTCTCGGTCATTTTCATTCTCCCATTCTTGGCGTTTCGGTTCGAGATAGCTGGTTCATGCAAGTCCCGGTATTCGGATTACGGTTGGACGGCCAGACGATCGGCCTCAAGTTTCTCTCGATCGTCCTTCTTCATCCACAGCCAATGGCGCTCGTGGTGATAGCCGAGGATGAACAGACCCTGCTGGTCGAGCGGAAGGGCAAGCGGGAAGTCCTTCATGTCGGCCACGACGTCATCGACGACGCCTTCAAGCCATCCGACCGTGCGTCGCGACTTCTCGCTGTCACGGGCCTTCCTGGCATGGTGCCTCAGGTTCTTCATCAGCCGCGGAAACACCACGGCCGGCGTTGCCGAGGCCCCGCTGAAGTAGCGGTCGATGACCGTGGCGTTGACGTCGCCGAGGGCCTCCTGTTGCATGCGCTCGATGACGGCCAGCAGGCGTCCGAGCAGGTAGCCGGGGTTGCGATTGGTCGGGTCCATGTCTCTTGTCACCTCCTTATAGTCTGTGGCTTGTGAATGACGACGTTTGCGCCGGTTGAGCACGGCTTTGATGAGGGCGGCGCGGGCGTCGCGGCGCTGAGCGGCCGCCCAATCGTCCTGTCCGGCCTCGGCCCTGGCCCGCTCGACGGCTCGCTGGAGAATCGAGTACGGGTAGGGTCTGCCGCCCAGGGCGGCACTGAGCAATTCGGCGGCCAGGGGCGACGGAATGCCTTCGCGTTTGCCGAGCGGCGCCAGGCACTCCAGCAGGAACCGCATGGGAATGGCCGGCGACGGCGGTTGGCCCTTGGGCGGCGCCGCGTTGCGGACGATGTCCAGGTCGGCGAAGTGCGCCGCCAGGTGATCGACCACCTCCTGGACGGAACTCTCGAACCAGTCCCTGAGGACGGCCCGGCCCTGGGCGCCGCTCAGGGTCATGGCATAGAACGGCGTGTTCTCGGGAAGCCGGTACGGCCGTCCCTTCCAGATCGACTGGTAGACGGCCTTGACCTCGTCGGGATTGACCTCCGTGAGGGCGGGGAAGGCATCGCACAGTTCCTGCCCGGTGGCTCCTTCCGCCCAGTAGCAGACGACCGTGTCGTCGCTCAGGCGGAGGTTCCGGCGCGACAGCGTGCGGCCGACATGGTTGGGATCCGGCGGGTTCGGATGGAGCAGGCGGTTCAGAGCGGTCGAGACGGCTTCGGCCGCCTCGCGGCTGACGGGGGCGTTCTGGTTGCCCTTCCAGCCATAGCTCTCAAAGGCGCCGGCGTTAAACGAGACCAGCGACACGCCACTCGTCGTGCCGCCGGGAACGAACTTCAGGACCGGATGCTTCTCCACAAGGACGGACCATTCGCCCGAGACCAGGCACTGCGTGGAAACGTCGCCCTGGGAGTCGGCGTCGCGTCGCAGACTCTTCCAGTAGCAGCGCACGGCCGGCCTGTCCGTCACAAGGCAATCCAGATCCGCGGTGCAGACAAAGGCGAACAGGTCGTTTCCGGCCACCTCACTGTCGAGGGCCACCTGCTGTCTTCCCGCAGCCAGATCGTCCAGAAATGTCCGGACAGCGACGACCGCCTCATCGCCGGTCTCTTCGGCGCACTGCCGCACGCGTTGAAGGAAGAGATCGGCCCGCTGACGGAGTTTCGCAGAATCCCGTTTGCCCTCGGGATCCATGCCGAAAACATACTCGGCCTTGTCGAACAGGAAGAAGGCTCGGTCTCCGCTTGTCCGGCCAGACTCCCGCGGAACCGAGAAGACTTTGGCCTGCGGCTTCGGCTTGGTCTTGCGTTTCGCCTCAGCCGCTTCGGGCGGCGTCTCTTTGGTGCTCTCGATGCCCAGCAGCCGCCCGTCGCGGTCCACCCGGACCAGGTACGCCACGGGCTTCATCTCATAGTCCGGATCGGCCATGAGGTGCTCGTCCATGGCCAGTTTGTAGAGCGCCTGGAGAATCATGCGTCACCCCCCTTCGCTCTGACGGCAGGCGACTCGGTGGGAACTTCGAGGATCCCGCGGTCGAGCCGCGCCTCGAAGAATAGCGGCCGGTTGCCGTCGGGGGCGAACTCGATGTCCCAGAGCATGAGGCCCAGGTCGCGTGTTTCGTCGATGGGCGGCGGGGCGCCGTCGGCCGGACGCACGTCGGCCGCGAATTCGCGGCAGCCCAGGTACGGCTGATGGAAATGCTGGCCGCGCTGCAACCGACGTTGGAAGATGTCCACGAACTTGGCGACGTTGTCGCTCGGGCCGGCGCGGTCGGTCATGGTGAAGTGGGCCTCGACGACGTAGTCCACGTCGCACAGTGCGACGGTATTGCGCTGCGCCCGGTCTGCGTCGGCGAAATAGGGGCGCACCTCGCCGCCCGAGGCGATGACGGCGGCCGGCGGCGCGACGGCGCGGCTGTTGACTTCGTTCCGCCGGAAGGACGTGAAGCGGATTCCCTGGAGCACACGAATTCGCTCCACGTGCCAGTGGATGGCCGGTTTCCAGGCAATCGCCTCCAGCAGCCCGCGTGCCGCCGAGGGCGTCATCACCGGATAGGACATCCGCTCGACCTTCAGTTCCGGCCGCGTGAAACACGCCAGCGGGCCGGAAGCACGGAGGGAAAGGGTGGGACTTCTGGCGATGGGCATGACAGGTTCCTCCTTCTGACAGCGGTCAGACAACAGATCGCGACGGATCAGCCAGAGGCAAGCTCCCTGGCTCCAACACAAGCCCGAACTCCCGGTGGTACAGATGATGGAAAGGTTCGGTCAGCACGGCAACGCTCTCGTCGACGATCTCGAGAGCCCTGATACTCTCCAGATTCTCGTAGTCCCTCAGCGGGACGTTAACGAGGAACGGCTGAAGGCCGCGCAGGCTGAGACGGTTCGGCCCTTCCTTGCGGAGGCGCTCCAGGCGGCGGGCGACGCCGGGGTAGGGCACAACCACCGGCCGCGTCCATGCGTCGTCGATCATGCGAAACCGGGCGGCCACCGTGGCGAAGTTGAACCGGCTCTCCTCGGCGGCGATGCCGCGGGCATCCTTCTCGATCTTGTGGTACAGGCTGCGGAAGTACTCTTCGTGAAGGGTCGGATCGGTCAGGTCCAGGTCTCCGCCGTGTTGGCGCAGGAGCGACCTGGTGCTCTCCAGACCTTTCCTTGGCGCCCCGGGGGGCGGGTCGGTCGGCGCCCGGAAGACGACCACTTGGCCCAACGTCGGCAGCAGGCGTCCTTCGCGGTTGCACCGGCCGGCCGCCTGGGCGATGCTGTCCAGCCCGCCGAGGGCGCGATAGACCACGGGAAAGTCCACGTCCACGCCGGCCTCGATGAGCTGTGTGGCCACCAGGCGACACGGCGTCCCTCGCCCGAGAGCGCGGCGAACCAGCCGCAGGACTCCCTTGCGATGCTTCGGACACATCAGCGCCGACAGGTGAAACCGCCCTTCCGGCGGCAACAGCCCGGCCAGTTCGCGGGCATCCTGCCGTCGGTGGACGATCGCCAGCACGTGTGGCTGCTCGACCAGTTCCGCCGCGAGTTGAGGCCATTGGGCCCCCGGTCCGTCCACATCGGGCCAGGCCACAGCAACTCGCCGCAACCGGGCCGCCATGCCGGCCGCATCCTGGATCATCTCATGCACTTCGTCGAATCCGTCAGGCAGGGCGTCGCGTTTGCCCAGCGCAGGCTGCGTCGCGGTGGACAGCACCAGAGTGCACCCGTAGTGGCGCACCAGTTCCTTGAGCGCCATGAGCACAGGAACCAGCAGGTCGGCCGGCAGCGTCTGGGCCTCGTCCATCAGGAGGACGCTTCGCGCGACGTTATGCAGCTTGCGGCACCGCGACGGTTTATTCGAGAAGAGCGACTCCAGAAACTGCACCGCCGTGGTGACCACGACCGGCGCGTCCCAGTTTTCCGACGCCAGGCGATTGCGATCGGATTCCTTCTCGGCGTCCACGTTGGAGTGGTGCTCGATGACGTTCTCGGCTCCCAGCGCCCTGCGGTAGACCCCTGCATTCTGGTCGATGATGCTGGTGAACGGCGCCACGGCAATGACCCGCTCGAGCCCATGACGCTCGGCGTGCCGCAGGGCGAAGCTCATCGCCGCCAGCGTCTTGCCGCCGCCGGTGGGAGCCGTCAGGCTGAAGATGCCCGGAGGCCGCTCGGCCGCCGTTCGACAAGCGGCCAGAATCTCGGCCCGAGCCGCATTGACCGCCGAGGGCGCGACGGATGCGGCCCGCTCATCGACCGCCGCGTCCAAACGCCGTCGGAGTTCGCCAACTGATGCAAAACCGGCCGTCTCGCACGCTCGCATACCAGGCACGTGGAAGTCTTCGGTATCGAGCCAGTCGGCGTCCACCAGGCACGAGTACAGCATCCGCGTCCACAGGGCAGATCGACAGCGCGCGACGCACGGATCAGTCCCCGGCTCCGGCTTCAGAAACGCCGGCGGGGACGGGAGACAGGCCTCTCGAATGTCGGCCGGCACCACCTTCAACAACCGGTCGACATCGAGCAGAGAGTCTCGTAACTGTTCTTCCAGACTCCTGGGGCTGCCCGCCTCGCCGGCAACCGCGTCCGGAAGACCTCCGTGATGGCCCAGAATGACCATCGCCAGGGCCTTGGCCAAACCGCTTCCCCAGCGTGCAGCCAACAAAGCCCCGGCTGTCTTGTGATCGGCTGCAATCGCATTGTCATGCAGCCGCTGTTGGAACTCCGGCCGGTACTTGCCCAGATCGTGCCATAGGCCGACCAGGCGTCCGCACTCGCCCGACATGAAAGCTGCGGCAAAACGCGCCGCCAGCCCCGCCACGTTCTTCAGATGCGCCTCCAACGGCTGCCACTCGGACTCGGGCCGACGTGGAAGGCTATGCGCGTAGAAGACGCTCTTATTCACAGTACACCCCCTTTTGCCAGTAATGTATAGCATCTTGTGCAGAATGCTGCGAGCGAAAACCATCCGTGTGGGCCACAGTGACAACCCCCGGTCACAGAACCGACCCAGTGAAGCACTGCTGGCGAGGGAGATGGTTCGACGAGGGGCCTTGGAGGCCTGGCTCGCCGCTCGTGGCGGCGGGCATGTCAGCGAGCAGCATCATCGAGGAGGGGACGGAGGCGGACGACCGCCGTCGCCTGAACCGCCATCGCATCGGCACATCGTGAGGCTCGCACGCAGAGGAAGGGGCGGCCTCGACGCACGTGTACCCCCTGCGCCGAGGCCGGAACTCGCCCCAATCACCGCGCTACGGACACTCCCGGCTCACCCGCAGGCAACTGTTCGGACCGGAGACAAGCAACCCGGGGCGTGCCCTGGGCGGCCCCTGCTCAGACGGAGCCCCGGCGGACAATCTTGCCCGGGTGTTCGTCACCTCTTTGTAGATGTCGGTCCGACCCTCGGTCAGCGTCTTCGCCACCGAGCGACCAGCCTCCAGCATCTCGGCCGGCTTGACCGGCTTGGCCGATGAACTGAGCTGTTGATCGACGTACTTGATCTCCCACTCCAGTTGGCTCAGCCGCTTCTCGCACTGCCTCACCTTCTCGACAAACGTCTCGAGGTTGTCGCTGACGACAACGGCCTCGGCGTACTTGTCGCGATCGGACTCGACACGCGCCCGTTCGGCCCGCAGGGCGGCAGCCCTGGCACCGAGTTCTCCGCCGTCGCGCGTCATCTGCGCCGTCAGCTCCGCCAGCAGACCCCCTGCGCCTTCGGCGGACACCAGGGCATCGAGGACCGCGGCAGTAATCCGGCGATCGGTCCGCTCGCGATTGCAGATGCCCTTATTCCAGCATTTGCCGTCGATCGCGCTACTGCACCGATAGCCTCGTTGCACGCTGTCTCCACACCTACGCCCCAGTCCCTGGCCGATCATCTTGGAGCCACAGATGCTGCAACGCAGGTGGCCGCTGAGGAGGCAACGAGCCGTGTAGGGGATGGCCGCTCGCGGCCACGCCTCAGGGCGACGATATTCCACCAGCCGGACAGGCAACAAA
>Ga0123328_1004722_pt1 | contig 10977 bp, 8 predicted proteins | sample BioC12SIPDNA_2_FD_89702 | JGI IMG/M metagenome (GOLD analysis project Ga0123328, IMG submission 89702) | Anaerobic biogas reactor microbial communites from Washington, USA - Biogas_R1_A C12 SIP DNA | ecosystem: Engineered > Bioreactor > Anaerobic > Unclassified | place: Washington, USA...
CGATCGAGCCCGTGCTGCTCAACATGGTGCTCTACGCGAAGGGCGCGATCCCGGTCATGCCGTTCGAGTTCTCCACGAGCGCCGAGTTCGGGGTGCGCAGCGCGCGCACGATGGGCAGCGACGTCAACGCCGTCGTCTGGGCCAACCACGGCCTGCTCGCCGTCGGGCCCTCGCTCGAGCTCGCTTTCAAGGTCGCCGTCGCCGTCGAGGAGAACGCCGAGGTGCTCTACCGCGCGCGTCAGCTCGGCGAGCCGCGGGTGCTCGACCTCGCCGAGATCGTCGTGCCGGAGGGAGCGAGCCTGCCCTGAGCGGCGCTGTCCACGATCTGAGCCACCCCGCGGCGCCGTGGGAGCGCTCCCCTACGCTCCCGAGCCATGACAACTCAGACAAACGCGACCCGCCCCGCGGACTCCACCATCCCTTACCCCGCGCTGCACCACGACGGCGACTACACGTGGAAGCCGGCGACGCGCACGAAGCAGATCGTCATCTGGTCCCTCTTCACGCTCGCCTTCGCCCTCGCGAGCGTCTACGTCCAGCTCATCTCCGAGGACGAGTACGTCGTCGTCATCGCCCGGACGATCGAGATCCCCGCCGTCGCGTTCACGGGCCTCGGCACCGCCGTCGGCCTCATCCTGCTCGTCGCGGCCTTCCGACCCCTCGCGCCGTGGTACCAGGACTGGTCCTACCTCGAGGTCCGCGAGGAGGAGGCCGGGCTGCGCGTCTTCGCCGGTCGTCTCGGCAAGGACCACCCGGGCATTCTCGTGCGCTCGAACGAGGTCCTCGAGATCTCGGGCTCCCGCGGCGACTCCCTCGACGAGGCCGAGCTCACCGTCAAGGCCCCGGCCGGCTCCTTCGAGGTCGACGTCGACTCCTACCTCACCTCGCTCGACATCAAGCCCCTCGAGGCCGCCGTCGGGCGCTACGCGATCGAGCTGCGGCTCACGGGTGTCGCGACGGAGATCCCGCGCTCCTCGCTCGACTGAGCGCCCGCGGGACGGTGGCGGTCGCCGCTGCCGTCCCGCGCATCGTCAACCGGCGCGGTGCTCGGCGAGCGCCGCCACGACGCCCGGCCCGTACCGCTCGAGCTTGGTCGCGCCGATCCCGCTGACCCCCGCGAGCCCGTCGAGGTCAGCCGGGTCGCGCACGGCCAGCTCGCGCAGGACGGCGTCGTGGAAGACGACGTACGCGGGCACCCCTTGCTCCTTGGCCGCGGCCGCGCGCCACGCACGCAAGGCCTCGAAGCGCGCCGTCGCCGCGGCGTCCAGGTCGCCGACGACGGCGTCCCGGCTCGCCCTGGTCCGCGCTCTGCGCGCCGCGCGCGGCGCCTCCCGGCGCAGCTGGACCTGCCGTTCGCCGCGCAGCACGGGCCCGCTCGCCTCGGTGAGCTGGAGCGTGTTGTAGCCCGCGTGGTCGACGGCGAGCAACCGCTGGGCGAGCAGCTGGCGGACGACGCCGCGCCACTCGCCCTCACCCAGGTCCGTGCCGATCCCGAACACCGTGAGGTCCTCGTGGCCCAGCTGCGCGACCCGCTCGGTGCGCTTGCCGAGCAGGATGTCGATGACGTGCCCGGCACCGTACCGCTGGCCGCGCTGCTCGAGACGCACGACCGCCGAGAGCAGCTTCTGCGCCGCGACCGTCCCGTCCCACGTCTCGGGCGGCGCGAGGCACGTGTCGCAGTTGCCGCACGGTGTCGAGTCCTGGCCGAAGTAGGCGAGCAGCTGCACGCGACGGCACTCGACCGTCTCGCACAGCGCGAGCATCGCGTCGAGGTGCATCGAGAGCCGGCGTCGGTGCGCGGCGTCGCCCTCGGACGTGTCGATCATGCGGCGCTGCTGGACGACGTCGGCGAGGCCGTACGCGAGCCACGCCGTCGCGGGCAGGCCGTCGCGCCCCGCACGCCCCGTCTCCTGGTAGTAGCCCTCGACGGACTTGGGCAGGTCGAGGTGGGCGACGAACCGCACGTCAGGCTTGTCGATGCCCATGCCGAACGCGATCGTCGCGACCATGACGACGCCGTCCTCGCGCAAGAACCGCGCCTGGTTGTCGGCGCGCACCCGCCGGTCGAGCCCCGCGTGGTACGGCAGCGCCGGGATCCCCTGGGCGGTGAGGAAGTCCGCCGTCTGCTCGACCGACGCGCGTGAGAGGCAGTACACGATCCCCGAGTCGCCCGCGTGCTCGGCGCGCAGCAGGTCGAGGAGCTGGCGCCGCGGGTTGTCCTTGGGGACGATCCGGTACTTGATGTTGGGGCGGTCGAAGTCGGCGACGAAATGTCGCGCCGTCGTGAGCTCGAGGCGCTCGGCGATCTCTCGGCGCGTCGCCTCGGTCGCGGTGGCCGTCAGGGCGATGCGGGGGACACCGGGCCACCGCTCGCCCAGCACGGTGAGCCGCAGGTAGTCGGGACGGAAGTCGTGGCCCCACTGGGCGACGCAGTGCGCCTCGTCGATCGCGAACAGGCTGATGCGCGCCCGGTCGAGCAGCGCGAGCGTGTCAGTCACCGCGAGCCGTTCGGGAGCGAGGTAGAGCAGGTCGAGCTCGCCGTCGAGCAGTGCCCTCTCGACCGCCCGTCGTTCGTGCAGCTCTTGCGTCGAGTTGAGGAACCCGGCACGCACCCCGAGGGCCGAGAGCGCGTCGACCTGATCCTGCATGAGCGCGATGAGCGGGGAGACCACGACGCCCGTGCCCTCCCGCACGAGTGCCGGCACCTGGTAGCACAACGACTTGCCGGCGCCCGTGGGCATGAGCACGAGAGCGTCCCTGCCCTGCACGACGGTGTCGATGATCTCGGCCTGGTCGCCGCGGAAGTCCGCGTACCCCCAGACCCGGTGCAGCACGTCCAGGGCGGTCTCGGTCACGCGCCCACCCTAACTGCGCCCCCCGACGCGGCCCCGCCCCGGCATCGGTCCCTGGGGATCGGCGGCCCGGCGCCGCTGCGGTCATGCGGACAGCAGGACCGAAGGCTGTCCGGACTGGGGCGCCCGGATGTTATCGTGCTCGGCGCGCGCTGGTCGCGCCTGCGCCACCGATCCCCGTCCCTCCCTCCGAACGGAGCGCACCTTGGCACGCCCCGACCGATCCGCCCCCGCGGTGGTCGACTCGTCAGCCCCGGCGCGCCGGTTCCGGCCCGAGATCGAGGGCCTGCGCGCGGTCGCCGCGCTCCTCGTGGCGATCTATCACATCTTCCTCGGGCGCGTCTCGGGCGGCGTCGACATCTTCTTCACGGTCGCCGGTTTCCTCATCACGCTGACCCTGCTGCGCCAGGTCGGCTCGCGCGGCACCGTCTCGGCGAAGGTCTTCTTCTCCCGGCTCGGGCGTCGGCTGCTGCCCGCCTCGCTCTTCGTGCTCGGGGCGGTCGCAGTCGCGACCGCGGTGCTCCTGCCGTCCTCGCGTCGCTCGGCGACCTTCGGTGAGATCGTCGCCTCGGTGCTCTACGTCGAGAACTGGGCACTTGCGAGCAAGTCGGTGGACTACCTCGCCCGCGAAGAGGGGTCGAGCCCGGTCCAGCACTTCTGGGCGATGTCGATCCAGGGGCAGTTCTACGTCATCTGGTTCGTACTCTTCCTCGTCGCGGTCTGGCTCGGTGCGCACCGTATCCGCACGACCCTGCGGTGGGTCCTCGGCGGGCTCTTCGTCGCCTCGTTCGGCTTCTCGATCTATCTCACCGCGCTCGACCAGCCGCTCGCCTACTTCCACACGGGCACGAGGGTGTGGGAGTTCGCGGCGGGCGGCCTGCTCGCGCTCGGCATCGCGAAGGTCGACCGCATCCCGCCGCGGCTCGCGGCGCCGCTCGGCTGGCTCGGCCTCGCGCTCATCGTCTCGTGCGGTCTGCTGCTCCAGGTCTCCGAGCTGTTCCCCGGGTGGGTCGCGCTGTGGCCGGTGATCGGCGGGCTGCTGGTCCTCGCCTCGAGCTCGGCCGCAGGCCGGGGCACTGTCGTGCGGCTCCTCGGCTCGAAGCCGTTCGTCACGGTCGGCGGGATGTCGTACGCGATCTACCTGTGGCACTGGCCGATCCTCGTGATCTACCTCGCCCGCACGGGGCGCACGGTCGCTCCCCTCGTGCCGGGCCTCGCGATCATCGCGGTGACCCTCGTGCTCGCCTACCTCACGACGCGCTTCGTCGAGCGGCCGGTCCGGGACGCCGCCGGTCAGGGGCGTCCCGGCAGGGTCTACCGGGTCGCGCTCGCGGTCGGCGCCGCAGCGCTCCTCGTAGGCGGGACGGCCGCGGCGCGCACGGTCGCGGTCGCCGAGGAGGAGCCCCTCGCCAAGGTCGAGGTCGACGTCGAGCAGCACCCCGGCCCGGACGCGGTCGCGAACGGGTGGGAGAACGCCCCGACGCGCTTCGACGCGCCGCCCGTCCCCGACATCTCGGTCGCGAAGCGGGCTCGTGCGGACGTCTACGAGCTCGGGTGCCACGTCGGCGTGTACGACGCCGAGCTCGAGACCTGCTCGTTCGGCGACCCCGACGGTGAGGTGACGATCATGCTGCTCGGTGGGAGCCACTCGGCCCACTGGCAGCCGGGACTGCAGGTCGTCGCGGAGCGCCGGGGCTGGCACCTCGTCTCGGCGACCAAGAGCGCGTGCACCTTCACGACCCAGCCGCGCGTCAACGAGCGCGCGCTGCCCTCGTGCCTCGACTGGAACGCTGCGGCGCTCGCCGAGATCGAGCGCGTGCGCCCGGACTACGTGTTCACGACCTCGACGCTCTCGTGGCGCCTGCCCGAGGAGACCGTGCCCGAGGGCTACCTCGAGCGGTGGGCCGAGCTCGCCGAGCTGGGCGTCGAGGTCCTTGCGATCCGGGACACCCCGCGGTCGAGCCAGAACCAGGTCGAGTGTCTCGAGGGCAACCTGAGCACCCCCGAGCGGTGCGGGGTCGTGCGCAGCGAGTTCTACGCCGACGTCGACCCCACGACCCTCCTCGACCCGAAGCCAGAGAACGTCACCTTCCTCGACCTGAGTCACCTGCTGTGCGACGACGAGTGGTGCCCTGCGATCATCGGGAACGTCGTCGTCTACCACGACCACAGCCACATGTCCGAGCCGTGGTCGCGCGCCCTCGCGCCCTACCTCGACGAGATCATCCCGTGGCCGCCGGGCACCCAGCCCGAGGGCGACGTCACCGAGGAGCCCGAGGACCCCGAGGCGGCCTGAACGGGGTTCGCGTGACGCCCGCTCAGCCGAGCACGGCGGTCACGGTCAGCAGCACGGGCACGAGCAGGAGCGTCGAGAACAGCCCGACGTCGCGCGCGACGGCCTGCCCGCGCTGGTAGGCGAGCGCGTACACGAGCACGTTCTGCGCGGTCGGCAGGGCCGCCATGGTCGTCACGACGAGCACCCCGTGGGCGTCGAGCCCCAGGAGCATCGCGACCGCGGCCGCGACCGCGGGGTGCACGAAGGACTTCACGGCGGTCGCGAACCACAGCTCGCGGCGCGGTGCCCGCTGCCCGGGTGTGCGCGGCACGGCGAGCGTCGCGCCGAGGACGAGCAGCGCGAGGGGTGCCGCGGTCGCCCCGAGCAGCTCGAGCGGCGTGACGACGATGTCCGGGAGGTGCCAGCCGGCCCCCGCGACCACGAGGCCCGCCGCGGTCGCGAGGATGATCGGGTTGCGCAGGATCCGCGCGCCCGTCGCGCGGATCACCTGCGCCCGTGAGCGGCCCGCGACGGAGTCGGCCTCGAGCACGACGATCGCGAGCGGTGCGAGCACGAGCTGCTGGAGCAGGAGCGTCGGGACGATCACGACGGCGTCGGCGAACAGGAACATCGCGAGCGGCAGACCGAGGTGCACCGCGTTGACGTAGCTCGCTGCGAGGGTCGTGATCGCGGCCTCCCCTGCGGGGCGCCGCCAGGCGAGCCGCACGACGCACGCGACGCCCACGACGACGACGCCCGTGCTCACGACGGTCGCGGCAGCGGTGCGCGAGAGCACGGCGTGCAGGTCGGCCCGGCCGAGCGTGACGACGAGGAGCGCGGGGATCGCGACCGTGAACACGACGCGCGCGAGGACGCGTGCGCCCTGCTCGCCGAGCACGCGTGTGCGCCCGAGGAAGAAGCCCGTGAGCACGAGGGCCGCGAGGGGTCCCAGGGCGGTCGTCAGCGCACTCACCGGCTCATCATCTCGCGGCGGGTCGCCCTTGGGGGCGTGTCGACTCACCCCACGGTGGGAGACAGACTCACCCCGGGGGACCAGGCGCCCCGGCGAGATCGGCGACCTGCGGGCGACGCGCGAGCGACGGCCCGCGGCGCACCCTGGGACGCATGGACCACGACACCGCCCCCGCAGTGACCCCCACCCCGCACGTCGCGCCGTCGTCGGCGGGCCTGCACGCGCGCGGGCTCGTCAGACGCTTCGGGACGACGACGGCGCTCGCAGGCGTCGACGTCGACCTCGCCCCGGGGCGTTCGCTCGCCGTCATGGGCCCCTCGGGCTCGGGCAAGTCGACGCTTCTGCACTGCCTCGCGGGGATCCTCGTGCCGGACTCGGGCACCGTGACCCTCGACGGCCGGGAGCTGAGCAGCCTCGACGAGAAGGGGCGGTCGCTCGTGCGGCGCAGCCACTTCGGCTTCGTCTTCCAGTTCGGCCAGCTGCTCCCCGAGCTGCCCGCGGTCGAGAACGTCGCCCTGCCCGCGATGCTGCTCGGCGCGAAGCGTCCCGCGGCGCTCGAGACGGCGCGCGGGTGGCTCGCCTCGCTCGGCCTTGCGGGCATGGAGGACCGTCGCCCGGGCGAGCTCTCGGGTGGCCAGGCACAGCGCGTCGCGGTCGCCCGCGCGCTCGTCGCGGGACCCTCGGTGGTCTTCGCCGACGAGCCGACGGGTGCGCTCGACCAGGCGACAGGGACCGATGTCATGCGCGTGCTCACCGAGGCGACTCGCGCCGCGGGCGCTGCTCTCGTGGTCGTGACCCACGACCGCGCGGTCGCGGGCTGGTGCGGGCGCCGCATCGAGATGCGCGACGGTCAGGTCGTCGGGAACGTCGCGCAGCGCGAGGACGGGCCGCGATGAGGGCCGTGCTCGCTCTTGCGCCGCGCCTGCGCTCGGCAGGGGGAGCGGACACGCGCACGACGACGGCGCTCGCGGTCCTCGCCTTCGCGGTCTCGACCGCGCTCACCCTGAGCGTCGTGGGCGGGCTGCTCGGGTTCATGGGCCGCGCCGCAGCACCTCGCAACGCGTTCGAGGAGGCGAACGCGGGCGGCTATGTCGTGCTCGCGTGGGTCGCGCTCGTGCTGCTCGTCGTCCCGTTGCTCACGCTCGGCGGCGCGGCGGCCCGCCTCGGTGTCTCGCGCCGCGACGCGCGTCTTGCGACGCTGCGCCTGCTCGGGGTCACGCCGCGCGAGGTCATCGCGCTCACGGTCACCGAGACGGCGGCGCAGGGACTCGTGGGCGCGGTCGTCGGCGTCGTGCTCTACGGCGTGCTGCTCCCGGTGTGGACGCTCGTGCCGTTCATGGGTGGCCACTTCACGGTCGGCGAGCTGTGGGTCGGTGTGCCCGTGCTCGGGGTCGCGGTCGTGGCGGTGCCGCTGCTCGCGGCCGTCTCTGGTGCGGTCTCGCTACGCCGCGTCGTGGTCTCCCCGCTCGGTGTCGCACGGCGCCACACCCCGCGCCGGCTCGGCGTCGTGCGCCTGCTCGTCGCGCTCGCGGGGGTGGGCCTGTTCATGGTCGTGAGCCTCGCGCTGCACGCGCTCGGGCCTGCGGCGCTCGCATTCCTCGTCGGGGCGCTCGCGATCGCGTTCTCGACGCTCAACGTCGTCGGGCCGTGGTTGCTCGGCGTCTTCGGTCGGGTCCTGCTGTGGCGTGCGCGCACTCCCGCGCGCCTGCTCGCGGCGCGCAGGCTCCTCGACGACCCGCGCGCGGCGTGGCGCGTCGTCGGTGGGCTCGGGCTCGCGGGTTTCGTCGCGGGGTGCCTCGCGGTCCTGCCGGTCATGTCGACGGGGAGCGAGGCAGGCGCGGACGAGCAGATCTTCACCGCGGACCTCGTGACGGGCGGCCTGCTTACGCTCGTGATCGCCTTCGTGCTCGCTGCGGTCTCGGCCGGGATCGCGCAGGCCGCGAGCGTGCTCGACCGTCGCCGCGAGCATGCGCTCCAGCACCTCGCGGGCGTCCCGACCGAGCTGTGGCGCGCGGTGCGCCGTCACGAGGTGCTCGGCCCGCTGCTGTTCGTGGGTGTCGGCTCGGCACTGACCGCCCTCGTCATGCTCTCGCCTCTGATCGGCTTCGCCGGGATCGAGGACCCGCGCGGTCTCGCGCTCCTCGCGGGATGCCTCACGGGGGGTGTGCTGCTCGTGCTCGCTGCGACCGAGACGACGCGCCCCCTCGTGCGCCGCGTGCTCGCCGAGCCCGTCGTGCGCCCCGACTGAGCCTCGCCGCCTCCCGCGCGGCAGGGGCCTACTCCTCGTCCTCGTCGATCCAGTCGAGCGTGCGGGTCACGGCCTTGCGCCAGCGCCGGTAGCGCCGCTCGCGCTCCTCGGCGTCGATCTGCGGTTCCCAGCGCCGGTCGGCCTGCCAGTTGGTGGCGAGCTCCTCGAGGTCGGACCAGTAGCCGACCGCGAGGCCCGCGGCGTAGGCGGCCCCGAGCGCCGAGGTCTCGGTGACCCGGGGGCGCACCACGGGAACCCCGAGCAGGTCCGCCTGGGTCTGCATGAGCAGGTCGTTGACGACCATCCCGCCGTCGACGCGCAGCTCGACGAGCGGCACGCCTGAGTCGGCGTTCATCGCGTCGAGCACCTCACGCGTCTGGAACGCGGTCGCCTCGAGCGCGGCCCGGGCGAGGTGCGCCTTGGTCACGTAGCGGGTGAGGCCCACGATCGCGCCGCGCGCGTCGGGCCGCCAGTGCGGGGCGAACAGCCCCGAGAAGGCGGGGACGACGACGGCGCCCCCGGCGTCGGGCACGCTCGTCGCGAGGGCCTCGATCTGGCTCGCCGAGTCGATCAGCCCGAGGTTGTCGCGCAACCACTGCACGAGCGAGCCGGTCACCGCGATCGAACCCTCGAGCGCGAACACGGGCGCCTCGCCCGCACGCTGGTAGGCCAGGGTGGTGAGCAGCCCGTGCTGGGAGCGCACGGGCGTCGTTCCCGTGTTGAGGAGCATGAAGTTGCCCGTGCCGTAGGTGTTCTTCGCCTCGCCGGGCGCGAAGCACGCCTGGCCGAAGGTCGCGGCGTGCTGGTCGCCGAGCACGCCCGTGACGGGCACGCCCTCGAGGAGCGTCGCGCGGTGGGCGGCCTCGAAGGCCCCGCTCGAGGGCCGGATCTCGGGGAGCATCGCGAGGGGGACACCGAGCGCTGCGGCGAGCTCAGGGTCCCAGTCGAGCGTCTCGAGGTTCATGAGCAGGGTGCGCGAGGCGTTCGTGACGTCGGTCAGATGGACCCCGCCGTCCGGCCCGCCCGTGAGGTTCCACAGCAGCCACGTGTCGACCGTGCCGAACAGCAGCTCGCCGCGCTCGGCCGCCGCGCGTGCTCCGTCGACGTGGTCGAGGACCCACCGGATCTTGGGGCCCGCGAAGTAGGTCGCGAGCGGGAGGCCCGTGCGGTGCGTGAAGGTGGCCCGGACGTCGTCGTCGGCCGTGAGCTCTTCGACGATGCCTTGCGTGCGCACGTCCTGCCACACGATCGCGGGGTGCACGGGGCGGCCCGTGCGCCGGTCCCACACGATCGTGGTCTCGCGCTGGTTGCTGATCCCGACCGCGGCGATGTCGAGGTGGGTCAGGTCGGCGCGGGCGAGCGCTCGGGCGACCACCTCGCGCGTGCGGTCCCAGATCTCGACGGGGTCGTGCTCGACCCAGCCCGCGCGTGGCAGGTGCTGGCGGTGCTCGAGCTGCCCGCTCGCGCGGATCTCCCCGGCCCGGTCCACGACGACGGCGCGCGTGCTCGTCGTGCCTTGGTCGATCGCCAGGATGAAGTCGCTCATCGTCCCTCGCTCGTCCGGGCCGCCGTCGGCCCGCCCCGTCAGCGTGCCACGCCGGGGCGTGCGTGGGCGCTAGGTTGGGCGCGTGAGCGACCCTGCCCAGCCCGTGGTCCGCCCGGCGCTTCCCCGTGACGTCCCCGCGATCCGCGACCTCGTCGCCCCGTACGCCGAGCACCGGATCCTGCTCGCGAAGGAGCTCGTGGGCTACTTCGAGGCGGTCCAGGAGTTCTTCGTCGCCGAGGTGCCCGGCGAGGGCGTGATCGGGTGCGGGGCGCTGCACGTCATGTGGTCCGACCTCGCCGAGGTGCGCACGCTCGCGGTCAAGCACTCGTGGCGCGGGCGGCGGGTGGGCCACCTGCTGCTCACGCGCCTGCTCGAGCGGGCCCGCGAGCTCGAGCTGCGCCGGGTGTTCTGCCTGACCTTCGAGGTCGACTTCTTCCGCGCGCACGGCTTCGAGGTGATCGACCAGACGCCCGTGGACCCCGAGGTGTTCGCCGAGCTGCTCCGCTCGCACGACGACGGCGTCGCGGAGTTCCTCGACCTGGCGCGCGTCAAGGAGAACACTCTCGGCAACACCCGGATGCTCCTGACCTTCGACCCACCCCCACCCCCTGACCCACGTCCCACCCCCTGATCCCGGCCCCCACCCTCCGCTGAGGTCGGCACCTGCCACCGAGCTCGGCAGGTGCACGTGCCGACCTCGGTGGGGAGTGCCGACCTCGATGGAGGATGGGGCGCGGCTCAGGGGAGTGTGACGGCGGGTGGGTCGGTCGACTCGTCGAGGCGGGCGAGGCCGTCCGCGACGAGCGAGTCGAGACAGCGGGCGAGCTGGTCCCGCGGCGCCTCGAGCTGCTCGACGATCTCGAGCGGCACGGGGCCGACGGCCTCGCGCAGGAGCGCCATGATGCGCCCGCGCACCTGGCGGTCGGTGCCGTGCCACGCCTGCGTGCGGCGCCGCCCCGCGTGCTCGTCGGCGGGGTACCCGGCGGCCCGCCACGCGCACAGTGCCGCGACGGGGCACTCGGCGCAGCGCGGGGCGCGGGCCGTGCACACGAGCGCCCCGAGCTCCATCGAGGCCGCCGCCCA